>OCTW011303873.1_pt1 | contig 12244 bp, 9 predicted proteins | sample 1539671 | NCBI WGS metagenome assembly OCTW01 (sample SAMN02144230, study PRJEB22623) | gut metagenome | biome: sheep rumen | host: Ovis aries | place: New Zealand | reverse complement strand
GACGTTCCAGTACAGAGATCACTCGTACATTCACGCTCTGCTCCCCGAAAAGGCTTCCAGCACAACTCTTTCCAACGGCTGGGTGATCTCCATTCTTCCGTCCGATGCCAATCTGCTGCGCTCGCGGATGAGCTATCTCTGGCTGATCCTTCTGATTTTTCTCGCTGTATTTGTCACCGGCATTCTTTTCATACCGGAGTTGAACCGCCTTATTGGCGTACCTGTGCGAAAGATCCTGGATAAGATCGGGAAAGTAAGTGAAGGGGATTTCTCCCGGGATGAGAGTATCGAGTGGGACAATGAACTTGGCGACATCGGCCGCGGGATCAACACCCTGTCCGAGCGTGTCCAGAAGCTAATGGATAAGAAGGTGCAGGATGAAAAGGCAAAGCAGGAACTGCAGTACCAGATTCTGCAGTCTCAGATCAATCCGCACTTTATGTACAATACACTCAACACGATCAAGTGGATGGCCACCATTCAGGGTGCTGACGGCATTGCAGACGTCAGCACAGCGCTGTCCCGCCTCCTGAAGAATGTGGCACGCGGGGAGAGTACAATCCCGCTGCGGCAGGAACTTTCTCTTGTAGATGATTATTTCAAGATCATGCAGTATCGCTACGGCGGCAATATTGTGCTGAGAAAAGACATCCGGGACGAGAGCCTCCTTGAGTGTCTGGTGCCGCGCTTTCTGTTGCAGCCGATCGTTGAGAACGCCATCTTCCACGGAATCGAGCCAAAGGGAAAAGGTACCATCACGATCGTTATCTCCCGCAGCGGCGCAGATCTCTCCGCGTCAGTGCGGGATGATGGCATCGGTATGGATGAAAAAGAAATTCAGAAGGTACTCACTGGCCAGAAAGATGACCCACATGAGTTTTTCCGCCACATCGGAATCGCCAACGTAAACCAGCGGGTCCGTCTGAATTATGGCAAGCCGTACGGACTGACAATCACAAGCGAACCTGGGAAATTCACCTGCATGCATTTCCTGCTGCCCGTGGTCCCGGCCCGGTAAGGCGAAGGAGTTTTCTTTATGTACAATATTCTGGTTGTTGATGATGAACCGCTTGCGCAGATCGGCATTAAATCAATGCTGCAGCGCTTCTTTGCCTGCGAAGTTCAGGACATAAAAATCGCATCCAATGGCAGAGACGCCCTTGCAATCCTGGATGAACAGCAGACAGACATTGTGATTGCAGATATCAAGATGCCCGTGATGAACGGGCTCGAGCTTCTGGCAGAATCCCGCCGCCGTTTCGGTGATCTGCCCGTCTTCATCATGCTCACGGCGTATGAAGATTTCGACATGGTGCGGCAGGCTCTGAAAGAACAGGCGATCGATTATATCGTGAAAATTGAGCTGAACCGGCAGTCTCTGGAGAGTGCTCTCACAAAAGCCGGCAAAGCTGTCGATCAGATCCGCAAAAACCGGAGGGGCAGTGACATACCTGTCTCTTCCTCCCGGCAGAATTTTCAGCAGAACTTCCTGATGCGTCTATTCACAAGACAGATCCAGGAGCGTGAGGCTGCCGTAAGCCGCGCCAGAAATCTGGGAATCAGTCTGGATTATGACCGGTACATCGTGGCATTCGGAGAGATCCTGCCATCTGTTTCTGCCAGTCCGCAAAAGACAATCTCGCCTGATGAACGCGCAGAATCATCTGCCCCCGCAGATGATTCCCGCAGTGAGATCTCCGATGATTACCTGACTCTGTACACATCCTGCACCAACATGACTCTCGAGATCATCCGCCGCACCGTCTATGCCCAGAGCATCTCTGTTGACATCAGTCATCTTGCTCTTCTGTTCTCCTTCACCTCCGCCAGATCTGTTGCCGACACGCTCTCGGAAATCGAGTCGGCGCTTACCACCGCCCACAATATGATCCACAACTACTTTAATGCTTCCATCAACTTTGGAATCGGGACAGCCGTCAATGACTGCATGAACATACCGGATTCCTATGAAGAAGCCCGCAAAGCCTGCTCCCAGGCGGATGAAGGTCAGCCGGTCCTCCGCTACAGCCGTCTGGCGGAATCCAACCGGAATTCCGGAAAGGATCAGCTGATTAAGGACGTTCAGGATTACATCGACACGCATATCGCCGAAAAGCTCACATTGAGCGATGTCGCCGGTCAGTTTGGCCTCTCTGGTTCCTATTTTTCCGTCCTCTTCAAGCAGCAGACCGGTTTCGGATTCTCTGACTACGTGACGACCAGGCGCATTGAAAAAGCCAGGCAGCTTCTGCTGTCCGGAGATGTGAAAATCTACGAGGCAGCCGAAGCGCTTGGCTTTGAGTCAGCTTTCTACTTTTCAAAAGTTTTCAAGAAAAAGACCGGATATTCGCCAAAAGAATTCATCCAGAGCAAGACGGAACAGTGACTTATCTCTTTATGAGCGGCGTCAGATCTCTCGCCATCATCTCCGCCTTCACGGACAGCTCCGCCGCCTTGAACGCATGGTCCTGTGTCATGGCATGTTCCGTCCGGTTCAGGCAGTCCAGGATCAGCTGCCCGAAGTACGGATAGCCGACCTTGCCATCGACCTCAAAGTGCTGCTCGCCGTCATCATTGACCAGGAAGACGTGATTGCCCGTCTTCTGTGTGGCCACGTTCACATACTTGCGCAGTTCGATGTAACCGTCCGTCCCGATGATGAATGTCCGCCCGTCGCCCCAGGTGCTTAAGCCGTTCGGCGTGAACCAGTCCACCCGGAAGTGCTGCGTCGTCCCGTTGTCGCCGACCAGCACTGCGTCGCCGAAATCCTCAAGGCCGGGATGATCCGGGTGATTGTAATTGCCGACCTCGCTGTACTGCACATTCGCATCCTTCACATGGCAGTAGTACAGGAACTGTTCGATCTGGTGGCTGCCGATGTCGCAGAGGATCCCGCCGTACTTCTCCTTCTCAAAGAACCAGTCCGGCCGGCTCTTAGGATCCCCGACCCGGTGCGGTCCAAAGCCGTCCACGTGGATCGGCCGGCCGATCGCGCCCTGCTCGATCAGATAGCCGGCATAGACCGCCGCCTCGACGTGGATGCGCTCGCTGTAGTACACCATGTACTTGCGGCCGGTCTTCTTCACCATCTCCCTGGCCTGGCAGAGCTGCTCCAGCGTCGTGAGCGGCGCCTTGTCGGTAAAGTAATCCTTGCCCGCTGCCATGGCTCGCAGCCCCAGCGCGCAGCGCTCGCTTGTCACGTGCGCACCGGCCACCAGCTTCACTTCCGGGTCCTCAAAGACCTCTTCCTCGCTTCGGGCCGCTCTGGCTTCCGGGAAGGCTTTCTGAAAAGTTCTCACCTTCTCCGGGTCCGGATCGTAGACCCACTTCACCTGCGCGCCGGCCTCCGTGAGTCCGTTGCACATGCCGTAGATGTGGCCGTGGTCCAGATGCATGGCCGCGATCTTGAATTCTCCCGGCCCCACCACCGGTGCCGGTTTTCCCTTCGGGGCGTAATTCATTCCGTCACTTTTACCGCTCATAGTTTCACTGCGTTCCTTTCCTCTCAGCTCTTGTAATTCCCGACTGTTATATCCGACGGAGCAAAATTTTCCACAAATGCCGTTTTCTTATTAAAATGAATCGCGTTTTTCTGAATCCCGTCCTCTGTGTAATATTCATCTTCTTCCGTAATCGGCAGCGACACCGTTTTTTTCTGAAACCCCGCCTTGTAGATGGCTGTGATCAACTCCACGGTCTTCCGGCCGTCCTCGCCAGTGATCATCGGACGTTTCCCATTTTCCAACGCCGTCAGGACATTGTCGATCTCTCCGGTGTGGCCTTCATACTTCAGATCCGGAAGCCCATTATAGTATTCCGTAATCTTCTTCATGAGTTCCTGATTATGTCCTTCTACCGGAAAGCCATTCGGCTTCGTTACTTCTGCCACACAGGAAAACGGAGCCGCAATCTTTGCGTTTTCGCACTGCAGCGTCAGTCCCTGTTCCTCACCGTGATGGACAACCGAACTTGTGATCTCCGCAACGGATCCGTCTTTGTAACGGCACAGGGCAAATGATACATCCTCGCACTCGGAATTATTATGCATGACGTTAGCCAGCATAGAGCAGACTTCAGTTGGAAGACACCCCTGCAGCCAGTTCAGCATGTCGATATGATGAACGGCGTGATTGAGTGTGGGCCCGCCGCCCTCCTTTTCCCAGGTGCCGCGCCACCAGAGGTCATAATAGCAGAGACCGCGCCACCACAGAGAATCGATATGTGCCACTCTCAGCCTGCCTGCCAGGCCGCTGTCAAGGGTCTGCTTTAATTTGTAGATGCTGTTGCGGAACCGATTCTGGGCAATAACCCCCATCGTGACATGATTGCGCTTTTCAGCCTCAAGCATTTCATCGCACTGCCGCAGACTCGGCGCCATCGGTTTTTCAACAAGCACGTTCTTTCCCGCATTCATCGAATTGATGGCAATCTCTGCATGGGCAGACGGCGGCGTGCAGACATGCACCAGATCAATCTGAATACCGGAAGCAAGCATCTTCTGGTGATCGTCGAAAACAGCAGCATCCTTCAGGCCATACTTTTCTTTAATAGCTTCTGCCTTTTCCGGATAGATGTCGCACAGCGCAACGATCTTTACTCTGTCAGGGAATGTCAGCAATCCCTGGATATGCATATTTGAAATATTTCCTGTTCCGACAATTGCTGCCCGAATCATTCAACCCCTCTATTCTCCTCCTGTTTCAGATAAACGAAGGGCAGACCGCGCAGGAGGAAAGCGGGTCTGTCCCCGGATAAATATAGCTTTTCTTTACTTGACGTTCTTGTAATACTCTTCTCTCTCGGTAATCACCTTATCAATACCGGTATTCTTCAGCGTATCCATATACTCCTGCCATGTCGTATCGAAGTCCGCCTCCGGGCAGGTAACCGTAGAAACTTCATACTGATTCTTGGCAAGATTCAAATCTGTGATAAGTTCCGGAGTTGAAGGTGAGGTATACGTCCCATAGTGAGCCTGCTCTCCCGCTTCAGAGTCCTCATAGCTCTTGATGATCAGATCAGAATATTGAGGCTGCTCGGTTGCAGTTGTTTTGTTGAATTCCTCTTCAGAATTGAAATATCCCTGATTGCCTGTGATGAAAAGGTCGGTACGGATCCAGTCCTTGTCGGTCGCATTGTACTGTGCATCTTTTACGGCAGGCACACCGTCTTTCATCTCATAGTGTTCGCCCTCATTTCCATGGTAAATGACGAAACCACCATCCTTCGAACACATCCAGTCCATATAGGTAACTGCCGCCTCAACCGTCTCTTCACTGGCTGTCTTGGGAACGAAGCAGATCAACCCACCCTTGGAATAGCCGATCGTATGTACCTTTCCGTCGTTCACATTCTTTAGTCCCGGAATCGAAGTGAGCTGTGCCGTCGGAATGTTTTCCTGCAGAGTTTTGAGAAGGGAACCGCGGAGGACATCGATGCCGTAATTCACGTTATCCTCGAAGCACCCGAGCTGGCCGTTTACAATATAGCTCTTGTACTGATCTTCCCCAGTTGATGCGGCGCCAACGCCCTTCATAGTATAATATTCCGAGTGCATCGTCCCGGTATTGTACGCCTTGTTCATCCACCGGAACATTTCTTTCATCCCCGGATCATAATAATCCCAGATAACATCCTCCGTAAAAGCCACCTGACTTTTCAGAGAATCATCCAGCACCTGGCTGAAAGCCATGCGCAAGCTCTGTGTCATACACGGCCACAGTCCGATCGGATTGGACACACCACCCGGATTCTTCTGAACAAACTGCTGCGCTACGCTCAAAAGCTCATCCGGTGTTTCCGGAATGGAAAGTCCAAGATCATCCAGCCAGTCCTTGCGGATGTAGATGTTGTCCTCCGCTGTCGTCGCTCTCTTTGCCACGACACCATATAACCGTTTATCCGCATTTCTGCCGATATTTAACACCTCATCGCCCAGGTAGGCTTTCAGATTCTTTGCCTGATCTTCTCCATCAATAAAATCAGTCAGATCCCATGTTCCACCCTGGTCAAAATAACTCTCGGCATAGGAATATGTGTAGGTAAGCATGATATCCGCCGCTGTCTGGGACGCCATCATAGTCTGCATCTTTGTAACTTCATCCGATCGCGGAACCGGAACAAATTCGAGATTAATTCCTACCTTTGCCATGGCATCCTGGCAGTATTTGGTCCACCGGTTATCCGTAATTGTCGATCCAGACGGGGCATTACTGCGATCAAAAAGTTCAACCTTAAGCGTCACGTTGTTAAACTGCTTGCTGCCATAAGTCGTCTGATACTTTGATGTTCCTCCGGAATTACCCGTTGTACCTGTGCTCGATCCGGACGCCGCTGGCAAATTACCCGTTCCTCCTCCGCAGCCGGCAAGAAGTGTCCCCGCCAGCACAGAGGCCATCGCCAATGATGCTACTCTTCTAATTCTCATATTTCTCCTCCCATAATCATATAGAGTTCACGTTCCTCTTGTTTTGCTTATTTATGTTGCTTTTCTCATTGTGACTCGAAATAATCAACCTTTGACTGAACCCGCCATAACGCCCTTAACGAAGTATCTCTGCAGCCATGGGTACACAAGAAGAATTGGAACGGTTGATACGACAACCGTGGCCATCTTCAAGGACTGTGTCATGACCTGTGTGCCGATACCTTCCGCATTGGCTCCCGCGCTATTCAGTTCGCCGGCAAAGAGCAGATTTCTGAGTCTCAGCTGCAGGGTGAACTTTTCCGGTGTGATGATGTAAATCAGGGCGTTAAAATAATCATTCCAGTAATTGACAGCATAGAAAAGTCCTATTGTCGCAATGATCGGAAGTGACAGAGGAATGATGATTTTTATCAAAATCTGTAGCTCTGATGCGCCATCAATTTTGGCCGCTTCTTCCAAGTCAAAAGGAAGCCCGATGATAAATGTCCGCATGACTATGAAGTTATAAACACTGACTGCCACGGGCAGAAACAGTGAAGCCAGGGAATCATAAAGTCCCACTCCTTTTACAACAAGGAATGTCGGAATCATACCACCGGTAACATACATCGTGAAAAGCATGAAAGTTGACATTATTCTTTTTCCGGGAAGATTCGGTCTGGATAAAACATAGGCTGCTACCGTTGTAAGCGTGAGACTTAACGCGGTTCCAACGAGCGTCACAATAATTGTCGTACGCATCGACATCCATATTGACGCCTTACCCAAAATTTCCTTATAAGCAGAAACTGTAAAATCAATCGGGAAGAATGTGACCTTATTGGAAAGTACTGCATTATATCCACTGAATGAATACGCGATCACATTCAAAAAAGGATAGAGACATACCAGTGCGATTAATGTGATCAACGTGTAATTGATAACAGATCCGAAAGTCACCTTTTTGATCTTATGAAGTTTCTGTTCCTTATGTTCATCCATATGAGCGCCTTTCTCAGATAATCCCATGTTCTCCCATAGCTTTGGCAATCCGGTCTGCCGCCAGCAGAATGATAATATTAATAGCAGACTGGAAAAGACCAATTGCGGTGGATTCAGAATACTGGGCCTGTTGAATACCCAGTTGATAGGTGTAGGTACTGATTACGTTCGAAACATCCTGAACTTTACTGTTCCCGAGAAGAAGCGGGGCATCCAATCCTATGGACATCATGCTGGAAATTGAAAGAATAAGCATCGTCACGATAACTGGTTTGATTGACGGTAGCGTAATGTAAATCAGCCGCTGGAACTTTGTCGCGCCGTCGAGATATGCCGCCTCGTACAGCGTCTCATCAACTCCCGTTAATGCTGCCAGGTAGATAATGGTCCCCCATCCGACTTCCTTCCAGACGTTACAGACGATATAGGTGAATATCCACCATCCATTGTCGGAGAGAAACGGAACACTTCCATGACCCATGGCATTCAAAATGTTGTTAATCGTACCACCCTGCTGGGTAAAAAGATTTGTTGCGATTCCGGCAACAACAACCCACGAAATGAAGTGCGGCAAATACAGAATCGACTGTGTGAGTTTCTTGAATCTGAGATGCAGAACTTCATTCAGCATCAGAGAAATAATGATAGTAATCGGGAAGCTCACCGCCAAGTTCAGAAGATTTAATGTAAGCGTATTCCGGACTGCATTCCAGAAGTTTTTATTGGCGAAGATCTTTTGGAACGTGGCAAATCCACACCACGGACTGGCCCAGATCCCTTTGAAAACATTGTAGTTTTTGAACGCAATGGCAATACCGCCAATCGGCGCATATCGAAAGACAACGAAATACGCCAGTACAGGAATCATCATAATATACAGCCACTTGCATTTCTTGATCTGTCTCCAGGTAGCGTGCCGCAGCACCGCCTTGTTCCTATCACCCGTTTGTTTCATACACGCCTCCTGCCTGCTGCTTTGATTCGTGAGAACAGCCCCCTGTTGACTGCAAAAAGCGCAATTTAATAAAGGTGAGTACCCCCTCCCCGAAAATTATGCACAATTTTACAGTTTTACCAGAGATATTTTATAGGACCAAAGATTCACTCGGTTATTCGTCGTCCGTTCTCTTTTCTTGACGCCGATAACAGATTGTTATTCAAAGATTATTATGCTAATCCCTATATTTTCATTGAAGTAACAACGATTAAAACGCAGTTTCACCTCTAATTAGAAATACCGTTGTCTTCCTTTCGGATTCACGTCCCCCGAAAGCATCTTTATGAACTTGCTGATGTCCTAACTATACGGCATATCCGTCGATATTTCTTCTAACATCTTTTGTATTATTATTGCGTTTCTTGACTTTTCGGGCATTTTGCACAAAAATAGATTGAAAAACATTAAGTTGCTGATAAAGGTGACAGAAAAGACATGAAAAAAAATATTGCCTACGACAGTATACCAGCCCCTGTAACCTGCAAGTGCAAAGCGGAGACTCTCCCTCACTATTTCACCTTTCACTCCCATAACGGATTTGAAATTCTTCCTTTTGTGAGTGGAAATGTCAGCCTGTATTACGAGAAGGACTCCATCTATATGCATCCCGGTGATGTAATAATGGTCCCGCCATATGTCTTCCATCGGGGGTATCAGAACGATGAAACGCCCTATGTACGTGATGTCCTGAATATTCGGGAGGATTATACATTTATCGGGCGTGAAGAAGATTACCGGCGTCTCACACAGCTCTTTTTCAAGGGGGACAATCAGAAAATCAAAGTAATCCGGCCCGATCACGACTCCTTTATCCAGATTCACGATTTGATGAAAAAGATCGAGAAAACGCTCAGCGAACCAATTGATTTTGACAGTCTCTTACTTCGGGATTCCTGCATCGCCCAGGTTCTGATCCTGCTTTACCGGGCGGAAAAAAATCATCCAAACAGCGGAAGAGTATCTGACACCTGGCCGGAAAGCATGCCTGCTTTTATCATAGAAACGTTTCAGTACATCGACAACCATCTTACCGAACCGGTCAGTCTTGATGCTATCTCCGAAGCTGTCCACATCAATAAATATTATTTGTGCCGGACATTCCACGAATTTACCGGCGGATCGATCGGGCAGTATATTATCGAAAAAAGACTATCCTTTGCCCGTCAGAAATTAAAAGCAGGATTCAAACCGTATGACGCCTGTTTTCAATCCGGTTTCAACAACTACGCTAACTTTTCCAGAACCTTTACCAGACATGTAGGTGTCTCGCCAAAAGCTTATCAGATGGCCAGGCGGATGAGTGGTGAAAACATCTGATTCACTCACAGAACACAGCAAACAGCGGCACGGGCTGGATTCCGTCACTCATCCCCCGTACTCCCGCACCAGCTCTTCCACGCTCTTCACCGTCCGCAGCCGCTCGCGGTCGATCCGGGTCGGATAGATCTCGACGCCGTAATCCTCCAGTCTCGTGAAGAGTTCCATGAAGGCCAGCGAGTCCAGGATCCCGCTGTCCAGCAGCTCCGTGTCATCCCGGTACACCCGCCTGTCCTCTGTCACCTCGTACAGAAGATCCTTTACGTTCAGCGCGTCACGCTCCATATCGCTCCAATGCCTTTCTGTCTGTCTTCCCATTTGCCGTGACTGGCATGCGTTCCAGCATGACCAGTGTCGCCGGCACCATGTACGCGGGTACAAGTTCCGCAAGTTTCTGCCTCAGGTACTCTTCGGTGACTCCCGGATCCGCCACGGCAAATGCCCGCAGAGCCTTCACCGCGCCACCCGCTTTGCGCAGCGCGATGACGGCGCAGTCCCGGACGCCCTTCACGCGGGCGAGGTTGCTCTCGATGTCGTGCAGCTCAATCCGGTAGCCCTTGTACTTGATCTGGCTGTCCCGCCTTCCTTCGCAGAAAAGCATGCCGTCCCGGATATATCCCAGGTCGCCGGTCCGGTAGGCGTTTTCGCCGCCATCCCGGTAGAAGCCGCCGGTGATGCCTCCCAGATATCCGTCCGAGACACTTGCTCCCCTCAGGACGATTTCACCATCTTCAACCGCAATCGCTGTGGCAGCCGTGCTGAGCCTTCCGACTGGCAGAAGGCCGCCCGCAGCCGCCGCGCTCTCTGCCATCTGCTGCGTGATCACGGCCGCGCAGACCGCCGAGGCCGCCTCGGTCGGGCCGTACGCATTGAAGAGCGTCAGATCGGGAAAAGCCTTCAGAAGCCGCACCGCCACGGTCGCATCCAGCCGCTCGCCGCAGCAGTAGCTGCAGGCAAGCCGGGGATAGTTCTCCCGGCAGAAGTCCGGGTTCACGAGATTAAGCTTCATGAAAGCCGGCGTCGTAACCGTCATGTCAATGCTTTTAAGAACTTCCGCAAGCCGCCCGTAATCCTTCATGACGTTCCCGTCGAACGCCACGACCGTGTGCCCCAGAGACAGTGCGTAGAAAAAATCCGCCACACTCAGGTCAAAGCTGAAGCTTGCCTGCTGAAGCACCCGCTGATGCGCGCGCCCGGGCAGAGGCGCCAGCCCCGTGATCCAGCGGACGAAATTCGCCAGGTTCCGGTACGAGACCGGGACGCCTTTCGGCTCGCCGGTGCTCCCGGACGTAAAGATGATGTAGGCCGTCTCATTGGTCCTGCCAGGAAGTTCTTTGCCATACTCCCCTGCTCCGGCTGCACGGCTCGTATCCGCCGCATCCCTGAGTCCGGGCGCTGAAGACTGCAGCTGCCGGAGCGTCACGCTCCTGAGCCCGGGAAGCTCCGGTGCCTCACCCGGACACAGAAGCAGCGACGCGCCACAGATCCCGGCTGCTTTTTGCAGGCGCGAGGCCGGTGTAAAGCTGTCAACCGGGACATATGCCCGGCCGGCAGCCATGCAGGCAAGGATTCCCACCGCCATCTCACACTCCATGTGTCCGTACAGAATCACAGGGCTGTCTCCCATGGCTTTCAGCAGTCTGCCATAGTCCTGCGCCTGCGCCAGGAGTTCCCGGTATGAGAGCCGGCTTTGCCCGTTCTCGAAAGCTGTCCGGTCCGGAAAGAAACGCGCCGCTTCCCGGATCCGCTCAAGGATCTCTTCCCGCTCAGTCATCTCGGATCTGCTCCTTTGGAATGAGGGAATAATCGTAGAGGACCTCCGAGTGATTGTCGAGAATCTGCTCTCTACGAAGTTCCCGGCCGCTCTCCCGGTCGATGACGATCCGGTACACCTGGGAGATGCGGAAGTACTTGTCCCCTTCTTTGCGAAAATGGCTGTTCTCCTCGACAAGCCGGTAGCGGCAGGGAAATGCCCGCTCGCTCCGCAGTTCCCCGTTTAACGCCCCGTCTGCAACCCAGACCAGGAGCTGTACGCTCTGATCCGTGTTGTTCTTGAACCGGTAGTCGATGTAGTTGTAGAACACGGATGTCCCCGTCCCGAACGGGACGCGCCGGCGGTCGTCCGGAAAGATCGCGTCGGTGTGATGGTGAAGCTCCGTGACGGTGAGCGGGCTGTTTAAAACGAGCCAGTGGACCATATTCGCCATCTGACAGAGTCCGCCGCCGTATCCTTTCAGCAGCCGCCCGCTGCTGATGACCAGGCCTTCCTTGTAGCCCTGTTTCTTCCCCGCCGGGCCCACCGTGCGCCAGAAGGAAAATGTCTCGCCAGGGCGGATGACAATCCCGTTGATCCTCTCGCAGGCGAACCGGATATTCGTCACCTTGTTCTCCTGCAGCTGCATATCCACCCCGGCCAGTTTCCGGAGCAGTATGGAACTGTGGCTCTTCACCATATTGGGAAGTTCTTCTGCCTCGTGCACTGCTGCTATCTTCTCGCGGCGGAAACCGTCCCGCAGATACCG
>OCTW011569353.1_pt1 | contig 12251 bp, 8 predicted proteins | sample 1539671 | NCBI WGS metagenome assembly OCTW01 (sample SAMN02144230, study PRJEB22623) | gut metagenome | biome: sheep rumen | host: Ovis aries | place: New Zealand | reverse complement strand
AATTGAGTGACATTCCTATTTCATCACAGTGGTAGTTGGCTGCATAATCTTGGCTTATTCCCATTTTTTCAGCCATACCAATAGCATCAAGAAGAGCAGTGTATCCTCCAACATAATGGTCTTCATCAGTAAGCTCCTTTACATCTCTAATAGGAACTCTATCATGGATTACATCAATCTCATCATCAAAAAGAACAGTCGATACAATAGCTTCTCCTTCTTTCTTTTTCTGCTTGGCAATCATGGAATTAAATCCACCGATAGTATCTGATTCCAATTGACTCATAGAGCCACTTCTGTCAAGAATAAATACGATTTCAGTCAAGTTTTCTCTCATAATGATTACCTCCATAATTAACTTTTTTTTGAAGTAATCATATCCCTATATGTATTTCTGTTGATCACTTGTCAGGCGACATTTACATGATCTGTGTTCCAAGCAATTTTTCACCATATTCAAATAGAGCAATATTGATTTCATAAATATCATATATTTCTTTTTCAATAAAATACTGGACAATAACATCCTGTTTCTTGCAAGGTGATAATGCTAAGCCTGCTCTTGAAAGAAGATCATCTGTATCATCTAAATTCAATTCTAAAGCTACAGCTAAAGCAAGCGCAGTAGACTTGCTTGGATTCTTTGTTGTGCCGCATTTTAGTTTTGAAAATGTTTTTCTATCAAGATTAGCCTTCTTTTGAACTTCTATATCAGTAAGTCCTTTTGCATCTGCAAAGGAGAAAACAAGTTCCATAAATGTCTTATCGAGATTATTAACGGCATCCTCTAAATCTGGAACAGATAACAAGTATTCCTCATAAATGTCTATATGCTCATAAGAATCCGGAAGAATATCCTGATTCTTTTCATCTACATAGTTATCTCTTATGTATTTTTACACTATATTATTAAATTGCAATTAAAATGCTATTACTATCTCTCTAAAATTTACTAGCTTTACATTCATCTTGAATAACTGAAGACATCATCATAAAGTCACTATAATGATGTCTCTATATTCTCAATTATTCTTACCCATCCACAATAGATTGAAATACAATACAATTATATAAAACAGCTAAAATTCTTCTTCTATTTCATCCATGTCTGGAAATAATAATTCTTCTAAATGTTGTAATAACTCTTCTCTGTCATCTTTATCATTAGAAAACATTTCATAAAGCCTTTCAATTCCTCCCAAGGAATATGCATTAAATAAATCCATATTTTTTTTGAATTCTTCAGGATGACTTTTTTCAGTATATCTAAACGCTCTATCTAACCTCTCTTCATAAGATAAAGTATCTTTATCTGCTAGTAACATTACTACACGATAAACAAGTTTTAATTTTTCTCGTTCATTACTAATTTGCTCAAGTTGAATTGTAGATTTATCGCTTGATGAATAATCCGCTTTACCTTTGCAATTATATAAAATACCAATTAACGGTGAAATGATATATAAATCAAGAACTCTTTCAAACAAGTTTATACCATCATCTCTTGGCGTACCACGATCCATACAAAGATAATGAACATACTCTTTATGCTTCCCATAAAAGACTTTTGGCTTATCAAATAACATTTTTACTCTCCCCCATTTAGTTTAACTTCAGTATGCTGTTCAGAAATTTTATCTAATATATAATATTTCCCAACTTTATTTTGCATAATATCTTTTGCATAATTCCAGTCTTTTTCCATAACAACAATTATAGTTTGTTCAGCAACCTCTGAAATTAATTTACAAATATTTGGAACATGTATTTCATCAGCTTGTGAAAATGGAGCATCTAATACTAAAGGGTATGGTTCAATGATAGAATTAGAATCCTCCTCGTTTTCAATATTATCTTTTCTAATTAAAGCCTCTTTTCTTTTTTCCTTCGCAATTTCAACTAACGCTGCAATAAATGAGAAGTTCTTGACAGTTTGTAAGCCTGGTGACTCTTGGGTCTTAACCTTTTTTCCATTAATTTCATTTGTTGTAGTAATATTAAATTTTTCGTCAACTTCAACAATACGATTCCCATGATAAATCTTACTAAAATAATCATTTACATGTTTATTAATTGATTCCTTTATTGATTTTTCCTGATCATTGTAATCATTATCAATATCTGAAATAACCGCATCTATATATGCCATATATGTTCTTAATTTATTGTTATGTGAATTCCTTTCAGCCAGCATTTCTATTTGATGTAATATCTTTATTTTATCCTGCTTTAACCGTTCTATTTTTTCTTCTAAAGCACCTTGTTGTCTAACACTGTCCTTAAATTTAGATTTATATTGTTCAACTTTTTTTTGAATTGAAGCAGTGTCAACATTTTGATTAATCTTTTCTTTATTTTCCGTAATCTCTAGTTCAATATCATCAAGCTCACTTTGACAATAATTAAATGATTCTAACATTTCATTAAAATCCGAATGAAACTCTGAGACATTATCAATTGTTAAATTAAAAAATTTCTTATATTCATCAACAGACGAACTAATACTTTTCGGCGGTAATTTCTCTAATTCAGAAAGAACATGATTAAATAATTGATCTCCCTCTTTTAAATTACATCCACATAAACATTTACCCCTATTAAGTATTTCTAAAATGGATTTTTCTGATTGATAAACCAATCCTTTTTGTTCATCAGGAAGATTGTCTAGAATAGAATTTATATCGTCAGAAAAGAAAGTGAGCAGCCATTGATATCCTTTTTTATTAAAATCTCTCAATATTTTTGAATATGCTTCATTACCTTGTTTAATCACATTCTCCTTACGTTTCTTTAAATTATTTACAGCATTTTGTGCATCTGCAGAATTCTTATTGTTTTCTAGTTCTTGATTATATTTTTCGTATTCATCTGTATAATAATCAACATTCTTCTTGATTTCTTCTAGCTCTCTTTCTTTTTTTGGTATTTCTTTCTCAATTTCATCAAGTCTTCTCTGTCCTAATTCAATTTTTTTCCCATTTTCATTTAAAGTCGTTACATTAAAATTTCTATTAAAGGATGCACCAGCTGCCTTTAAATGCTTTCTAGCATTATCAATTGCAGAAAGCCCTAAAAAATTTTTTACAGCTCGATCAATATTCTTCTTACTATCTAATTTTTCAATTCTTTCTCCCCAGAAAAAGAAATACTCAGCTAATTCTCTTGGAAGAATTCGATATACAACAGAATTTCTTTCATCACTGGTCACCGGACAAAATCTTCCATCATTTGCTTCTAAAATATTAAATTTATCACTAGATGATTTTATTCCTCGATTTGTTTTCTGATACTTTTTACTTCTTTCAAAAATATATTCTCTATCATTATGAATTAAGGACACTGCTACACAAACTTTACGTTCGACTTCAGGAGGACATGAATCTGATAAATATTGATATTCTTCAGCATTTAATAAATTATCATCATCAAATGTATTATCGCCATATAAACACCAGATAAAAGCTTGAACAAGTGTGGTTTTACCTCCTGTATTTTGCCCTAAAATTACTGTGACATTTTTTTCGGGATCGACTGAAAATTCTATAGTTTGCTTTCCTTTATATTGTCTAAAATTTTCAAATTTAATTTCTTTTAATAGCATTTGTCCACCACATCCTTAATAACCTTTTTTAACTCTTCAACCATTTCAGAATCTTTTTTCTTTTTTGCATCTGGTTTTTTTATATTTAAAATTTCTCTAGAATATACTCTATTTCTAATTCTCTTAACCTTATTTTTGTCAATTTTTATATCCATATTATAATTCCCCTTCACTATTTTTATATACGATATCTCCATATACTTTAGATAAACTCTCTATTAAACGATCTGAATCACGTTCATTCATTGATAATCGAGAAAACTCTCTTACCCTAGTCAATTCTCTTTTAACAAGTGATTCATCATAATCAATATCATCTGTAGCCTGTACTTCATCTATGTTCCTTGGTAAAGTTACAAAATCATATATTCTTGCGAAATCTTTTCCTTTTGCAAGCCTTAAAACTCTGCCTCGCCTTTGGATATATTCTTTCTCATTTGTACTACTTGCTAAAATGAAAGCAGTTTTGATATTAGGTATATTAACTCCTTCATCTAAGCATTTAATTGCTACAATAGCCTGAATTGTATTACCTTCTTCAAAAATATTTTTTATCAATTCTCTCTCTTCTGCTGATTCATTTGAAGTATATTGACAAACTTTCATATTCATTTTTTTATACAACATTTTTTGAACAGCATCAATTTGTCTATTCTCATTATCTGCATCCTCATTTGCGAACTCTTTATTTGAACCTAAACTATGGTATCTAGTTGCTCCACAATAAATGAGCATAAAATTATCCTTCTTAAAGGGCTCAATAACCTCCTCTAACTTATTAAGCTTGTTTCTCGCTCCAGCGATTATTCTACTTCTTTTAATTAATAGACGTTTAGCATGTTCACTTAATTTAACATTACCTTCAGAATCGAACTTAAGTAATTTACCAATTTCTCTACTTAATTTATTATATTCTTCCAATTCATCTTGATCTAAATTGACAGGAATAGGATAATAGTAATATTTTGTGAGCATTCCTTGCTCTATTGCTTGTTCAAGAGTGTACTCGATGCATTTGGTACCAAAAAAACTATACAATTTATCTGTACCTTCCTCATCATTATGACGTTCGAATGTCGCACTTAATGCTAATCTATATGTGTATTTATCATCCTGTAATTTCCAAAAGGATTTAGCCCCAAAATTATGAGCTTCATCAACAACTAAAAGCATTCTCCTTTTACATTTCTTCAAAATCTTTTGTACATATTCAGTATTAAATGAAGAATTTGTAACAACAAAACAAAATGATTTTCTTATTTTATATGAATATTCAGATACTTCTCTCTTCAATCTCTTTTTCCAATTTCGTTGAGGTGATGTGGAAAAACCAAGTATAGGATTAAAATTAAATTTAACAAGATCATCATTCCACTGTGTAACTAGATGTTGATAGGGTACACAAATAATTATTCCACAGTTCATTTCTTTATGTTCAAGCAAATCAATTATTGCAGAAATGGCTGTAATAGTTTTTCCTGTTCCTGTTGCCATATCAAAAATACCACGATAATTGTGTTCTCTCCAACTACTAATGGCTTCATTTTGATATTCTCTTAATTGAATGTAATCTGGTATCCTAGGCATTTCTTTAAGTTTTTTTTCATACTCTTCCACAAGCTTTTTTTGTTCTTCATAATCGATATCAAAATTTGCTTTCTTATAATTATATTTAAGTAGCTCATTTTTAACAATTTCAGGAAAGTCATATACCTTCGCAGATCTATCATCATTGTTCCATAACTTCTCAAAAGCTTTTACTTTATTACGAACTCTACTTTCATCTTCCCAAGATTTAAATACATCAATAGTCTCATAATTATAACTTAAGCCATTATTTGTTTCATTCATGGAACCAGAAAAAGCAATGATATCATCGTAATCATCATACATTATTCCCAACTTCTCATGATACAATCCTAGTTTTCCTTCTTTTAATGAAAATGCAATTTTTACTTCGAGAATACCATCTGCAATTAAACTAGTTACAAGATTAAATCTTTCTTTTTGATAATAATCGGAATAATCTCTTATTTGCTTAATCATTTTATCTGCGACAACTTTTTCTCGCTCTATATAACCATTGTTAATTGCCTCATAATCTTCATTTGATAAATTAGGAGAAACTATTAAATTGATTTTTCCTCCTTGCTTTACCATCTCACAAATACCATAAGATAATTGTATAAGAGCATCAGATGAAAAATAACCTACACTTCTATTATATTCTCGACTATTTTTTAGAACCGGTATAAAAAAATCATTAACAATATTATCCTTTGGAACTCTATATTCTTCTTTAATATTGATTTTTTTAAAACCAAATTTAAAATCGCCCATTATATGTTCTCCTCAATATAATAAAGTGCATCTTCAAGTTTTCTAAAATCTTCATCATTAGTAAAGTAACTCACACTAAATCTAACTGTTCCTGTTGGATATGTCCCCATAAATTTGTGTGCTAAAGGTGCACACTGTAAACCAGTTCGAACTGAAATACCTAATTTATTGAAAATAGGACCAGCGCTATCACTTGATATTCCATCAAGTAAAATTGAAACAATTCCTACATACTCAATATCATCCTTATTTCCAATAATATTTATAAAAGAAAAATCACTTAATAGTTCCAACAAACGTTTCCTATTTTTTTTCTCCTTATCTCTTAACGTCCCTACCCCTATCTTATTACTCCATTTTAAAGCAGCATTTAAACCAGCTATACCACTAATATTCAATGTTCCCATTTCATATTTTTCTGGTAAGCTGTTAGGCATGTCCTGATTAGCAGATTCAAATCCTGTTCCTCCGAACAAAATTGGAGGTAAATCAAAATCTGGCTTCATTAAAAATCCAGATAATCCTGTGGGTCCATATAATGTCTTATGCCCCGCAAAAACAGCAAAATCTATACACTCTAAACCAACATTTAAATCTACTAATCCGGCAGTTTGTGCCATATCCACTACTGTTGTTGCATTGAACATTTTCCCAATATTAAATACATCAACAACAGGCGTAATATTACCAAAAACATTACTTGCATGACTCATAATAACAAGATCAGGCTTCAAACTTTCAAATTGATACCTTATTCGTTCCAAATCAAATTTCATTTCTTTACTTACAATAAGTTGAGTTACTTTTATAACTTTTTGTTTTTCATAAGTATGAAGTATTCTTGTAACAGCGTTATGTTCAAACGGAGAAATGTAAACGTTTACATTTCCTTTTTTTATGAGGCCCTGAATAATAATATTCAGGGCTATAGTATCAGAAGGCGTAAAAATCACTTCTTTATTTTGACAATGTAACAATTTTTTTAATCTTTCTCTTGTATCTTCAACTAATGTACCGGCACTTTGAGCTGACACATAGTCTCCTCTTCCTACATTAACTCCATTTGAACGATAAAATACATCCATATAATCATATACTTCCTGAGGTTTTGGATATGTTGTTGCTGCATTATCAAAATAAGTCATATTAATCCCCCCTAAAACATATTTTTTAAAATTTCCATTAAGATTTGACGTTTTTCCTGCTCGCTTATTGATTGTCCCATAGAATTAATTTGAGCTTTTAATGCATTCTTTAGCAATCTACCTCGACCAGTATCATCAACTTTATTAAAATTCTTTATCACAACATTCCCAGAATCATCAACAAATGATAAATGATAATCACTTATGATTTCCTCATTTTCTAAATCATTTATTCCTTCAAATGATTCTGCTGTATTCTTGTATTTAACAACACGATCTTTAAAAATTTCATACGTGTTATCACTCCAATCTTCTAAACGAAGATCCGTCGCAAACTTAGCAATACTTCTAATATTTCTATTATCATCATTATCAAATTTCTTGATTATATTTATGAACTTATCTGTTCCATCTGAAAATGTCTCAGAATATATATTTTGATCCAAGGATTCTAACCAGTCCATAAGAACAGATGATAATGACATTTCATTTATTATATATTTTTTTTCGTTTAGAATAAAGGTTTCCTTTAATAACTTTGTAATTTTATTAATAAGTTTAATGATTGCATCATCATAAAACTTCTTTGTATTAATGATATCAGTAATCAATTGATTATCAAATTCCTGATGCCCAAATACATTTGGAATGTCTTCAAATAATAAACGCTGATTACCATTATGTTGTTTTAATACTCTGAGAAAATTAATATTTTTTCTATTAACTCTCTTCTTATCAATTGTAACTCTCATTTCCTTCGCATATTTAGGAAGACTCATATACCATCTCATAATTGCATTTGCAACGTAAGTATATTCATCCCTTTCTTTTTCTGCAGAAACAACATAATCAAGATACAGTGATTCTAATGAATTTAGATAATTTTCTTTATCTGTATTCCAATCAAAATAAGTTAATTTAACTTTATTTGGATTAGCATCTATTTGTAATACTGCATCTAATCCTAAAGGAATTTGTCCTTTTTCATTTGAAATAATAATCTCTCGTGCATATTCATGAAAAACAACTGCTAAATAAATAGGAATTAGACCTCTTCTAATACCTATATGATATTCTGGATCAATCAATCTACTGTATAAATCCTCAAAAGATTGGGATTGATTTTTTGCACTTTCAATAAATGATATAATTTCGTGAATTACATAACTTATTTTTGATTCATTCTCCACATCTAAATGTATTTCTGCAGAAATTTCATTATTACTTAATAATCCAATATTTAATAAAGTACTTCTCATTATTGTAACCTCTTGTCCATAACCAACAAATCCAAGGTCTGGTTCAAGATTATTTCTTAGCAATGCAGAAATAATCTTATTCCTACTTTTTGAAGCAACTTTTGTTAAAACATTTTTATTAATTGATTCATTAACAATGATTGGAGAATAATAATAAGTAGAATCACAAATATCCGATAGTAATGATGTTAATGCTGCTTTACGGCTAATGTTTCTAAGATCACCATTGTAAATATACGTAGCTTTAAATTTTTCAGGATGGGTGTAATTATTGATAAATGAAGCAACAATTTCATTTAAATCATCATACACAACATCATATTCTTCAAAAAGAATTTTATCATTAATTGCATCATCCCTAAGTTTAATAACTGCATTTAATTCCTTTACAGTACCATCAATCTCATTATAGTCATTTGGAATAACAAAGACATAACGATCAAATCCTCTACTGCTTGCAACAACTTTTTCTTTTAAAGAATCAAGGCTATTTTTTGAATCAGGCAATACACCAAAAACAACACCATCCGATTTATATTGCTCAGCTTTTATGTTCCAATCTGTATCATCTGTAATTTCTGACTCATTAATAAATTCGAATGAGAAATATCTAGTCATCTCTCTTTCATCGTTATATCTTGAAGGATAAATTGCTTTATCTAAATTTCTTAAATTTAAGATATCACGAACATTGACATTTTTATTCTGCTTTTCAGCCAAGTCTAAAATATTTTGTCTAATATTTACTCCAGAGGATTCCTTCAATTTAAGGAAATCATTACTTCTTTTTAAGTAAATAACGTAAGCTTGTTCAATTAAAAAATCAATTGTAGAAACAACTTCATTTTTACCATAATCAGCCTCATATATTCCAATTATTTCATCTTTAGTTGGACGTAGAGTTTCTGTTTGTTCAAGAATATATATTAACGATAGTGTCTTTACGATTTTACTTGCTAATGATCCTTCTTCAAGATTTTGTAATATTCTTGATGTTAGAACATATGTTTTATGCATTGAACCCTCATAAACTTCTTTTTTAAATAAAGATTCAAAATAATCATAGATTAAATCAGGTGTAATTAACTTAAAAACATCATCTTTATATTCTTTTAAAAATGATGGCAATGTAGCACGACTATTAGATGATAAAAAAGTAAAAAGAGTTCTCTCATTTTGTGCTACTCTTTCTGATAAACGTGGAAGAATATATGTTGACATTGGATGTAACGGATATGTTTTTTCAATGAACCCTTCCATATCATCTATGTCATTAAAAATCTGATTATTATTATAATTTGTAAGAAGGTTATTAAAATCACCCTTATTCTTAGAAATAAAGTGTTTCCAACGCTTTTCATCTTTTTTTATTACAGACGCAATGATCTCATATGTCTGCCTAAAGTTATTATTAAGATGAATGTGCTTAAATCTTTCTGAAACGCCTCGCCATCCATCTGTTTTTTCTTTTGGCAATTTATCAATATAATTAGAAATTTCTTTATGTGATATTAGCATCAAATGAAGTTGTATCTTGCCGCTTCTATTACATTTTTCAGCAAAATCCTGAAGTGTTTTTGTATCACTTACTGTAGCTTCTAAGATATTAGATTCTAAATATTTACTAAACTCATCATAGATTACATATAGTCCAGAATACCCCTTTTTATTTAGCTCTTTTGCAACTTCCTCATATAATTCAACAACATCAAATCCTAAAAACGGATTAAAGATACTTCCAGCTGTCAATGAAGGATAAATTTTTTCAAATTTCTCATATGCCTGAATATTGAAATCCTGCAATTTTCCAATATAAGTGTTAATTGGTTCATGAATCTTTTCTTCAAATTGCTTAAATGTATCTGGAAATTCAACTTCCCATTTTTGAATTGTGTTCACAGCAGCCTGATAATTAGTTTTAGGCATTATGTCCATTAAATCATTTACTGCTAATGTATTCTGTAATGCAAGCAAAAAAGCTTGTGTTAGCGAAGTATTACTTCCAGTAATTACAACTGGTAAAATTCTATTATCACTTTCATAATAATTATTCAAAATCTGTTTAAGCTTTTGTCTTTCTTCCAATTTTGGAATCAAGTGCTTAAAAAGATTTCTATCTTTCTTCATCAATATTGCTAAAATCGTCAGTACAATATGTGATTTACCCTTACCATATGCACCAATCAAAATTCTTGCTCTTTCTACAGATGAGATTTTTGTACTCAACAAAATATCTTCAAGTAAATCTAAAGAAGATTTTGTCGGAATAAAATTTTCTAATTTTTCGTTGCTATTTAAATCATACGCAATATTAACTGAGTATTGAAACCCTGAAGCAACTGATATCATTTCACTCATAAAACTCTCCTACTTACTGTCTGATATCTTCATAATAATTTCTTACACATTCGTTAAACGTAAATCTATCATTTAATCTAATAACATCCAAACCTGCTGTTCTGATAATTTTAATATGGCCCGTCTTCTCTACATTATGTAGTATTTCTAGCATGGAGACTGAGTCCAAATTAAATACTTTTCCAATATTACCAGGCTTATTAAGCAAATCATTCAATGGGACTTCATTTTCGTTATTGTCCGCCTTGTCCATAATGATAGCAAGTATAACCCATGGATTAAATGATAAAACAGAAGGTGTAGATTTTCGATATATTTTCTTATTTTTGTCAATTACATCAATTAAACCAAGTTCACTAAATGGCGATTCGATATTATTTTCTGGATCTAACTTTTGGCCACTCTTATATCTTGGTAAATAAGTATTAACAATACAATTGAAATCATCCTCTAATGATCTTTTTGCAGGGCAGTTTTCACCACTCATAGACACGTAATTTTCTAATAATCTAACAAAGTCTTCCCTATCAAACTCAGAAAGGTTAAGTTCATTAAAAAACACATACCATGCTGTAGCTAATTCTTGGTTATTGGCAATCTTATATTGCAACAATTCCAGTGTTCCTAATTCTTCTACATAACGATCATATTCTCTTACCATATCACCTAAATCTGTGAATTTTTGATTTCTTTTTCCAAATTTTGGTTCTTCTGTTAAACCAAAAGCCTGTAACCAATATCTTAAGGCTTTTACCATATTTGTACCGATGCCTAATTTATCTGTTGGCTTAATATCTTTATTTACAAATACTCCTGGATCAATTTCAACATTTTTTATACCTTTATTAATCCAACCTTTTCTTACATAAAAGGTATCATGTGCTCTAAATTTCATCTGATTCATAAGCCTCCTTCAAGGACTTAGTTTTTAAATACTTATCCATCATGCATCCACCTGTTAAATACTTCTGATTAACACACTTCATGCAGTGAATACATTTGCGTGAATCAATTTGATAATTATCTTGATTAATAGAGATTGCTCCCTGTTGACACACAGATTCACATTTCAAACATTTACGGCAAGCATTGAATTTTCTAATTTGATATCCAACCATACGTTGTAAATCATCATGATCTGCTACATTCATTGTTCTAACTTTTACTGCATGCTTAAATCCATCAAGTTCAAATGGTTGAATCGAAATAATCGGAACATTAGTTTTAACATCTAAAACAATCGTTTCATTTAGAATTTTCTTACCTAACTCTGGTGCAATTCTACCAAATGGAACAAACATATTTACTAGTTCATCATCATACGGCCTTACCAATTGATATATTTTCGCATGATCTTCCGTTGTACAATTTGTAAATTTAATTTTAACATCATTAGCTGCTGCAAGACCGTTTCCACCCTGTCTAGCCTTCCACATACCAGTATCTACATAGTCTTCAGCATCAGGTTTTCCAATACGCTTTGCAAATCTAATTAAAAAATCACGCCATTCTTTCGACTTTTCTGGCATGTAAATACGTGAAAGGAAT
>OCTW011577560.1_pt1 | contig 12253 bp, 10 predicted proteins | sample 1539671 | NCBI WGS metagenome assembly OCTW01 (sample SAMN02144230, study PRJEB22623) | gut metagenome | biome: sheep rumen | host: Ovis aries | place: New Zealand | reverse complement strand
TATCTTCTACAGCACGGAAATCTACCGCGACGATCAGGACTACTGGGCCGGCCAGAATGCCCTGGAAAAGGCCGTCCTGACCCTGCAGCTCTCCGCCGATGCCTACGGGGAGAGCAGTGCCCGGGAAGGTACCATCGGCTCCGACAATTCCCCGCTCCCTTCCGGGGCGCCCGGAGATTCCGCGGGAGAGAAGTCTTCCGTCGAGGAAATGGAATCCGCGAGGGAGGAAATGGAATTTTCCGTCGGATCCGGCTACCCGGCCGTCAACTACGGCAGCTCTGCCGTCTTCGAGGGCGATTACACCTTCGAGATCGATGACAGCAAATACCTGGTCCTGGCCGACGAAGACCTGACCATGGTCTATACCGGCAGCGGCATGGAGATGCCCCTCTTCCAGGTGGACGACGAATCCGACGACATTCCCTTCGATTCGATCGGCGAATACGTCGTAGAAGCCAAAAACAATACCATCTCCATGCTCCAGAACCGCCTGACCGGCGAACCCGAGGTCGTCACCTTCTCGATCGGCGACCGGAAGTTTGCGGGCCTCGAGTACTCCTACTCCACTGTCGAGGGCGACCGCACGATTGAGGCGCGGGAATACTGCATGCCCGTGGATGGCCGCGTATTCGTCTGGTACGGCCTGTGGAACCGCGGAGATGAGACAACCCCGGCGCTCATGCGCCGCGCCATGGAGACCTTCTCCATGAAGTGAAGCAGATAATAATAGCAAAAAATATTAAAGAATATGCAGCCATCAGGCAGATTCCTTCTCTCAGTCGCGACAAAGCGCAGCCCATAAAACAGAGAAGTTTATAAAAAACCGGCAGCAGCTCAGGACGTCCAAAGTCACAAGCTGCTGCCGGCTTTCTTTTTTATTTTTCTGTGCAGTTCTTATGTGGTCTGAAAATGATGCCCTTACGGACATTCTGCACGCAGAGCACAAAACCTGCATGTGGGTTTTTCATACCTGCACAGATACGGTTTCTTACCAGAACAGGCCCTTCTTCTGCGCGGTCTCCGCGTGGTAGCCCACGAGCTTATAGCCTGTAGGGTCGATCAGGCTTTTGAGCTCCGCCTCGGGGATTTTCTCCTCGGACAGGAATTCCGTTGTCCCCGCCTTGTGGGAGGACTTGAGTTTTTTCACGGTATATCTGCTGCGGATCGTGTCATTCATATGTGCCTCGCACATGCCGCAGGACATCCCGTCGATGTTCAATACGATCTTATACATACCTGTGTATCATGACCTCCTGTTTAGAAACATGTATGAACAGAGTTGTGCGCTGTTTGGGCCATGGGGACTCCTGCCCTGTTATACCCTTCTGAATCTGCTTTCACGCAATCTCTTTTTCCCGGCGTGGCTGTGGCAGGACCCGCTCATAGGGCAACTGCCGCAGTGACTGCCGCAGCTGGATTTTCCCTGCCGCCTGTCGCGCACGATCGACCGGATGATCAGAAAGACCACAGTGCATAATAAGAGCACGACAATGATATTTCCCATATTGGCACTGAACCATGTAAACATACGATCCCGCTTTCTCTGCTCAGCTGACCTTGACGGCCCTTGTGAGCTTGACTGCCTCCTGATACTTCTTGAAGAACAGCATGTAAATGATACCGGCCAGGCAGGCGAGGGCCGCGATGAGGCCGATCACATTGAGATTGCCGGTCACGGCGCCGCCGATCTGGTTGATGATCAGGGCGATCACATAGGCAAAACCGCACTGGTAGCCGATGGCAAACCAGGTCCACTTCATATTGTTCATCTCGCGGCGGATGGCGCCGATGGCTGCGAAGCAGGGCGCGCAGAGCAGGTTGAACACCAGGAAGGAGTAGGCGGTCACAGGCGTGAAAGCCGCTGCCAGAGTCTGGTAGACGGTTTCCTCACCGCCGCCGTACAGGACACCCATGGTACCGACGATGTTCTCCTTGGCGACCAGGCCGGTGATGGAAGCGACAGCTGCCTGCCAGTTGCCCCAGCCCAGAGGCATGAAGATCCAGGCGATGGCGTTGCCGACACCGGCCAGGATGGACATATCCAGCTGATCCTCCTCCAGCATTCCGAAGGCACCTTCCACGAAGCCGAAGTTGCTCAGGAACCAGATCACGATGGTGGACAGGAGGATGATGGTGCCGGCCTTCTTGATGAAGGACCAGCCGCGCTCCCACATGGACCGGAGCACGTTGGTGATCGTAGGCATATGGTAGGCGGGCAGCTCCATGACGAAGGGAGCGGGATCGCCCGCGAACATCTGTGTCTTCTTGAGCATGATGCCGGAGATGATGATGGCGGCCATGCCGATAAAGTAGGCCGAAGTCGCGACCCATGCGGAACCGTTGAAGATGGCGCCCGCGATCATGGCGATGAAGGGAACCTTGGCGCCGCAGGGGATGAAGGTGGTGGTCATGATCGTCATGCGGCGGTCACGCTCGTTCTCAATGGTTCTGGAGGCCATGACGCCGGGGATGCCGCAGCCCGTGCCGACCAGCATGGGGATAAAGGACTTGCCGGACAGGCCGAATTTACGGAAGATACGGTCCAGGACAAAGGCGATACGGGCCATGTAGCCGCAGGCCTCCAGGAAGGCCAGCATGAGGAAGAGGACCAGCATCTGGGGAACGAAACCGAGGACCGCGCCGACACCGGCGACGATGCCGTCGAGGATCAGGGCCTTGAGGACGCCGGAGACATGCAGGCTGTCAAGCAGTCCCTCGATGATGACGGGGACACCGGGGACCCATGTGCCGTAAGCGGCGGGATCGGGCTCCGCACCCTCGTATTTTTCAAAGACAGTGATGGCTTCCGCGAGCTCATCTGTTGTATAGGTCACATCCTCGGTCGCGAGGGTCTCCTCGTCCTCGAGGGTGTAGTCCGCTGTGGAGCCTGCCGCGACCGCGTCGACAGCAGCCCTGACGGCAGCCACATCCACTTCGCCCTCTTCATTGGCAAAGTTGTCGACACCGACGAAGGCGTCTACGACATTGAAGGCATCGCCGTACTCCTCCGCGTCCGCCTCATAGGCCGCGGTCCCGTTTCCGAAGAGGTGCCAGCCGTCTCCGAAGAGTCCGTCGTTGGCCCAGTCGGTCGCGGATGCGCCGACACCGACCATGGCGATCCAGTAGACAAAGAACATGACGGCCGCGAAGATGGGAAGACCCAGCCAGCGGTTGGTCACGATGCGGTCGATCTTGTCGGAGGTCGTCAGCTGGCCGACGCCCTTCTTCTCATAGCAGGACTGGATGATCTCTGCGATATAGTTGTAGCGCTCGTTGGTGATGATGCTCTCGGCATCGTCATCCAGCTCGGTCTCCGCCGCCACGATGTCCTGCTCGACATGGGCCAGGGTCTCCTGGTCCACCTTGAGCAGCTCCAGGACCTTCTCGTCGCGCTCAAAGACCTTGATGGCGTACCAGCGCTGCTGCTCCTCGGGCAGATCGTGGACGATGGCCTCCTCGATGTGGGCGATGGCGTGCTCCACGGGGCCGGAGAAGGTGTGCTGGGGGACAGTCTTGTCCGCCTGCGCGGCCTGGATGGCGGCCTCCGCCGCGTCCATGACGCCCGTTCCCTTGAGGGCGGAGATCCTGACGATCCTGCACCCCAGGTGCTCGGACAGCTTGTCGGTATCGATCTTGTCGCCGTTCTTCTCGACCAGGTCACACATGTTGACCGCGACCACGACCGGAATGCCGAGCTCCACCAGCTGGGTGGTCAGGTAGAGGTTTCTCTCCAGGTTGGTGCCGTCGATGATGTTGAGGATGGCGTCGGGCCTCTCCTCGATCAGATAGTTTCTCGCGACGACTTCCTCGAGGGTATAGGGGGACAGCGAATAGATGCCCGGAAGATCGGTGATCACGACGCCGTCATGCTTTTTCAGCTTACCCTCTTTTTTCTCAACTGTGACGCCCGGCCAGTTTCCGACGAACTGGTTGGAACCGGTCAGCGCGTTAAACAATGTTGTCTTGCCGCTGTTGGGGTTGCCGGCAAGAGCAATTCTTACTGCCATTTTCCTACTCCTCCTGTCACTCGACTTCTACCATGGCCGCATCCTCCTTGCGGAGGGAGAGCTCATAATTCCGCACGGTCACTTCAACGGGATCTCCCAAGGGCGCAACCTTGCGGACATATACGTCCACGCCCTTGGTGATGCCCATATCCATGATGCGCCGTTTGACGGCGCCTTCACCGTGGAGCTTTTTCACCTTAGCGGTCTCACCGATCTTTACATCTCTCAGTGTTTTCATGTATCTCCTCCCTGTCTGTATTTACACCATGATCTTTCTGGCGAGTTCTTCATTGATAGCGATCCGTGATTCTTTCACCTTTACGATCGCGTTTCCATTGAGAATAGAAAGTACAGTGACGGTTCCTCCGACGACAAATCCCAGATTTTCGAGATGCTGGCGCACCTCCGCATTTCCCCCGACTTTTACAATTGTCTGTTCCTTTCCGGGATCTGCCAGACTCAATGGCATCATTTCAGCCTCCTTCCAATGCTGTCTCATGTGTGCTGTTGATCAATGGATAAACGGATATTTTTCCACCTTCCACTGAAAATCAGACAGAGTTTAACACGACTAAGTTAGTTGTGTCAACCTTAATTTGTAATAACTAACTTCCTTCTAATAAAAGAAACTTTTAGTAAAAACAATAGGCGTTTTGTATTATTTTCCGCAGAAGTTATTCCATAGAAACGATCGTGCCGGCTGCTGCCACTGGAAATGGCGCTCCGGAATGGAGATTATGGTGATAGTCTGGATGATGGTAGTCCGGACGATGAAAAAACAGGTTCGCGCATCAAAAAAGCCCCTCGCCGGATTCCATTTTTCCGGCGAGGGACCCTTGTGATCAGGTGTGGATCGATTTTTCTTTTCAGCGGCTCAGCCTGTTGCTCAGCCGACTGCTCCCGGGTACAGGATCGTGCCCTGCAGCCAGATGACGCCCTTGAAGCGCCGGCCGGGTTCGGGATGGCCGTACAGGTCCTTGTGGTTGATGGCGACCGTAAATTCAATGCCGCTGCAGCGAATCGTCAGGATGTGGATCTTGTCCAGGGTGTAGAGGTTGCGCACCTGCCTGCAGGAGAGGATCTCTCCCAGAATATAGTAGATGTCGCACTCCGCGCCGGTCGGCATGAAAAAGGAATCTACCAGGGTGAGAATGTCCTCCTCCTGGACCCTGTTCAGCAGGTCGCTGTAGGTGTCCATGTCCTCCATGGTGATGGTCTGCATGGCCTGCTCGTTCCCGTCCCTGGCTGCCTCCAGGAGCTTTCTGCGCCGGTCCGCCCTGCGCAGGATGACCTGCTGCTCATAGGCATTTTTGTGCAGGGGCAGAACGACCGTGCCCTCCACGGAGAGCGCGGAGAGACAGACGCTGGTCCCCGGACAGGGCAGGTCCTCAAAGGAGCTGAAGCGGAGATAGTCCACCGGGTTGAGCAGGCGGAAGATCAGGGTCGTCCCAATCCTCATATCGTCACAGATGCCCGCGAAGGACCGGTTGTCGATCCTCTGCTCCACGAAGACCTCCTCCATCGAAGTGACCGATTCCGGCATCAGATAGGGCTCGATCTCCCCGGTCAGAAGGTCATTGTCATCCTCGAAGGTCCCCGTCATGGTCAGACCGCAGCCGCCGGCGAGGTCCATCCTGTACTCCGTCAGGATCTCTCCGTCGTATTCATAGCCCGGCGCCTGTTTTTTATATGAGGATTTTGTTTTAATATCATCGATCAGATTCAGCCGGTCCATAGCATTCATGCGCTCTGAAAATCCGACTGCCCGTAAATATTTATGCAAAAACAGGTTCTCCTAATCCGCGTAAAAGCGAAGCTGCCCTCCGCAGAATACAGTTTACATGTACATGTGCCCCCAAGGACCCGTATCTGTTATGAAAACAGCCTCCCTGCGCAGATAATATCTTTCCTTTAGTTCTCGGGAACCAGCTCTGTCATGCCGCCCATGTAGGGACGCAGGACTTCCGGAATGGCGACGGAGCCGTCCTCGCGCAGGTTGTTCTCGAGGAAAGCGATGAGCATCCTGGGCGGTGCCACGACCGTGTTGTTGAGGGTGTGGGCCAGATACTTTTTGCCGTCCTTTCCGTTGACACGGATCTGGAGGCGGCGCGCCTGGGCGTCGCCGAGGTTGGAGCAGCTGCCCACCTCAAAATACTTCTTCTGGCGGGGAGACCATGCCTCGACATCACAGGACTTGACCTTGAGGTCGGCCAGGTCGCCGGAGCAGCACTCGAGCGTGCGGACGGGGATGTCCAGACTGCGGAAGAGCTCGACGGTGTAGGACCACATCTTGTTGTACCAGTCCATGGACTCCTCGGGCTTGCAGACGACGATCATCTCCTGCTTCTCGAACTGGTGGATCCTGTAGACACCGCGCTCCTCGATGCCGTGCGCACCCTTCTCCTTGCGGAAGCAGGGGGAATAGCTGGTCAGGGTCTGGGGAAGCTTCTCCTCGGGGATAATCTGGTCGATGAACTTGCCGATCATGGAGTGCTCGGAAGTGCCGATCAGGTAGAGGTCCTCGCCCTCGATCTTGTACATCATGGCATCCATCTCCGCAAAGCTCATGACGCCGGTCACGACGCGGCTGCGGATCATGAAGGGCGGCACACAGTAGGTGAAGCCCTTGTTGATCATGAAATCTCTCGCATAGGAGATCACTGCGGAGTGAAGCCTTGCGATATTGCCCATCAGATAATAGAAGCCGTTGCCCGCCACGTCGCCGGCCGCATCCAGGTCGATGCCGTTGAAGCGCTTCATGATATCGGTGTGATAGGGGACCTCGAAGTCCGGGACCACCGGCTCGCCGAATTTCTCGATCTCCACATTGTGGGTGTCATCAGGGCCGATCGGAACAGAAGGATCAATCATCTGCGGGATCACCATCATGTCTTTTCTGACGATCTCATCCGCTTCCTTCTTGATGGCGTCCAGCTCCTCCAGACGGCTGTTGTCCGCGACCTTTCTCTTGATCTCCTCGGCCTCTTCCTTTTTGCCCTGCTTCATCAGTCCGCCGATCTGCTTGGAGATCTTTTTCTTCTCCGCGCGGATCTGGTCCGCCTCCTGCTGAGCGGCGCGGCTCTTGGCGTCATATTCAATGACTTCATCTACGAGCGGAAGCTTGGCGTCCTGGAATTTCTTTTTGATATTCTCTCTGACTGCATCCGGATTTTCTCTGAGAAATTTTACATCGATCATTTTCTTTCGTCCCTCTCTTTATTGATATGATAACCGGTGAAATCGTGTCCGGTTACTCTCCGGTAAAAACATGTATACATTTAAGTGACCAGTTATTATAGCACGCTTTCCACATCACGTCAGCAGGTCGACGATTTTTTCCAGGTCCTCATTGCTGTAAAAATCGATCTCGATCTTCCCTGTACCGTCACCGCCCCCGCGGATCACCGCCCGGGTCCCGAGGGACTGCTTGAGCTGCTCCTCGATCGTGCGGTAGGCCAGTTCCAGGGCGGGATCCTTCTCCACAGCCTTTTTCCCGTCCTTTGCCTTCCTGGCTGCTTTCCCGGCCAGCCTGGTCTTGACCAGCTTCTCCACCTCGCGGACGCTCAGGTGCTTGTCCGCGACCTGCTGCGCGAGCAGGAACTGTTCATCGGGGATCTCAACCGGCAGCAGAGCCCGGGCATGGCCCATGGAGATCTGATCCCGGATCAGCAGGTCCTGCACCCTCTCGTCCAGCTTGAGAAGGCGGACCGCATTGGTGATGGCTGTCCTGGATTTGGAGACACGCACAGCCAGGTCCTCCTGGCGCAGTCCGAACTCGTCCAGCAGCCTGCGGAAGGCCTTGGCCTCCTCGATCGGGTTGAGATCCTGGCGCTGGATATTCTCGATCAGAGACAGCTCCAAGGTCTCCTGATCCGAATATTCTTTGACAATGGCGGGAATCTCCTTGAGACCCGCCTTGCGGGAGGCGCGCCAGCGCCGCTCACCCGCGATAATTTCGTACCGGCTCCCCTTTTTCTGCACGAGGATGGGCTGCAGGACACCGAACTGGCGAATGGACTCCGCCAGTTCCTCCAGGGCCTCATCCTCAAAATTCTGGCGGGGCTGGCTCCTGTTGGGATCGACCTGCGAGAGCCGCAGCACGCGGATGCCGCTGCCGGCCTCCTCCCGGAGGACAGCTGCATCAGACAGACCGGAAACTGCTCTGTCTGCTTCCCCGGTATTCTCTGTTTTTTCTGTTCCTGCAGGATCCGCAGACACCGCGGTTGCCGCCGGTTCAGCCTTCTTTTCTGCCTCCGGAATCACCCGGGCTTCATCCGTATTCTCTTTTCCGTTTTCAGGACCGGGGGCTGCGACCTGAGCCTTCTTCTCCGGATCCTGTCCGGACCCCGCGGCCTGTTCCTTTCCTTCCGGATTTTCCTGCTGCGGCACCTGTCTGGGCCGCGCCTGCGGGATCAGGGCATCCAGCCCTCTCCCCAGACCTCCATGTCTCTTTCTTGCCATTGATTTCCCCTGTCATCAGTCTCTGCTTCTTCTTTTCCCGGAGCTCCCTTGAAGGACCTCGCTATTTCTTTTTTTTAAACTTCGGGAAAGAATGATTATCTGTCTGATCATCTTGAGACAGCTCATCTTTTCCACCGGTCACCACCGGCAGAATATGGCCTGTCTGTTTTTTTATGAGATCCTTACGAGCGGGCGGCCATCTCCTTCGCCAGCTTTTTATAGGCCTCCGCGCCGGCGGATTTTGGCTCGTAGATGGTAATAGGCTCCCCGTAGCTGGGCGCCTCCGCCAGGCGGATATTTCTGGGAATCAGCGTATCGTAGATATGCTGCTGCACATGCGTGCGGACATTCTCCACAACCTGCGCGGACAGGTTGGTCCTGGCATCGTACATGGTGAAGACGATTCCCTCAATATCCAGATTCGGATTCAGGCGCTCGCGCACCAGATTGATGGTGTGGATGAGCTGACTGAGTCCCTCCAGCGCATAATATTCACACTGGATGGGCACCAGCACCGTGTCGGAGGCCGTCATGGCGTTGACCGTCAGGACACTCAGGGACGGCGGGCAGTCCAGGAAAATATAATCATAGTCATCCCTGATAAAATCGAGGGCATCCCGCAGAATATATTCCTTTCTCTCGATTCCGATCAGCTCGATCTCCGCGGCAGCCAGATTGACATTGGCGGCGATCAGGTCCAGATTCGGAACAACATTCTGAATGATCGTCTCATTGACGGAGCAGTCATCGAGCAGCAGCTCATAGATCGTGTTTTCCTGCTCGTTTTTATCCACACCGAATCCGCTCGTCGTATTGCCCTGCGGATCCACATCGATCACCAGGATCTTTTTATCCAGTTCGGCGAGAGACGCGGCCAGATTGATCGTCGTCGTCGTCTTTCCGACGCCTCCCTTCTGATTTGCAACTGCAATGATTTTTCCCATTTTTATTTCACTTCTTTCTTGATCGGGACTGTCTGTTCTTTTTTTCAGTGCAGGGGATCCTTCCCCGGTGTGCCCGCCTTGCGCGGATATTTTCCGGATGTATGTTTTTCCTTGATGACCTGCACCAGCGTCCTGTTGTAATCGGTTCCGGGGAGCTGGAAGGATATGACCTGGTCGACCCGGCCGCCGAGGATCTTCACAGCCTTCCTGCCCTCCTCCATCTCCTCATTGACACGCTCAGCCTTGTAAGCGATAAAGTACCCTCCCTTTTTTGCAAGAGGAATGCAGTACTCTGCCAGCACATTGAGTCTGGCGACAGCCCTGGAGCATACGATATCATAATGTTCCCGCTCGGACTCGATCCGGCCGAACTCCTCTGCACGGGCATGACAGGTGCGGACATTGTCCAGACCCAGGAGCCGGATCGTATCATCCAGAAAACCGATCCGCTTCTGCAGGGAATCCACCAGCGTCACCTTCATCTCCGGGAAGGCAATGGCCAGCGGCAGTCCGGGAAATCCTGCGCCCGTTCCGATATCGAGCAGGTTCATTTCCGGCAGACTCTGCGGATCGATCATCGCGATCAGGGTCAGGCTGTCCAGAAAATGCTTGCTGTATATCTCATCGATATCCGTGATGGCCGTCAGGTTCATCACTTCGTTCCACTTCAAAAGATTCTCGCAGTAGAGGCGGAACTGATCCATCTGCTTCTGAGACAGAGAAAGTCCGATCATGGACAGCTGGTCGCCGAAGGCTCTCTCCGCATCCTGTATGTTTGTACCCATAACCTGCATTACCTCTTTCCAATTATTCTTGTATCTATTCAGAGCCCCTCAGAAATGGGAATCATGCAGGACAAACAGAATGTTTCACGTGAAACATTCTGTTTGTCACAGAAAAACCAATCTCACTGAAAGGGCAGCTTTCATCCAATTTTTTTTATTCTGTTTTAAATGTCTCCGGTCAGAAAACACCCTTGAAGCAATCGATGAACTGCCTACTTATCGTATCACAACAGATTTTTTGCGTAAACAGTGAAACTGTATGGTCTGCGGTTCCCTGTCCGTGAAAAACCGGCAAATCTTTTACGGGTTACTTTTTTTCTACTTCTGCTATCCGCAATTATCTGGTAATCTGTACGGTGCGTAATGGTGATGTGGATCCCCGCATAATTAAAATCGCAGGAATGCGCCGGCATTGTCCAAATGGGCTGCAGACAAAACAGGTCCGGCCCTGGCAAGGGTCTGTATTCATAATAATATTCATAATAAAAAGAAAAAAAAGAGTCCGCAGGGGTGACAGATGATTGAAGAAGTATATAAGAACATTTACAGGATCGGGGTCATCCTCCCCGGAAATCCACTCAAGGAACTGAACAGCTATTTTATCCGGGGAAAGGATTCCGATCTGCTGATCGACACAGGTTTTCGCAGACCGGTCTGCCGGGAAGCCCTCGAGCAGGGGCTCCGTGAACTCGGCTCCGACCCGGCGCGCCGGGATGTCCTGGCTACGCACCTCCACTCCGATCACAGCGGTATGGCCGACCTGTTCACGGGTCCGGACCGCTGTATCTACATGAGTTCCATTGATATTGCGCTTTTGACCCGGTTCAATGAGGAGAAGGATCCCTTCTACCGGCACAGCCGGTTCCTGGAGGAGGGCTTTCCCAGAGAGGTCCTCCTGGAGGTGTTCCGCACCAATCCTGCCATGACCGAGAAGATGCCGGGCATGGACGGGCGCCTCTGCGGCCTGGAGGACGGAGATATTCTGCAGGTCGGCGACTACAGACTGGAGACGCTGCTGGTTCCCGGGCACACGCCCGGCAATACCATGTTCTATCTGCGGGACCAGCAGATCATGTTCACGGGCGATCATATCCTGTTTGACATCACACCCAACATCACCCACTGGCAGGGCTTTGAGGACTCCCTGGGCAGCTATCTCGACCAGCTCCGCCGTGTGAGAGATATTCCTGTTCGTCTGGCTCTCCCCGGCCACCGCAAGGCCGGTGACTACCGGGCCCGGATCGACAGCATCCTGGACCACCACCGCCGCAGGATCAACGATGCCCTCCAGATCATTGAATGCCATCCCGGCATGAGCGCCTATGAAATTGCCGGCTATATGAAGTGGAAGATCCGGGCGGCCGACTGGGATTCATTTCCCGTTGTCCAGAAGTGGTTTGCCGTCGGAGAATGCCTCTCTCACCTGGACTACCTTCTGAAACGGGACAAGATTCGATATGAAACTGCGGACGGCGCAAAGCGCTACTACCTGCGGTAATATTCCTTAAATAATTACATCGTCGGAAAACAGCGGGCGCCGGTCAGGCCGGTCAGGACTTTCCCTAAAGCCCTTCTCCCGCATACAGGCTTCCGAAAGGATATTATCTTCCACACATATTGATCAAATGCGTTTTCTCCCTGACATCCTTGAGGATTGTTTTTACATTGAGGGATTGTGATCCGCCACTGAAATAAACGAATCATGACAAAAGCAGAGGTCAATGTTTCACGTGAAACATTGACCTCTGCTTTTTCGTCGTCTTCGGATACTCGGTGCTTTCCGGTCTTTCCATTTCGCAATCGGCTGTTCAGTGCATGCCGGTTTTCTTCTCTTTCCGACCATGCCGCTCGTCAGAGCGGCAACCTGAAGCGTTTTCGCGGAGGCGAAAACGGTGAAGAATCAGCGGAGCTTTGGGCCGCCGCGCGGCACAAAGCTCTGAGAGCGAAAAATACTGTATCGACAGGATTTTTCACTCTTCCGCAGCATGCCGGAGCACAAAGTGCGCAGGCATCGTCAACGAGAAATTCGTGAAGACGATTTCTCGTTGACATCACA
>OCTW011527231.1_pt1 | contig 12253 bp, 9 predicted proteins | sample 1539671 | NCBI WGS metagenome assembly OCTW01 (sample SAMN02144230, study PRJEB22623) | gut metagenome | biome: sheep rumen | host: Ovis aries | place: New Zealand | reverse complement strand
ACTTTTTACTTTTTGCATATTATTTGCTACATGCACATAGGTCATCGTACTTCTTATGCAACTATGCCCCAATAATTCTTTTACTTGAACTAATGGAACTCCTTCTTCTACTAACTTAGTTGCAAAAGAATGCCTCAAGCTATGAACTATGAAATTATCATTAATTCCTGCTCTTCTTCTATATCTTCTAAAAAATACTCTTAATCTTTCTGGTTTTAATGGATTTCCCTCTCTATTTAAAAACATATATCCGTCTGGATGTTTAGGCTTGTACATTTTGTAGCATTTTCTTAGCATCTCTAAGCTTGCTTCTGGCAGTACTGTGTATCTTTCTCGTTCTCCTTTTCCGTTTCTGACAAACAACCTCATATTATCACTATCTATATCTTCTACTCTTAAATATGTTGCTTCTGATATTCTCAATCCTGATCCATATATCATCATAAATATTGTTTTATATTGATAATTTTCACATGCATTAAAAAAGACTTTAAGCTCTTCTTCACTTAAAATCTTCGGTAGTTTTCTTTTCTTTCTATACATTGGTATTTGCTTATGATTTATCGGTATATCTAGCACTACATCATAAATGAATCTTATTACTGAATTGTAGTAATTGCTACTTCGTTCACTAACTTTCTTCTTTTCTCTCAAGTATTTCATTAAAAATTCTCTTAGTTCCTTCGTCGTTACTTCTTCCATAGGTTTATTGAAATATTTAATTATATCTTTTGTTTTTCTGTAATAGCTGTCTTTAGTGTAGTGCGAGAAGCCACGCATTTCCATATCTTCTTTTAGCTTCTCCAGTAATTCTTGATTTGACATCAAAAAAACCTCCTTAAAAATATATTTTGTGATCGCTCACATCCTATATTTTAACGAGGTTTTACTATATTTTCAAGTGTTATCACTATTTTTTATATTATTTATCCTTTTTATGCTATACATTCCTCACAACGACCACGCGTAGCGTTTAGTACTATTTGGATCACTAAAGTTTGATTTTATTTTTAATATCTTATTTTTCACTTTTTGTTCAAATTCATTTTTTGATAAATCTTTTTGTCCCCATTCTTTTTGTGTAAGAAATGCAACTTCATCTATATATTGGAGTTTGTCTTTTAGATTATATATTTTTAACATATTTTATTCTCCTAAAAGATTGGTTTTTACAAATTATATCATATTTTTATATAAAAAAACAACAGTTATGATAATTATCTTAACTGTTGCTTATTACTTTAAAATCTTATAATTGTTTTAAAATACAGTTTATATCTGCATTTCTTCCAAATTCCACCCAAATACTTTTGACTTTTGTTGACAAATCTGCAGTTAATCCATTAGCATTTTTGCTCAAATCTTCAAATGAAGTTTTTCTAAAATATACCCATTCTACTCTATCAGATTCATAATCAATTGGAGTAAAGCAAACTGCATCTAATAATTTTTTTGCTTCACTAGGTTTCAATACATTATATATCATTTCAGTGTCCCAATCTAAATGAAATCTGGTAAAAATTAGATAATCAATAGAAAAATGCTCAATTAACTCACAATTATCAAATATTTTTGGCAAATCTGTTAATGGAACAGGAAAGCTCTTTTTCCCTGTTAGAAAGTCCTTTCCCACTCCATAACAATTTTGTTCAATAATATATTGATTCAACATTCGACTATTCGCCACAGTTCCTATTCTATAAACTACAGGTATAGGAAAATAATCCATATAAAAATCATTATGATTTTTATAGAAAAAAACTCTGTCGTTACTTAAAATTTTTGCATTATTTGTATCCAAAATCTTAGTAAAAAATGTTGTTTTTCCTGACCCTTTGTTTCCTAGTATAGCAATCCCCTTATTATTTAAAACTAGGGCTGTAGCATGCATATAAATTTTTCCTTTGTCCTCTTGCTTCCTTACTAATATTTCCCTAATTACTCTAAATAGGTACTTTGTAGTTTTGTTTACCCCATTGCCCAATACAACATAACTCTCATCATTATTTTTTACCAGAATCCATTCATCATCAATTTGACAAAAATATTCTATATGCTTATATTCAAATTTTAGATGAAAAATTCCTTCAAAAGATTTGATTATTTCAGTTGGATAAACTTTGAATTGCTTCCGAACATTTGCAAATATATCAGCATTTTCTATATACTCTAATATCGTACAATTGCTAATATCCATATTTGGTGCTGGGTTTGTGATGCAGAATTTTTTTATATGTTTTACTTGCTCTTCTAATAGCCATTTATCATGAGTTATAATTTTAAAGTAACACCCTAGGATAGAAAAGATAACAGAATAATTATTCATAGTTAAAGTCCTCCTTAATAAATTTGATTTTTGATATATGAAAATAATATCAAACAATTCTTTATTTATCTATAATATGTGAAAAGCTCTCTGATGTATTGCATAATAATTTTTTTATATTAGTCGGTCTTATATCTAAATTAATTAATTCTTCTATTTTTTTCCAAACAAAATGTAATTCACCTTTTTTTTCAATTCCTTCAATAATCTCTGTATTATAAAGATTAGAATCCACAAAATCGCTTTCATATATTAGCATTACCTCGTGATATTCTTTATTATCATAGTTGAAAAAATTTTCTACTACTGAAACCATTTTTTTTATATTTATTTTTGCATTCATTTCTTCGATAAATTCACGCTTTAGTGCAGTTTTCGAATCTTCTCCCAATTTTATACGACCACCTGGTATGGCATAGAAAACATCGTTTATATTTTTATGTAATAAAATTTTATCATTATGTCTAATAATGGTTGCGACTCTATAATTAAATTTAATTCCATTTATCATAAAAGAAATATCATTCATATCATATCCTCCTATATAATTATTTGTTTAGCATCATTAATAAAACTGTTCCAATAATAGTCACTATTGCTTTTATTGGCTTTTATTTTATATCTAGTTAATAAGCTTAGTAAACTAAAATCTTTAGTATTTAAGCTTACTCCATGTATAGTTATTACTTTCTCGGTATCATTTATTTCTATATTATATTTGGAGTTCTTATCTATTAAATCTAATTTTTTTAAAATGTCAACAATGTAATTTACATCAACTTTTTTGAGTTCTTTATAAAATTGTAAACACATATCTCTTTGTTCTTTTGGACATTTGTTATCATTTTTACATACAAAGGAATTATAACATGCTTCCTTCTCAGGATTTTTAGTTGCATAAGCAATTGCACATGACGTAGTTTTAAATATGGGGTATTCTTTGTCTATAATAGTACTTTTTCCCCATATGTATTTGTAAGCTGTCTGAGTCCAAATGCTTTCTGCACAAGTAGTATCATCTATCTCTTCCAAAGCATTCCAAAATTTTAAATTGTTCTTATAGCTTTCTTTTACCTTTAATCCTATCGCTACTGAACATTTAGCATATTTTTTAACGAAATTATATACATCTAAAATTTTTTCTTTATCTGAATTTTGTGGTAGAAAAGGTCTCCAATAATGAACTATTGGAAGATTATATTTATTCAAATTTATGAAATTATTTTTTATGTTTTGTTTATTAATTCCTATTTCAATATCGTTTTCTAGTCCAGAATAACTAATAAAAAATAAAAATTTGTGTTTTTTACTCTCTAAGAATTTTATAGTCTTAATAAATTCATCAGGAATCAAACATTTAGTAATAAACACTTTTAAATTCATAATCTTATTGCTATCCAATTCATTTAATAATTCCTCAATATATTTTATATTACTCGGTGTTGCAAAAGCATCTGTTTCAGTCTCTATACAAATTGGTATATCTTTATAATAATATGGAGAATTTATTAGTTTATACACAGTTTCCTGTGGAGTTGCCAGAATTTTTGGAGTTGTTTTAGTTAAGTTAACTCCACTAAGAAAACAATATTTGCAACTATTTGGACAACCTTGGATAGGATTTAAGGCAATCCAAGATGCATGCAAATCTACTATAGGATATTCATATTCATGTAATTTTTTATCTATAAAACTATTTGCATCTATACACATAGTTTTAAAACTATTTATAATATCTATTTTTCTATGCTCAATTATCGAAAATACTAATGAGATTATTTTTGATATTCTATCTACTATAAAATCATTTTTATTTTTATAGCCAAATCTTTCTTTATTAAATCTATACTTCTTATCCTCTAAAATTGTTTCAATTATCTGACCAGTCAAAGACATTATATTCATGACAATAACTTTTTCATCGTTACATATTATTTTTTTATATTTAATGTCTTCTTTCTGTATCTTTTTTATATTACAAAATGCACATAATTGCAATAAAATATCACTAATTTCATCTGCATAATCGTGAATATTTCTGCCGTTTTCTTTTGCAATGTCTTCTCCACTAATTAACATACTATAATGACCTAATTGTATCATAAATTCATTCATAATTGTTAATTCGTCCCATTTCTGTTCTTCTAATAATTTGAATCTTTCTTTTAGGTTAATAGCATCATTAAAACAATTATTCCAAAATTTTTCAAACATATCTCTCTCCTTTTTATTATAATAGCTAATTGCTATTATATAACAAAATCCTCAAAATTTCAAGTATTTTCGTGTAAGACTTTACATAAACTTAAAAATATGATATAGTATTAATACAACATTCAAAAAGAAGTGAGAATTTTAATCAATTATTACGGAGGTAATTTTATGAAACGGTGGTGGATTATTTATGACAAATCTAGTCAATTTGTCGAATACCATAATATAATAAATTTTATCAAATACACATTTAGTACCAAAAGAATTTCTTTTAAAGTAATAGCAAATTGTGAATTGACGAAAGAACACTTATTAAAATTACAAAGAGATAGAATGTTACCTGACATTGCACTTTTTTGGTGTAGCAAAAACTTTAAACGGAAACTGTTTTTATCAAAAATAGGTGTTGCTGTAATTAATGGATATAGAGAAAGCTTTATTTGTGAAAATAAATATTTACAATTAAAAATATTATCACAAGAAAAAGATGTTATTCCAAATACAATCTTTACTGATACAAATTCAATTTATAAAGTTGTAAATAATAATTTTTTATCTTATCCTTTAGTTTTAAAAATATCACAAAGTACACTTGGAAGTGGAGTCTACATTGTGAATTCTATAGATGAATTCAATTTAATCTGTTCAAATATTTCTGCACCAAATAATGCAAATATTATGTTGCAAGAGTATTTGAACTTTTGCCCCAAAAGAGTTACCAAGGTATGTTTTTACAATAATCAGATTTTATCTTGTTACAATCAAGACGAAAGCGATTTATCAATGCATTTTATTACGAGTGCAGAGGAAAAACTAATTTTCAAAACAATAAATGCATTAAAATTAAATTTTGGCAGTATAGATATAATTTATCAATCATCTACGCATCCGTTAATCTGTGAGGTAAACAATTTACCAAATATTTTAAAAATATACAAAATAACTAATGTCAACATAATCGAAAAAATAATTGATTTTTATTCTTGATTCTTCTATTAACATTTCTAAATTAGAATGTTAATAATCCCAGATATAAATTATTATCTGGGTTTTTTATTAAACATATTTTTATGTATATACACTATTAATATGAAAATCATTAATTTACATCCAAAAATTATCATAAGTATAACCTGCTTCAACATATTTTTCTATCAAATCCATTTTATATTCTTCAATTAAATTTTACTAGTGAAATGTAGTAAAATTCATAAGAGCAAATTTTTGCTCCTTATGGCTAAGACCATTTCTTTTACTTTTTCTTCGCCAGCTTGGTGTTTTGACACCGTTTTCGCTGTTTAGTGAAAATCCCTAATACCCTTTTTCGCTCTCCGAGGGACTTATTTTTATAATAATTATTGCAAATAGTTTATTAATTTCTGTTTTTAAATTTAATTAAATTTTTAACATTTTTTCTTTAATTATACTGTCTTATTTTGTGAAAAACTTTTTTGATTTTTTTAATCGCGTGTGTGTTATTTTTATTATTTATTTTATTATTATTACTTATTATTATTTGTGTGAAATTTTTTAACATACTGATATTCATCTCATACATAACCTGTTATTCACGTCATATTCTCCTTGTTGTTCACCTCGTGCATTACTGAATTTTTCAATACTTTTAGAAGATTTTCTTCATTAATTTTATAATAAGTCTTAGGTGGAATACCTATAAGTTTTACGCTTAAAATACTTGCTTTTTGTAGAATTTCAGTTGACTTTCTTTGCTTATATGGACTTAATTTTGTACTCTTTTCTATGCTTTCTTTTGTTGCAAAAAAGTATCCAGATTTCAACTCATTTCTTTCTCTAAAATATTTCATTCTTCCAAATAATTCACCTAACATTGCAGCAGAGTTTACTCCAAATTTATTTATTAAATCTCTGTTTGTTATTATAAAATTGGTTTCAATAATATTTTCTTTTGACATAGCTTGTCCTCCTTTTATTTTTAAAAATAGAGAAAGTAATCTATAAAATAAAACTACTTTCTCCTTGATTTGATTGTTTATTTCGCCTAAATTGTAAACTTTTTTGAATGTTTCTTCATTTTGTAGTGACTAAATTAACCACGCACCTCCTTGGTGTCCTCCCTCTCCTGTTGGATTATATAAAGTAACTAAACATACTATTTGTGGATCTTCTATAGGGGCTACTCCACAAAATGATGTAACATACTTTCCTGTATTTACTCCATCTTCTGAAGTTCCTGTTTTCCCTCCTACTCTAAAACCTTCAACTTTAGCATTTTTACCTGTTCCCTCTGCTACAACAGATTCCATCATACTAAGAACTTTTTCACTAGTTTTTTTTGAAATACTTGTAGCTCTAGTATCTACTGAAATTTCTTGTTCTTCTCCAGTTTTTGTATCTATTACAGATTTTACAACTCTTGGTGTAAGAAGGTTTCCACCATTTACAATACTTGAAATTGCAGTTACAAGTTGAATCGGAGTTATTTCAAAACGCTGTCCAAAACTTATTGTTGCAAGCTCAACTGGTCCACATTTTTCTTGTTTAACAAATATACTATTTGCTTCTCCAGGAAGGTTTATACCTGTTTTTGATAAAAGACCAAATTTATTTAAATAACTATAATACGTATTTACTCCTAACTTTTGTCCTAACCCAATAAATACAGGGTTACAAGAATTCATTAGACCTTGTCTTAAACTTTCTGAACCATGAGGTCTATAATATCTCCAACATTTTATTCTTGCACCTCCGACAGTAATTCCTCCTGTACAGCAAAACTCTCCTGCGTTATCTGTATCTGTTATTCCTTCTTCTAATGATGCAGATGCTGTAATTAATTTAAAAACCGAACCTGGTTCATAAGTATCTGATATAGCTTTATTTCTCCACATTCCTTGCAAAGCTTTTGTTTTTTCTTTTTGTTCGATATTTTCCCAATTTTGTTTTAATTCTTCATTATTAATTGTATATGGTTCATTTAAATTATAGCTTGGATATGTAGCCATAGCAAGTATATCTCCTGTTTTTGGATTCATCGCAACTATATTTCCCCCATCTGTACACTTATTGTCTATACATGCTTCTGCTAAATGTTTTTCAACAATAGATTGTATCGTCATATCTATTGAAAGTTTTATTCCTTTTCCATCAATAGGTGCTGTATAGTTTTCTCCATCTTCGCCAATTTTTTCACCTGTTGCATCTGTTGCTCTATATATTGCACCATTTTTCCCTGCTAATATTTCATTATACTTTGCTTCTATTCCATCTAATCCTTGATTATCACTACCACAAAATCCTATAAATTGAGATGCTAAATTTGAATATGGATAATACCTTTTTGTATCTTCGTCAATATTTATTCCTTTTTCTATATTATTTGCAATCATCCATTCTCTTAGTTTGTCTGCTTTTTCTTCTTCAACTTTTTTTACAATTGTTTCTATTGAACTTCTTTTACTTACTTTTTTTAGTACTTTTTCATAATCTAATTCAAATATTTCTGCTAATGCTTTTGAAACCTTTTCTTTATCTTCTTTTGATATGTTTGTTGGATTAACTGTGATACTAAAAACTGTCGAACTTACAGCTAACTCATATTTTCCTGTACTGTCATATATTGTTCCTCTTTTAGCATTAATTGCTCTTTGTTGAACTTGCTGTTCATATGCTAAAACTTGTAATCTATTTCCGTCAAAAAATTGTAAAAAAGCAAGTCTTCCTATTAAAAATATTAATATCAAAAATGAAATAAACATTGCTTTTACCATTTTCTTTTTATTACTTAATGTTACTTCCATAAAACTTCCTCCTTAAATTCATTTTATTTTTTTGAGTTCAATAATATTACAGGTTATGTCACTATTTAGACTAAATTACTACAAGCCAGCGTAAGTAGTTGTTACTATTCAGAGAAAATTACTAAAAAGCAAACGCAAGTGGTTATATAAATTTCAAATTTGGTATTTACAAATTTAAATTCTGTATGCTATAATGAATTTAGAGCTAAAATACTTATGAAAAGGAAGTGATTTTTTGAAAGATTTAGAAGAATCATTAGAAATAAATCAAGAAGAAACAGAAAAAGAACATTTAATAGAAATGGACCAAGAAGAAACAGAAAAAGAATATTCAACAAAAATGGACCAAAAAGAATCAAAAGATTATCAATCGAAAGAAGAAAATATAATAGTAAATATAACAGAAAACACAATAGAAAGTATAAAAGAAGATATAAAAGAAAATCCACCAGAAGCAATTGAAAATACTTCTAGTGAATCTGTTGATATTAAAAATGAAGATGCTAATACTACAAATTGTTTAGCTCTCACCATCCAAGAAGAGCATAAGCTTACTGCTATAAAAAATGTCTTTTTTAGAACTATTAGAATGTCTTGGAAAGTTGCTGTTTCTACAATTACATTAGCACTTATTAAATTATTTTCATAAGACTTATTTATAATATTCATTTTTTGAAGTTGTAAATAGTCTTTTTATTTTGTTTACTAATTTTAAAAATATGTTATCTTTTATAATCATTAATGCTTTTTTATTTTTTAATTCATCTATTTTTTGATTTGCACTTTTTTCAAATTTTATTAAATACTCATTAAAGTCATTATTACTATTGTCTGTTCCTATCAGATTTCTATAATCAAGAAGTTTATTTTTTATCATATTTACTTCTATATCATTTTCTGCTCTTTTTAGTAAATTATCAAAAAAAGATGTATATATTATATTTTGTGTTTTAAAATATATATTTTTTATAGATTGAATTCTACTTGCAATTTTTTTATTCTTTTTATTGCTTTCTCCTTCCCATTTATCTATAATTTGAAGGTTTCTTTGAATTTCTGCTATTTCATTTTTTAGTTTTAATATTTCATTAAGATTTTTTTCTATAATGCTATACTCGTTTTCTCCTATATTATCTATTATTTCTATTTTAAAATTTTCATTTCCATTAATTGTGCTGTCTATTAATATATCTTCACCTAATAGGAAAGCTAGTTGTGAGACTATATTTGTAATAATTGGATAATACTCTGTTCTTTCTGGTAAATTTATATCATATATTGTTATGTTTTTTCTTGGAATATTAAAAGCTTTTCCTGTAATAAATTGAATAGCTCCTTCATTTAATGCTGTTGCCTTTACACTTAACTCATTTACTTCACATACTCCAAGTCTAGTAATGTTTCCACGTTTATCTTTTCTTTCTTGTAATCTATGCACACATTCATGAAAAATGAATTCATCTATTTCATCAAAACTTGCATCTGTTGAAAAATATATACTTGAATCTTTATAATAATAGTTTGCTTTTGACAAACCTTTTGGAATTCTAGCATAATACATTGGTGTGTCTAACAGAGTTTTATATATATCTAAATAATTTAATTTATTATCTGGAAAAGCTGTCATTATTCTAGTAGATACTTGATTTACAATATCTATTATTTTTTTATCTTCTATTTTGTCAATCACTTGTATTCCTGTGTTTCCTAATGTGTTTTTTTCAGACATATACTCCCCTCCTTTTTATATTATACACTATTATTATTACAGAATAATTAAAATTTCATTACATTTTTATGACAAAAAAGATAGAGACAAAACGTCTTTACGTTTTAAATCTCTATCTTTTAATCAAATTAGACTTTTAGTTTGATAATACTATACTGTCTTAAATTTCGCTATCTACATTAGTAATTGAGTTTTCATCACTTTCTTTGTTAGAATTTTCTTCTTTTTCTTCAGATGTTTTTGTTGATTCTTCTTCATTTTTTACTTCATTTTCTTCAGATTTTTCAGTTGTTTCAACTTTTTCATCTTTTTCATCTTTTTCAATTACTGTATTTTCTGTTTCACTAGCATCATTTAATTCTGTTTTGTTTTCTTCAATTATTGCATCTTTTTCAGTTTCAACATTTTTATTATTATCTGTTATTTTTTTGTCAGTATTTTTTTCTTCTTTTTCTACTGTTTCAACTTTTTCAGTTTCTTCTATTTCTCCATTTTCAGAATCTATTGATACTGATTTAGATAATAATCTATTAGAATTATTTGCATGCATCTCATAATATGTTATTTCAATATTTTTAATTCCTGTAAATAAGCTTGCATTTAAGTCTATATAATATTTTTCATTTTCAACAACTACAACACTATTTTGAATTAATTCTAAAACTTTATAGTCAACTTCTTCATTTTCATCAAGTTTTATTGTAATATCTTTGTTTGTGTCTAAACGTTCAAGTTCATATTTAGCTGGTGTTTTCTTAATGTTAGTTGTTCTAGTTGATGTCTCAGTATAAATATCTGTAACTGTATGAGTTATTGTAGATAATATTCCTGAAAGTCTATTTTCATCCATATCTCCCATATATGAACCATCAGCATAACTATAATTATCCTTATATGGATTATAATCACTATTTAAGTAATCATACATCAAGTGTGTTTTAGAATTCAAATTTGTTTCTGATGCGGCATTCATATTTGTTTGATCTGGGTTTAATAATGTTCTAGCATAAATATTATTTTCTGATAATCCCATTCCAATTGTGAACATATAAGCATTTGTTCCGTAACTTGTTGCTATTTGATTTTTAAAGTAATTTGCACTAAGTATTGTGTAATATCCCATTAATGCAGCATTTGTTCTTCCTGTTTCTGTATTTGAAGGAGTAGCACCATTTCCAACAGTTGAATTTCCAACATTGTTATAACTTGATGTTGCCCATGTTGGCTCTCCATCAGTAAGTAATATCATTACTGGAGTTCTTCCTTCTTTTTCAGGAGCACCTTTAAGAATTTCAGCTCCTTTTTGAATTCCTGATTGTGTATATGTTCCACCTTGAACATTTATTGTTATATCTCCTGTAATTTTCTTATTTGAATATGTTAGATAATCCTCATCATCTTCTATATCGTAATGAGCTAAAGGAAGTACTGTATTCAAATTAGTTGTGTTAGAAACGTTATAACTAACATTTGTTGGACCACTATATGTTACTACTGCTATTCTATTATCTGGTGATTTCATTATAGTTCTAATAGCTTTATTAACTGCAGCAACCATATCTTTTGCCTTTGTAGAATTATCATCAACCATACTTGAAGATACATCTAGAACAAATACAAAATCGACTTTTGATTTTTTCTCAATATCTTCTTCTTGAGATGTTACATATGTTTTTGTATGTATTTTTACATTTTCATATCTATTTGTAACTACAAATCCTGTTTTGTTTTCTCCTGTAGAAGTAACTCCTGTAGTTTCAACTTCGATACTTGTTTCATAATTATCAACATCTGATTCTACAACTGAATACGAAATTTCATTTCCATTTTCAAATTTTGGTAATCCTGTGAATTTACCTTGCCAGTTATTTGTTGCTGATAAAGTTAATGTTTTATTTGTAACTTCATTTCCTTCTTTTAATGTTACAGTAATTGATTCTGGTCTTTCTTCATAGTAATCATTATTATCTTCCCAAACTTTTCTTACAGAAATTTCTCCATTTTCATTTACTAATTCTGGAGTATGTGTATTTGTAATTGTGTATTCTTCTTCTGCATTTCCTGTTGATTCTGATGTATATCCTTCTGGAACTCCATCTTCTACTACTGTGTATTCTATTTTTGTTCCTTCTTTATTTACATCTAAATCTTCCCATGTATGTGACCAGTTATTTTCTTCATTTAATGTTACTGCTTCTCCTGCAT
>OCTW011214475.1_pt1 | contig 12254 bp, 10 predicted proteins | sample 1539671 | NCBI WGS metagenome assembly OCTW01 (sample SAMN02144230, study PRJEB22623) | gut metagenome | biome: sheep rumen | host: Ovis aries | place: New Zealand | reverse complement strand
TAGAAATTATAAATATTATTCTGTCATGTCTGTTAAGTTTTTCTTGATGGATTAATACATTAAGTAATTTTTACTTAATCTGTAATGGATATCTTGTATTAAAATGTGACTGCCTGGTACGAGGGTTACTTGGGGAGGAATGTTGGTAATCTACCTGTGATCTGGAGAGTTAGTAAACAGGCAATATTTTATAAAAAAAAAGATGATTTTAGGGAGTTTATTTTCCTAGAATTTATCTAAGATATCTTTATATACACTTTTTAGTGGTTCTTCTGATTTTTCATATACTCTTTTGAGTATTAATTCCGGGGTACTGTTTGCCAGATAATTTATTTTTGGTGTTCTGTCTACTATTAAATTATATTTTTCATCAAGTCCTTTTGCTTCAATTCCATCTGTTCTAATTTTATTATTATCTGTTCTTTTTAAGATTTCTCTGGCCATGTGTGTTACTATAACAGCATATGATTCTTTATCTTGTATATGTTCAATAAATCCTATTATTATTTTTACTGCTGCTTCAAGTTCTGTTATTGATTCAAGCTCATCTATTAATATTAATTTTTTATCTTCACCTACTGTAACAGGTATGAATGATGTTAGGAATGTTTCAAATGCACCGGCATTTAATGAATGTTTTTTAGTAAAATAATATATTTCATTTGTTTTTGGTATTGTTGCTTTTGTTGAACATACTCCAAGACCCATATGTGCCATTATAGAATGTTGTGCTAATGTTTCTAATAATGTGGTTTTTCCACCACTATTTGCTCCTGTTAGTAATATTATATTGTTTTCTTTATCCAGCTGATAATTTATTTTTTGCATTTGATTTTGTGTTATTTTTTCTTCTTGTTTTAGATTTAAATGAAGACTATTTTCTAATTCATATTCATCATTGAATTCAGGAATATTTAGTTCATAATATTTACAAAAACTTGCTAGTGCAAATGGATAATCATAATGAATTAATTCTTCTGTTTCATTTATTACTTGTTCTTTATAGTTTTCAAGTATTGTTGAAATATCAATCTGTTTTTCATATTCCTTTAAATGGAAATTTGCTTTTTCTTTTTCCTGTACTCTTTCTATTTCATTATAATCTATTTCTAATGGGTATTTAACAATAAATGGGTCTATAATCATTCCTGTTTTATCAGTAATTTCTTCTTTGGCATTACTTAATACTTCTTCAAATATGGTCATAATTTTTGGAGGTAAACTTTCATTATTGAGTAATTGTAGTATTTCATTACCTTCAAGTTCAATATTTTTAATTGATTCTTTTATGATATTATTACAGTTATCTTTTATATCTTCAATAATTTCAGTTATTTCAATATTATTTGTTTTTATTGTAGTGTTTAATTCATTTAAACTATCTAATACTTCATTTATGCATGTATCAAGACCTAGGTATTGTCTTAGTTTCATTACATTTTCTAGAATTTCTTTATTTTGTTTATAATATTCAATTATTATATTTGGTTGAATTTCTGAATCAGTACTCTGATTTGATATTGTAACTACATTTATAGCATCTTCAGGTTCAATGTTATAATTATTGTATACATAAATAACAAATTCAAATTCATCAAAATTAACATGATCTTCTAGAGCAAATAAGTTACAGTATTTATTTAATCCCCTTTCAATCAGGTTTAGATAATCATCATAATCCTCACAACAAATTGCATATACATCATTAAATTTTGGTTTTATTTCTGTTTTTAATGGTTCAATATTTTCATATAAACTTCTTATATAATCATAATCGAGTTGACTTGTATTATTTAACGTGTTTGTTATAAGGTCATTTGTTTTATTTATCTGATCATAATTGGTTGTAGGACTAAGAAGTAATATCCTATTTCGTGAATATGCAGTATTGGAAAAGTCAAGAATTCTTTTAATAATATCTTCATAAATATTTTGAGCTTGACTAGTTTTTAAAAAATTAGATGTATCATTTCCTTGAACATATTTAACTATTTCCAGAGCTTTTTTCTGACTTAAACCGGATATATTCATTAATTTATCAATATCATAGTTATTCATGGATTCAATAAAATTATCATAAGAACCATATGTTTGAATAATTTTATTTACTAATTTTTCACCCACACCCTTTAATTGTTCTAAATTAGTTATGTTAACACACCCTGCATATTCAAATACTTTAAAAAATTTTTCTTATCATATAATATAATTCTTATAATATAAAAATTAATTTTGATAATTGGGTTGTGTTTAAAAAAATTTTCTATAGTATTAAAATATTTAAAAATAAATGTATTATTATGGATTTTATAATTTATGTAATTTTTTTACTGTTGAGTGGTTGTTTTGCTGGTTTGATGGCAGGATTATTAGGTATTGGTGGTGGCGTAATATTAACTCCTATTCATTACTTCCTGTTATTATCTATTGGTGTAGATTCCAGTTTGGCATTGCACATTGCCTTTGCTACAAGTCTTGCAGTTATTCTTGTGACAATGATAAATAGTACAAGAGAACATAAGAAAAATGGGTTTGTTGAAACAGAACACTTAAAATTTATGTTAATATTCGGTTTTATGGGTGCAATTATAGGTTCAATAATCTCAACTCATACTGATGTATCTATATTAAAAATATTTTTTGGTGTTATGTGTTTATTTAGTGTATTGAATATGCTACTAATAAAAAATCCTGAAAATTCTGATAGTATTAGTCATAGTAAAAAAGCACATATTGTTCTGGGATTATCTGCAGGATTATTATGTGGTTTGTTAGGTGTTGGTGGCGGAATAATTATGATTCCTGCATTAACTATCCTACTTAAATATCCTACCCATAAGGCAATTGGAACTTCCAGTGCAACAATAATAGCTACAAGTCTTGGCGGTCTAATAACTAATATTATACTTGGATGGAATGTTTCAGGACTTCCACCATATTCATTAGGCTATGTTAATTTAACTCAGTTTGTATTCTTAACAATAACAAGTAGTATAGTATCAGTTCAGGCTGCTAAATTGTCTAAAAACATAAATCCTAAAATACTAAAAGCGTCTCATATTATAATTGTTTTATATATGGGATTAAAAATGGTTGGATTAGTTTAATTAATTAAAAAGAAGAAAGGGGAGGTTATTTTTTATAAATTCCTTTTTCAAAATTTCCTTTAAAGAATTCTTCATACTCAATTAATTCAAGAGTACTTTCTTTATTTGTTATTTTTTCTTTCATATACTCAAGAGTTCTCACAAAGTCACTTAATTCAAAGAATCTTAAATCCAAATTCAAATATTTTATATTTGTGTTATTGAATTTTTCAAGTTCATCTGTTAAATTTAAAATTCTATAATCAAGGATATGTGTATGATTATTACAATCTTGGACTACTTTAAACTCATGACCTCTTTTATCAACTAAATAGTAGTAATCTGTTTTATTATCATAAATAATATCTTCAAAGTTGTCTTCTGTTATCATTAGTTCTACTATACCGAAAATAGTATATTCTAGTTGAGTTTTAGAATTATATTTAAATGTTTCTAAGTTATCTATAGATAATTCATTAGATAAGGTTAATCTTTCAAAACCCGGATTATCTGATAATTTATTTATTGAATAATTATTATAGATATTCAGGTTAGTTCCATAGCAGCCATTAATATAATTTGCAGTGCCTATAGAATCTGTTTGAATTTTAATATTTATATTCTCAGATTCAAGCTTATTAAGAACATCTATTATTTGATTTATATTATTATCAAGTAGTAATGATGGTAAAATCCAAACTAATTCCTTATTTTCATCTATTATATTATGAGCTTTAACTAAATCATGATAAATATTTTCACAGTAATCATCCATTGAATTATAATGATAACTTAAATCCAGATAAACTGATTGGATAAAGTCATAATTATTAATTTTTTCTATCTGTTCAAATGTATTAATGTAGACATTGTATTGTTTTTCTTTAATTATAATTTTATTTTCAGTAAAATAATTTGTTTTGAAAGAATTTATGTTATTTTTCACTTCATTAATCTTTTTTTGTGAAGGAATATATGAATTCATGATTATGTTATCTATTTTCTCAATCAGATTTCGTCTAATATTATTTAATGTGGAAATTGGCATGAACAGATTATCTTCAAAGTTTTCATAATAAATATTTTTGATAGTGTAATTGGTGTTTCCTGTTTTTAGGAATTGTTTTGTTATGGTATCTTCACTTAGTGGTTTTTTATTTGCTTTTTCAAATTTTGTTTTGCTTGTGTAAATAACAGGATTTTCAAGTTCATCACAAGTACATTTAACTAACATTTTCTTTTGATTATCAACAGATATTGTTAAGTAAAGTGGTATTTTATGGACATGTTTTTCATTTATTATTGCTTTGGTATTATCATGCAAATATTTTGAATAAGTTATATAGACCATAGAATCAATTTCAACAGGAATATTTTTTTCCATCAAAATAGTAACATTATTCTTTGACTGAGATAAAATTTTACTGACATACATTCCATTACTCTTATTCTCAAATTCAAATTTTAAACCATCACCATTAACAATCTTAGTAGGATAACGTTTATCAATAAATTTAATTGTTACCTTTTTCTTATCTTTTTTAGTTACTATACCAATAGGATAACCCTGACTTCCAGAACGAACTCTACTAACAACTTGACTAGGATTATTTTCCATAATATAACCACTAGTCAAACCCCTATTAAATGCAAGATTAATTAATAAAAAATCTTCATCATTAGCTTTACCATCAATAACATTACGGTATGCATGAGTAATAGATGAAACATATTCCCTAGATTTCATTCTACCTTCAATTTTAATACAATTTACTCCGGCATTAACTATCTGAGATACTTCATTATACGTGCATAAATCTTTTGTACTAAGTAAATAATTACTACTTTTAAGAGGAGTATGATAACTATCTTCAAAAACATATCTCATACGGCATGGTTGAGCACATAAACCTCTATTACCACTACGACCACCTAAAAAAGAGGACATTAAACATCTACCTGAATAACAGTAACATAAAGCACCATGACCAAACACTTCAATATTAATATCTTCATCATTATCTCTTAACTTGGAAATAATATTTCTAATTCTGGAAATAGGAACTTCTCTAGAAATATTAGCATTATCAAAACCATTATCATTTAACCATTTAACAAAAGAATAATCATAAATAGTCATTTGTGTAGATGCATGTAAACTTAAATCAGGAATCAATTCATGAATAATATATCCTAATCCTATGTCCTGAATAATAATAGCATCAACACCATGGGAATATAAGTAAAAAATATAGTCAATAACATCTAATAATTCTTCTTCTAAAATAGAAATGTTAACAGTAACAAAAACTTTAACATTATATTCATGACAAAAATTAATAGCCTTTTTCAATTCATCAAGATTAAAATTATTCGCATAACCTCTAGCACCATAGTTAGTACCGGATAAATAAACATAATCAGCACCACTAAAAACTGCACTATCTAAAATATCTAAAGAACCAACAGGTGATAAAATTTTGCATTCATGTGATGTCATAAATTTCCTCCAAATAAAAACTATTATTATATTTATTTATGAAACTATAAGTAAATCTTATTAGAAAATTTATAATATAACCAACACAGGATTTAAAAAAAATGTACATAGTATTAGAAGGAATTGATGGGGTAGGAAAAACTACTCATATAAATTATTTATATCAATGGCTTGAATCAAGGGGATATACTGTTGAAAAATTAGTAGAACCAACAGATTCTGAAATTGGAAAATTAATAAGAAAACAATTAACAAATCCCGAAATTATAACAGAAACTAATCAACAAATATTATCATTATTATTTGCAGCAGACAGATTAACATTAAAAAAGAAAATAGCTAATACAAAAAATAGTAAAGAAAAAATATTAATCAGTGACAGATCATTTTATTCAAGTATCGCATATCAAAATAATGAATCAATCAGTAAAGACTGGATATATGATATAAATAAGTATATACCACGACCAGATTTAACAATAATACTTGATTTAGATCCAAAAGATGCAATACGTAGATGTGATGGCACAGATACATTTGAAAATATTAACTTCCTCAAAAAAACAAGAAATAGTTATAAAAAATTATTGAAGTATCCAAATACAATAAAAATAGATGCAACACCTTCTAAATCAGAAGTACAGGAAGAAATACAAAAAGTAATTCTTGAAAAATTAAATATTTAATTCTTTTTTTTTTAAAAAAAAATAAGAACGTTTACATACCTAAACGTTCTTGTATACGATCAACCAAGTAATTAAAAGCATCATTAATTTCAGTTAATTGGCCATGTAATTGAGGACCATCATTTGACTGTTTAAGTTTCACATCAAACTTATCTATAGCATCTTTAATCTCAGAAACAGTAGGGCCTGGTGGTATGGTCACATCAAGCACATGTTTACTTGCTTTACGTAAGTCTTCAAGTTCACCTTCAAATAAAATTATTCCTTTATCTGTTTGTAACATGTTTAAATGATATTTTTCAATCATTTCATCTACTTGTCTAGGTTGCATGCCTGATAAAACACGCATAGTATGTTTAACCATTTTATCACCTTAATTATTTGCCATATATTCTCGTGCAGGTTCAAATCTTTCAATTAAATATTTACTAACAGTATTTTTAAGATCCATAGGATGTAATTCTTCATTTTCATATATTTTTAATAACTCTTCTTCAGTAACTTCTAAATTACCACCAAATTTTTCAGGTCGTTCAATTAACATTTTTTCATGAGTATCAAAAATATAATAATGTGCCATTTCAATAACCGGATTATCCTCAGTAACTCCTGTCGGACAGAAACTTTTGTTAACTTTTTCTTTTATAACTTTTGGTTCATCGTCAATAGCAATAAAATTACCTTTACTACTACTCATTTTGTCAGAACCATCAGTTCCATGAATAAGAGGTATATGAATACATACAGGAGCTTGGAATCCTACTTTAGGTAACACTTCTCTAGCTAACATATGAATTTTTCTCTGTTCCATTCCACCAACAGCAACATCAGCATTCAAATCATGAATATCATATACCTGCATAATTGGATATAATGCTTCTGCTACATTATGAGTTTCTCCTCTTGAAATTTGAGCCATACTTCTTTGTGCTCTAGCAATAGTAGTATCTTTGGCAATTTCAAATACTTGAGAAATATAATCAAATGTTAATCTTTCAGAACCTAATACAAATTCGGTAGTATCTTCATTTAAACCTAAAGCTTTAAAACATTTTATATTATACTCAGAAGTTTCTTTTAATTCATCCATTGTACCTTTTCCATTAAGAAAAGCATGTAAATTAGCGATGAATATTTTTATTTTAAAACCTGCATCTTGTAAAGCTTTCATCTTTTTAATTGTTAATGCATGACCAAGATGTATTTTACCAGAAGGTTCAAAACCAACATACGCAGCTTTTTCGTCTCTTTTCATTAATTCTTTTAATTCGTCCAATTCTATAATTTCTGCAGTATCTTTAGTAATAGCTTCTAATTTAGAATTTATATCCATTTATTTTCCTCCAAATTCTGTTAGTATTTTTAATTTATCATTTAATAGTTATTTATATTGTTTAAGGATAATAACTTTAATGACTAATTGGGGATGATATATAATCTTTCATCGATTTTAATCACATCAATTTCCTGACCCATTTCAAGATTATTCATATTGTCTGATTTTTTAAGTTCAACAGTTTGATAAGTATCCGGATCAAGTATCTGAACTTCTGTAGGTGTTAAATTAGTTATTATAGTTTTTTGAATATCTGAACTGGTTCCTACTTTTTTAATTTTATTGTATTCTTTCCAACTGATAGCTTCAGATACTTCTTTTTCCAGATTGATTCCACTAAATTTATGACTACCAATTTTTTTAATTTGTAAAATATTATTTTTATAAGATATAAAATCATTTTTATGGAATGATGCGAGTCTTACAGATATCCATGAACGGTATAAATCTTTACTACGTGATTTGTCTCTACCTACAATTTTACGTGATTCAGTAATTACTCCACCAAATTGTTTTTGCATGTTTATAGCAAGTTTATGAGCAGCATTATAAGAACCTATTTGATAGTCAATACCTTCTTTGAGCACAACTCTTTCTGCAACATAAGCAAGTTTATTTGTCTGGCATAATCTTTGAATTTCACTAGACATGAATTCATCACTAGCTTGAATTTCATCTTCTTCTAATTTACGTCCATCAGCTCTTAATTGTATTACTGCTTCATAATAACCTGAATTAAATTTACTACAATTAGGGCAAACACCCATCTCAACTTTAACATCAATACGGTATTGTTCTTCTATTCTTTCACCAATTATGTTTCCATACACATGTAAAATACATTCATAAACAGTTCCTCGATTATTAATAATCTCAGTTTCTATGAATACGTCTTCTAATTTTTCATTAATATCAATATCTTTTTGTATTGCATCATTAATTATTTCATCATCATAGTAACCCGTTTGAACCCATTTTTCATGTTTTAATGTTGAACCACAATGTGAACATACAGTAAAAGTTGTGTATTCAGGAACTTTCACAGCTTCGAAATCTTTAAGATAACAAGATTTACAAAGACCATCATATAATTCTTCTTCACTGTTACATAGTAAACAAAACATAGTATCACCTCGCATTAGTTTTATAAAAGTTAAACATGTTTTATAAAATCGTTAATTAAAATTAGTGTATTATTTAATTGGGTCATAAAAAAAGTATAATAGTGATAATACTATTATAATGATTTAAGTGGTGCTCTTGCTCCACAAGCACTACATTTAAGCATATCAATACGGTCTTCACGTACAATAACTGTATCTGGTCTGTTACATTCATGACACATTACAAAGTTATCAACATATTCTTTTACCCGATCATTTATAACATAATGAGTAAATTTACCTTGTAATATTGCACGGTTTCCTTCAACATTTCCTGAAGTACCTAACTCTCTTAATAAATATTTAAGTACATGTTGTGGATCTCTGTTTAGTGTATTTGATACATCACCAAAGTTTTTAATGATTGTACGATTACCTTGAATAACAGAATATCCTTTAGGTACTTTAAATCTTTTATTTTCAAATATTTTATCTGGTAATTGTTCGTATGCTTTATCTAATAATTGTTCATATTCACGAAATTCAGCATCTGTTTTTGGCATTAAAGTTTTGCCTCCCTTTTTTTTTTAATTAATAATTAAATTATCATGATATATTTTAATATTTTTTTGAATTAAAATATCCTATTATATTATATCTGTAAGTAATTATTATAATATTTTTATCAAAATAGTATTATTACTCTTTGAATAATTATACTACTTTGAAATGATCTGCAACTGGTTGGAATATGACACCCTTGGTATTAAGCATATTGATTAATTCATCAATTTTAGCTTCAGTCATATTATATTTATCAGCTAATTCTGCATATACTATATTTTTCGGTGCATTACCACCATATTCGTCAGATAAATCTTTAATTATATCAATTACAATATTTATTTTATCTCTTTCAGACTTAGATGTTCTTCCTTCTACTTTATCAATATCAACTTTTCCTGTATCTGGATCATAACCGACCTGTTTCATACAGTTTTCTTGAAGTTGAATAGCTCTTTCTGCATCTTCTCGAGTAACATCATTGCTAAGTCTAATACGGGCACTAGATTCAGCAATACGTACAAGAGCTTCTAATTGACGAGCAGTGATTGGAACAGGTGATTCTTCATCTATAGCTCCGCTACGCATTGTTACATAGAAATCTTGTAAAGCTTCTGCTGCTTCTTTGGTGAGTGTTGGCTGCACACTTCTTCTGGCATAAGCAATGTATTTACGCATGAATTCTGGTTCAATTTCGTAGGGTACATTATGTTCCTGATGTATTTTAAGAATGTGTCCTGCAAGTGAGTGATCACGTTCAGCATTAGGTTTATCTTCAATAATAAATATTAAATCAAAACGTGAAAGAATTGGTGAAGGTAAATCAATTTGTTCGGCAATTGATTTATATCTATCAAATCTACCAAATTTAGGGTTAGCTGCAGCAAGTACACTACAACGACTGTTAAGTGTAGCCATAATTCCTGCCTTTGCGATGGATATGGTTTGTTGTTCTAATGCTTCGTGTATTGCAGAACGATCTTCTTCTCTCATTTTGTCCAGTTCATCAACACACACATTACCTTTATCCCCAAGTACTAATGCACCTGCTTCTAAACTCCAACCACCTAAATCATCACGTACGGCAGCTGCTGTAAGTCCAACTCCACTAGTACCTTTACCACTGGTATAAATACCACGAGGAGCTAACTTAGATACATATTTTAATATTTGTGATTTACCAATACCAGGATCTCCGACTATTAAAATATGCATATCTCCACGAATACGAGTTTTATCATCCAATTCTTTAGCAGTTCCCCCAAATAATTGAAATGCTATAGCTTCTTTTACTTCATAATATCCTTGAATGGATGGGGCTGTTGAATTAATTATTTTTTCATAGATATCTGGGCTTTTTGCTAGTTTAATGATTTTTTCTTCATCTTCTTCGCTGATTTCTAATTCTTCAAATTCTTGTTCTAATGGTTCTATGTAATTACCATAAATATAATTATTGAATCTTTTTGTCCTTTCATCACGTGCAGTTTTTAATATACCTATAACTCTAACTTTATCTCCGGGGGTAAGGGTATCGACCATGTCATCTTCTAATATAACATTAATTTGGCTTGGTTGATCTCCACCAGATAAGTTTTCCAGAGGTTCTTGTACTTTTACTGTTTGTGTGTCCATGTAACGTGATTCGTCTTGTAATAGTTTAAATGATCTTCCACCACATTCATTACATACTGCAGGTTCATGTATGATATTAGAACTCTGAGGTACTTCATGCATTCTCATACAGCTTCTACACTCAAATACTGCTGTCATTATACGAGGGTGAATTTCATCACTTTTACGTACAATACCATCAACGGCTATGAATTTTCCAATGTATTCACTTCTTAAATATCTTAAAGGTACGTTATTACGTACATTTTTGAATCTAACATTTAATTTAGCATTTTTACGTTGTGGATCAATGTTTATAATGGATTTAGTAGCAGCATCCAAAGTTTCTTCTGGCTTTTCAATTAACAAATCTGCCGTATCTGGGTCAAACATCTCTAAAGCATTATAATCTATTATTACAGATTTTTCTTCAGGATATTCATCTAATACTGCGAAAATATCATCTTTACATCGAGTACTGAAGAATTCTTCTAATCTTACGGTTGAAACTTTTTTATTATCTATTGGAGTCATATGATATAGTCTATTTAACTAATGATTTTTATATTTTTTATTTTGATTTTTGAATAAATTTTTTAATAACTTTTGATATCATATAAATATATAGTCTAAATAATAAAATACATATTAATAACAATCGTTTGTCAGTATAAGAATATTTATTATTGTACTGATTTTTTTAAGAGGTATTGCAATGAAACGATCACGATTAAAATTATTCAAAACTACTTCCTTAACAATTTCGTTATTAGGTGTAATTTTGATATTAATTACTATTGGGGTTATTGCTTACATTGGTGTAGCTTCATTAACTAATACAGTTTCAGATACTGTTAGTAGTGGTGCTTCACATGATCAAGTAGCAAGTTTACAATCACAATATACTAATACATCTAATCAATATTTATCATTGAATGAACAAATGATTAATTCTAATGATAATGATTTAAAATTACGTTACAACGAAGGTAAATTAAAACTTTCGGAGGCACAAACTACAATTTCTTCATTAGAAACAAATAATGAGCTCACTGATGAGGAAGTAAAAACTAAAGTTGAATCAGTTCAAAATAATTTAAAAGAAGTGAATGAACTTTATAAACAGTTTACTAGTTAAGATTATTCTTAACATCTTTTTTTTCTTAATTAGAGTGACCGACAAAATTCTTATTTTTAATATTTTCTTTATTTTTTATTTAAAATACTTGTTTTTATCTAAAGGGCCTAATTTTTTAATTAATATTTATATACTTATTATTACATATATTATATTAGATATTAGTTAATTTTGGTTGGATTTTTATGGTTTATGTAAATAATGATAGTTCTCAAAGTTTTTTAAGT
>OCTW011610107.1_pt1 | contig 12255 bp, 6 predicted proteins | sample 1539671 | NCBI WGS metagenome assembly OCTW01 (sample SAMN02144230, study PRJEB22623) | gut metagenome | biome: sheep rumen | host: Ovis aries | place: New Zealand | reverse complement strand
GCACCCGGCCGCTGTGCTGCTCTTCGTATTCCGCCCGGGTCAGGGAATGCCAGAGCACATCGCAGATTCCCTGATTGTTCAGGCCGGTGCCCCGGGCGATGCCTTCGCGCATCATGCCGGCTTTGTCCATGACCCGGCCGGAAGCCGGGTTCTGTGTGTCATGGGCGGCGCGGATGACGCGCACGGAGGTGTTTTCGAACAGACATCTGAGTACAGCCCGGAGTGCCTCGGTCATCAGCCCGCGGCCCTGGAAGGCGCGGCTGAGACAATAGCCCAGTTCCATCACACCTGTCTGTTCGTTCAGGTCCACTGCGGAAAGGCTGCCGATGACTTCATGGCATTCTCTGTGCTCCAGAGCCCATATGTATTTATTCGGCGAGAGGGCCGCCGCGGACCAGATATGACAGAGCTGGGCTGTCTGCTCCGGGTTTTCATGGGGCGGCCATGTCAGATAACGTGTAACCTCAGGATCCGAAGCCCAGTTGCGGAACATGGCTTCTCCATCCTGCGGGGAAAAAGGACGCAGAATGAGGTGCGCGGTGAACAGTGTGCGTGTACCACAGTGCTGCATACGTTCTCTCCTTAAGTAAAAGTGATTTCCGTTCCTGTCATGGCATCAGGCGGACTGTAGGGTTCCTGTCCATGAATCAGAAAGTCCGGGAACGTTTTTCCCGGAGAAGATGCAAAAACAGGTATCCTTCGACACCTGTTTTCACTCATGTCAGTGCCGTGTGCGGCAGGAATTATGGACCATCAGAGAAATGCGATCTGTTTCAGCTCCGCTGTGCCGTCTCCGCTGAAATGCAGATACAGTGCCTGTTTTCCGGCCTTCGGAGAAACGGACACAGGGAAGAGCCGCCACGCATCATCGGGCGCGACAGAAAGCGTGCCGATTTTTTCACTGCTCTGCGCGTCATGGGAAACGGAAACGGTGCCGGTGAAGTTCCCCCGCATTTCCAGAAGGAGCGTGTCTGTATGCTCAAACCGGAAATACTTGTACCCGATTACGGCGCCACTGTGGATATTGGTGATCAGGGAAGTACCATGCCGGGCCGTGATCTGGATCTGATTCTGCATGACCGGGTCCGAGTAGTCGATTCTGCCCGTGACCGTATCATCCGTCAGGTGGCATGCAATGGCGGCCGGATAGGATCCGCTGGCTGCCAGCGGACCGCCGTTCAGGCCGCAGGACGTGATCTCTGCCTGCGCGAATGTGCCGTCGGGGTTCATGGTGAGCTTCTCTGCGCATCCCTGCCTGGAAAACTCCGATCCTTCTGTCTGACGGTGGTAGAACACATACACGTCCTGCCCGATGCGGACCAGACCGCCATGATTGTTTCCGGCAATATTGGCCGGTGTCTTCCGGCCGTTAAAGCCCATATCACAGTTGGATACCAGAATGCCCCCGAACCGGAAGTCCCGGTCCGGATGATCGGATACCGCCCAGCAGAGCTCATGGCTGAGATACGAGGAATAGACAAAGTAATACCTGCCGTCCAGTTTCCGGATCGAGGAGGCTTCGAAGAAGGGATGTCCCTCGAAACCGGTTCCCTGCTCATGCTTTCCGCCCGGAATCAGCGGGTGCATCTCCTCTTTCAGCGTGACCATATCCGTTTCCAGCTCACCGCACATGGAATCCTCATCAAAGCGGATGCTGCGAAGGCCCTTCAGCATTTTCTGCTGGCCTTCCGGCATGGCCGCCAGCTCCTCATCGGAAAAGTCGGGAAGGATCATTTCCTTCGGACCGGCCGGTGCAAATCCGGAATACAGATAGACACGCCCGTCATCATCTGTCAGCACAGCCGGATCAAACGGCAGAAAGTCTCCGGGGCGCTTCCCGTAAACGGTACCGTCAGGATTCTTTACATGCCCGAGAAACTCGAACGGTCCCTGGGGACGGTCCGAGACCGCAACCCCGATCTCCGGATAGAAGGAAAAACAGTAATACAGGTAATACCTGCCGTCCGGGCCTTTTGTCACATCGGGCGCCCAGAGCTGCATCCGGTCGTCTGCATTGGAAGGATCCTGCCAGCGCAGATAGGAGATTCCCTCATTTCTCCAGTTCCTCAGATCGTCCACCGGGGCGGACCAGACCTCATAGTGTCCCTCGCAATAGACTTTCCCGCCTGATTTGTCGTGCGAGCCATAGATATATACCCGGTCTCCAAACACATGCGGTTCTCCGTCGGGAATATACTCATCCAGAGGCAGATAGGGATTGTACACCTGATCCATGCTCATTTCTCCTTCCATGGGACAGCCTTTGACAGGCTCTGTGTATGCTTCAGATACCTGTACTCGCATATTGTAACATGTCAATATTGGTGAGAGCAAGAACATTTTTTTGCATTTATCCCCTTGCGTGCAATGGAAATACATGTTATAAATGAGTGTCATCTTCATGCGGAAACACGGTAACCCTACCAAGAACACGGACACGCTTCCCAGCATATCCGTGCGATCAAAGGAGGACAAAATGACACAGCAGACAAGAACCGCGTCCGGGAGAATACCCGGCCGCAGCAAAAAACGCTTTCTGGACGCAGTTCGCAAAAACTGGATTCTTTACCTGATGTTTCTGCCGGGTGCGGTGTATCTCCTGATCAACAACTATTTCCCCATGACCGGTCTGGTGGTTGCCTTCAAGGATTACAGCGCCAAGCGCGGCCTCTGGGGAAGCAACTGGGCGGGACTCAAGAATTTCGAGTTCCTTTTTGCCACGCCGGACGCCATGGTCATCACCCGGAACACGATCCTCTATAATCTGGCGTTCATCGTTCTGAACAACGTCGTTGGCATCATGTTCGCCATCTTCATCTGCGACATGAAGGGAGCACGGTCCAAGAAGGTTTTCCAGAGCGCCATTCTCTTCCCCTATCTGATGAGCTCTGTGGTCCTTGGCTATATCGTGTACGCTTTCCTGAGCCAGCAGACAGGCATTGTAAACAACACCATTCTGCCTGCCATCGGTGTGGAGGCTGTGAACTGGTATTCCAATCCCCCCGCCTGGCCGTGGATCCTGATCTTTGTCAACCTCTGGAAGGGCGTCGGATACGGCTGTCTCATCTATATCTCCACCATCAACGGCATTGATCCCTCCCTGTTTGAGGCCTGTACTCTGGACGGCGCTTCCAAGTGGCAGTCCATCGTCCACATCACGCTTCCTGAGCTGCGGGCGACCATCATTACCCTTACGCTGATGAGCATCGGCCGCATCTTCTATTCCGATTTCGGCCTGTTCTACCAGGTGCCCCGGAACTCGGGCCTGCTGTATTCCGTCACGGACGTGATTGACACCTATGTGTACCGCGGCCTGATGGTGCAGAACAATGTCGGCATGGCCGCTGCTGCCGGTTTCTACCAGTCTGTCGTCGGCTTCATCGTCGTGCTGATCGCCAACGGGGTTGTCCGCAAGGTCAGCAATGAGAACGCACTGTTCTGAGAAAGGAGGAACAGAAACATGGTTGGCACTTCCAAGGCGTATAAAGTCATATCCTATGTGGTCATGGCCGTGTGGGCCGCGATCATCATTCTTCCCTTCCTGCTTCTGCTGATGTCCTCCCTGACGGATGAGCAGGTGCTGGTGGCCAACGGTTACTCCTTCTTCCCGAAGAAGTTTTCCGCCGCCTCCTACAGCTATATCTTCCAGTCCGGAGACACCATCATGCAGTCCTACGGCATCAGCATCCTGGTGACGGTTGTCGGCACCCTGGTCAGCGTGGTGCTCACGGCCCTGATGGCCTTCCCGCTGTCCATCAACGGTCTGCCCGCACGGCGCGTCATGATGTTCTTCGTGTTCTTCACCATGCTGTTCTCCGGCGGCATCGTGCCCTCCTACATCATGTGGTCCAATACCTTCAAGATCAAGGATACGCTCTATGCCCAGCTGATTCCGAACCTTCTGCTGAGCGGCTGGAATGTCATGATGGTCAGGACCTATTTCTCCAACAGCATTCCCTATGCGATCTATGAGGCGGCGGAGATTGACGGCGCCAACCACCTGAAGGTGTTTACCAGTATTGTGCTTCCCATGGGCAAGCCGATCCTGATCACCATCGGCACATTCGCGGGCCTGGGGTACTGGAATGACTGGACCAACGGACTGTACTACATCTCCCGGCACAAGGAATTCTACAATGTCCAGAATCTGCTCAACCAGATGGTTTCCAATATTCAGTACCTGGCAACGAGTACCACCAATTCAGGGATGGCCTCCGCCATGGGTTCCCTCCCTGCCACGGGCATTCAGATGGCGATCGCGTTCGTGGCGATCCTGCCCATCATGCTGATCTTCCCGTTCTTCCAGAAATACTATGCGAAGGGCATCTCCGTCGGTGCCGTAAAGTAATGCCTTCCTTCCGGTCAACCGGTGTCCGGCCTGAAGGGACGGACATCTGCTTGATAAATACTTAGAAAAGGAGCTTCAAGATGAAGAAACTGATTTCCCTGCTGCTGGCGGCAGCCATGATCCTCTGCCTGGTCGTATCCGCGTCCGCCGGCGAAGTGACCACCACCACTTCAGTTGGTTCCTATTCCGCTTCCAATCCTTATCATATGACCTTCAGCTATATCGAGTTCTATCCCCAGGACGCCTCTGAGCGCGACGCTGTTGTCGCCGCTCTGAACGAGTACCTGATCCCGAATTACAACATTGAGGTCACCTTCAATCCGCTGCAGTTCTCCGAGTTCAACACCAGCTTCGGAACCAGCGTGGTTGCCTATGACCCCTATGACGTAATCCCGGTGTTCTACAGCAGTGTTTCCGGATGGATCAAGGCGGAGGCCATGACCGACCTGACCCCCTATCTGGACAGCGAAGACGGCAAGGCCATCATTGATGCCATCGGACAGCAGAATGCCACCGTTTCCAGCATCAACAACTTCATCTATGGTCTGCCGGCTTCCAAGGAATCCGTCGAACTGGGCGGCCTGTGGATGCGCAAGGACATCTGCGACGAACTGGGCCTGACTGAAAAGTATGGTCTGGAATCCAACAAGGACACCTATGACGGCCATGCCCGTCCCTGGTCCGAGGCTGCTGAAATCTTCCAGGCGGTCAAGGATGCGCATCCTGAGATGATCCCGCTGTACATGGGCAACAGCGATCAGACCGCGCGCTTCTATTTTGTCGACCAGCTGCTGGACCGCTTCGGCGTTCTGGACTGGCAGGCAGACCATGACAGCACAACGGTTGTGAACGAGTTCGAAACCGATACCTTCAAGAACCTGTGCAAGATGCTGGCCGACTGGTATGACAAGGGCTACATCTACAAGGATGCCGCCACCGATCAGCAGGGCTCTGCCACGATGATCAAGGCCGGCAACACCTTCAGCTATGCCACCGCCATCAAGCCCGGTTTCCTTGCGGAAGCCAATGCCACCAACGGCCAGGAAGGCTATGTGCTGTACTTCGGTGATTATGTCGAGGGCGGCATCAGCTCCGGCAACGTCGCATTCTTCGGTCTGGGTATTGCGGACAGCTGCGAAGATAAGGAGATGGCTTTTAAGTTCCTGCGCGCACTGTATACCGATCCCGTGGTCATGAACTACTGGCAGTTCGGCATTGAAGGCAAGGATTACAAGGTGCTTGACGATGGCACCGCCTATTTTGCCGATGGTGTGGACAACAGCAACTTCAAGTACTTCCAGAATACCGGTTGGGCAGCCGGCAACCAGTTCATCGGCTATGTCTGGAACGATGGCAGCAAGACTGCTGACTACTGGGATCTGCTCAAGAGCCACAATACCTGGAGCTACTACAGCCCTGCGTTCGGCTTCATGTGGGATTCCTCCGACTATGCCACCCAGATCACCGCGCTGAACAGCGCCTTGGAAACCTATCGCGCTGCGCTTCTGACCGGTTCCGTGGGTTCCGCCAATGTGGATGCCACCATTGAACAGCTGAACAAGGCGCTGTATGCTTCCGGCCTGCAGACTGTGATCGATGCCAAGCAGGCACAGCTTGATGCCTGGCTGGCCGTCAATGGTCCCACCAAGACTCCCCAGGAGGATCTGGACCTGATCAATTCCGTAAAGTAATATTTCTGTAGATCCCAAACACTTTTTTCAGGAGGCATCCCGTGGAGTCATCCGCCGGGATGCCTCTTTCTGGATCAGAATCTGAGAGATGAGGAACAGAGTATGAAGCAGTTTCAGTACCGTTTCACCGTCCCCGAGAAGAAGCGTGTCCGGATGCTGGTCTCCACGGATGCGAAAAACGAGGCGGATGACCAGTTCGCGATCGCGCACCATCTGATGACCCCGAAATTCGACGTACGCGGCATCATTCCGGCGCATTTTGAGACGCCGTACCGCAGTACCGGCACCTCCTGCCAGGCAAGTCTTGACGAGGTCCGGCTGGTTCTGAAACTCATGGACCTGGAGGGTGTGTGCCCGGTGGAAAAAGGTGCGGATGGTCCGCTGCCGGATGAGATGACGCCCATGGATTCTCCCGGCGCACGCCTGATCATCCGGGAAGCCCTGCGGGATGACCCGCGCCCCCTGTATATTGCCTGCCAGGGCACGCTTACGGATATGGCCTCCGCCATCCTGCTGGAGCCGGCTATCTGCAGCCGTGCCACCTGCATCTGGATCGGGGGCGGGGCGTACCCGGAAGGCGAACACGAGTTCAACCAGGATGTGGACATTGCCGCCGCCAATGTGGTCCTGTCCTCCGGCATGCCCCTCTGGCAGGTGCCGAAGAACGTCTACAAGCAGATGTCTGTCTCCCTGGCGGAACTGCAGCATAAGGTGGCGCCCTGCGGGGAGATAGGGAAGTATCTGTTCGAGCAGATGGTCGACTTTAACCTGAAGCTCGAGGATATTCCCCACTGGCCGCACGGGGAAATCTGGGGCCTGGGCGATTCTCCCACCATTGGCGTGCTTCTGTTCGAGTCCGAACGCGAGGATGTGTATGAAATGCGTCCCGCGCCCCGCATTGATCCGGCAACATCGCGGTATGTGCCCGGGAATGCGGCCAGGGAGATCCGTGTCTATAAGGATGCCAATGCCCGTCTGACTCTGGAGGACTTCTTCGCCAAGCTCGCCATCAACTACGGCTGACCGGTGCCGGGACGGAACGACTGTATGCCGTCTGTGGTGCCGGCACATCACGTGATCGGAAGAGGTGCCCTGAAATGAAATCATCACTCCATATACTGCGTCTGCAGACTGAATACATGACTCAGCCTCTGGGCATGGATGTGCCGTGCCCGCGCTTTTCCTGGATACTGGAAGCCCCGGACGGCACGCGGCAGGCAGACTGCCGGCTGCGCGTTTTCCGCGGGAAGGAAACCACACCTCTGTGGGATTCCGGGCTGCTTGACACGGACTGTTCCCTCGGCATTCCCTATGCCGGGCCTGAGCTGGAGCCAAGAACACGCTATACTGTCTCTGTGACAGTCCGGGACACGGAGGGCAGGGAAGCTGAAGCGTCCGACTGGTTTGAGACAGGCTTTCTGGACGCCAGGCTTTCCGCCTGGGGCGGTGCCAGGTGGATCGGCGCGCCGGATCCCCACCTGTGCGCGGATACGCTGGGCGTCTTTTCCCTGTCCGCCACCCTGACGCTTGCCCCCGGCAGCCATCGTGCCGGGATTGTGTTCGGCGCGGGGGACAGGCGGCTCGCGGACGCCAACCGGAATATCCTCGGACGCCATGGATACAGCGAGATCCGGTATGTGATCAACACCTCGGAGGACCCTGCGGTGCTGGAAATCTTCCGTACCGGGTACGCCCCGGAGGATACGGATGAGCCGCTGGCCAGCGTCCCGCTGAAGGCATGGGGAAAGAAGGACGCGCCTTCGCTCATCAATGATGCCAACCGCTTCCGGCCGCATACGCTCACGGTCGAGGTTCCGGGGAATGCGGCCTATGCCTATCTGGACGGCGTGCTGGTGGATGCGGTGGAGGCGGTGAACTTTCACGGCTTCCCGGAAACCCGGCCGCGCCAGCTGAATCCTCTGGGATTCAACGATGTGATCCCATTTCCTCACCTGTGCCGGATCGGCTATTATGTCGCTCAGGGGGATACCGCGCAGTTTGACGGGCTTCATGTGCGTTACCTGCGTGAGCCCTGCCGGGAAGCTGCCTGCCTGGAGGGCAGGACCATGACCGGCACGGAGGCAGGCGGCACCCGCTGGCTGCAGGATCCTTCCCGGCATGCCCTGCCGATGCTCAGAAAGGATTTCATGGTCAGTGAAGGGAAAGAGGTGGATTCTGCCCGGCTGTACATCACTTCCCGCGGGATCTATGACGCACGGATCAACGGGCAGGAGGTCACACAGACACTTTTCAATCCCGGGAACACGCAGTACAACAGGCGCATTCTGTACCAGACCTATGACATCACCGGCCTGCTCCGCCGCGGACAGAACGCAGTCGGGATCACCCTTGGGTCCGGCTGGTGGAGCGATGCCCAGACCTTTGTGGTCAAAAACTTCAACTACTATGGTGACCGGGAGTCTGTTCTGGCCCGGCTCGAAGTACGCTATACAGACGGCACAATGGACACCGTTGTGACCGCGCCCGGGGAATGGGCCTGCCTGGAGGACGGCCCCTATACCTATGCGGGTCTGTTCCAGGGAGAACACCTGGACCGGAGAAAACTCAGGCTGTATGAAGACTTCTCTCTGCCCGGCTTTGAAGCGGACGGCATGAAACCGGCTGTGGAGATCATCCCGGAGACCATTGACGAGACCTGGACGATGCCGAAGGGTTTTGGAAAAGCCTGGCCGCGCCTGGATCATACCCGGGCGATGATCCTTGGCTCCTTCCATGCGCCTGTCACGGAGGTCTGCCGGCTTCAGGCCAGGGAGCGGCTGGAGCCGCGTCCCGGTGTCTACCTGTATGACCTGGGTCAGGAGATTGCCGGCGTTCCCCGGATAAAGCTGCACGGGGAAGCGGGAACGGAAGTCACCCTGCGTTACGGCGAGATCAGGTATCCCGACCTTCCGGAGTACGCGGAAAACACCGGGATGATCCTGACGGAAAACTACCGGGACGCGGAAAGCATAGACCGTGTCATTCTGCGCGGGGATCCGGAAGGCGAAAGCTACCAGCCGCGTTTCACCTTCCATGGATTCAGGTATATTGAGATCACCGGGACAGACGTTCCGCCGTCTCTCACGGAAGTGGAGGGAATCCAGATTTCCTCCCTGCCGGCACTCACCGGAAGCCTGGAAACCGATGATCCCCTGGTGAACCGGTTCATTGAAAACGTCCGCTGGTCCCAGCTGTGCAATTTCATCAGCATCCCCACGGACTGCCCGCAGCGCAATGAACGGATGGGCTGGGCGGGAGACACGCATGTGTTCTGCCGCACCGCCACGTATCAGGCGGATACGCGGATTTTCTACCGCAGGTATCTTGAAGCACTGCGGGACCTGCAGGAGGAAAACGGCAGTCTGCCGGACATTGCGCCTATGGGCGGCGGGTTCGGCGGCATCACGTATGAGACCGCGATGATCTTTATCGTCTGGGAACTGTACCAGCAGTACGGCGATGCGGGCATCATTCATGAATTCTATCCTGCCATGACCGCGTGGATGGCCTACGCAAGATCCCAGGGCATGCCCGGGGACGGATTCGGCCTGAGCCTCGCGGACTGGCTGGCACCCGAGGAAACAGACCACGCGCTGATGTTCAATGCCTTCTTCTTCCGCGCGTCCGAGCTCATGGCCAGAATGGCAGCCATCCTTGGCATGGAAGAGGACAGCGGCCGCTATTCCGCCTGGGCGGAGGAAACCAGGACGTTCTGGCTCGGGCATTTCCTGGATCCGGAAACGGGCGTCACCCGCGGGATGAACGGAGAGCCCTGTGATACCCAGACTTCCTACGCCCTGCCTGTGATGTTCGGTCTGCTGAAAGGCCCGGAAGCCCAGCGTGCCTCGGATCACCTGGACCGCATCACCCGGGAAAAGGGATGCCGTGTGTTTACCGGCTTCTTTGGCACGGGCATGCTGAACCCCGCCCTGTCCGCCGGCGGCCATGTGGATACCGCCTGCGCCCTGATCCGGCAGACGGCATTTCCTTCCTGGCTGTATCCGGTCACCCAGGGCGCGACCACCATCTGGGAACGCTGGAATTCCTATACCAGGGAAAACGGCTTCGGCGGGAACAACAGCATGAATTCATTCAACCACTATTCCCTGGGATCTGTCCTCTCCTGGTTCTATGAAACGCTGCTGGGCATCCAGCGGGATGAATCCGCGCCCGGATATCGTCATTTTACGCTGAAACCGCACTTCGAAGGGTTTGGCAGGGTCAGCGGCGGGTTTGATTCCCCCATGGGCCGGATCGAAAGCGCGTGGGAACGGAAGGACGGCTGCATCACATATCGTTGCACGATTCCGGCAAACGCCACCGCTGAACTGATTCTCCCGGACGGGCGGCAGGAACACCTGACAGGCGGGACCTACCGGACAGTCGTGGCACAGTAATGGAAAGATCCGCGGATTCCGGCTTCTTTCCGGAAACTTTCCATATCAATCATACAGGGGCTGTGAGAACATGCGTCTCACAGCCCCTGCTTAAGTCATATGGGAATGCATTTTTCGACAGGGAACAGGCTCTGCCATTTCAAAATGCCGGGCGTCTGGGATGGCTTCCGAACGGAAACCAGATCAGTGCTGACGCACGAAGACAGGGATGACATCCAGCGGAGCCGGGGCGTCCACGCATGCCGGGCCATGAAGGGTTTCCCCGGTGTGCAGATTCTTCCATGCGCCTTCCGGCAGATACACGTTCCGGCTGGTGATGCCCGGCTCCATAACCGGGGCCACCAGATAGTCAGGCCCGAACATGTACTGATCCTTCAGGTCCCAGCACGTTTCATCCCCGGGAAACTCATAGAACATGGCGCGCATCAGCGGGCTTCCGTTCTCGTGGGCCTCACGGAAGATTTCTTTCAGATAGGGCTTCAGCTCACGGCGCAGTTCGTAGTAGCGGCGCATGATTGTATAGATTTCCTCGCCGTAGGACCACATTTCGTTGTCCTGGCCGGTATGCAGATATCCGCCTCCGAAGTCCCTGTCGTCCAGGGCGGGAATGGTGAAGGGCTCGCGGTCGCCGTGCAGGCGCATGACCGGCTGGAAGACGGCCCACTCGTACCAGCGCACCAGCAGCTCACGGAAATCCGGGTCAAAGACATTGCCTTCCATGAACCCGCCGATATCCGTGTTCCACCAGGGAATGCCGGCCAGACCGATATTCAGTCCGGCGGTGAGCTGGTCGCGCATGGATTCCCAGGTGGAGGGCACATCGCCGGACCAGAGCACATTGCCGTACTTCTGGCTGCCGGCCCAGCCGCTGCGCAGAAGGTTCACCGGGCAGGGATTGCCCAGGGCAGTCTCGTTGTCAAAGAAGGTGCGGCTGTAGTACTGGGGATAGATGTTGGAGCATTCCATGGCCGGCCCGAGGTAATAGCGGTAGTGATCGAAATCATAGCTGGTCAGGTCCGGCTCGGAATTGTCCAGCCAGAAGCAGTCAATGCCCAGGTCATAGTAGTGTTCCTTGCACTTTTCCCATACATAGGCGCGGGTTTCCGGGTTCATGGGATCGATCTGCACGCAGTCGCCCTGGTAGTCATAGGTCTGCAGCGCGCCGCGCTCGGTGCGCATGAGCAGGCCGCGCTCCAGCATTTCGCCGAAGTTCTCGCTGCGCCGGTCCACGCTGGGCCAGATGCTGACCATGACGCGGATGCCCATGCTGTGCAGTTCATCCACCATCTTTTTCGGGTCCGGCCAGTATTTTTTGTCAAACTTCCAGTCGCCCTGGACGGTCCAGTGGAAGAAGTCAATGACAATGACATCCAGCTGGATGCCCAGCTCCCTGTACCGCCGGGCCACATTCAGCACCTCGTCCTGGGTGCGGTAGCGCAGCTTGCACTGCCAGAAGCCCATCAGATCCTCGCGCATCATGGGCGCGCGTCCGGAAACGGACGTGTACTTTTCCACAAGCTCCCGGGGCTCCGAGCCGACACAGACCCAGTAGTCCATGTCCTTGCAGGCGTCGGCCACCCATTCGGTGATGTTGTTGCCGAAGCACACGCGGCCGACGGCGGGATTGTTCCAGAGCATGCCGTAGCCCAGGCTGGAGACCAGGAAGGGCACGGTGGTCTGGCTGTTCTTCTGGCACAGGTCCAGGGAGCAGCCCTTCAGATTCATGTACGGCATCTGGTACTGGCCCATGCCGTAGATTTTCTCGCCGTCATTGGGCTCAAAGCGGACGGTGAGCCTGTAGTCCCCGCCGGGATAGGGA
>OCTW013370614.1_pt1 | contig 12265 bp, 9 predicted proteins | sample 1539671 | NCBI WGS metagenome assembly OCTW01 (sample SAMN02144230, study PRJEB22623) | gut metagenome | biome: sheep rumen | host: Ovis aries | place: New Zealand | reverse complement strand
TTGTTCATTGTTTCAGTGATGAGCGCCAGGCTTTCCTGAGCTGTCATTTCTTTGTTTTGTTCCATTGTATCAATTGTTTAACCATTTTTTGCGGATGGACGAAGCTACGCAGTCTTCCCCTTCCACGTTGCAAATATAAACAAATTTACAATATAAACCAAATTTTTGCGGTTTTAGTTGTATGGAGTAATGATCACCTTTAAGGGTTAGATAAATCGAGATTGCTTTGTCATTCTGAGCGCAGCGAAGAATCTGTAACAAACTGATTGACAAATAGATTCTTCGGCTTCGCCTCAGAATGACAATATGACTAAATTCCTGTTTATCGGTCTCCCGGTTCTTCTGCCGGGGAGAAAAGAGTGACCAAAAGTGACCCTTTTTGGGGGATACAAAAAACAAGACTTTGTAAAGTGTTTGAAAATCAACAACTTACAAAGTCTATTTGTGCCTCGGGCGGGAATCGAACCCGCACGGCCGTTTCGGGCCAAGGGATTTTCTTACCACTATGGCTTTCGCCACCATTCCTGTTTGTGGTCCGGACTATTCCTTCACCATAGAGTTCTACTCCTTAGGTGTGCCGTGTCTAGTCTCTGCACCTTCCTTCTTCCAAAGGCTTGGCTCAAGATTGCCTTCAGCATTGTCTGTTAAGGTTTCCTTGAATTTACGGCATTCTACATCTCTCTTTTCAGAGAGTGCACTCAATCGTGCTCTTCCTCGATAATTATTTAAAGAGCTTGTCTAAGTCCCTCGTGTCTACCATTCCACCACCAAGGCGGGAGTGTGGGAATGCAAAGTTACACATTTATTTTGGAATGGCAACTTTGCACTCCCTGAAAGGCTATTTGTTCAGGATATACAGGCCGGAGTTGGCGGGGATTAGGGCCTCGGGGCGCTCCAGCGGGGTGAAGGAGCCCTGAAGGGAACGCGGACGGACAGCGGTCGGGGTCTTGTCTGCGCTGACACCCATGCGGCTGAGGGTGGAAGCGAGCATGGATTCCTGCGGATCTCCCAGCTGGTAGCCGTCCAGAGGGTTGTCCGTGGCGTCGTATTTGGCCGGTATGCCGTTGGGCATGCTGAGGGTTTTGCCGTTGCAGTCGGAGTAGCGGGTGGCGATGACATAGATGCCCCAGTTCTCCGTAGCGCGTTTGCCGGCGTCGCAGTCGATTTTGTCTGTGTTCTTCTGGCCGATGGCGTCGTACCAGTCGTCGGCTTTGATAAGATATCCGCCGCAGAACTTGCCGAGCGTCTTTTTGCCCACCAGCGTCACGTCCATGTACGGATTCAGACCGCAGATGAGGGCTTCCGAGGCCGATGCCGTCGCTTCCGAGGTGATGACCCAAAGGGCGGGAAGGTTCAGATTGACGCTGCCGGCGTCCACGGTGCCGACTTCCTGGATGTCATGGGTGGCGGAAAGGTGGGCATAAATGTCCTTGTCCTCCATCTTCGACACCAGCGACGAGTTGTAGATGTCCTGGGTGAACACCCGGCCGGCATTGACATAGTTCCAGGGGGCGATCATGGATGCGAGCGCGGTGGCAACCACCGTGTACCCGCCGCCGTTGTAGCGGAGATCCAGTACCAGATCCGTGACCCCGGCGCTCTTGAAAGTGCGGAAAGCATTCTCCAGGTCTTTCGCCGACTTCAGCGTAAAGCCGGTATAGTGCAGGTAGCCGATGGTCTTTCCTCCTGCCGTGAAGGTCCGCACCGTCTGTACAGGGTTGCTGTACATTTGGGCAGCCGTCAGGTGGACGGTCCTTTCTCCGTCACTCAGGTCGACGGTGGAAGGGTTGGCCAAGGCACTGCTGATCAGTTCCTGATAATTGGATAGGGTCATGGTCTGCCCGTTGATTTGTGAGAAATGGTCACCCCGTACGAGACCCGCTTTGGCAGCCGGCGAGTTCTCGTAGACATAGCGGACAATCAGGTGGATGATGCCGGCCTCCGATTCCCCGATGAGGGCGAAGTCGGCCCCGAAGGTTTTCCCGTCGCCGGAAACGGAAGACTCAAAGGTCGATGCATCCGAAAGCAGTCTGGTCCATTTGTCGGCCGGGTAACGGATGGACTCGACCTTTGCGACCGGGTCCGGCTCTTCTTGCTTCCAGCCCTGCATGGCGTCTGCGATGTCGTCTATCCACAGATAGTAGTTCTGCATATTGTTGTATGCGAAAAGGTTCCGGTAAAAGAGGTTGCTCTTTTCCTCCCCGCGTTTTCTGCATCCGGTCAGCGCGATCAGGCAGATGGCAGCAATGTAGAATAACTTTTTCATATCGTTAAAAATACTTTTTCTCGTCACGGTATAAGGCTAAAAAGATGAAAATCAGGATCGTAAAGGCCCACAGTGAGGACCCGCCGTAGGACAGCAGGGGCAGGGGGATGCCGATGACCGGCATCAGGCCCACCGTCATTCCCACGTTGATGAAGAGGTGCATGAAGATGCAGGCGGCCACGCAGTAGCCGTAGGTCCGGGTGAAGTGTCCCCGGCACCGCTCGGCGTCCAGGATGAGCCGGGCGATGAGGAACACATACAGCAGGATGACCGTCAGGCACCCTGCGAAGCCCCATTCCTCGCCCACGGTGCAGAAAATGAAGTCCGTGGACTGTTCCGGAACAAAGCCGAAGGTGGTCTGCGTCCCCTGCAGGAACCCTTTTCCCAGCAGTCCGCCGGAGCCGATGGCAATCTTGGACTGGTTCACGTTGTAGCCGGCACCGGCCAGGTCCTCCTTCATGCCCAGCAGCACCTCGATGCGGCTGCGCTGATGGTCCTGCAGGACGTTCTGGAAAATGTAGTCGGTAGAGAACACGAGGAGAACCCCCGCCACAAAAGCCACCACGGAAAGCGCCAGGAAGGTGTCTTTGTGCCGATAGGCCTTGTACAGCAGCACCGGAATGGCGGCAAAACCGCACCCCAGAAGCACGTAAAGGGGTTTCATCTTCAGGAGAAAGCTCCAGAAATAGGTTCCGGTCTCATGGGGCTGCGGGACCCAGATGCGGGCGGCCATCCATTCGATATGTCCGGTCACGAGGCTGCAGAGCCAGTTCAGGAGCGCGGGAAGGAAGGCCATCGCCAGCACGAGCCCGCCGCCGGTGAACAGCCGCTTCCAGAAATCCTTGGGCGCCATGAACGCATTGCACAGGACCAGTACGCCAATCAGGATCAGCGTGGACCAGTATGCCCCCAGGGTGAGCGTACTTACAAACAGCACGATCACCAGGCCGATCAGTCCCAGCCACCAGCCGGAAAGCCCTTCCCGGTACAGCACGAAGATGAATCCGGCATACACCAGGGCGCTGCCGGTCTCGCTTTCCGCCACAATCACCAGCATGGGGATGCCAATCACCAGGCATGCGAGCAGGAAGTCCTTGAAACGGGTGATTTTGAAATTCTGCTGGCTCACCAGCCACGACAGCAGCAGGGAGGTGGAAATCTTGGACACTTCGGCCGGCTGGAAGCGGATGGGCCCCAGGTCGAACCAGGAATGGGAGCCTTTGACGTCGCTGGAAACGAAAATCACCAGCACCAGCAATCCCAGCACGAACAAGTAGAACGGAATGCAGAGCCCTTCCCAGAGGCGCGGCGGAATCACATAGAGAATGAGCCCGGCCAGGCTGAATGCGGTCAGGATCCACACAAACTGCTTCCCTGCACGGCCGGAGAAGTCCAGCAGCGAGCCGGGGTCGGAGGTATGGGTGGCCGCATAGATATTCAGCCAGCCGATTACGACCAGCAGGAGATATACGCCAATGAGCTTCCAGTCTACCGATTGCCGTTTATGGGTATCGTTATCGATCATTTCAGTCTTTCTTCACGCGGGACATCAGGTTGGCTTCTTTCATCCGTTTTTCCAGGTCGGTCCGTTTGACGGACCCCTTCAGGTATTTCTCCACCATCAGCGAGGCCATTGGGGCGGCGTAGGTGGCGCCGAATCCGCCGTTTTCCACATAGGCGGCGATGGCAATCTTGGGATGGTCCATGGGGGCGAAGCAGATGAAGACGGAATTGTCGGCCCCGCGGGGGTTCTGGGCGGTGCCGGTTTTTCCGCAGACATCCAGCGAGTCGATGTGTGCGATCCAGGCGGTTCCGCCCATGCCGGCGCCGGAATTCACCGCCCGCCACATGCCGCGGATGAGTTTGGGGAAGTGGACGGTGTCCACCTTCGTATACTGGGGCTCGGTGAAGCGCGGATCAATCTCTACGCCTTCCGAAGCCTTGATGATGTGCGGAATGTAGTAGTGTCCCCGGTTGGCGATGGTGGCGCAGAGGTTCGCCAGGTGCATGGGCGTCGCGAGGATTTCTCCCTGGCCGATGGACAGCGAAATCACGGTGGTGGAGTTCCACCGGCCGCGGCCGTAGGCCCGGTTATAGGTCTTGGAAGTGGGGATGCTGCCGGCGAGTTCGGCCGGAAAATCGCTCCCCAGCTTGCGTCCGAAACCGAAACTTTCCACATACTCGTGCCAGGCGTCCAGTCCGTCGGCCACCGAGTCGTACTTGCGGTTGTCCAGGATGTTCTTCAGGACGTAGCAGTAGTAGGCGTTGCAGCTCATCATGATGGACTCCTCCATGTTCAGCGGCGACTTGTGACCATGGCAGCCCAGTTTGTGCCCGGCTCCGAAGTGGTACCCTTTGCTGCAGGGGTACATATACTCCGGCTTCAGCACTCCTTCCTGCAGGCCGATGAGCCCGTTCACCAGCTTGAACACCGATCCCGGCGGGTAGGAGGCCTGCACCGCCCGGTTGTACATGGGCTTGTAGGGGTTCTGCGAGATTTCGTTCCAGTATTTGCCGATATCGGCCAGCTGGCTCACGTCTACGCCGGGGGAGGACACCAGAGCCAGGATTTCGCCGGTTTCCGGCTCGATGGCGACGATGCTGCCCACTTTGTTCTGCATCAGTTCCTGCCCGTACTGCTGGAGGGCGGCGTCGATGGTGGTCACAATGTCGTGGCCGGGAATGGCTTCCTTGTCCTCTGCGCCGTCTTTGTAGGGCTGTTCAATCTGGTTGCGGGAGTTGCGGAGGTAGATGTGGTACCCTTTTTCGCCGCGAAGGTCCTTTTCCCGGGCGGCTTCGATTCCGGTCATCCCGGCATAGTCTCCGCTGCGGTACTCGCCGCCATGGCTGTTGATGTAGTCCTGGTTCACTTCCGACACATAGCCCAGGAGGTTGCCGCCGGCGTTGACGGGATAGTCGCGGATGCCGCGTACCTGGCCCCGGAAGCCCGGGAACTTGTACTTCACTTCGTCAAAGCGCATGTACGTTTCCGACGGGACCATGCGCATCATGGTCACGGCCTGGAAGCCGATGGAAGAGCGGCGTTTGCGGTATTCGTCCAGCTTGGAGCGGATGAAGGCGGGCTCCACGCCCAGGACGGTGGCCAGCGCCACGGTGTCGAAAGCCTGCACCTCCCGGGGGCTGACCAGGATGTCGTAGGCTACTTTGTTGCCCACCAGGATTTCGCCGTTGCGGTCGTAGATGACGCCGCGGGTGGGGTAGATGGTCTCGTAGATGGTGGAGTTGCGGTCCGCGTCTTCTTTGTAGCGGTCGTCCACGATCTGGAGCGAGAAAATCTTGCCCAGGAGCAAGAGTGTCATTGCTCCCAGGCCGATCAGCAGACGGATATGCCGTCCGTCCCCCGTCATCGGCGCGGATCGGGGGCTAAGACTTGCAGGGTGCAGAGCGACACGGCAAAGCCGGCCGCGAGAGAAGCGCCGAAGCGGGCGGCGTTGAACCACAGCGGGCGTGTGCCGGCCCCGTCGGCCCAGATGTAGACGAGCAGGAAGACCGCCTGGGCCAGGAGCATGGCGAGGGATACTTTCCCAAAGCCGCTGCGCTGGACGGAGAAATCTTCCCTGCGGGCGAAGACTTCATTGCCGAAGATCAGGCGGATGATGGGATTGCGGAGGAAGGCGACCGGAACCAGTGAGAGAGCGTTGAGGCCCAGCACGCCTTCGGACAGCAGGTCTACCACACATCCCGTGGCGAAGGCGATGACCATGGCGCCCGAGGTTCCCACGCGGATGGAAATGCACAGCACCATCACGGGAAGGATGGTGAGCATCACGTAAGGGGTGATGTTCAGGTAGTTGCTGATCAGAAGCTGAGCAATGAGCAGCAGCACATAGGCTATCCAGAATTCCGGTTTTCTCATTGCGCAAACTCCTCGATTTCGTCAAATGAATTGTTGTGCACCACCGTGACGTAACGGATGGCGCTGAAGTCCTGGAACAGGGAGACCGAGATTTCGTTGGTGGCACCGTTCACCACCTTGGAATCGCCGGCTACGCCCAGGGGAATGTCCGGAGGGAACAGGAGGGAGTGGCCGCTGGTGTAGACCGTGTCTCCCTTCTGGTACTTGTACTGGAGGGGAATCTCCTTCAGGATGGCGCCCCGCGACGACAGGCCGTCCCAGACCAGAAGCCCGCTGCCGCCTTCCTCGCCCAGACGGGCGCTGATGGAGATGTCGTGGTTCTGGAAGGAAAAAGCGAAGGCATGGTGGGCGCTCACGGCATCCACGATGCCCACCACCCCGTTGCGGGTGATGATGCCGGACTTCTCCTGGATGCCGTCTTCGTATCCGCGGTTCAGGATCAGGTAGTTGTGCTGTTTGTTGTGGCTCACCTTCACCACCTCTGCCGGAATGTGCGTGAATCCGGGCAGGAAGGGAGTCTCGAGGGAGTCCAGGCGGGCGGCCCGGAGTTTTTCCCGGGCGGCGTCCAGTTCCTCGAGAAGGCGGTGGTTCTCCCGGGCCAGCTCTTTATTGGCCGACGACAGGGAGAAGTACGAGCGGATGGCCTGGGTGCTGCCCCAGACCCCTCCCATGAATACATGGGCCCCTTTGGCCACCCAGACCCGCTGCAGGGCGGAGTTCTGGGTTACCAGGTGAAACGCCGCGATTTCCAACAGAATGAAAACCACGACGTTTGCCAATTGCGGGAGCCAGTTTCTCGGGTGCATAGCTACCGCATAAGGAACGAGTAATTGTCCGTGTTCTTAAGGGCGATGCAAGTTCCGCGGGCTACGGCGCGCAGCGGGTCTTCCGCTACGTGGAAAGGAATGTTCACCTTTTCGGACAGGCGCTTGTCCAGGCCGCGGAGCAGGGCGCCGCCGCCGCTGAGGAAGATGCCGTTCTCCACGATGTCCGAGTACAGCTCCGGAGGAGTCTGTTCCAGGACCTGCTGGATGGAGGCTTCCAGGCGGGCGATGGATTTGTCCAGGCAGTGGGCGATCTCCTGGTAGGGGATGAGGGCCTCTACCGGGTGGCCGGTCATCAGGTTGGGACCGCGCACCAGGAAAGGTTCGGGTTCCACATCCAGCTGCGGGATGACCGCGCCGACAGCGATCTTGATCTTTTCGGCCGTGGTTTCACCCACTTTGATGACATGCTGCTGGCGCAGGTAGTTCTGGATGTCGGCCGTGAAGACGTCGCCGGCTACACGGATGGACTCCTGCTGGACGATGCCGCCCAGGGAGATGACGGCGATTTCCGTGGTGCCGCCTCCGATGTCCACCACCATGTTTCCCTTAGGCGCTTCCACGTCCAGGCCGATACCGAGGGCGGCGGCCATGGGTTCGTAGATGAGGTAGACGTCGCGGCCGCCGGCGTGCTCGGAGGAGTCGCGGACAGCGCGGATTTCTACTTCCGTGGAACCGGAAGGAATGCCCACGACCAGTTTCAGGTTGGGGGCGAACAGGCTGCGGTGACGGGAGTTCACCTGCTTGATGAAGCCGCGGATCATCATCTCTGCGGCGTTGAAGTCTGCGATGACGCCGTCCCGGAGGGGGCGGACGGTCTTGATGCCGGGGTTGGTCTTTTCGTGCATGAGCTTGGCCTTCTGGCCCAGGGCGATGCATTTTCCCGACTGGTTGTCGATGGCTACGATGGAAGGCTCGTCCAGCGCAATCTGGTCATTTTGGAAAATGACCGTGTTGGCGGTGCCCAGATCCATGGCCAGTTCTTGGTTAAGGAAACGGAATGCCATATGGTAAACGTCAATTTTCTATATTATCGGTCAAAATTACGAAAAAATTCTTACATTCGCGTAAAGTATTTGACTTATGGAGAGAAAAAAATATCTGGTGGTTACAGCCGGCGGAACGGGGACCCGGATGGGAGGACCTGTTCCCAAACAGTTCCTGGAACTGGGCGGCAAACCCATTCTCCGCATCACCCTCGAAAAATTCCTGGAAGCAATCCCTGATATCCATATTGTTACGGTGCTGCCCGAGGCCCATGTCGCCGCTTGGCGCCAATACTGCCTGAGGGAAAACTTCACCTGCCCGCAGCGGCTTGTAAAAGGAGGTTTCACCCGTTTCCATTCTGTCAAAAACGCCCTTCCGTACGTCCCTGACGGTGCCATTGTCGCCATCCATGACGGCGTGCGTCCGCTCATCGGTACGGAAAAAATCAGGGAACTGTTCGCGCAGGCGGAAAAGGTGCCCGCCCTCATCCCTGTCCTCCCTGTCACCGACACGCTGAAGGTGCTTGTCAAAGGAAGTGACGGAACGCTGTCGGCCACTTCCGAACTGGTGGACCGCAGCCGCCTGTACGGAGCGCAGACCCCGCAGCTGTTCCACAGTGAAAAACTGAAAGCCGCCTATACGCAGGGGTACAATACCCTTTTCACGGACGACGCTTCCGTAGCCCAGCAGTACGGAATACCGCTCACCTTCACCGAAGGCGAGCGGTACAACCTGAAAATCACCACTCCGGAGGACCTGGTGCTGGCGAAAGCCGTGATGCAGCTTTAGTCCCTTCCCGTATAAGTGGTTGATTTGAAATCCTTTACCCAAACCTGGCGTTCGATGGGCTCGTCCAGGGAAATCATGGTGTCGGTGGACTGGATGTAAGGAATCTTCTGAATGGTGTTCAGAAGTACCTCCATCAGGTGGTCGTTGTCCAGGCAATAGAGTTTGGCGAGGATGGCGAACCGTCCGGTAACGAAATGACACTCCACGATTTCGGGAATTTTCTTGAGGTTGGCAATCACTTCCGGATACTTGGTGGATTCCGAAAGGGAAATGCTGACGAAGGCGCAGACGTTCAGGCCCAGGGCCTGCGGTTTCACCTGCAGACGGGAGCCGGTAATGACGCCGTTGGCCTCCAGTCTCTTGTACCTCTGGTGGATGGCCGCGCCGGAAACCCCGCATTCACGGGCGATTTCCAAAAACGGCATGCGGGCATTCTTTACCAGGAAAGAGAGGATTTTCTGATCAATCTGATCAATGTGATAACTGGCCATAGGGCTTACATTTTTAAACTAACCGCTACAAATTTACAAAAAATATTTATTTTTTACGCCTTGCGGTAAATTTTTTTGTGGGCCCGGAGGCGGCGATAATCGCCTGACAGTCAGCTTCGGTCAGTGAAGCGGCATCCTGTCCTTTGGGAATTTTGAAATTCTCCGTACCTCTCTTGATATATGGTCCGAACTTACCATTTATAACTTTGATGTCGCCGAACTCGGCGATGCAGGCGGGGGCGGCGGACGTCTCCTTGCCGGCTTCCTGCACCAGGGCGATGCAGTTTTCCAGCGAGACGGTGAGCGGGTCGGCGCCTCTGGGCAGTTTGATGTTCTTGTCGCCGTACTTCAGATAGGGACCGTATTTCCCCCGGGTGGCTACGATGTCCACGCCGTCCAGCTGACCCACGGTACGGGGCAGCTGCAGGAGCTTGAGGGCGTCTTCCAGAGTGAGGGTCTCAATGAGCTGGCCCTTCCCGAGAGACGCGCTCTGGCGTTTTTCACCCTCTCCCTTCTGCACATACGGGCCGAATTTCCCGAATGCGGCAATCACTTTCTCGCCGTCCGGCGCCGTGCCCAGTTCGCGGCTTACCTTGCTGTAGGTGCGGTCGTGCAGCACCTGGTCCACATGCGCGTGGAAAGGCTGGTAAAAGGACCGGATGGTGTCGCTCCAGGCTTTGCGCCCTTCGGCCACCTGGTCGAAGTCGGCCTCGACGTTGGCGGTGAAGTCGTAGTCCAGGATGTCGGTGAAGTTGGATACCAGGTAATCGGTGACAATGAGGCCGATCTCCTGGGGCAGGAGCTTGCCTTTTTCGGCCCCGACGGTCTCGTTCTTCTGGGAGGTCTTGATGGTGGATCCCTTGAGGCTGAGATTGGTGACTTTGAAGGTGGTGCCTTCCTTGTCGCCTTTGACGGCGTAGCCGCGTCCGCGGGTCAGGGTATCCACGGTGGTGGCATAGGTGGAAGGCCGGCCGATTCCCAGTTCCTCCAGCTTCTTCACGAGCGTGGCCTCCGAATAGCGCAGGGGCGGGGCCGTGAACTTGCAAAGGGCCGATATGCCGTTTTCGATCATCCGGTCGCCTTCCTTGAGCTCCGGCAGCAGCACTTCTTCGGTGGCGGAAGTGTCTTCGTCGTCCTTCCCTTCCAGATACACTTTCATAAAGCCGTCGAACAGCAGTTGGACGGACTGGATGCCGTACTGCTCGGGCCGTTTGTCGGAGGAGACTTTGAGCGCGGTGTTCAGGACCCGGCTTTCGGCCATCTGGGAGGCTACGGTGCGCTTCCAGATGAGCTCGTAGAGCTTTTTCTCCTGCGCCGTTCCGTCGATGGAGAGGTTGGCGATATAGGTGGGCCGGATGGCTTCGTGGGCTTCCTGGGCGCCTTTGGACTTGGTATGGTACTGGCGGGTGTGGAGGTATTCGGCGCCGTAGTTGTCCAGGATGAACTGTTTGGCGGTGCCGATGGCCAGGGACGACAGGTTGGTGGAGTCGGTTCGCATGTAGGTGATCAGACCTCTTTCATAGAGGGTCTGCGCCACCCGCATGGTGGTGGAGACGGGGAAGTGGAGTTTGCGGGCCGCTTCCTGCTGCAGGGTGGACGTGGTGAACGGCGGGGCGGGAACCCTTACGCCGTCCTTCTTTTCAATGGAAACGATGCGGTAGGTGGCGCCGATGCTGTCTTCCAGGAATTTCCGGGCGTCTTCCTCCGTGGGGAAGCGGGTGTCCAGCAGGGCTTTCACGGGCGTGGAGACCCCCTCCGGCGAGAAGGTGGCTTCTACCCGGTAAAAAGGTTCCGGCGTAAAGGCCATGATTTCTTTCTCCCGGTCCACGATCAGGCGCAGGGCCACGCTCTGCACGCGGCCGGCGCTGAGTTTGGGCTGGATTTTCCTCCACAGGATGGGGGAGAGTTCAAAGCCGACCAAGCGGTCCAGCACGCGGCGGGCCTGCTGGGCGTTCACCAGGTTCATGTCAATGTCCCTGGGGTGCTCGATGGCTTCCAGGATGGCGTTCTTGGTGATTTCGTGGAAAACGATGCGGCGGGTCTTTTCGCGGGGCAGGCCCAAGGTCTCCCGCAGGTGCCAGGAAATGGCTTCTCCTTCGCGGTCCTCATCGGAGGCCAGCCAGACGGTGGCGGCTTCCGTGGAGAGCTTTTTCAAGTCGGCCACTATTTTTTTCTTGTCGGAGGGAATGACGTATTGCGGTTGGAAACCGTGCTCTACATCCACGCTCAGCTTATGTTCTTCCAGATCCCGGATGTGGCCGATGGAAGCTTTTACAAGATAGTCTTTTCCCAGGTATTGCTGAATGGTCTTCACCTTGCCGGGAGACTCTACGATTACTAGATTTTTTCCCTCCATAGTCTCTTTGTTTCAGTTTTCTTCTGCAAAGTAAAGCAGAATCGGGGCAATTTTCCAAATTTTCTGATTACTTTTGTAAATTGGAATTTCTGCCAAGACCTAAGGTCTTGTACGCAGGCGAAAATTTTAGACAAGATGACAGACGCAACCCAAAAGAAGATCGTCAAGTGGTTCTGGATACTCCTGGTGACTCCCTTTGTCGCCCTGGCCGTCATGATGTGCATTGTCTGGGCCTTTGCCGACATCCCTTCCCTCGAGGAGCTGGAGAACCCGGATTCCAAGCTGGCCACCCAGGTCATTGCCGAGGAAGGGGAAATCCTGACCACTTATCATATAGAGAACCGGACCTTCGTCAGTTACGATGAACTGGCTCCGTCCCTGGTCCAGGCCGCCGTCGCCACCGAGGACAAGCGTTTCTATGACCACTCCGGCGTAGACCTCCAGTCCCTGGCCCGCGTGCTGTTCAAAACCCTCCTTTCCCGCGACTCCTCCCAGGGCGGCGGCTCCACCATTACCCAGCAGCTTGCCAAGACCCTCTACCCCCGCGGAGAAAAGGCGGGCAAAGTGAAGATTGTCTGGATCAAACTCAAGGAATGGATCACCGCCATCAAGCTGGAGCGCAACTACACCAAGGAAGAGATCGTGGACATGTACCTGAACGCCATTTTCTTCGGC
>OCTW013376927.1_pt1 | contig 12268 bp, 6 predicted proteins | sample 1539671 | NCBI WGS metagenome assembly OCTW01 (sample SAMN02144230, study PRJEB22623) | gut metagenome | biome: sheep rumen | host: Ovis aries | place: New Zealand | reverse complement strand
ATGGCGAAGGTGAAGACTGCAAAGTTCAACGTGAATGGTCGCTGCGCCCGTTGTGGTCAGCGCATCGAGGCTGCCGCCAAGGGCGTGCAGGGCGTGCAGACGGCCCAGTGGGACGAAGTGTCGAAGGAGATGACGGTGACGTTCGACACGAAACTGACGTCGAAGAAGGACATCCAGCGCGCCATCGTCGCCATCGGCTTCACCGCCGGGAAGATGAAGCCCGAAGCTGGCAAGGAGAAGAAGCACGATGCCGGCTGCAAAGGAGGAGACGACTGCAAGGAATAATCACGGACTTGCGGTTTTTGATTATCACGAATTTGAGAATTAAAGAATTGGCTTGCGGAGTATTTCATGCGCAGAACAATTCCTTAGTTCTCAAATTTGTAATAAGTCACTATCACGGCTGAAAGGAACAATCACTGACTTGAGTTTTATCTTTCACGAATTTGAGAATTGAAGAACAGGCTCACGAGTATATTTTCATGCAAGGACCAATTCTTTAATTCTCTAATTCGTGATAAGCCACAATAACGGCTGAAAAGAACAAATCACGGATTTGCGGTTTTATCCTTCACGAATTTGAGAATTGAAGAACTGGCTTGAGAGGGTATTTCATGCAAGGACCAATTCTTTAATTCTCAAATTCGTGATAAGCCACAATCACGGCAGATAAGAACAAATCACGGATTTGTGGTTTTATCCTTCACGAATTTGAGAATTATAGAATTGGCTCGCGAGGGTATTTCATGCGCAGACAAATTCTATAATTCTCAAATTCGTGATAAGAGTATTCTTGAATGCCTTCCTGACACCCGCGTTAGAACCAAGTATATTCAACTACCCCATTGGACGGTGTTGCGACGGGACGAATAGTATAACCGTAGGAGCGCCAGTTGCCGCCCATTTGTGCCCACTGTTTACTGATGTACAAGCCCCATACACCTTGGTAACTTTCGAGTGTCGATGATAAGTAACCACCGCGCGAAGTTCCAATCAGACCACTATAATCGCGCCATCCTGCGGCAGGAAAGAAGATTGAATTGCCGTTACTCCCAGTAAACTTGCGACCGTACACGGAGTTCTCAACGACCCACTCAGACGTGCATTTATCAATCAGCTCCTGACATTGTGAACGCGTAGGCATCCGCCACGGTTCGCCCCAGTTAGCGGTGGCGGCATCATTCCATTCGCCAGCAATATCGGAAGTTTTTGTGATAAACTGTTTCGTCGTCTTGTCGTAATCGATATAGTTGGCATCCGCATAGACATCCTTCTCAACGATCTCGCCCCAGGCATAGTAGCTGCCAGCGAGTTCGGGAGCCGTGGCACCCACATTGCAGCAAGACCACTTGGTGTGGCTGGGCAGTCCAAGGTCGATCATGTGTGGGTGGTTCACATCGGGACAAGAGGAATTAGCAGAAACGGGAACAGGAGGAGTGTTTTCATCGTCATCGTCATCGCGACAAGATGTGCACACCAAGACTGTGGCTAAGAACACCACCAACATCAGGCTACCTTTAACCAGTAGTGAACATTTGTTTTTCAACATAGTTTTCATCATCTTTAGTGGTTTTATTATTACATTCATGTTTGGATGAGAAGCACACTTTGTGCCTCTCTGATACACTAACGGGTATAGCTGCCGTTTTATTGTGTCACCAACGAAGAGTTTCTTTATCAGGAAGAAAGAGTGGATATTGTCGAGCTGCCATTGCATTACCAACAAATTGACCTACATCAAACAGACGCCGTCAAAGCATCTTTTTCAAGGAAAGACACTTGCCGAGAATGGTTTTATTTGTACTTTTGCCAGCGATTTAAGGATAACACACCTGTTTATATATAATAAGGTGTAATGTTTAACAAATAAAAAAACAGAAGAAAGATGAAAAAGATTCTGATGACGATGGTGATTGCCCTGAGCGCAATCACAGCAAATGCACAGTGGTATCTTGGTGGTAGCGTTGGTGTGGCCAGCGTGAAGAACGGCAATGCTGACGCAGAGACCGTCTATAAGTTCGTGCCCGACTTCGGTTACACGCTCAACGACGACTGGTCGATTGGTGTTGCCGTGGGTTACCAGAAGGGCGCTTGCGACCTGCTCCACGGTAGCTTCGGACAGGATGTCGAGACAGAGCTGCTGCAGGTGAACCCGTATGCCCGCTACACCTGCGTAAAAAACAAGTATGTGAATGTCTTCATCGACGGCACCGTGGGTCTTGGCAGCTTTAAGGACTATGGCACTGAGTTCCAGCTCGGTCTGAAGCCCGGTGTGGCCGTGAACCTGAACGAAAAGCTGAGCTTTGTGGCTCACTTCGGCTTCATCGGCTTCGACTCGTTCAGCCCGAAGCAGGACGGCATCGACAACAGCACCAATGTTGGCGTCGACCTCGATGGCAACAACCTGACATTCGGTCTGTACTACAACTTCTAATCAGCGGAGTTCATAACAGCTTAAAGGCGGGGCACGACAACGTGTCCCGCTTTTTTTGTGGCAATAATACATCAGAAGGCATCGTATAAGCCCGACGTTTGTACTTGTTAACCGTCAACCTGTTTTCTGGCGCAGCCACTCCCTCCCATCTCAGGGGAGGGGTAGAGGTGGAGTGAGCGTAGACCTTGCGCACGAAAGATATTTACCCCACCCCTGCACCCCTCCCCTAAGATGGGAGGGGAATGGCTGCGCACAGATGGAAACATACATTTGTAACTGAATGCAAATCTTCATTCCTCTCAAGACGTTGCGGAGGTGCCAACTGCTATATTGTCACGTTTTTTGTCAACGAATGAGACGAAATGTTCTATTCAGATTTCAGGATTTCTCTGCAGTCACACCAAAACCTTAGAGTGTTTTCTGCTGTTTTTGACTCGTCAGTTTGACTGTTTCAGCAAACAAAACCGCTGTTTTCAAGAAACAAATCCATTGATTTCGTTCAACGATTCCATTGATTTCGTTCAACAATTTCAATGGATTCGTTCAACAAATCCATTGGATTTGTCTCGCCATTCTGCCGCTTTTATTGCTCCATAACGTCGTTTTTGCCGTTCGTTTCCGGCAGTCTTGGCCTTACTGGCCGTCTCTTCATCGCTCATCTCTTGGTGGTGAGAGGCAAGAGAACACCTCTTCCGATTCCTTTCTATATGGCGCATTCAACAAAAGACGCGGCAGATGGCATCAACAGGATTGCGGTATCTGGCATAGGCATCAACAAGACCGGCCGACGCGCAAATCCATCTCCAAAAAGCAAGTTTATGTCGTTTTTCTTTGTATTTTCGGGAAAAAGCCGTAATTTTGCAGCCGACTTACAAACGGTAAGTTAAGGGGTGTCTGCCGTGGGCAGGCTGAGATTAGACCCTCGAACCTGATCCGGGTAATGCCGGCGTAGGGATTTCGGCTCAACTTTTTGCGAGCCGGCGGTTTAAGCATAATGGTTTTCCCCTTATGTATTACTCAAATTCAAGTATTGTGGAAAAGAAAGTAAAAAGAATGTTTTCAGTGGTTGCCATAGGCATGGCGGCCATGTTGCCGATGGAAGGACAGTGCGCCACCGCGGGTGAACCCGACGACTCGCTGCGTCTGGAACAGATGCAGGAGGTGGTGGTTCGTGGCGTTTGGGCGCCAAAGAATGCTCCCTTTGCGGTGGCCAACCTGAAGAAAGAGGAGCTGGCCACCTTCTCGAAGACGGGTCAGGAGCTGCCCTTCCTGTTCGCGCAGACTCCCGGCGTGCTGGCCTGGAGCGAGAACGGCGTGGGCACGGGAACCACCTACATGCGCATTCGCGGTGCAGCAGGATCACGCATCAACGTGACGCTTGACGGCGTGCCCTTGAACTCACCCGAGGACCAGACCGTGTTCTGGGCTAACATGAACTCGTATGGCTCGCTGCTGGGCGGCGCACAGATACAGCGCGGCGTGGGAACATCGACCAACGGCGACGGTGCCTTTGGCGGAACCATCTCGCTCTCGTCGAAAGCGCCATCGACAAAGGCAGGCGGCGAGGTGAGCTTCTCGTATGGCTCATACAACACGTTCAACGTGGGTGGGTCGTTCTCCACGGGACTCCTGTGGAACCATTTCATCATCGACGGCGCCTATCATGAGACCAACACCGACGGATATATACACGGCACAAGCGGACGCTCGGGCAGCTATTATGGCGGTTTGTCGTGGATCGGCGACAACTTCAGCATACGATTCAAGCACATCGGCAACTTCGAGAAGACGGGACAGGCATGGAACGGCGTGACGGCCGGCAACGACGACCTGAGCCTGATGGACGGCACATACGGCGGAAAGACGGGCATCAAGACCTACAACGACCTCTACAAGGTGGGGCTCGGGCGCTACAACTCGCTCTACGAACAGCTGGCCACCGATGCCGACGGCAACTTCGTGAAGGACGCCAGCGGCAACTACCAGACACAGCGCTACAAGATGAACGACGGTTCCTACTGGCCAAGGACCACCGATAACTTCTGGCAGAACCACAACATCCTGACCGGCGCGTGGGACCTGAACGACCACTGGAGCACCACCGCCACGCTGCACTACACCCACGGCTACGGCTACTACAATGAATTCCGCCCACAGAACAAGATCAAGAAGCTGGGCCTGCCCAATGCCGACGTGAACGGCGACGCGCTCGACGGAGTGAAGCGAACCGACTGGGTGCGCAAGAAAGGGCTGAGCCAGGATGTCTACGGACTGATTTGGAACCTGAGCTACGACGACGAGGACTGGAACATCGTGGGCGGACTGTCGGTGCAGCAGTTCGACGGCAGACACTTCGGCTACGCCACCTACCTGAGCAACGACCAGCTGCGCAGCCTGCTCATGAAAGACGGCGACTACCAGTATTACGACAGCGACGCAAAGAAACTGGACGGAAGTGCATTCGTGAAAGCCACGTTCCACATCAACGAGCAGTGGGATGCCTTCGCCGACATGCAGTATCGCCACGTGGGCTACAAGACCGACGGATACAACGACAAGTTCGTCTACAACACGCAGACCTGGCTCTACGAGAAACACATGCTCGACATAGACAAGAAGTATGACTTCCTGAACCCGAAGGCCGGCTTCAGCTTCCACCAGGGCGGCCACCACGCCTTTGCCTCGGTGGCACTGAGCCACAGGGAGCCCGAGCGCAACAACTTCACCGACAACGGCAACTATCCTGCACCAGTGGCCGAAGAGCTGATGGACTTCGAACTTGGCTACAACTACTCGTCGCAGACGTTCCGCGCCGGCGTGAATCTCTACTACATGGACTACAACGACCAGTTTGTTCAGACGGGCCAGCAGAGCGACATCGGCGAGAACCTGACCACCAACATCAAGGACTCCTACCGCATGGGCGTGGAACTGACTGCCGGCTGGGACCCGACGCCATGGCTGACGCTGGAAGGCAACGCTGCGCTGAGCCAGAACAAGATCAGAGACTTCGACGAGTTTGTGGAGGACTGGGACGACTGGGAAGGAAATGCAGATGCCGCTAAATATCACTGCGACGGCAACGGCGACGAGCTGCGCCAGTTCCACTACGACAACTCCACGCTGGCGTTCTCGCCATCGGCCATTCTCAACGGTTTCGTCAACGTGCACTACAAAGGCTTGCAGGCCGTGTGGCACACGGGCTATGTGAGTCGGCAGTATCTGGACAACACCGAGAACAAGGACCGTTCGCTGCCCTCCTACTCCACCACAAATGTCAGCCTGAGCTATACGCTGCCACTGAAGAAGATGGGCGTGAAGGAAGCCGTGTTCGGCCTGAATCTGAACAACATCTTCGACGCTCACTACGCCAGCAGCGGATGGGTTTACTCGGCCATTGCCGAAAGCTACGGCCACACACCCGACAACCGCTACTACCAGATAGGCTTCATCCCGATGGCAGGATTCACAGCCATGGGCAGCCTGACGCTGAGGTTCTGAAGAGTCCCTTTAATTCCCAGGGGAAAGCCCCCCTTACATCCCCCCCCTGGGGGGAAAGGAAAAGCCCCACTTACATCCTCACTTGGGACAAAGAAAAAGAATACGGATAAGGAAATATGACGTTAGCTCAGTTTATTGCGGATCATGGTCTCGACATCTTCACAACGATGCTGGGACTGCTTTACATCATACTCGAGTATCGTGCGAGTATCTGGCTATGGTTAGTAGGCATCGTCATGCCGGCGCTGGACATCTACCTTTACTGGAGCCATGGGCTCTATGGTGATGCCGGCATGGCAGCCTACTATACCGCAGCCGCCATCTATGGTCTGTTGGTATGGAAATTCGGTTCGCTGCGGCTCAAGAAGCGTCCGGCTTCCGACGCTTCCGGGAAGACCAGCGAGCACTCTTCCATCACCCATTTCCCCCTGAAGAAATTGCTGCCCACCCTGATGGCCTTCCTTGCCATCTGGGCCGTCATCTACTTTGTGCTGGTCAACTACACCGACAGCACCATACCCATGACCGACTCGTTTACCAATGCCCTGAGTTTCATCGGCTTATGGGCACTGGCCAGGAAGTATGTTGAGCAATGGTTCATCTGGATTGTCGTCGACGCGGTGAGCTGCTATCTCTACATCGTCAAAGGCATTCCGTTCAAGGCGCTGCTCTATGGTCTGTATGTCGTAATAGCAATTTTCGGTTACATGAAATGGTTAAAAATGATACAAAAGGGATAAGTTTCATGCGGTTATTTCTAAAAAATAATTAAATCCGGACATTTTCCGAAAATTCTTTAGGTAAAGATTTGTTGCATCAAAAGTTTCTTTGTACTTTTGCGGTGTAAAAAAGACAAGAATATCAATCTCACAATTGTGAGATTATATAAGTGCTCGTGAGAGCATCACATCCCTATAAACTTGAGTTAATTTAGTTTTAATTTGTAAAGAACGGCCCGCACGAGAGTGTAGGCCGTTTCTTTTTGTTGCATATCTGCTTGTGGACAGCCGCAGCAGTCCACAAGCAGGATGGCGTCATGGCTTCAGTCTGATGATGCTGAGCGAATAGGCAGGCACGTCGATTGTCAGACTGCTGCCCTCAACACACAGGTGGCTCTCCACGGGATAGACCGTCGTGGGTGCATCTATCGTGTTCTCGGCCAGACCGCTGGCGGCGCCAAGACGGATGATGCGGGCACTGCTTGCCTCGAAGTCATTCAGGTCAATACAGGCTGTTGTGCTGTTGGAGGCTGTGTTGACAACCTTCAGTATCAGCTCGCCCGTGGTCTCGTCGATGGCAGCGTTGCTGAACAGTCCTGCACTGACGTTCTCCTTGAAACGCGTAGCAAACACCTGGGCATTGTCCAGATAGCAGGTCACGCTGTCGCCCTCCACATCCACACGCACGTCATACCAACGTCCGCTCTCTACGGTGCCGGGAGCCGTGGCGACCTGTCCCTTGGCACCGTCGGCAACCTTCTCCAGACCATGCTGCCCGTTGCCCCATCCGCCGAGGTTGAACCAGCAGTAGTTATCCTGATTGACGTAGTTGAAGACGACAAGGAATCCCTCGGCGCCATCATCCTTTCTGGCCTTGCAGGTGAACGAGTATTTCGCAGCAGCAACGGGAACCTTGTGGACGAGCAGACAGGCTTCGGCCTTGCTGCCCTGTCGGATGATGCCATCCTTCACGGTCCAGTCTCCCTTCAGGTTCTCGAACGTTGCCATGTCCTTGCCATCGTCCTCGACGGTTACTTCCGGCATGGTCACCTTGACGTCACGGAAGGAAACACCCGTTGCCCATGAGCCCAGTCCCACGCGAACGGCCTCAGGCCTGCGGACAGACTCCTGCTCCATGACGTAAGGATTGTGCTGCGTGACCTTCACCATCTGCGTACCGACGTGGTGGGCCATGAGTTTCTGCACATAGTAAGATGGCGTGCACATGACGCGTGAAGAGTTGAACCTGATCATGTCGGGCTGCCATGCCACGTTGTTCTCGTTGACGAAGATGGGTGCATAGCTGGCCATGCTGACCACGTCGGAATTGTTTTCCATGCCCATCATGAAGACGGCCTCACCCAGCGCAGCGTTCATGTTTCCCACTCTGCCAAAGCCCTGCGTGACGGCATACTCGCCGCAATAGACGGCGGCTCCGCCACGCCTGTAGCTGTCGTATTTGTGGAAATTGTCGGTAAACCATGCCGGATTGCGGTAGTAGTGCTCATCGAGCAGCTCCACGGCCTCGTCGCTGTCCCATGTGGGATTGTCGTCGCCCCATGCCACGACATTGCCAATGAGGTGCATGTTGGGATATTTGGCCAACACGGCATCCTTGAACAGCTTGTAGCGCTCATAGTAGCGGTCGCTCTGCTGCTCGGGCACGGGCTGGTTGTTCTCGTTGCCTATTTCCAGGTACTCAATGTTGAAGGGCGCCGGGTGTCCGTTCCTGGCGCGCAGCGCGCCATACTTTGTGGTGACGTCGCCGTTGGCATACTCCAGCGCGTTGAGACACTCGTCAATCCAGGGCTGCAGCTCTTCCACCGGCGTGAGCCCACCATGCCACAGGCCGACATTGACGACATAGAGCGGCTTCGCTCCCAGGTCCTCGCTCAGCTGGAGGAACTCGTGGAAGCCCAGTCCGTCGCTGGTGCGGTAGTTCCAGTTACGGTTCAGATGTCCGGGCCGCTCCTCGATGGGCCCGATGGTCTTTTCCCAGTGGAAGGCATTGTCGGGACTCTCCTGCCCTTCCACATAGCATCCGCCGGGAAAGCGCATGAACTTAGGCTTCAGCTGCATGAGCAGTTCGGCCAGATCTGGACGGCAGCCGTTGGGCCTGTTTCTGAACGTGGGTGGGAAAAGCGACACCACGTCGATGGTGATGGTACCCTTTCCATCGGCCACCAGCGAAAACTGTGCCTTGTCGTCGTTGCCGTTTGAGAGCAGCGTGGCTTCATACTTCGTCCAGGTCTTCCCTATCTGTTTCTCCACCCTTGTCTCGGCAAAGATCTTGCTACCGTCGGCATTCGACAGGCAGGCCGTCAGGTTACCCTTGTATTTTCCTTTTGCCCAGAACGTCAGTTTGTAGCTACGTCCCTGCACGGCATTGATGCCCCAGAAGCCTTCGTTGACCAGACAGACGGGTGCCATTGGCGTGGCGTCAATGTCCATCTGCAGCGCCCTGCCCTGTGCTTTGTTGAGCAGGCCCTTGTCAACAAGTTTCGTGGTGAGCTTCGCACCCGGCGACACATAAGTGCTCCACGTAGGCATGCTGTTCTGGCTGTCCTCAAACGAGCGGTTGCTGATGAGTTCTGCGTAGAGACCGCCGTCAGCAGCGTGGTTGATGTCTTCAAAGAAGATGCCATAGAGCATCGGACTCACTGCGGCCCCACGCTGTGTCACGTCGACGTCCAGATGCACCTGCGCGCCCACACTCAGGACTGAGAGCACACAGCCAGTAATCATTAGTTTTCTTTTGTTCATTTTAATTGGGTTTACTTATAAACTATCTGATAATTAGAACACAGAGACTCAGAGGCACAGAGATTTTCCTCTTTACATAAAAACTCTGCGACTCTGTGTCTCTGTGTTCAATTTATAAACCATTTTTGTTCATCTACTTATTACTTATCACTTTTCATCACTTCTAAGACAAAGACGCAGAGACATGGAGATTGCCCCACGGTGTCTCTGCGTCTCCGTTATCATGTTTGCGAACGAGTGTCCTACCGCACCACCTTCTTGCCGTTCTTGATGAAGAGACCACGGCCTTCGGGTGTAGAGATGCGCACGCCTGTCGGTGTGAACCATCTGGCGTCGCGTGCATTGTCGGCTTCCACTTCCTCTATGCCCACGTTCTCGCCATCGATGTCCACCTGTCCGTCAATGGTCACAAACGTCGGGTCAATCTCACTCTTCTGGAACTGGAAACGCATGTAGTAGTGGTCGGGAACCTTCAGGTTGAAGGTGTCGTAGACAAATTCCACCTCTTCGCCGGCAGGTATGAGCTGCGTCTTGTCGAGCTTGCCCACCTGCTTCTTTTGTCCGTTGTAGAGCAGGGCGCGCAAGGTGCGGTTGTAGTCGTAGTTGGAATAGTTGTGAATCTTCACCTTGAGCACGAGCGGATCGTAGGTCACCTCATAGTCTGAAAGGTCAAGATCGTAGGTGGCGAAGTCCTTTCGTCCAATCTCAATGGGCTCATCTCCATCGATATAGATACGAATGGCGAAGTTGCTCAGACTGGTCGTGTTGAAGAACAGCGATGTTTCGGTAACAGAGTTCGCCGGGAGTGCCAAGGTGGTAACGCCAGGAGGGAAGCTGTTGAAATCTGGCTTGTCGGTGCAGTAGATGGCTATCGCCCCATTGTACTCGTCGCCGTTGTTGACAAGTGTCACCTTGATCTCATTCCAGCCCACTTTCATCTTTCCCACCGGAGTGATGTTGTCGGCCTTGACATCGATGACGGGATGGTCTACGCACTCAAACGCCAGCTTGTCATCCTGCTGCTCTGCCTTCACATCGATGTAGTAGTACGGCTGTCCGGCCCTGTACCATATCGAGTCGTTACCTGTTTCGCGCCACAGAGGCACCACCTTATAGTTGCCTGGTGCTGTGATAGCCTGGCTGATGGGCAGGGAGACCTTCTGCGTGGATTCTGAATAGTAATTGAACGAGATGGTTTTCTGTACGAACACGTCCCACTGGCCTTCCGCGTCTTCTGTTGCCAGCGCAACGTTGTATTTGATGTTTCTGTACGTCAGGTTTTCAAACTCTGCCTCGAAGCGGTTCTTGCTGCTATGCAGGCCCGTCAGCAACGGAGGCGTGACGATGGGCTTAACGGGGTCGCCGGTGGGTTTCTGGAAACCGATGATGGCACTCTGACCATTGGGGAAGCCATCGGGGGTGTCGCCCGCACCCATTCCCGACGTACTCGACGGGTTGAGCACACTCAGCTTGAAATAGTTGTCACAGAAACCGCCCCATCCCCAGTTGATGTGGTAGAAGCCATTTCCATCGTAGCCATCGCACACAAAGGCATGACCGACACTCATGGAAGTGCCTACATAGAACACCGGCCGGTTGTTGGCAAGCTCATTGTAGATAAGATCATCCCACTGACCGATGCTGTACTGCTCGCGGTGGGCCAGATAGAGGTTCTGGTCGTAGTCGAAGTATTCCTTCAGCGCCTCAACCACATTATACTCGCTAGCTCCAGAGCCCTCGGCGGAATAGTCCATTCTTACTGCCTGACCGGCATAGAGCATCAGCTGCGCCACATCATAGCCGTCATCGGAGGGGCGGTAGGCGTCCTTCATGGTGTCCCAGCTGAAGTCGACAACCGGCAGTTCAGCCAGACTCAGCTTGCGCGAATAGGTGGTGTATCCGGGAATGGGCTTTGTCGTGGACAAGGGCCATTTGTGGTAATACATCACCGATGCCATGGCCGTGGCCACGCATCCGGCGGCACTGTTGACACCTCCGTCTTTCGGACAGAGATTGTTATAGGGTGCTCCCTGATCCCATTGGCAGGTGAGCAGGAATGGTATGGCGGGCTTGTCTGCCGCATGGGGGGCAGCACTTCTGCCGTTGACGTTGGCATGATTCATCAGCCAGCGCATCTCCATCTCCATGCCGCTGAGCCACGCCTTCATGTTGTCGGGCATGGTTTCTTCGTCAAACGTGCCGCTCGTGGCATAGCCGAGAATGCTGTCGGCACGGTCGTCACCGGCCACGATGACATAGCCGTGGTCGTCGCCGGAATTAAAGACATAATAAGGTGGCACTTCATTCGCACTGATGCCGCGACGCGTCGTGACAGCCGTAAGGCGCTCCCCTTGTTTCAGCATGCCATGCGACTGCATGAACTGCTGTGCCAAAACCTGCGCCTGACTCTTTCCCACAGGCGCTCCCATTGTAGTTGCCGAGACCAATAGTCCCACCAAAGCCCAAAGAATTCTCTTCATAAAATGTTGAGGTTAATAAAACACGTTGCAAAAATACAAAAAAAATACGAATACTGCAAGACAAACAGCAGAAATCAAGTCTTTTTCTGTTAAAGCGGCATGTCCGCCCCTGTCATCAACGCCAAGAGACAAAGGTAACAACAAGCTGCTGGCACCTCCACAGCGTTATGAGCAGAATGAGGATTCGTATTCCGTTCCAGACATGTGTCTCCATCCGTGCGCAACAGAGAAGACGGTCTGAAAGACCAGAAGCAACCTTACCAGGGCAACACCCTAAGACAGTCTGAAAGACCAGAAGCAACCTGACCAGGGCAACACCCTAAGACGGTCTGAAAGACCAGAAGCAAACAGCCCAGGGCAACACCCTAAGA
>OCTW013405465.1_pt1 | contig 12270 bp, 12 predicted proteins | sample 1539671 | NCBI WGS metagenome assembly OCTW01 (sample SAMN02144230, study PRJEB22623) | gut metagenome | biome: sheep rumen | host: Ovis aries | place: New Zealand | reverse complement strand
GGAAAGTATCTTTTATCAATGGTGAATTTCGCGCTTTTGGTATTGAACATTATTCTTTCCCCTATCCGCTTGACCAATAAATTCCAATTTGTCGAACAGATGGATAATGTCTAACATTCAAATCATGCAAGATGATTTTGAGAAGAGACTGGGGCAAATAAAAAACGAGATAGTAAAGGCAAAATACAATGAAACATAAAGAAATCATCTGCGGAATTCTGGCGGCTGTCTGCTACGGCACAAATCCATTCGATGCCTTGCCGCTCTATGAGGAGGGCATCAACACGGCATCCGTCCTCTTCTATCGTTTCTCGATGGCAGTCCTGATGCTGGCCGTGATGCTCATTGTGGAGCGTAAGTCGTTCAGCGTCAAGAAAGGAGATCTGAAGACGTTGGCTTCGCTAGGCGCATTGTTTGCCGTATCAAGCGTCACCAAAACAATCAAAAACTAACTTCGACAACAATAAAATAAGGAAAAATAGTAAAAATGAACAAAAACTCTTGCTCTTTTAAATAGTATTTTACACTTTTGCGTTAAAGTATAAAATGACATTTTAATATTATGATAGACAAAACTCTACTCAAGCAAATTCTCCTTGATAATCGTAAGGAGATTGAAAGCTACAAAATTGTTCATAGAGATATTGTTACAGAAGGCTTTAATTGCTACGTTTTCGTAGGGGTACGCAGAGCAGGAAAATCTTTTGTGCTATACGAAAAAATGCAGCAATTACTTCGTGAGGGACATAGTTGGGACGAAATGCTCTATCTAAGCTTTGAGGATGAGCGATTGGTTGGCTTTACCCATGAAGATTTTAATGCCATTTTAGAATGTCACATAGAGATGACTGGCAAGGATAATCCAATGCTATTCCTGGACGAAATTCACAACATTAGTGGGTGGGAGAAGTTTGCACGTCGTATGGCTGATAACAAAAAAACGATTTGGATTACGGGTTCAAATGCCAAGATGCTATCTAAAGAGATAATGACTACTCTTGGCGGACGTTATATACCAATAGAAGTATATCCTTTCAGTTTCAAGGAATTCCTTCGCTCACGCAACATTCCTTATGACGTGGAAACACTGATGAGCACAACAGGAAAATCCCTATTTCTTCGTGAATATGCAGAATACATGAATTGGGGCGGATTACCTGAGAGCGTACATCTTCCAGTAAAAAGAAGCTGCCTAAGTTCTGTGTATCAGAAAATTTATTTGGGTGACATTTGTGCAAGAAATAAAATAAGTAACCCTAACCTTCTACGCTTGATGATAAAAAAGATGGCTGAGAGCGTAAAACAGCCACTATCTTACTCCAGAGTAACCAAAATTCTATCAAGCGTTGGAGGTAAGATTACCATTCCTACAACAAGCAGCTATATTGAATACTGCGAGGATGCATGGCTTTTGCTCAGATTACACAATATCAGTGCAGCCTTTGCTGAACGTGAAACAAATAGCAAATACTACTTCATTGACAACGGCTTATTGAGTCTTCTCTTAGTGGACCCAACAACGACTTTGCTGGAGAACCTTGTTGCTCTTTCTCTTTTCCGTAAATATGGAAATGACAATGATAATGAGCGTGTATTCTTCTATAAACAGAATGTGGAAGTTGACTTCTATATCCCTGACGATGAACTTGCCATACAGGTTTCTTATTCTATTGAAGGATCAGATACGACTCAGAAACGAGAGGTGGAAGCCTTGCAAAAGTTACCTAAAGTATTGTCATGTAAGCGAAGAGTAATAATTACCTACGATGAAGAAAAGGCCATTGAAGACGAATATGGAGTAATTGAAGTTATTCCATGCTGGAAATGGTTGATTCAATAATAACTAGCAACAGTGTCATACCTTACGGATGAGTTTGTTGCATGGGAAAATATTGTGGGTATCTACGGAAACAAACAATGTGTAATTATTGATACAAACGATACTATGGAAAGACTTCGTCAAGCTTCTTGGTGGACAAAGATGAACTATAAAATGGGTGGAGCGATGATTACAATCAGCAATTTTGATTATGATGGTTCGCAAGAAGAATTTGCAACAAATTTGAAACATCAGATAGAACTCCATCAAAAATAAAATTAATGATTATCAGCCTATTACACGCACGAATTAAATATTCTGCGTCGGAAAGTAGATTCTGCGTGGGAAAGTAGTGGGTTTATATAGGCTCATCAAAGGAAAACATCTGATCGAGTATTTCCATCTTACGAACTTCTTTTCCCCAGTTCTTCCCCTTGAATTCATCGCTTTCGTTTATCTCGCAGAGACCAATAAAACGGAACAGACGGTTGAATACTCTATATTCATACCCATGTCCAACATTCAGCATTGGGAAAGCCTTGCTATACTCAACAGCATAGAACCCTGTGTCGCGCCATTCCGCGCCATAGTGATGTAGGAGCCATAAGGAATACAATCGTCCCAAATTACCCGCTTTGTTGTCTTCATACAGATCAAGCCAGCCTGTGTTGTAATCCCTGAATAGGAACAGAATTATTGTTCTCATCAATTCATTATGGTCAACAAGTAATTGTTTACCCTTGGCTGTTAGCGACAACTTCCCAATACGAGTCTTGATGAGTCCGCACTCCTTCAACACGACCCTGAGTACCTGCACTTCTTCTGTCTTCGGTTCGCTCTTCTGTTTATACCAGTCAGAGTTCCAACTATGGCTTCCTAATTCATAGAGTTCGGCAACTATCTTCGGAGGTATATACCCTTGTGCCGTGAGTTTCAATTCCTTTTCGCTCAACTCATTCATCAGGTGCAGCACCTGTCTCATGACGGGAATCTGTTCCATCTGCTCATCAGTTAATCGGCGGAGTCGTACTGGGCACCCCACTTCTAACGGTCTGTTAAGCATCTGGTACATCTGCTCTGATGAGAATCCATTGAAATCCGGCTTTGGAGCAGCGTTCTGTGCATGCACGATTACACCCAGATGGCAGTTAATATCATCCAGGTTCACGTGCTTACCGCTTCTCTCCATCTGATCAATCCAGTCTTGCAACTGACGGGTAATCTCGTTCTTGTCTATCATATTCAAAATTTGTTTTAACACTTGATTAGGTCGCCACTATCCGAATCGTCATTAAGATTTTTCAACCGCTTCACAAGTTTCGACGCACTTGTCTTTTGCCCTCTTGACGAACTTGTAAGAATTTTTTTCGAGTTCCCTCTTCGCTCAATTCCTTAAGCGAGTATTCACACTCACCCTGCCTTCTTCATCTTTATACAGTATCAATTTATTCTCTTTGTCCATATTTCGTATAACGCATTTAATCCGTTCTGTTTTACATCATCCATCTTACATCTCTATATCTTCATCATTGACATGCAACAGTCCATACTCGTGAGCCCCCATAAACTAAGGCTTAAAGTAGCCTAGGAAATGCCTATATGCAGCTTAGATTATGAGTAGAGTATGATGAATTCCTTATTGAAAAGTCGAATTATCTCTCTGCACTGCTCAACCTTATTACTTCATTCAGAAAGAATCAATAATACGTAGGACTGAAGACTTATATTCATACAGCGGCAATTTAATTATTCATCAAATCCTCAGGATTAACAAATGGCCCGCTTAACGTTACGTCCTCGTACTCATCCACATTGAAGTTTTTCTCAATGTTACAAGATTCACAGAAGGCATTGTAAAGTTTTACTTCGTTGTAGTTGATATCCTCATCGATGACAATCATCTTACCCATCATCTGAGCTACCATCGCTTTCTTATCTACCATCATCTCACGAATGGTAGATAGTGCTTGCTGTGTTATTAGAGAATCTATTTCTGCTTTGTAGTTTTCATCAAGACCAAAAGAAGAAATGACATCATTCAAGTATTCAATCTCTTTCTCATGAGCGATGTTATCAGCTTTAAGTATCTCGTTCAATACTTTTACAACAGCAATCTTTTCTGTGTATGTAAATTCTTCCATTTTTGTTTTCATTTAGCGGTTTATACAGATGACTACCCAATTCCATTTTTCCTTTTTCTTGTCGTAGTCATAGACAACAAGGCACTTTGCGTTTTCTCCATCTGTTGCATGATATTTGTTGACTGTCTGAGGAGAGATAAACGCTTTTTGGTCGCCATAATGCAAGAAAGCGAATGGCCATTCATTGCGTTTTTTTATAGTTCCTTGTACGACTTTTGCATAATCAAGGCCTGTTTGGAAAGGAGTCTTTCCAACTTGAAGAATACGCATTCGACCATCTGCTTCAGTGACGTAATTAAGTTTGAGGACAGCTCCAGGTCCAACCTTGAAACGAATTTTCTCTTTCAGTAATTTCTCATAGCCATATATTAAGGTGGCTCTCTTTGAGTTTTGGTCATAGTATGTAACCACAGCAATAGCTTCTTCCGTTCCATCAAGCAGAATACTATCACTTACTGATTGATAATCGATAGGTGATTCGTCTGATGCGACAACACTGTTTATCCATTGTTGGTGTATCCAACAATCAATTTCATACGGCAGATGCCAACCATGAGACAAATAACATTGGGTAACCTTGTCAATTTGGAATTTTGCTTGTGGCAGTTCATTTCGACGGATAAATAAATCAGCCAGTTTAACGCGTACCTTGCCGAGGAAATTCTCCTGTGTCTTACAGTGAACTGCACGAAGAAGACAAGCAAGCTGTTTTTCTTGGTCGTTAGTAAAGACATCACTCAGTAGTTGCCAAACCCAAAACTCAGATGCTTTCTTTCGAGCAAAAGGAACTATGACGCGAAGAGCATCCTTTGGGGTAGATCCCAATGTAAGTAAAAGTTTACCATAAAAATAACCTGGGTATGTCATTTCTGGATGCCTGTTCATTAACTCATCCATTTCGGGCAGAAATTCCTCAATTATACCAAGGTCTTTCATTCGGATAAGAGCTTTTGATTTAGCAATATAGGCACGCTCTGCTACAGACATGATGCTTCTACCCCTTACAATTTCCACGGGCTGATAATCTTCAGGACGAAGATTATTCAAGTTCCACCATGCAATGAAATCAAGCATTTCTTGCCATGCATCACACTTGATAAAGCTTTCAAGCATGAATGAATATCCCTTGCTTGGTGTAAAGGTATAGTCTCTAAACTTAGCGAAGAGTGTTGTAAGCCGAGCAGGAGAATCTATACCTGTTGGTGTTATATGTTTCTTTACAAAGTAACCAACCCAAAAGATGACATTTTCAAATAATAACGCATCATTGGTCAGATTAAGCTGATCCAATGATTGAAGTTCGTCTATATGTGTAAGCAATTGGTCATATTGACCAGTTTCAGCATCCTTGCGAATGAGGTAGTATAATGCCCATCCCATTTCGCGCTGTGCCCAGACGTCATTCGGATTCTGTTCAATGTCAGATTTAGCAAGGTCGTAAGCTTCTATAATCTGCCCGGCCTTGCATTTTGTTGTAATATCTTTTACCGTTGCCATAGATGTTTCAGGGATTCAATTATTGTTTTCAACTGTGTGTCATTATCTCCTGCTGTGGAGAACGAAGCAATGGTCGTTATAATTTTGCGACCATTATACGAGAGCTTCAAGTATGCATGTGATGTAGATGTCTTCAAACAATACACCAGAGCATAGTTTTCTGAGTATATGTTTGTATTGCAGACATTAAGTTCTAGGCACTCTGCTTGTATCAGCTGATGAACTGCGTCGAAGCCATCGTTCATTGGGTTATAATCAAATTTTATTCTATAAGAAGATTCGTCTTCCAGATAGCACACCACCTGCTCTGCGTTGATACAGTTACCCATTGGCGTGAAGCGGTACTGGCCACCTTTATTGTAGTAGCCATTGTAAATCTCTATACCGTTAGGCGTATTGATATAGTAGGTATCAAGAAACTGTGAGCTGATGATATTATGTATTGAAAATTCCGTGTCTTGCAAATTATTGAAGACAGCCCAATATTTAGCCTTTTGGCAAGGAGTAGACAATTTTTCAAAAGGAGTTGCGTCCTGTTCGTCAAAGGCATAAAATTTTTCCGGAACTTTCTTAATTACCTGAATTGGACGGATTGTAATCGGTGCGTATGATACAGACGGTGTTACAGAAGCCAATGCTTCAAGGAATGCCGTTGTTCCATCATCTTCAACATTCTCAACATTGGTCACCAAAGGGTTAGCAGCCAATTCAACTTCTTGAGCAGATTCTTTGGCTATCAATTGATCGGGAGTATTACCATCTTTGATTTCATCAGTTTTAGATGTTTCAACTGAAGCAGGAAGAATGGCATTGGAAGGAAGCACATCAACAACATTTATTGGTGTTGATGGCTGTGCATTTTCATCAGGCTCTTCACTATCTGTGATTAGCTGCGAATCGCAAAGATAAAGTTCCTCTTTGGGACGTGTTACAGCCACATAGTGCAGATTACGCTCTTGGATATTTTCCCATTCAAGTTCTCTTGGGGGAGGAAGTTTGTCATATTCAAGAATGAAAACGCGATTGTTTTCAAGTCCTTTTGCACGGTGAATGGTAGATATACGGATGGCATCGTCGCTTGGATTTGACAACATTAGCTTAAGGCGCTTAAGAATGTTATCAAGCGTATTCAAATGCCAATCAAAGTATTTCTTCTTCAAGAAATCCAAAGTCGCAACCATCGTATCGACCTCTTCTTTAATCAGTATTTTTCGAATGATAGCGTCTGTATTTTGATTCTCGCGCGTAATACGCTTTTGATTTCTCTCCTTTGCGTATTCGAAGAATTGTTCTATAATGTCATCATTCAGAACCTTGCGTAGTTCCTGCGGAGTGAAGTTCTTTTTATAGTCGCCCATAAATTCCTGCAACTCATCAGGATGGATTTTCACTTTGAAATCCTTATTGATAAGTTTCAGAGCCAGAGCACGCAAAGGAAGACGAGTACGGCATATTACTAAATCTCCTTCTTTAATATTTATAAGAACCTCCCGGTTGGGTATCTTGTAGATCTTTCCAGGATAGTCTTTGAAACCTTTAATATCGCTTCGCAGAGATTGGGCGAGCCGAATAACATCCTGTGGACAACGGAAGCAATCAGTCAAACCTAAGACTGTACAATTGAAAGAATCTGTAACTCTTTGAAAAGAGTTACAGTCAGCACCTGCAAAGCCATATATAGCCTGATATGGGTCACCCACAGCAAGCAATCTACCGTCTTCACGCAAATATTTTTCAACCACTTTTACCTGTGCTTTCGACAGATCTTGGCATTCATCAACAAAGACAAAGCCATATTTTTTCTGAGCAGTCAAGTTCATGATGAAAGGAAGGTATATCTGGTCGGTAAAATCAATGATACCATGTGATATGGCCATTGAGTTGCCTTCTTTTATAAGCTTCTGATGCAAACGGAAGTAAGCTTTAACTTCATCATCATAAGTTGACATACCTTGCTCATAATAAGGTATTATTCCAAAATGCCTTATCATTGCATCGTAACATTTTACATCATCCTCTTCTAGCGTACAACGGTATTTCTGATTGATGTCAAGCAAACGCCGAATAATCTTGCCAACATATTGCTGCCCTTCATTCAAGTCGTTTTTCTCGTTCCAATCAAGAATGTCTCTACGTTCTTCCAGCTGACGCAGCTCTGCTACAGTTGGATGGCTATGATAACCAAGAATCTTATCTATGTCAGGAATCAAAGTGTCAAAGAACTGTGGTTCCTTGATGATATGGTTATATTTGTAGTCATCCAAACGGAAATTCTTTGTAGCTCTCAACATTTGGAAACCAAGTGCATGGATAGTGGAAACCTTTACGTTTTGGTTTGCATCTTTAAACTTCTTTTGTAGTTCTTTTCGAATACTGGTGTTAAATGCGCAATATATAACATCGTTGATGTTGGGTATGTGAGAGACACATCCCATTAATGTAGTTGTTTTACCAGCACCAGCAACTGCATCAATAATACCGTTACCTTTACCATGTTTAACAAAGTCATATATCTTCAGTTGGGCTTCAGTAGCTTTCATTATTCACTTACTTGTATTGTTTTTAAAATTTTATTCCATTATGGTGTTCGCCTTATATGCTATCCTAGTTCCTCCGATACTGTAAGCATACTCATGAGTAAGCTTAGAAGCTGGCTAGGAACAGCTTAGGAGCTGGCTAGAGTATGGCTACTGTATCAGACCACGTTCTCGGAGCCGCCTCATCATCTCCAGCTCTTCCTCTGTCGGAACTGGCACTTTTTCAGAAGAATACTCCACAGAATCATAATCATTGAGCCATGTTTGGAAATACCTCTTTATCTTTTCACAAACCTTTTTGTCATTCTCAACTATGCTGTCGAGATTCCATTCAGACAAGGAGGAATTGCCGAGTTTACTGCATATCGCGATTTTAGATTCTCTGTACTTCTCTTTCTTTTTGTCGAAATAGTTGTTGCTGGCAGAGATATTAAGTTTCTTTTCCAATGGTAACTTATTACCAAGGTGTTCTAACTTAGCATCTGCCTCTTCTTTGTTGAGATTGTAATATCTAGAATCCCATGTCTGTGGGAATATATGCTCAATCTCCCAATAAGATGGCAAGAGTCCTTCTTGTCCATCAACGGAATATGCTAACAGCTTTAATAGCATACGTTCAACCTTCTTGTGTGACATGATAAGGAGATTGTCCGTCCTTAGCTTCTCTGCATGCGCCTCATATTCATCCTCTGTGTTTCTCGTTTCAAATCCGGCGTTGAAAACAGGATGACAGGAGTTGATAATCTGAACATTGAGTTTCAGAATATCACCCTTTACGGCACTAATGGTTGGCTTCTCTAAATATCTCGTCAGCAACAAAACATATAGTTTGCGAATGAACTTCAAAAAAATATCCTCAAAGTCATCTTGCTGCTTGTATTGCATATAGAATATGGAAACTGGATATTTCCAGAATTCATTAGGATAGGAAGATAAACAATCGAGCACCTTCCGGATTTCCATGTTCTGACTCCACGATTCACTTTCAATCGCTTCACGCCCATTGACGACCTCCCAGAGATGAAGGCTTTCAGACAGGTCGTCAATGACATCCACTGTCAGACGATTCTTATTCTTCTCCAAATAGTACTTTCTCACACCTGGTGTGGTTGTCTTTTCATCGCCTTCCTTGGCGCGAAGATAAAACATGTGATAATAGAAGAGTGATTGAATGCTTTCATCAACTTTGGATGCATCAGCTTCCAGAGTCTTCCACTTATCAATAAATGTTCTCTTGCCGGCGTCGTCCAAACGTTTGTAGATGTACGACTTGAAAATGTCGGCATCAGAAAGTGGCAGTCCTCTGTTGTTGAGAGTGTTGAAGATAGTCAATGCCGTTTCCTGGTCATCAGCCTCAATAGGAAGAAGGATTGTGTAGTTAAGAAGGGCTACGATGAAATGAAATATCTGATTAGGACTGTTTTGTGATTTGTCAGTATATAGTTCAAGGAACTTATTGTAGTTCTTTGAGTATTTGTCTTCCGCTCCTTGAACTGTCGTGCCAGTTTCAAGGATATGGCGCAGGATCTCATTGCCTGAATCAGAAACGACATCTGACCTTAACAGCATCTGGCTTCTGTCCTCTCGTCCTGTCATCTCGTTTTCTTTCCACAGAGCCGGCTTGATTTTCGAGATAAAATTATTCACCTCCTCAGTTTTGTTATCCTCGTTTTCGAGCATAGCAAACACAGCTCTAAGAAGCAGGAACAAAGAAGTTATTCGTTGCTGTCCATCTATTATCTGCCTCACACCGTTCTCTTTATATGAAACCACACAACCGAGGAAATAACTCTTGGCACCATTGGGTTGTGTGCGGTCGATGGAGAATCCCCATATATCATCGAATAGTGTGATAATTTCATCATCACTCCAAGAATATGGGCGCTGGTATTCTGGAATCAGGAATGGAACTTCCTGACCACCCTTCAGCAGTTGAAGTACTGTCTGTTTGTTTACACTTATATTTGCTTCAGCCATATTGAAAACTGTTTATGTTTAAATTTATCGTACACCAATTGTATTATTTATGTGAAAGGGATTGTTATAGCACGCACTTCAGCACCCCAATGGTCCTGTACTCTGTTTCACTATCAAGCTCTATAGCGTCATAGTTCTTGTTCAGCGGTATCAGCTCCACCTTGGTATGCTGCCAACCTTCTTCCGTAATCAGTTTCTCACTCTGATACTTCTTGATGGTGTACATGCCGCCATAGTCGAGGTCTTTCTCGCTGCACTCCGTGAGTACTATTTCACCATTGCGACTTCCTGCCTGATACCACTCAAACACACAGATGTCGCCATCCTTAATCATGTCTAACATCAAGTCGCCTTTGGCATGAACAGCAAAATGTCGTTTAGGGTCAGGTGTGAATCCGTTGCCAGATGCATTCACCCAACCTTCTTCTTCGGGCACCTCGCCATCTTCAAAGTAGCCGCAGGCGGCACGTAGCGTATAGCAAATCCTTCCTTATTATCTTGTTGTTGAAATTCATAGATGTCGATAATGCGAGGCGATGACTTCTCATTTTCGGATGGATCTTCATCCACAAACTTATCATCTGCTTTTCCTAAGATGAATTCCCTCACTAGATAGTCCAACTTTATAATCACTATCGGAGGTGCCAAACTACGTCCTTCTTCGCGTTCGAAATACTCTTTAGCGAGTTGCAGGTTTGCGGTCTTTTTAAGATTGGTCAATCCTTCATCGTTGATGCGGAACAATGGAATGGAATAATTAACATCAACGTACCGATAAAGACGTTTTTTGCCTTGTTTTAGCTTCTCATCGAGCATGATGCCGTAGTCCGCTTCCAAAATATTGATGTCGTTCTGTATAGTGCGCTTGGAAACATCAGGCTTATCCATTCGGCGCAAAGCTTTGTTACACTCATCAACAAGGTCGTCAATGGTGTATTCTCTATATCTGTTCCTGAAACACTTGTTCAGAACCTGATATCGTAACAATACTTGTTTATCTACTGGCATATCTTAAATCGTTAAGCTACTTTTCCTACATTCTCAACAGTTCTTTTACATCTACTTCGAGACATTTGGCAACCTCCATCAGATTCTCCAAATTGGGTTGTGCGCTGTTGGTACACCATTTGGACACCGTGGCTTGGTCAACGCCTATTTGCTCGGCCAACCACTTATTGGTGCGCTTCTTCTCAGCAAGCACTACTTTTAGACGATTTAAGTCTTTACCTTCCATGCTACACATTATTATAATATAGGGTACAAAGATAACGTTTTTTAGCAGAAAATATCAAGTTTTGCTAAAAATATAAGCGTACAGACAAAAATATTGGTCTTTTGACAAATTTTGAAAGCAAGAACAGCAAATAGTCCCACCAGACTGACTGATGGAGTACTGTTTTCACGACAAAAGAACCAAAAACATGCGTTAAAGCACAAATATCCCTTAAAATGTTTATTATATTAAACATTTTTATTTATCTTTGCGCTCAATAAGATACAATTATGGGTAAAAATACATTTGGTAAAACGATGCCAAGGGCATTGAGCCAGAACCTGAAGATTATGGGCGAGCAAATCATGTTGGCCCGCAAGCGCAGACACTTGTCTATGCAGGACATTGCAGACAGGGCGACGGTGACAAGATTGACTGTCTCAAAGGTTGAACATGGCGATCCAACGGTTTCCATGGGCATCTATGCACGTGTACTCTTTGCACTTAATCTGGAAAAGGATATCACTCTGTTGGCTGCCGACGACGCTCTTGGCAGACAACTTCAGGATGCAGAATTACTGAGACGATGAAGAGAATTATAGTTTACGCAGATTTTGACTTCCTAACCTCTCCCGAAGAGATAGGAACATTAGGCTACGAACATATTCGCGGCAAGGATCATTTTGTCTTTGAGTATTCGCGCCAGTGGTTGAAACGACATGGCGGCATCCTGCTGAGCGGTGACCTGCTGAATGTTCCTTCATTGCAGCATCCTCGTGGTAATGATAATGTGTTCGGCTTTGTCAAAGATTCATTCCCTGATCGCTGGGGACGTTTGTTGCTTGACCGCAGAGAGCGACTGACTGCCCAACAGGAAGGCAGACCGAAACGTATGCTCACTAATTACGACTACCTTATTGGTATCGAGGACTTCACCCGTATGGGCGGCATACGTTACAAAGAGGAAGATGGCGATAACTATATCAACGCGAGTGAAAAATACCTTGTTCCCCCTATTGAGAGTCTTCGTGCCCTGTGCGATGCATGCCATGAGATTGAGTTGGCAGAGGAGCGCAATGAATTGCC
>OCTW011597874.1_pt1 | contig 12275 bp, 10 predicted proteins | sample 1539671 | NCBI WGS metagenome assembly OCTW01 (sample SAMN02144230, study PRJEB22623) | gut metagenome | biome: sheep rumen | host: Ovis aries | place: New Zealand | reverse complement strand
ATTCCTTCCCTTGTCTTACACGTTCCCCAACGCGATGTCATAGCCCTGTATCGAATCTCAGGTTGCGTAACTCCAATGACGCGGGAATAACGCTCCACCATAGGAATGACAAGGGTTTCGAGACGATTTTTTGCCTCACGTTTCTGTGCAGCAGTATTTAGGGGCAACTGGTCATAGAAAGCCTGTCTGCTCTGTTGTCTGTTGAGGGTGTTTTCGCGAGCCTTTACTATCCAGTCGCGGTTTTTCTCAATAAACTCCTCAATCCTTGACCTCGGCATACCAATAGGAGCGGAAATATGCACATCGCCACTCTTGACTATCCGCATAGTCAACCGCCTTGTCCTACGATATGTCACCTGTATTGCCATTTTCGGGTGCGAAGGTACGAAAATTAATTGAAAAAATGAGAATTGAACATTGAAATTCTCCTCTTTTATTTACAGACAATGACAGATAGAAGTATGACGGAGATGATGAACGTGCATATTATGCACTTTGTTTTGCATATTATGCATACATGTAATATATGCTGCTCCGAGGGGTAAAATTATTTTCTTCGGGGAGAAATTTTTTTCCCTCCCTTGGGAACAAAATTTTGTCCGAATAAGAGCATAATATTTGCCCCTTAACCAGCCTGTAAAACTGCATATATATGCAAATTTCAGAAACGTTTTGCCACAACGCCACAACGCCACTTTGTCACATTAAGGTTGTAGAAAAAGTTTCACTTGATTTTTAGATATATATAATTAAATTATATATATCTAACTTTAATTTTCCTCTCTCCTGCCCTTTGCCTTTTTCTTCGTCATTGGAAAATCCTTAATGTGACGAAGTGGCAAAGTGGCAAAGTGGCAGGACACTAATGAGAGGATAATAAAATATTTTGTAGAATCATTGTGAGAGTAAGGAGTTTTTTATACCTTTGCAAGCGAAATTAAAAAACCTATGGCAAACAAAACAAAGAAATACATTGACAAGATGAGGCGGAAATACAAGTCGCCCATCGAGATGCAGAAGGACATTGATACCAAATATGGTACTGATGCTGAGCAGAGAATGACCTTCAAGGAGGCTAACAAGATATATGATGATGCCGTCTTCTGGGCAAGTTGGAACGATATTCCTATGCAAGACTACTGGGCAAGGCAATGTGGGTCTTCATACAAATGGCAAGACAATCCGAAACCTTTTGTTAAGAAGGTGTTGACGACACTGGAGGCGATGGTAAACCATCTGACTCGCGGACAGGAATTAGGACTCAGCGAGCTGGAGCAAAGAATAATAGATACTCTATGGGGATGGGTTCCACATAACTACCAAGAGAACTACGTGGACTGTGCCAGAGAAATCGCCAAAGCCATTGTGAGCCTGGCACCAGCTGAGAAGGAAAAGAAAAGTGAAGAAGGCTATGCCATATTCTTTGACAAGGTTATGGGAGAGATAAAGAATTTGGCTGAGAAGTATGATGTAGAGTATGACACTTCGGACTACAACCTGACATTAGGTTATTTCTATGAGTGGATGCCATTGGAGTATGGTATGATATTCGAACATAAATGGGTTGAAACTTTTGACGACGATGATGACTACTAATATCAATAGTTTCCGCCCGAGCAACGAATACTATTCTCGGGCCATGCAGCATCGTGCTGAAAAAATGCTGCACGATGCTAATACTCTTTTCTCTTTGGGATGGCTTCGTAAATGTCTGTGGAGAGAACTGAAAGGAATTACGAGGGTAATTGAGCCAACAGAATATAGAAACTATTCCTATGTGCTTCAAGGTGACAATGAGAAAAAATTCATGTGGCAGTTCCTGTCTGTCTGCCTAAAATCTGTTGAACAGGTAAAAAAGGTCATCGACAATGCCTATGACACCCAAGCCCCAATCATGGAACTTGTGGAGGAACGTGACGAGTTGATAAGGGACTTTGCCAGTATGCCATTATCAAGATCATGGGAAAATGTAAAGAAAGACGCACAATCATGGAGAAATTTTGCTAATCGTTTACCCTTTGGTGACCCAAGCAGAAAAGAAGAAATTTCCAAATTCTTTGAGGTACTCGACCATATTTCTGTTATCACTGACATAATATGCAAAAGAGCAGTGGACTATGAGCTGGAAGTGGACTATAGCGCAATAGAGGATTATGACCATGAGAAAAAACGTAAAGAGCTTACTGACGATAACCTGACAAAGGCCATCGAATCTGTAAGTCACTTTATAAACACCCACAGTGCGTGGGCTGCTATCTATTGTGTTATGCGTGATGACTTTGGAAGCAACAATAAAAGTGATTTTGAGCGTAGAATAAATGGACTGAAATTTAAAAAGAAGATGAAGACCTGTCCGAAAGACATCGTATCGAGTACCTTTAGCAACAATGACTATTTGTCCAAACCTATCGAGACTTGGCCAAAAGAAAAGAAATTTTTCAAGCTTGCAGATGCGTTTAGGCAAAAACTTGCAGAAGAATTAGCATAAAAGTTTCCGTTCGACTTTCCGAACGGATTTTTTTTTCGTAAAAAAGTTTCGGAACTTTCAGAGATACTTTCCGCCCATCTCCAACTAAAGGAAATGGGTGATTTTTTTGTTATATCTTTGCACCCGAAATCCAGACGATGAGCATCGCGGTGATGTTTCTGGTAGCTGGATAAATAATAAACATTGAGTTGAAGTGAGGAGGATGTTCCTAGGTAAATGCGCAAATATTCCAACCTTCTTCTCACAAAATTCAATTTATTATGGCTTTAAAATTACAAAACCAGTTCACAACTATTGGCAAGGGTCATGGAGCACCTTGCAAGTCAGCAACAAGAGAAGAGTGGGAAGCTCTGCGTAGAGAACCTTGGCTCGCACAGATGTGCACACGTATAGAAGAAGGTGAAGAGGAGTTGAAACACCACCTGCCTGTATGGACACCTCATTGCGCTGAATTCAAAGACAACCACAGAGCAAATGCTGATGCCCTGAAAAGGCTTAGCAGGCTGATGCTCGACTTCGATGAGAAAAACCACACTGACGACATCATGGCTCAGCTGAAAGCAAAGAGTGAAAACCTTAAGGCAGCTGGCATAGAAGTTCTGCTCATCGAGGAAAGTGTAAGAAGAGGTACGCATGTGCTCGTAGAGAAGCCTGAGAGTATCACTGCAGAACAGGTACAGGAACTCATGAAAGAGTTTACAGGATTTGCTCCAGACCCTTCAGTGAAAGATTTCTCAAGATGCATCTACATGGTGCCAGAAGACCACACAAGGTATGTCAGCGAGAAGTTGTTTGAGGCTAAAGAGGTGCAGGAAACAGCAAAAGAATGTAATGAAGCACCTACAACCACAAGCTCTAAACCCTTAACCATTAACCCTGAACCCTTAACCTTCAAAGGCATCCCCTACTCCTCTATCATAAAGGAATATTGGAGCAGAACAGGCGGAGAGCCGTCTGAGGGTGAGCGAAACGTAAAACTCCACAAGCTTGCAGCTAACCTTCGCAGCATCTGTGACAACAAGAAGGATGTACTCATGAAGGTAATGCCACGATATGGGCTCAATGAGACAGAAATGATGTCTATCATCGACCATGCCTGCAAGGAGCAGCCAACAGGCATCTCAAAGATAATGGCCGACATAACAGACCACTTGTCTTTGAACATAGAGAACATTGATGAAGATTTGGACAGCAAGGCTGAAAATAGCCAGTCACAAAAGTACAAACTTCATGTGAATAAACTACCTATCGGCTTGAAAGAAAGTCTTTCAGGAGTACCTAAAACGATGTATATGCCCGTAATCTGTGGCATCATGCCGATTGCTGGTACCTATGCCGACCAAGTAGAGATACAGTATTGTGATGGCAATATGCAACATCTTGGGCTTATGTCGATAATATATGGCGAACAGGCTTCTAACAAATCAGTAGTAAAGAATGCTGTTTATGTCTGGAAACGCAAGCTTGACGAAGAAGATGCCTTGGCTCGTATGGAAGAAGAAAAGTGGAAGGAGCGCAAGAAAAATCGCAGGGCAAACGAAAAAATTCCTGAAGACCCGAAGGCGCTCATCAGACAGACGCCATTGACAGTCTCTAACTCTACTTTGCTGAGGAGAATGAAAAATGCAAAAGGTCATACCATCTATTCATTCGGAGAAGAACTCGATACCCTCCGAAAGACCAATGGCGCAGGCTCATGGAGCGCTAAATATGATGTCTATCGCCTTGCTTTCGACAGAGGAGAATGGGGGCAGGACTATAATAGCGATGCAGCAGAATCAGGCGTTGTAGATGCGGCTTACAACTGGACTGTGCTTGGAACAAAAGGTGCTCTGAATAAATGTTTCAAAGGTGATAATGTGGAGAATGGTCTCTCATCACGAATCCTTGTCTCAGAGATGCCTGATGGTTCATTCGCGAAGATGCCTAAGTTTGGCAGACGCTCTGTAGAGGAAGAAGCAAACATCAATGAGGCTGTCAAAAGACTTCAAGGCTTCAGCGGATTCATTGACACACCTCGATTGAGAAAAGGAATCGAGGAATGGGTTGAAGAAAAACGCATTGAGGCAGCAAAAGACATCGACTATGTGAAAGACATCTATAGAAAGCGTTCTGCTGTAATAGGCTTCCGCTGTGGAGTCATATTCCATCTGCTGTCTGGTTGTGCAAAAGAAAGCAAAGCATGTGTAGAGTTTGCCGTAATGATGGCCGAATACTGTCTGGAGCAACAGATGAAAGCATTTGGAGATATCCTAAGGAATGAATATGTTTCAGCCAAGCAGGAATGCCAAAGATATGGAGTAAACCACTCTCTCTTCGACCAGATGTCCGAAGTATTTACCATGGATGACCTGAGAGCCAAAAAAAGAAACTTCTGCGGAGAATCGGCATTGCGCAATATCATTGCACGATGGAAGAAGGAGGAATGGATAGAGAAGATTGACAGCAAGCATTGGAGAAAGGTTGCGATTAAGCGAGAACAAAGCTAAGCCCGCTAAGACATTGTCGAGCGTGGGCAAACTCGACGAAGAGTCAAAACGCCACAATGCCACAACGCCACTTTGTCACATTAAGGTATTTCTTAGTCATAATCATAACAAAGACCTGTTTGTCGTGAGACACGCAGGTCTTTTATAATTACCCATCAACCCACCGATTACGATTACAGCGATTACACCCACCCTAATTTGTTTATAACTATATCTTCCATTTATAGCCGATTGCCAAAGGTCATTTTCCAAAAAGTTCTGAATGTGTCCCTAAGCGCACCAACTCTATTATATCTGTATTAGGGTCAATCCAGATCAACAGAAAATCACCTTGGACATGACACTCCATACAACCTTTGTACTCTCCTTGAAGCATGTGTGGATAATAATCTGCTGGAATCTGTTGTTCGTTCATTAACATTTCCAGCACTTCCTTCAATGCTTTAAGTTTTTTAGGATTATTTTTTACCCTTTTGTAATCTTTCTTGTATTGAGTGGTAGGCTGAAGTTTTTTCATTCGGCATCAAGGTCATTAAAGAGTTCATCAACGCTGTCATATACCTTATTCGGATTTTTCCCTGACATCGCCTCTTTTATAGCCGCTTTAGTCACCCTGTTTGGCTCTTCATACACAACGCCCAGCAATACGCTCTCAACGTAGTTGTTCAGCGTTCTATTCTCACGCGCAGCATTACGCTTTAATCCTTCTAACAAATCTGCTCTCAAACGGAATGATGCAGGCTTTCTGATAATTGCAGTTGCCATACTTTGTAATTTATTTGTAATACATCTGGCTGCAAAGTTACGATTAAGTTTTGAATAATGCAAAAAAATAATAATTTATTTTTATTTTGGGGCATTATCATAACGAAGTAACTTGGACAAAGTCAAAGGTAATACGTTTTTTGGAAACTACAAAATAATTTCAAGAAAATTTTACTTCAGCCATCAGACAACAGACCTTAGCCATCTTAACCCACCGATGACGATTACAGCGATGACACCTACTCTAATTTATTTTAGTGGCTTAGTTAATTAATTATTTTATCTCCTGTGCATATGGTCTTTTATTTGGTTGAGCATAATAATAATCTCTTTTTTCCTTCATAAATTTAAATCTATTTTCTTTTGTATCTAATATTGTTACATTTTCTCTTGTTCTTGTCCATGTTGTTTTAGGTTCAATGTAAAAACAGAATCGTTTAAGATTGTCTTTCGGTTGTTCTTTATCAACTTCGATACCACACCTGATTGTGTAATGAAGTTTTTGGTCTATATTTTCCTTATCTTCTTTTGATTCTTTAATTATTATTTTATCATTACAACTATTTCTCAATTCGTTTGCACAACGCATCGGACCTGCAATAATCTCTTTTCCGTTTTTCATTAAACATCGGATAAGTATTCCACCAAAATACTCTTCTTCGTCTTCTTCTTTGTTTTTTTCTTTGCTATCAAAACAGATATCAACTCCACTATTGTGCCAAAATAAATCACCAGCTTTACAAGTTCTTGGATATGTGCAATTATAAATATTTTTGTTGAATTTTTTTATGTCATGATAATAAAATTCTATCTCAACGAATGTATATTTATCCCCTCCAGCACATATCGTTACATTACTAAACATATACTTTGCTAAGTCATTAAAATAATTCTGAATAGTATTTTCATCCTTCTCTTTAATTTTGATGAGTTCTTTTAATAATTTTTCCATAGTGTTTATTATTTAAATGATTTTAATTAAAATGCAGTGCTTGCTGCAAAGTTACAAAATATTTTTAATGTACTCTTATTTTTATCATAGTTTTACATTCCATGTTATGCAATGAAGGGCTCCTCCATATCTGGCGATGTCTCTCATACGAAAACCTTTCACAACACATGATGGATTAGCCTCTCGGATATATTTAAGGGCTTGCTTATCTTCAGGTATTCCGAATGTAGGCACAATAATCTTGTTGCCAACTTCCAAGTAGTTGACATAGGCCCAATTAAAGTCTGTATTAGGATTTGGAACATCAAACAGCATCTCTGTTACTTCATAACCTGCTTCTTCTAATCGATGTCTTATCTCATCAGCTTCCTCCGGATGGAATTCTCGATGATTAGACATCAGAATATGATTGCCACCTGTCCATTTTAATATACCATCTGCATGTCCATAAACATCTGCATAAGAGTTCTGGGAAACATCACAATGCCAAGGAAGAAATATAATATCAGAACTTAATACCTCTTTTAAATAAGTGCAAAAGTCTGGGTCATATAATGGCTTTCCATTTTCCTTAAAAACCTTATCTGTGAGAAACCTATGTTTTGCACTCGTAACAAAATTTCCACCATCCAGTGTGATTTTTGTCTCTCTACAATAAGAAAGAGGTAATACCTTCTTATATATAACATAAGAATCTGTCAGATATTTAGTTCCTGTTTCTTGTAAGTAATCGGGATTATATCTATATACAAGATATTTTTCATTATCGATTTGGATTGGCATATAGTCGCGAATCCATATATCCTTTGTGCCTTTTATTTCTTTCCATTCAATTTTCATTTCGTCGAATAGTTTTGTTAGGCGAAAATAAGTTGATGGAAAACAATACTTCAGTTTGTCTGATATATACACTATATTAGTCATCATTTTCTTTCTCAAGATGTTTTAAGAACTGTCGCATTTCCTCCTCCTTCTCAAATATGTGTGGTATTACTACTTCATCATCGTCGAGTGTAGCTCCAGGAATTTGCTCTATCCAGTCGAACATCACGTTAACTATAGTTTCTATCTTATTAATAGAAAAGATAATGTTCTTGTTTTGCAACCAATTCGAAATAGAAGTAACGGCAGAATTGAGATCTGGCCATCCACCATAGCCTACTTCAACGTTCCAATAATTACCAAAGGCATCGTCAATGGCATCCCAGATGTGTTCTGGAAGCTCAAAATCAACACCATTTAATACTACTTTATGCATTACTTCTGAAGTAAATGCATTTGACGCTTTGGGGTTTAAAAGAAATTTTTCCATACTTAACATGATTTGAATTCGACTGCAAAGGTAAGATGATAATGTGTTCCAACCAAATTTTTCAAGGAAAAGTTTTGGTTCCGAAAACAAAGTTTAACACTCTATTTTCCAATTATTTATATTATAAAATATAAATTAAAATACAGGGTAAACCCTGTTATAAATATAACAATTATAATAAAATAAAATCGCAAAAAGAATCTTTACATTTTTTCACACTACCGATTACGATTACAGCGATGACACCCACCCTAATTTATTTTGATTGAGCATTGAAAATTGAACATTGAATTCTTTCGACTTTTGACCTTTGACTAAAATTTGTCCGCCGAAGAAAAGAAAAAGCCCACGCAGAGTTGGTTCTACGTGGGCTTACTTTGTTATATCCAGCTATTTCCCTTATTTATTCCTCATCCTCAAATTCCCCTGTAAAACGAGCCTGACGTGATAGAGCATTACCAGGAGACTGAGGGTCATCTGTATATACCTTTGACCCTTCTAATAACTTACATGGTTCCAACGGAATTGTTATTGCCGAAGGTTTTAAATACGTTTTTTTCATATCTTTCTATTATTTATTGATGAATACTTTTTTACCGTTAACTATATAAAGTCCTTGCGTTGGATTATCAACACGTCTGCCCTGCAGGTCATAGAAGATGTTATCCTCCTTCTTTGTTTCTGCTTTCTTCTCGTCTATGCCTGTAATATCGTCAGCAAACACAAGCCTCATAGCACGCGACAATGATGCCACAGATGCTGTTGGCAGCTGTAGGTATGCCTTGTTCGCTGCCAGTTCACCACTCTCTGAGAGAGTATAGAAACCTATACCATGTTTTCCGTTTGAAAGAATGAAGTTAGTATATTCACCATCTGTAGGGTCGATTGCTGTTGCTGTGGTAACACCTTTCAGCAAGTTTGTATAATACATGTCTGTTGTAGTATAAGGAACCTCATAGTTTCCTTCTGCACCCCTCAGCAGCAGTCCTGTACCAGCAGGCACCATAGTTACAGGTGTCAACACCAATGTGCTTGTTGATGGGCTGAAGCCACTCATAATATATGCTTTCAGTCCACTCACGCCACTGAAGTCAAGGGCGTACGGGCTACAATATGTGCCGATTTCGTTTGCAGACATATTAATGTTCATTGCATCAGGGTCCATTTCTACAATTCCGCCTTTGAATACATCTGTTGTCCATCTTGCTGCGATATATGCATCGCGAGTTCCGTATGGAACAGTCAGTGCGCAAGAGGATGAAATGCCGTGAAATGCTTCATAACCGAATGCAAAAGGTTCTTTAATCTCAGATATTACGGAGGTAAGGCCGGAGCAACCTAAGAACGCACCCATTCCAATGCTCGTCACGCTGTTGGGGATGGTGACGGAGGTAAGGCCAGAGCAATTTTGGAACGCGTCGCTTCCAATGATCGTCACGCTATTGGGGATTGTGACGGAGGTAAGGCCGGAGCAACCATTGAACGCATAATTTCCAATGCTTGTCACGCTATTGGGGATGGTGATAGAAGTAAGGCCAGTGCAACCCCAGAAAGCCCCACCATAAATAGAGGTTACAGTATTGGGGATTATGGTGTTCTTACAGCCAACAACCAACTCATTGGTTGATGAATTGATGATGGCATTACAGTTATTGCGCGAATCATAGACTGCGTTTTCTGATGCTACAGAGATAGAAGACAAATTACAATTACTAAAGATTTCATATCCGATGGTTGTGACGCTGCTTGGGATGGTTATCGAAGTCAAACTTGTACACCCTCTGAAAGCATAACTGCCGATGCTAGTGACGCTATTGGGAATAGTAATTGAAAGCAAGTTTATGCATCTCTCGAAGGCGTTAGCACCTATACTTGTTACGCTATTTGGGATAGTTATAGAGGGCAAATTTGTACAGTTATTGAAAGCATTACTACCAATAGTTGTTACGCTGTTTGGAATAGTGATAGAAGTCAAACTTGTACAATGACTGAAAGCAGAGTTTATCGTTGTTAATCCAGTAAAATAAGCGAGTTCATCAAATGACGTTATAGATGAAAAACCATAACCGAGACTGGTTACGGCTGCAGCCTCGCTCATACTCAACTCTCCATCGCCATTTGTATCCCAGCGTTGTACGCATATATCCTTTACATTTGAGTCAGCAAAAATGATAATTCCATTTTCTACTATTGTTAATGTACCTTTTTCATAAACAAAGGAATAGTTAGTGGCTTCAGCACCACTCAGAGTGATGTCGTAGTCGCCAGGATCACTACTTGTTGTAGCAGAACAATTGGCAGAAGGAGTTGACGTCAGCACACTCTCTGTATCAGAGTTTTTAAACCCACTATAGATACATTCAAATATAGGAAGAGTGCTGCCTTGGGTAATGGTATAGCTCTTTGCTGTTACCGTCAGTGAAGCCTTGTCAACAGTCAATGTTCCATTATTATAGCTAATACTATAGTTAACAGCTGTAGCTCCAGAAGGTACAATGTCATATGTTCCTACATTGCTGGCTGATGTCGCTGTGCATGTGAGAGTTGGCTGGGTGGTTAGTACAGCAGGGGTCTCATTATTCTTGAATCCACTGAAGACTGCATCATAGGCAGGTATATCATTGCCATAAAGCATTGATTTGTCTTCTGCAGTAATGGTCAACGGAGCCTTGTTTATAGTCAACGTACCTGCAACAAAGGTGATATTATAATTGTTGGAGGTGGCTGCAGATGGCTGTATGTTGTATTGACCTACATTGCTGGTATTTGTTGCACTACAATAGAGTACGAGATTGTGGGTCAGCGCAGGTTTTGTCTCGTTATATTTCAATCCAGTATATGTCACCGTATAAGTAGGTGTGTTGTCACCATAAACCATCGACTTGCTATCTGCTGTAATTGTGAGCGGAGCTTTATTTATCAATAAAGAGAATTCCTTCTGAAATGCCTCATAATCGTCATTACCAGCCTGTGTGGCTGTAACTGAAGTGCTTCCTGCTCCTTTTATAGTTAACGTGTTACCACTTACTGTGGCAATGTTCGTATTTGCCACATTCCATGTTAAGGGCAGACCTTCATTGGTAGCTGCAGGTAATGTATAGGTAGCATCTCCATATGTCATCTTTGGAATCGCATCCAAATCCATTGTCTGAACGTCTTGTATTTTTAATAATCCGCTCACGTAGTTGAAGCTATAGTTGGTTGCCTGTGCACCCTTTGGCGTAATGGTATAGATGCCTCTTGTCTGCGTGTCTGCAGCAGAGCATGTAAACGTCGGCTGTGTAGTCAGTACGTTCCTGGTTTCATTGTTCTTAAATCCAGTGATTATACTTTCATATGTGGGGAAAGCAGAGCCAGTTCTGATGGTATAGCTTTTTGCAGTAACTGTCAGCGGAGCTCTGTTGATATAAAGTGTGCCATCCGTAAGTTGGATGTTGTCACTCGATTGAAGTGTGTTCATTGAAGTTGTAATCGTATAATTTCCGACAGGCGACTGACTGGTGGCGCTACATGATAAGGCAGGGCTGCCTTGTAAGTTGTCGTCAGAACTATAGCATTTCCATGTAAATTCTGGCACATCGTCGCCATAAGTCATAGATTTACTGTTCGCTTCTATAACTGTACCGCCAATAATGCCTCCTCCGCAGAGAGTACCCCATCCATTTGCTGTGTAACTTGATACAGAAGCAGAAGGAACGATTAATCTGCATTGACTATGAAATTGAAAACAAGATGCGTCTGCGCTTGTAATGGTATGACCAACGTATGTGGTTTTTAAATTGTTAGGATTGTCAACAGCACAAACTATCGTGCGTACACTTGTCGCATTATACTGGTCTTGTATTTCTGTTATCGTTTTGGGTATCCTTACTGAATTAACAGTGCTATTGTGAAATACATTTGCGCCAAGCGTAGTGACGGTGTAGGTTATGCCGTTGTGAACAACTGTCTCTGGAATAACGATATCTCCACTATAAATACTGTGAGCATTCACACCAGGATCACTCCACTGAGTTGTGAATCTGCACGTACCTTCAGATGCGTTAATATTCTTGAACAAGTCAAAATAAAGACCGTTTATCTCTGTAACATCTGCTGCCTGTGCATTAGCTAATTTCGGCAATAATGCCAATAAGCATAATAATAATACTTTTTTCATAATTTTTCTTTTTTAGTTATATAATTAGATAATCATTTTCTTTATACATTTGTAATAAATAAACTTCACATACGCACAAAGAGTGTGAGCCTTCTCGACATCCCTAGTCT
>OCTW011601636.1_pt1 | contig 12278 bp, 9 predicted proteins | sample 1539671 | NCBI WGS metagenome assembly OCTW01 (sample SAMN02144230, study PRJEB22623) | gut metagenome | biome: sheep rumen | host: Ovis aries | place: New Zealand | reverse complement strand
GCGGTGCATGAGGTTGTGGGCGCGCAGGGCCAGGATGATGCAGTGCTGGATCTCCAGGTTCTCCGGATCCGCCAGGTTCTCGATGCGGAAGAATTTCTCGACCTTGGAGACGCCCTCGGCCGTCAGGTTGACCAGCTTGTCCTTCTCATTGACGATGAAGTCGCCGGTCTCCTCGCGCTCGATGCCCATGATGGCGTCAATCTTGGACAGGTCCTCGACGTCCGCGCCGCGCTTCATCTGGCCGGCCAGGATGTCACAGGCCTCGTAGATCTTGGTGGACTTGCCGCTCTGACCGGAAATGATCAGGGGCGTGCGGGCCTCGTCGATCAGGACCGAGTCGACCTCGTCGATGATGGCGTAGTGGAGCTCGCGCAGGACCAGCTGTTCCTTGTAGATGGACATGTTGTCACGCAGGTAGTCGAAGCCCAGCTCGTTGTTGGTGACATAGGTGATGTCGCAGCGGTAGGCCTCCTGGCGCTCCTGGGGGGTCATGCTGTTGAGGACGACGCCGACGGTCAGGCCCATAAAGCGGTAGACCTGGCCCATCCACTCCGCGTCACGCTTGGCCAGGTAATCGTTGACCGTGACGATGTGGACGCCGCGTCCCTCGAGCGCGTTCAGATAGGCCGGCATGGTCGCGACCAGGGTCTTGCCTTCACCGGTGCGCATCTCCGCGATACGGCCCTGGTGCAGGATAATGCCGCCGATCAGCTGGACCCGGAAGGGCTCCATATCCAGTGCCCTGCGCGCGCCCTCGCGGACGGCCGCATAGGCCTCCACCAGGAGGTCATCCAGGGTCTCGCCGTCCTGAAATCTCTTTTTGAATTCCTCCGTCTTCATGCGGAGTTCTTCGTCTGTAAGTGCCTGCATCTCGGGGCGCAGCGCCTCGATCCTGTCGACCAGCGGACGGATGCGCTTGATCTCCCTCTCACTGTGCGTCCCGAAAAGCTTGTCTGTCAGTCTGGACATAATGTTCCTTTCATATTTTTATATACAATTCAATCCGTGAATATAATAACGTATCCGCAAAATGCACCTGCACATGCCCGAGGACGCTTACAGATCCGGCTGCGGATCCGGACGCCTGCGGATTCTGACACCGGCGCTCCCTGATGTTCCCCAAATGGTTTTCACGCAGGGCATGTACGGTGCCTTCAGGTGTGCATACATAGTTATGATACCATAAGCCCGTATAAAAGAACATACATCATCTCTATGGCAATATATCATAGACGACGTATGCCTACTGTTCACACCCTCTCGAGGGCGGAATCAATGCTTTGCATTGACGTAACTTGCATTTATGACTCCATCTCATTCAGGCCGTTCAGGATCTTGTAGAGCAGGGTATACATGGCCTGCGCCTCCTCCGGGCTGAGATCAATGCTGCAGGCCATCTGGGCCGGTACGGACAGGGCGCGGTCCCGCAGCTCCATCCCCGCCTCCGTGATGGTCACGGCCAGGTTGCGCTCATCCGTGCGCGACCGGCCCCGGTGCAGGTAGCCCTTGTTCTCCAGCTTTTTTAAAACCGGCGTCAGCGTCCCGGAATCCAGGAAGAGGCATTTTCCCAGCTCCTTGACATTCATCTCGCCATGCTCCCACATGGCCATCATGGTAATATACTGCGTATATGTCAGGTCCAGCTCGTCCAGCAGCGGCTTGTAGCGGCGGATAATCTCCTTGGAACAGGCATAGAGTGGAAAACAGAGCTGGCTGTCCAGACGCAGACAGTCATATTTGGGATCGGTTCCCGACATATGTCACCTCCGATGTTATTCTTTCTGTTATCAAAACGTACAAAGCAATTAAATTTACCACAATATAATTGTTTTGTCCAGTCGAGGCGGAGGGGCAGCGGACATTCAGGTAAAAAAGAAAACGGCTTCACGTTTCACTCATAAAAATGTGAAACACGGAGCCGTTCTTGTCTCAGCTGCTTCTATAATGTTCTGTCACGACAAAGACAGATCGGGCAGATTATTATTTCAGATCATGCAGAAAGCCGATCAGGTCCTGGCTGCAGTTCTTTTTCTGTATGATCACGCAGTGTCCGGCCTCCACCTCCAGGTAAAAGTCTGTATCGGTCTCCACCTTGTTCTTGAGGTCCTTGTAGGCATAGTTTCCCCGGCCATCCCGGCTCTCTGTCTCAAAATGATCCTCATAAAAGAAGACCGTGAAATCCGTCCCGCCCGTCTCCTTCAGTCTTTCAAAATACTTCACTGACTGCCGCCGGGAGGTATACAGATAGATCAGGGGGCAGATGACCACGACCGCCACCATCAGTCCGCCCATTGCGAACCTGCCGCTGCGCAGATTTGTCACGCCCGAATACAGGATCCAGAGCAGGACGATGACCGTGAGCAGCAGGCCGCGCGGCTGGCCGCCCATCGTTTTCGCGTATCTCCTGAAGTCATCGAGCTCCAGATTTGTCTTTGCCGTATATTTTGCTTCCATATTTCTTTCCCTCCTCTGTGCACACAGGGTTTCCGGCACGTACCGGCTCCTCTGCCTGCACCGCTTCTTCATTCAGGGCATTGCCTGCGAACCATGGTTTTCCATGATCACGCAGGATTGGCTCACTGCAGCCAGCTTCCCGCATACAAGGATCGCCTTCTGCCCACCTGATGGTAGCAAAAACATAAAAAACGCGCAAGCATGCCGGGCACATCACCGTTGGTATCTGTACCTGCTCCGGAGTCTCTGCGGACAAAGCCGAAATTACCTGGCGTTTTCATCCGGCTCATCTGTGCTGTCCACGGTATTCTCCTGTCCCCGGCGGGAAGGGCCGTTCTCCATCCACCAGCCAACGACCGAGCAGATCACTGCCACGAGGATCCCGGCTGCCGCGATGATTTTTTCCTGCATATCTGATTCCTCCTGTGCTTCTATTCATTCGTTTTCTGTGTATTCCGGCGTGATTGGATCCGGAGTGTCTGAAACGAAATGATTTTCATTGTGTTTTTGGCACGCAAATAAGACCTGTGTGTGCAGGCCTGACAGTCCCGGGCCGGCGTTGGGCGCCGGTCAGAATGTACCGTCTGTCACACAGGTTTTTCTAAAATGGTTGGAATCAGTCTTTTTTTCCGTCGATATTGTGAATATAGTGAATGGTAAATCGATGACTGCAGACCGCAGTCTTTCCTGATATCCTGCTCCGGCTGCTGCGCAGCATGACGCGCATGAAAACGACCGCGCAGATGAGCATGAACAGCCGCAGGGGTCTGACAGATTCGGAATGTCTGTCAGAGGCGCCGGTCAGCCTGCCGAGATGGGGCGCATCGGATCTATCTCCGTTGGTCACGATCTCCGGAGATACCTGTGCACCGGAGGAAAGCACAGATTGTTTTCCTCCTTTCTAAAAATGGAAATATCAGTATATAATAAAAAGCTGTACAAAACAAGCGTCAGACACCGCGCAGCCGTGTCCCGTCCGCAACAATTCAGTCCATTTCAGGCATCCATCCGTTTTCCACCAGGAGGCATATTTTTGAAAAAAGAACAGTCAACCGGCCGGGGCTCCGGCAGGAATCACGACCAGGATCATCTGTTTGTAAGATGGGGGAGGCACAGCGCCGGGCTTTACATAGATGAGGACCGGGCCCTCCCTGCTTCTGATGATTTCGCTGCAGCAGAGAATATCCAAAAAACAGACGATATATCCGAAACAGAAAATGGCCCGGAAACAGAGAGTTTTTCTGAGACAGGGAATGGTCCCGGGACAGGTGATCTTCCCGAAGCAGAGAGTTTTTCCGGGACAGAGAGTTTTTCCGGGACAAAAGCTGACCGGCCGGCCGCAAGAGAAAAAGCGGCACCGGGCTCCGCATCCGGCTCCGGTCCGCGCGCCATCCTGGCCGGCTGCAATACCGGACTCTCCCCGGACCGGTACGCCCGCATGATCTCGGAGCTCCGCGGACTGGCCAAAGCCTGCGGACTCGAGCCGGCCGGCACTATCTTGCAGAACACCGACCACGTCACCCACGCCACCTATCTGGGCAGCGGCAAGGTCGTGGAGCTGCGCCGCGAGGTCGAGGCCCGGGACGCAGACATCGTCCTCTTCAACGAGGCCCTGACCCCCATGCAGATGCGCAACCTGGAAAAGGAGCTGGACACGGAGGTCCTGGACCGGACCGGCCTGATCCTGCAGATCTTTGCCTCCCGGGCCAGGACCCGCGAGGCCAAGCTCCAGGTCGAGTCCGCCCAGCTCCAATACATGCTGCCCCGCCTCGTCGGCATGCGGGCCTCCCTCTCCCGCCAGGGCGGTGGAAGCGGCCGCCTGTCCAACAAGGGCGCCGGCGAGCAGAAGCTGGAGCTGGACCGCAGACGGATCGAAAAGCGTCTGGCGGAGCTGCGGCGGGACCTGGAGGTCGTGGACCGCGAGCGTGCCACGCAGAGGAGCCGGCGCCTGCGGACCGGTCTCACCAGGGTCGCCCTGGTCGGCTACACCAATGCGGGCAAGTCGACCATTATGAACGCCCTCCTGGATTACAGCAGCACTGCAGGAAAGTCCAGCGGTCTTCAGCTCTCTGATCCTGATTTCCTGAAAAAAGCACCCGCGCCGGATTATGTGGAGGCGGAGGACAAAAGGGTCTTCCAGGCAAACATGCTGTTCGCGACGCTGGATACCTCCGTCCGCAGGATCGACGCGCCCGGCCACCTGCCCTTTCTGCTTGCTGACACGGTCGGCTTCGTGCAGGACCTTCCCCACGCCCTGGTCAAGGCCTTCCGGTCCACTCTGGAGGAGGTCCGCTACGCCGACCTCCTGCTCGAGGTCGTGGACTTCTCCGACCCGGAATACCGGGACCAGATCGAAGTGACCGCAAAGACCCTGGAGGAGATCGGCGCCGGGCACATACCGGTCGTCTACCTCTACAACAAGACAGACCTGGCAATGGCGCAGGCCGGGGCGGGCACATCGGAAACAGCGGTTTTCACACGGGGCGCATCCGGGACGGCCGGGACAGCCACGGCCGCGCGATCCGCATCCGGCAAAAGCCGCCCCGTCCCCGATTCCATTCCCTTCCGCCGCGGAGAGGTCCTCTACCTGGCCGCCGGCCGCGGCGTCGGCATCCCCGACATCCTCACGCTGATCGACGATTCCCTCTCTCAGGGACGGAGTGAGGCGGAATTCCTGATCCCCTATCACAGGGGCGCTGTCCTGCAGGAGATCCGCAGCTGCGGCGTCCTGCTGGCCGAGGACTACCAGGCGGACGGCATCCACGTCCGGGCCCGCTGCCGGCGGGAGGACATCCGGCGCCTGCAGAGAATGCTGGGGGAAAGCTGATCCCTTCCCAGATGCATATCCCTCCAACAAAAAACCCCTGTGCGAAGGCGGAATTCCATCTGATCATCGATGGACCACCGCCCCGCACAGGGGATTCATTCTGGTCACTGCAGGGTACGCATCTGTTCCGAGGCTTCCTCCAGGGACTGGCCGAAGCGGCCGTACTGCTGGACTAGCTCCTGCATGGTGGCGCGGACCCGCGCCGCCGCCTGACTGCGGTTATTCTCCTGCTCCTGGAGAACGGTCAGCTCCTCCTGCGTCTTCTCGAGGGCCTGCTGCGCGTCCTGGACCTGGGTGCGGAACTGAGCCGTGCCGGCTGCCAGCTTGCTGTCGAATTCCTTCTGAAGGGCGCCCAGCTTTTTCTGGGCTGTCTCTGCGCTCTGGCGGGCATCCAGGCACTGCTCGCGGAGCTTCTCGATCTCCTGCTCGGCCTTTTCCAGGGCCTTCTCGCGGGCTGCGGACTCCGTCCTGGCGGCCTTCACCTGGCGGCTGAGCTCCTCGCGGGTATCATTGAAGGCCTTCTCCATCTGTTTTTCACGCTCTGCAGCTTCCGACTTTGCAGCCTTGAGCTGGCGGGAGTGTTCCTCCCTGGTGTCCGCCATGGTCTTCTGCATGGTACTTTCGCGCTCGCGCAGGGTCTTTGTCTGGTTTTCCCGCGCCTGCGCCAGTTCATTGCGGAAGCGCTCGACCGCCTTGTCCGCCTCGGCCTTGCTTTTTTTCAGGGCCTCCAGCTCCTCGGCAAGCTTTTCCGCCCGGCTCTTCTCCGCGCCGAAGCGCTTGGAGGCGGAATTCTCGGCGGCCGCCGCCCGCTGGACCTGGTCTCTCAGGTCGGCCGTATCTGATTCGAGGGCATTGATCCTGGCCGCCGCCTCCTGCGCCGCGCTCTGCATGTTCTCCAGCTCCCCGAGGGTCTTGTCCCGGTGCTCCTCCAACGACTGGACCTGCGCCTCCAGCTCGGCCACCCGGCTGTGCTCCTTGAAATAGTCGTCCGCCAGGTTGAGCTGCAGCATCACATTCCGCATATCATTGGGCAGTCTCCAGTAGGAGGCATCATCCGCAAACTCCCGCAGCTTTCCATTCAGATAGGAAGCGACCTCCCTGAGGTAGTCCTCGCTCTCCACCCCGCTGAGGGTGATGGTCTTGCCGCCGATCGTGATATCGATATCATTTTTTACTGCCATTTCGCATTTCCTCCCGGAGATAAAATGTTGATTCTCAGCTCAAAAAAGCTCCTTATATAGCTGTAGACCGTCTTTGCACACGTGTTTTAGTCATTGTAGCACACATTTGTTCTTTTTCACAGACTCAGCCTCTCATGTGGAAGTGACTTGCGTGGAGGTTTTCCGCATGAATCCGGAGCCCTTCCGCCGGTCTTCCCGCGCAGCTTTCAGGACCCGGAGCCGCACATCATAACATTTTATATTGAGGGAAACAAAACGTCCCGCAAAAGATCCGCTCCCGATACCTTTTACCATTGACGAATCAGGCTTTTTCGTGTATGGTATAGGCGATTTTGGCTCAAAATCAGGTACGAATATGCGTGCAATTCTTTTTTATGAGATGAATCTTCTGAAAACCGCAGGAAATGCATAAAAGGAACTTATAATTGGCTATTAAAATCCAGCCGGCCCAAGTATCAATACAAGCACCTGCAGTCGGAAGAAGGGGAACTATTCGGAAGGACGGGTATTCTGCTGATGAACCCCGGTGCCGTTCCCTGAAAATCTCAAATCGGAGAAAACATCATGAATTTTTTTAATCTGCTGACACTGTTCGGCGGCCTGGCCATGTTCCTCTATGGCATGCGCCTGATGGGCGACGGCCTCAAGGAGAGTTCCTCCGGGGCCCTCAAACAGATCATGGAGAACGTCACCAACAACGTGGTCAAGGCATTCCTGCTGGGCGTCGGCGTCACCGCCCTCATCCAGTCCTCGACAGCCACGATCGTCATCACCTCCGGCCTCGTCGGCGCAGGCGTCCTGACCCTCCGCCAGTCGCTGGGCATTCTCGTCGGCGCAAACGTCGGTACGACCGTCACCGGCCAGATCATCCGTCTCCTCGACATGGATGCGGGCGGCACCTCCTGGCTGCAGATCTTCAAGCCCTCCTCCCTGGCGCCCCTGGCGCTGATCATCGGCATCGTGATGATCATGGGGCTCCAGAACCGCATGCACAACGCACGCCAGATCGGCAACATCGCGATCGGCTTCGGTATCCTCTTCTCCGGCCTGCTCAACATGACCAGCGCCGTGAGCACGCTGACGGAATCACCCCTTGTACAGAATCTCTTTGCCGGCATCGGCAACAATCCCCTGATCGGGTACCTGACGGGCGCGGGTGTCGCCTTCGCCCTGCAGAGCTCCTCTGCCACCATCGGTATCCTGCAGGCCTTCTCCTCCTCCGGACTTCTCATCTGGCGGGGCACCTATTCCGTCATCGTCGGCGTTTATCTCGGCGACTGCGTCACGACCGCCATCGTATGTTCCATCGGCGCCAAGCCGGAGGCAAAGCGTGTCGGTATCGTCAACATCCTCTACAACCTCTGCAAGTCCCTGGTCGTCGTGGTCGGCGTCACCATCGCGCACAAGGCCGGACTGCTGGACTGGGTCTGGGACAGAACACTCAACTCGAGTCTCATCGCCAATACCAATACCATTTTCAACATCGTCTGCGCACTCCTTCTGATCCCCCTGCTGCCTTTCTTTGAGAAGCTCAGCAGAAGGATCGTCAAGGATGAGGCCGTCGCGGAGAACAAGTATCAGGACAAGATTGACGCCCTCAGTCCCGCCTTCTTCGCCACCCCTGCCCTCGCGCTCAACAGCTGCTATGACCTGCTCATGATCCAGTTGCAGCTGGCCAAGGACAACATCGTCCGCGCCTACGGCATTCTGGGCAATTATGACGAACAAGTCTATCAGGAGATCCAGGACGAAGAGGCAAATATCGACACCTTCGCGGACCAGGTCAGCGGCTATCTCGTCACTCTCCTTCCGCACCTCAAGAATAAAGACCACGTCAATATCGTCAACCAGTACTACAAGGTCGTCTCCGAGTTCGAACGCCTGGGTGATCACGCGGTCAACATCTCCGACAATGCAAAGAGCCTCTCGGAAAAGAACGCGTCTTTCTCCAGGACCGCCTGCGCCGAGCTGAATGTCCTGCAGTCCCTGCTGGACGAGATCCTGGCCGATACGGAGCTGGCCTTCGGCAAGCGTGACCTGCTGGCCGCCTACCGCATCCAGCCCCTGCGCGAGGTCGTTGAGGACCTGGTCCGCGAACTCAAGGAAAACCACCTCGCCCGCATGGTCAGCGGAGAGTGTAACGTCATGCTGGATCCCCACTATGAAAACCTGCTCTCCGACATGATGCGCATCGCAGACGTCAGCTCCAACGTCGGTGAAGCCGTCATCGTCCGCGCCCACCCCGAGCTGGCCCACCGTGAGCACGACTACTTCCACGACCTCCGCCACAGCAACGAGCGCTTCAACGAGTTCTACCAGAAGGCCAAGTCCAAGTATTTTGACCGTCTCCCCGCAAAAGAAGTATCCAGCGAGAGCACGGAAGCAGCTGCGGCCGCAGCGAACACGGCAATGGCCTCCATGACGGGAAGCGTGGTCAGCTGATCCCCCGCCTGTGAAGACAACAAAAAGCGATGACAGATCTCTCTTCTGTCACCGCTTTTTTTATCTCAGTGGGGGAAGACCCCCGCTTCTATAAGCGGTTGAATAAAAGCTGCAACTTGCCCGTCTCAGTGGCGGCTCACAATCCCCCACTGAGATAAACGCTCCCACAAACCGAAGGTTTGCCGGATGCAGCACGGATCTTCTGCCCCCGGCATCACGAGATCAAAGCTCCGAAAAGATCCGGAACCCTCCGTCTCCAGCTGCTTCGACCGTGCTGGAGAAGAGGACGCGCGCCGCCTCCGCCAGATATGCCGTATCCCTTGCGCCCGCCGTCTCATAGGGCGAATGCATGGCCAGCTGGGCCAGGCCAACGTCGACCGTATTCACAGAGACCTGGCTCTGGGCGATATTTCCCAGCGTCGATCCTCCGATCATGTCCGACCGGTTGGCAAAGGTCTGCCAGGGGACGCCCGCCTCCTGACAGATCCTGCGGAAGATCGCGCCGGAGACCGCATCCGTCGTATACTTCTGATTGGCACTGTATTTGATCACGATCCCCCTGTTCATGAGGGGACGGTTGGTGGGGTCCGCCTTCTCCGCATGATTGGGGTGCAGGCTGTGGGCATTGTCCGCCGAGACCATGAAGCTCGAGGCCAGCATCCGCAGATAGTCCTCCTCGCTCCTGCCCAGGGCCGCGTTGATCCTGTGCAGGACATCCCGCAGGAAGGTGCCCGCCGCGCCCTGCTTCGAGCCGCTCCCGACCTCCTCATTGTCCAGCACGCAGTGCACCGCGATGCTCCGTGCCGGCTGTGCCGCAAGAATCCCCCGGAGGGATGCAAAGGCACACTGCAGGTCGTCCAGCCGCCCGCTCGCGATGAATTCCCGCTCCAGGCCGATATATGTTCCCTTCATGCGGTTGTAGAGGTAAAGGTCCGTGTCCAGGATCTGGTCCGGATGCACCCCGGCCTCCTGTGCGATCAGTCGCTGAAACTGGCCGGCCTGTCCATCCTGACCGGCCTGTTTATCTCCACCCGCTTCCGGACAATTCCTCACAGAGGATTTTGCCGCCTCTGACTTGACGGTTTCCGCCTCGCCGATCAGGGGCAGCAGGTCCGCCTGGGCATTGTATTTGTACCCGTCATTGGCCTCCCGGTTCATGTGGATCGCCAGGTTCGGAATGATCATAAGATCCCTGTCGATATTGACAAGCCTGGTCTCCACCCCGTCCGGGGTCTGCACGACCACACGGCCCGCCACGGACAGCGGCCGGTCCAGCCAGGGCGCGCACAGCATGCCCCCGTATTTTTCCACATTCAGCTTCACATACCGGTTTGCAACCGTGATCTCCGCATTGGGCTTGACCTTGAAGACCGGCGAATCGCAGTGGCTGGCCATGATCTGGAAGCCGGCGATCTCCGCAGATTTCACCTCCGGGACCCGGAAGGCGATGATGGCCGACCCGTTGCGGGTCACATAGTAGGCGCCGCCCGCCTCGAGCTCCCAGTGCGCGCCCTCCTGCAGCCGCCGGAAACCTGCCTTTTCCAGCTCCTCACCCATATTTTTCACAGCGAAAAAAGCCACCGGGCTCCGGTCCAGGAAGTCCAGCAGAGCTGTATTGACCTCATCATGATTCAATGTCTGTGCCTGTTTGTGCATCTCTATTCCTTCTTCCGTTTGTTTTTTCAGCAAATATAAGATTCGCTTGTTTGTCTTTCGCATGCCTGAATGCTGCCCATAGAGTATAGCATTTTATCTGCGAACCTGAAAGAGACCACAGGGGACCGGGGGGACGCTTCCCCCTTTTTCACGGATTGTGATACAATGGTGCATGTCGGCTGCGCAGGACCCGGTCATGAAGCCGCAAGTACAGACCGGTCAACTGTCCCGCCGGTCATATTCACTTTGAGAAACCGGTGGTCAGCATCTACCGGTGGTCAGCATTTCATGCGGGCTGTCCTTTCGATCCCACCCATCTAAAGAAAGTTCTCGAGCCTCTCCGCGTTGTCATTGAGGCAAATGAGGACAAGTTCCACTAAGAACAAGAGGCAAAAATACGATGTCACAAAATACGAAGTCACAAAATACGAAGTCACAAAATACACAGCATGCGGAAAAACAGGCAGGCGCCCGCCCGGCGCATACGCAGGCCCGGGTCAGGACCTTCACGGAGGGAAAGATCCTCCTGCCCCTGGTGCAGTTTGCCCTGCCGGTCCTGGCGGCCCTCTTCCTGCAGGCCATGTACGGCGCGGTCGACCTCATGATCGTCGGTCGCTTCACCGATGCGGCCCAGGTGTCTGCCCACGTCTCTGCCGTCACAACGGGGTCGCAGATCATGCTGACCCTGACCAACCTGGTGGCCAGCTTCGCCATGGGCGCGACGATCCTGCTGGGCCAGCAGATCGGGCGCGGCCAGGCGGAAAAGGGCGGGGCGACCATCGGCGCCTGCATCGTCCTCTTTGCCTGCATCGGTGTCGTCTTCACCGCCCTGTGCGTGCCCGGCGCCGGCCTCATCGCCCAGGTCATGCACGCCCCGGCGGAGGCCTTTGCCCTCACCACGGCCTATGTCCGGATCTGCGGGGCAGGCATGCTCGTGATCATCGCCTATAACCTCATCGGCAGCATCTTCCGCGGGATCGGCGACTCCGTCACACCCCTGATCACAGTCGCCATCGCCTGCGTCTGCAACATCGCCGGCGACCTGCTCCTGGTCGCCGTCTTCCACATGGGGACCGTCGGCGCCGCCATCGCGACCGTCGGCGCCCAGGCCGTGAGCGTCCTGATCTCCCTCCTCATGCTGGGCAGAAAAATGAAGCGCGGAGACCTTCCCTTCACCCTGCGCAGGGACCAGATCCGCTTCCGGGGCGAGATCATCGCCCGCATCACCCGCCTGGGCCTGCCCATCGCGACCCAGGACCTCCTGGTCGGTATTTCATTCCTGATCATCCAGGCCATCGTCAATGCCCTGGGCGTCGTCCCCTCCGCGGGCGTCGGCGTCGCCGAGAAGGTCTGCGCCTTCATCATGCTGGTGCCGTCCGCCTTCATGCAGTCCATGTCCGCCTTCGTCGCCCAGAACGCCGGCGCGGGCCGCTTTGACCGCGCGGAGAAGGCACTGGGCTGCGGCATCCTCATGTCCCTGGCCGTCGGCACGGTCATGTTCTACCTGTCCTTCTTCCACGGCGTCACCCTGGCGTCCTTCTTCGCGAAGGACATGGCCGTCTGCACGGCGGGCGCCGAATACCTCAAGGCCTATGCCATCGACTGCATGCTGACCCCTATCTTCTTCTGCTTCATCGGCTTCTACAACGGCATCGGCATGACCCGCTTCGTCATGCTCCAGGGCATCATCAGTGCCTTCTGCGTCCGCGTCCCGGTCT
>OCTW011610618.1_pt1 | contig 12279 bp, 9 predicted proteins | sample 1539671 | NCBI WGS metagenome assembly OCTW01 (sample SAMN02144230, study PRJEB22623) | gut metagenome | biome: sheep rumen | host: Ovis aries | place: New Zealand | reverse complement strand
GCGGGGCGGCAGGCGCAGGCCGCGCTCGTCGCCGTGGGTCATCACGATCGCGCCGATCAGCCGGGTGGAAACGCCCCAGCTGGTCTCCTCGGCGTACTGCAGGCGGCCCTCCGCGTTCTGGAACTGGATGTTGTAGGCCTCGGAGAAGTTGGTGCCGAAGTTATGGCTGGTGCCGGCCTGCAGGCTCTTGCCGTCCTGCATCATGGCCTCCATGGAGTAGGTGGCGCGGGCGCCGGCGAACTTTTCCTTGTCGCTCTTCTGGCCGACGTAGACGGGCAGGGCCATCACGTCCTCGGCGCACTCGCGGTAGACCTCCAGCATGTCCATCGTCATCTGCTGCGCTTCCTCCGCGCTGGCGTGGATCGTGTGGCCCTCCTGCCAGAGGAATTCACTGGTGCGCAGGAAGGGGCGGGTCGCCTTCTCCCAGCGCATGACGGAGCACCACTGGTTGTACTTCATCGGCAGATCGCGCCAGGTCTGTGTCCACTTGGCGAACATCGTGCAGAAGATCGTCTCGGAGGTGGGGCGCACGGCGAGGCGCTCGGTCAACTGCTCCGTGCCGCCCTGGGTGACCCACGCCACCTCGGGCGCGAAGCCCTCCACGTGCTCGGCCTCCTTCAGCAGCAGGCTCTCCGGAATCAGCATCGGGAAATAGACGTTCTCCACGCCCTTGCGCTTGAACCGCAGATCCATCTCGGCCTGGATGCGCTCCCAGATCGCGTAGCCGTAGGGGCGGATGATCATGCAGCCGCGCACCGGCGCGTAGTCGCACAGCTGGGTCTGGGTGATGACGTCGGTGTACCACTGGGAGAAATCCTCCGCGCGCGGCGTGATGAATGTGACGAACTCCTGCTTGTCCTTCTTGCCCATGGCAATTCTCTCCTTTGCTGGTGAAAAAACCTTCGCCTCTGCTGTGCGCAGGGACGAAGGCAGATTTCTTCGCGGTACCACCCGGCTTGGGGCGGACTGCCCCCTCTCTCGGCATCCTCTCACGGGGATGAGACGGCGGGGATTGGCCGCAGCTCCGGGCTGGGATCGCCGGGATGCTCCGCCGCGCGCCTCTCACCGCCGCGCGCTCGCTTGAGGCACCGTCCCGGCCGGGCCCTTCATCGCTGATGGGGAGATTATACATGAACGGGGCAGGTTTTGCAAGAGGAAATGAACGGCGCGGAAGATCGCCCGCGCAGCGCACGGGGGAAGGGCTTTCCGAAAAGGCCATTCTTTGGGGGCAGGAGATGATCTTTCGCGCAAGCGCATCCCGGCTCACGCCTGCGCAGCTGCCATCGCCCGGGATCCGGGGAACGGGCGCGGCCTGTGTACACAGAGGCGATCGTGGTGTATAATGATGATGAACGGACGCCCCCGTGCAGGCGGCGGGGGAGAAGCGGGGTGAGGGCTGGTGCATCTTTTCCGGAAAGAAGGCCTCAAAGAAGGCCTCAAAGGAGACCTCAAAGAAAACCTCCGGCGCGCTGCGGGGCCGGCGCTGGCGGCGGCGCTTGCCTGCGGGCTGATCTGGTTTGCCGCGGCCCATCCGGCGGCGCGCAGCAGCATCGACAGCGCACGGACGCTGCCGCCGGGGCTGACATGCGCGCTCATATTGGCGGCGGCAGTGCTCTGCGCCGTGGTGTACATGCTCGCGCGGCGCCGCGCGGCGGTGGAGCGGCTGTTTCTGTGCGCGGGCGGGGTCTGCCTCGCGCTGATGTGCGCCGCCCTGCCCCTGGGCACTGCCCCCGATGAGACCGCCCATATCAGCGCCGCCTGGCGTCTGGCCTCCGGGCAGGCCTGGACAGGCGAAACAACCGCGCCGGCCAACCTGCTGCACGGCGTGGGCATACCGGCGACCCTGCGCGCCCAGGCGGAGAGCGGCCTGTTCACGGACCGGCTGCTGCCGGCTGCCCCCGTGCCGGCCAATGAGGCCACCGGGATCTATCCGGCCCTGTCCTATCTGCCGCAGGCCGCGGGGATGCGGCTGGCCCTGCTGCTGAGCGACCGGCGGGCCGTCTGCCTGTACGCGGGCCGGATTGCCAACATGCTGGTCTTCCTGCTGCTGGGCTGGCTGGCCCTCCGCCGGATCCCCTTCGGCAAGGAGGCGCTCTTTGCCGTGCTGATGCATCCGCTGACGCTGCAGGAGGCTGCATCCTTCTCCGTGGACGGCGTGACCGTGGCGGGGACGGCCCTCCTGCTGGCGGTGGTGCTGCAGTATGCCTGCAGCCGGGCACCCATGCGCGGCGGGGATCGGGCCTTCCTGCTGCTGCTGTGCTGCTGCACGGTGCTGTGGAAGGTGATGTACGTCCCCTGCGTGCTGCTGCTCCTGCTGATTCCGGCGGGGCAGTGGGGCTCCCGCGGGCGGAAGGCGGCCTGGGTTGCCGCGTCGTGGGCGGCGGTCGGCCTGTGCCTGCTGGCGTGGGCGCTGCATTCCGTGGCGGGGCAGACCGGGCGGGAGGGCCTGACCTCCGGCGCGGTGTCCCGGCTGGGCGATCTGCTCTTGGGGCCGGGCGCCTTCCTCACGGCGCTGTGGCAGACGCTCCGGGCGAACCTGGCCGCGTACGCGATGGCCCTTTTCGATCATTACGGCGCCCTGGACATCCATCTGCCCACGGCGCTGCAGCTGGCCTCGGCCCTGCTCTTCCTGCCGCCGCTCCTCGGCGAAGCGCACATCCCGCGGGAGCCCCGGCGTCCGGCCCGGAAGGCGCGCGCCCTGCTGGCGGCGGCCGTGCTGCTCAGCTGCGGGGTCATCTTCGCCTCCCTGTACCTGTGGTGGACGCAGCCCGGGGCGGCCGTGATCGAGGGGATTCAGGCGCGCTACTTCCTGCCGCTGATCCCCCTCGCCGTCCTGGCCCTGCCCGCGCTGCCCCTGCGGCGGGAGGAGCTGCGGGCCTTCTGCCTGTCGCTGCCCGTGCTGAACGCCCTGATGGTCACGGCGGCGGTTGCGACGGTCACGCTGGGCTGAACGGCAGCGATTTTTACACGCTGTCATGATTTTTGCTTGCATCCGGCGGTTTGTTCTGCTATGATATAGAAGGAATGGAGTGCGCCTGTCAACGGGGCGCTGGACGGAGGGATACGGCATGATGGATGTGATTCGTCACGGAAGAAACGGCCTGCGGCGGGGCGCGGCCTTTGTGCTGGCGCTGTGCCTGCTGCTGGGCTGCATGGCCGCCGTGCTGGCGGATACGCCCACGGATCTGGAGACCGAGACGCCAGAGGCCACGGCCACCCTTGAGCCGACGGTCGCGCCGACGGCCTCCCCTGCGCCGAAGGACGCCGTGCTGCAGGAGGGCCTGGCCCTTTTGACGGGCGCCGCGAAGATCTACGGCTCCGAGGACGGCGACGGCGAGATTTACCGTGAGCTGAAGGCCCGCACGCTGGTCTGGGCGGAGCGCACCGCGAAGAAATTCTGGCGCGTGCGCTATGTCTACGAGGACCGCGTGAAGAGCGGCTTTGCCGAGGGCAAGCTGCTGTGGTTCCTGGAGGACGAGGTGCCCGAGGCGCTGAAGCCGCTGACCGCGGAGGAGGTGCTGCAGAAGTGGGAAAGCCGCGCCCGGCCGCAGGAAAACAGCGAGGTCGTCTGCTATGAGCTGAAGGGCTGGACGGTCGAATACAGCGGCGGCGTGCCGGTGACCCCGGCGCCCGCGGCCACCGAGGCGCCCGTGGAAGAAGCGCCTGTGGAAGAGACGCCTGCGGAAGAAGCCGCCGAGGAAACCGTTCAGGAGATTGTGGAAGAAATCGTCGAAGAGCCCGTGACGGAGGAAGTGCTGCCGGCGGAGACCGCTGAGGCTGCGCAGGAGACCGAAGCGGAGCTGCCCGCGGCCGAGGAGGAAACCATCGCCGCCGTGGTGGAGGAAGCGCTGCTGGACGGCGACGAGGTGCTGCCCGCGGAGGAGGAAACGCTCTCCCTGCCGGAGGCGGAGCTGACTCCTGCCCCGGAGACGGAGCCGGAAGCCGCGCAGGAAACGGAGACCGCGCCGGAGCTGGAGACCGCGCCGGAGCTGGAGGCCGCGCCCGAGGAGGAAAGCGCCCCCGCCGCGGAGGAGACCGAGGCGATCCCGGCTGCCGAGCCGGTTCCCGCGGAGACCGAGCCTGCCGCCGAGCCGACGCCGGCCCCGACCGCCCGTCCTCAGACGGCGAAGGCCACGGCCACCCCCGAGCCCACGCCCCGCAAGGCGCAGCCGCTGACGGCGCTCGTGCCGGCCACGGGCGAGCCGGAGCCGGAACCGGAGCCGGAGCCTCAGCCGCATGAGGAAGAGGAAGAAAAAGAGGTAGAGCCGGAGCCGGTACCGGAGAGGGACGCGGAGGTCACGGTCACGCTGACGGGCGTGTTCACGCTGACCGGGCGCGGCTTCAACGGGGAGGACATGCTCTCGCTGTGGCTGGACGGCGAAGGCCCCGCGGCGGGCGGCGTGGACGTGGCGCTGCCCTCCGGCGCGATGGAGGCGCCCTTCAGCTTTGAGCCGCTGGTGTTCCGGAGCAGCGATCTGGACGGCGCGGCGGAGAAAACCTTCACCTACACGATGATCCAGGAGGTGCTGCTCACCGGCGTGGAGCTGGACGGCGAAGAGCACACGGTCAGCATCACCGTCCGCAAGAGCGCCGACGGCAGCCTGGCCGCGGAGACGGCGTACAGCGACGGCGAGGCCTTTGCGCTGGCGGGCGCCTGCAACGCCACCGGCACCCTGTCCCTGGGCGGCACGGTGACCCTGGAGGGCCAGGAGATCACGGCCGGCTTGTTCAGCATCGTGCTGCGGGACGAGGCGGGCACGGACATCGAGACCGTGCAGAACGCCGACGACGGCAGCTACGCCTTCACACCGCTGGTGTTCGACGAGGAGGACGTGGGGAAGGACCGCATTCTGACCGTGCGCCAGGAGATCCCGGAAAACGGCGGCGCCTACCAGTGGGACGAGCGGGTCTACACGATCACCGCCTCCTCCGTGAACAACGGCGACGGCACCCTGGATGTCGCCACCGGCGATGTGGACGGCACCGCGCTGGACTTCGCGAACACGCTGGTTACCCGCACCTTCTCCGTGCAGGTGGTCTGGGAGGATCAGGACAACCGGTTCGGCCTGCGCCCCGGCAGCGTTGACGTCGGCTTGCTGCAGGACGAGAACCCGCTGGACGACCTGACCGCGGACGTGACCGCCGAGGGCAACTGGCAGTGGACCTGGGAGGGGCTGCCAGAATTCAACGAGGGCGGCACCGGCTGCGTCTACACCGTCAGCACCGCCGTGCCCAAGGGCTACGACGCAGAGATCACCTACGACGAGGATGGCAACGCGGTCGTGACGAACAGGCTGCGCACCACCAGCATCACCGTGAACAAGGTCTGGGACGACGACGGCAACAGCGCGAAGAAGCGCACGGGTTACGTCGAGATCGAGCTGAAGCGCGACGGCGAGGTGTACGAGGTGGTCCGCCTCTCCCGCGAGAACGGCTGGACCCACACCTGGGAGGACATGCCGCGTGCCAGCCAGTGGGGCATGAAGGAAATCAACGTGCCGAAGGGCTACCGCGCGCGCTACTCGGTCAGCGGCTACAACGTCACCGTGAAGAATGTATACCGCCTGGCCCAGACCGGCCTGGACTGGCGCCGCGTGGCTGCCCTGGGCGGCAGCGGACTGACGCTGGCTGCCGTCGGCCTGTGGCTGCGCCGCCTGGGCAGAAAGGAATAAGCCGTGCATATCCATAGCTGCTTGCTGACCGTCCTGCTGGCGGTCGCGCTGAGCCTGAGCGCCGCGCAGTCGGCGCTGACACCGGGCATCGCGCTGCCGGAGGACGCGGGTGAGGAAACCGGCGTCAACTTCGGCGAAGAGTACGCGCGCAACGAGCCCTCCGCCGAGCTGCCTTCCGCTGTGGAGGTGGAGGGCTACGGCTACATCGGCGTGCTGGAGATCCCCGCGCTGGGGCTGCGCCTGCCGGTGATGGACGACTGGGACTACACCCGCCTCAAGATCGCCCCGTGCCGCTATCAGGGCAGCGTGGGGCAGGGCAATCTGGTGCTGCTGGCCCACAATTACGAGACCCACTTCGGCCGCCTGCGCGAGCTGCAGCCCGGCGACGAGATCGACTTCACCGACACGGCGGGCAATGTGCACCGCTATGCGGTGAAGGAGGGGCTGATCGTGGATCCCGCCGACGTGCACAAGGTCACCGCCAGCGGCTGCCCGCTGACCCTGTTCACCTGCACCCCCGGCGGCGAGATGCGCTACAGCGTCCGCTGCACCGAGCTGACCGAATGAGCCGCGATCCCTGATTTCCCCGGAGCGCCTGCGGGCGCTCCTTTTGTAATAATTGGAAACGAAAAAAGACGCCGCCCCTGGGGGCAGCGCCGCCGAAGAAGCCTCCCTTCACCAGAGGAAGGGGATCACCTTGTGCCGCACGCGGGTCTTGTATTCGCGGTAGCCGGCCAGGCCCTCCTCCAGCACCTTCTCCTCATTGCGGATCCGGCCGGCGATCAGTGGGATGTAGGCCAGCATGATGACGAAGGAGATCACGCTGCCCAGCACCAGCGGCATGGCCAGGAAGAGCAGCAGGGTGCTCATGTACATGGGATGGCGGACGATGCCGTACAGGCCGGTGTCGATGACCCGCTGGTTCTCCTGCACCTCGACCGTGCGGGACAGGTAGACGTTCTCCCGCAGAACCTCCGCGTAGAGGGCGTAGGCGAGCAGGAAGACGGCCGCCGCGGCCCAGCAGACCGCGTCCGGCAGCACAATCCACCGGAAGCGGAAGTTCAGCCCGGCCACGACGAAGGCCGCCAGGAACATCAGGCCGCTCAGCCGGATCACCGTGCGCTGCTCCGCCTGCCCCTCCCGCGCGTTCAGCCGCTTGCGCAGCAGCTCCGGGCTTTTGCGCATCATGACGAGCCCGGCGATGAACATGGGCCCGAACAGGATGCCGATCAGCAGCCACGCCTGCGGCCAGTGGAGGGTGCCCGCGGGCAGGAACAGCAGCAGCCCCACCAGAACGAGGCCGCCCAGGAATTTGCCGATGGCCTGTGCAAACAGTTCTTTGTTCATGATGATTCCCTCCCGTTGGGCTCAGGTGCTGCCAGCCCCAGGGCTTCCTCCGCCAGGGCCAGCGTCTCCTCGGGCGTGCGGCCCTCATCCCGCAGGATCACCGGGAAGCCGGCGTGCAGGAAGGCCTCGTACCGCGCGCGGGAATTGATCCGCCCAAGACCCTGCCGGTAGTTCTCCATGGCCCCGGCCGGGTCCGGCTCCTCCATGATGAGCCGCCAGAGGAACTGCTTCTCCCGGTCCGGCCGCTCAAAGAAGCGCCGCACGGAGACCTCCGGGTCGGCCAGCATGACCAGCACGTGCCCCGGCGCGGCCACGGCCTTCAGGGTCTGCGCGGAGATGTTCGTGTCCACAAAGACAGGCAGGCCGCGGGCGCAGATCTCCGGCAGCATCCGGAGCTCCAGCGCCTCGCATTCCCTTGCCGCGCCGTCAAACCACGCCTCATAGGCCTCCGGGGAGCGGCGGATGAATTCGTGCCAGTCCGTGAGATCGCGGCTCCAGCACAGGCAGGGGAAGGCCTCCGGCTGCAGCTCCGGCAAGAGGGCGTCGTGGTAGTTCTCCCCGCAGGCAATGCCGCCGTGCTTTTCGGCCAGCATGCGGACCATCGTGGACTTGCCCGCGTAGGCCGTGCCGATGATGAAGTACGCGTTCGGGAAGCCGCCTTCGCGCATCGTGAATGCCTCCTTGCGCCGCCCTTCAGCGGCACTGATCGCAGAAGGCCCGGAGCTTCGCGGCGGTGTCCTGCTTCGGCCGGTCCTTCGGGTCAATGAGGATGAGGCGCGCGGCCAGCCCGGGGAGGCCGAGGCACTCCGCCAGCCGCGCAAGGGCCTTCTCCGCGCCGGCGCCGCTCTGGCAGGCGAAGGCCGCGACGCGCTTCCCCCGCAGCTGCTCCCGGTGATCCCGGGCGAAGGTGCGCAGGGGCGGCGCGACGTTGCCGGCCCAGACCGGGAAGCCGAGGATGACCTGATCGTACTTCTCCGGCTGGAAGACATAGGGCTGCAGCTCGGGTGTCTCCGCCATCACGGCGCTCTTTCCGCCCCAGAGGAACTTCCGCAGCCCCCTGTCCGGGTAGCCGCGGACAGGCTGGAGGGCGATCAGCTCCGCGCCCAGGGCCTCGGCGATCTGCTGCGCCGCGAAGGCGGTGTTGCCGCCCATGGAATAGTACACAACCGCTGTTTTCATGCGGGCCTCCCGTACAAAACGCCTTTGCAGAACGCGCCGTCAGTCGCTGGTGAGGGTCAGCGTGACATCCCCGTGGGCCAGGAGACCGGCCATCTCCTCCGGGGACAGCTCCACATGGCCCAGCCGGGTGTAGCTCCAGGCGTTGCTGCCGTAGAACACGACGATCTGATTGCCGCTATACAGCACGATGTCGCCGGCCTCGGTGACGATCCGGCTGTCATTGCGGGGCAGGCTCTTTCCCAGGGGGCCGACCTGCTCAAAGCCGCCGTACATGGACAGGGACACCGTCAGCGGGAGCAGCTCCCGCAGGGCGGCCACGGCCTCGTTGTCCTCCCAGGTGACCGGCACCGCGGTGCCGCCGATCGTCAGCTGCATGCCGTTTTCCTCCTCCTGCCGGATGAAGCGGGCCCCGTCCGCCAGGGCCACATAGGGGAAGCGGTCGGAGCTGTCGGCGAGGTAGATGAGCGCGCCGTCCTGCGTTCCGAAGGCGAACTGCAGCTCATAGCCGTTCTCCTCCTGCATATAGACGACGCCGTAGAACAGCTCCCACGAGCCGCCGCCCAGGTAGCTGCTCAGCGGGCCTTCATAGAAGGTATAGGTGCCGTCCGGGTTCAGGGTGATCGTGAAGTCGCCGCCGATGCCCTCGCCCGCATAGCGGTAGGTGCCGGCCGCGCGCAGCAGCTGCTCCCGGGTGAAGATCTCCTCCAGGCGGTTCATGGCGGCGTGATAGCCCTTCGGGAAGGCGTTCGTGCCGGAGGCCGAGGCCGCGTCGCCGTCCGCCCAGGCCGCCTCCAGGGAGAAGCTCTCCCCGTCCAGCACGCGCGGATCGCTGCCGTGGAAGCCGTTCCACTCCAGGAGGCCGTACTCGTCGGCGGCCTGCTGCAGCTCCTCCGCCAGCGACGGGTCAAAGGGCCGCGCGGGGCCGTCATTCTCGCTCAGCCAGTACGCGCCGTCCTTCCGGAAGACCTCGCGGGTCAGCGGCACCATGGAGCCGCCGCGGGTCAGGCGGAAACGGGTCAGGACGTGGTTCTGCGCCAGGATGCCGCACAGCTTCGCAAAGGCGGCCCGCTTTTCCGGGGAGGCGAAGGTGAATTCCCCGTCCTGCCCGTCCCAGTACAGGTACGTCCAGGGGCCCGCGTCGCCGCCGGCGGCCTCATCGCTGCGGGGCCGCACGGTGCCGTCCCGCAGGCAGTCGAAGAGGGCGGCCCAGTCCTCCGCGCCCAGCACCGCCGTGCCGGAGAAAACGGTGTCCGCCTCCGTCAGCGGCCAGTCGATGCCCTGGCGGGACTCGTGAATCAGCAAGAAGCCGCCCCCCTGCGGGCAGAGCCGGTAGCGCAGGTACACCGGCGGCCAGGCGGACGAGTCCACCGTATAATAGAAGTCCGTGATGTCCTCCGCCATGATGTCCGTCCCGACCACCGCATCCGCCTGCGCCGCCGCGCACAGCAAGAGGCACAGCAGGCACAGCAGCGCCGCCGTCACGAGACCATGCTTCATCCTTGTCCGCCTCCCTTTTTCCGCCCGCCGCCGGGCATTGTGTTCCTTCTGCTCTGCCTCCATTGTACCATCATTCGGCGCGCGGGACAAGGCCTTGCGCAGGCTTTTCCCGCGGTTGACGAAGGCGGGAAAGACGCCTATAATACAGGGGAACCGGCGGAAAAGGAGGGACGGGCATGCGGGCCACAGTCATCGGCGGGGTCAACATTGATCTGGTCGGCACGGCGGACGCGCCCATGCGGCGGGGGGATTCCAACCCGGGCCGCCTGCGGGTGTCGGTCGGCGGCGTCGGGCGGAACATCGCGGAGAATCTCGCGCTGCTGGGCGCGGAGGTGGAGCTGATGACCGCCCTGGGCGACGACGACTGGGCGGATCTGATCCGCGCCAACTGCCTCTCCCGCGGCATCGGCCTGCGCTGTGCCCGCCAGCTGCGGCGCGCGGCCTGCGGCGCCTATCTCTGCCTGAACGAGCCGGACGGCGACCTGTACGCCGCCGTGGCCGACATGCAGGTCTGCGCCGGCCTCTCCCCGCAGTGGATCCTGCGGCATCTGGACGCGCTGCGGGAGGCGGATCTGATCGTCGTGGACGCGAACATCCCGGAGGAGAGCTGCGCGTGCATCGCGGAGCAGCTGCGCGGCAAACGGATTGCGGCGGATCCGGTCTCGGCGGCCAAGGCGGGACGGCTGCGTCCGCTGCTGGGCGCCCTGTCCCTGCTGAAGCCCAACCGCGCCGAGGCGGAGGCCCTGACCGGAGAGGGGGAGCCGCGCGCGGCTGCCGCCAGACTGCGGCAAATGGGCGTGGAAAACGTCTTCCTGACCCTGGGCGGCGAGGGCGTCTGGTGGGACGCGCCGGAGGGCAGCGGCCTGCAGTCCTGCCTGACCGGGCAGATCGTGAACACCAGCGGCTGCGGGGACGCCTTCCTGGCCGCCGCCTGCATGGCGCTGTGCCGCGGCCTTCCGGCGGAGACCGCCGCCCGCGCGGGACAGGCTGCCGCCGGGCTGTGCGCCGCCTCGCCCGATCCGGTGAATCCTGGCATGACCTGGCCGCGGGTGCTGGAAGCCGCCGGCCTTGCGCGAGAATTGTGAGCATCAAGAACCGACTGGAGGAAATCATCATGCAAAGCGAAGCCCTGAAGCAGTATCTCTCCATCGCCCCCGAGGTGCAGGAGGCCCTCGACGCCGGCCGGCCGGTGGTGGCGCTGGAGTCCACCATCATCTCCCACGGCATGCCCTATCCGAAGAATGTGGAGACCGCGCTGAACGTGGAGCGCATCATCCGCGAGGGCGGGGCCGTGCCCGCGACGATCGCAATCATCGGCGGCAAAATGACCGTCGGCTGCACCCGGGAGCAGATTGAATACCTGGGCAAGCGCGGCCTGGACGTGCCCAAGGCCAGCCGCCGCGATCTGCCGGTGCTGCTCGCCCGGGGCGAGGACGGCGCCACCACCGTCACGACCACGATGATCGCCGCCGCGCTGGCCGGCATCCGCGTGTTCGCCACCGGCGGTATCGGCGGCGTGCACCGGGGCGCGGAGGTCACCATGGACATCTCCGCCGACCTGGAGGAGCTGGCCCAGACGCCGGTGCTGGTCATCTGCGCCGGGTGCAAGTCCATCCTCGACATCGGGCTGACGCTGGAATACCTGGAGACCAAGGGCGTGCCGGTGCTGGGCTGGCAGACCGAGGAGATGCCCGCCTTCTACACCACGCACTCCGGCTTCCGCGTGGACTACCGCATGGAGACGGCGGAGGAGGTGGCCGCGGCCTTCCGGGCCAAGACGGCCTGCGGGCTGAACGGCGGCATGCTGCTGACCAACCCCATCCCCGCGCAGTACGCGATGGATCTCGATTACATCAATGAGAACATCGAGGCCGCCCTGCGCGAATGCCGGGAGAAGGGCATCCACGGCAAGCAGATCACGCCCTTCCTGCTGGATAAGATCCAGAAGCTGACCGGCGGCGCCTCCCTCGAGGCGAACATTCAGCTGGTATACAACAACGCGGCGCTGGGCGCGAAGGTCGCCCGGGCGATGTGCGAAGCGTGACGGAGGCATTTTCCCGATGAAGCTGATTCGACTGCTCTGCCTGGCGCTGTGCCTCTGCCTGCTGCCCCTCTCCATGGCCGGGGCCTCCGGCGCGGAGATCCCCGCCGCCCTGCGCTTCACCCAGACCCAGACCCGCACCCCCCTGGACGGCAATCAGGAGATCATCATCACCCTGCCGAAGACTGCCCTGCCCGCCGTGGACGAGGAGATTGCCGGGCTGGTGGAGGGGCTGCGCGCCGAGGGCCGGAAACATCTCACCGTGAAGGGTACCAGCCGCATGCCCGCCCGCCTCGACGTGGGCGCGAACATCTTCCGCACCGGCACCCGCTGGATGAGCTTCCTGGTGCTGGGCCGGGTCGCGGCGGAGGCGCAGCAGCTGTGGACGGCGGCGGACTGCCGCGTGTTCAACATGGAGACCGGCGAGCGGATCGCGCTGACGGACGTCGTCTCGGAGGAGGGCTTTGCCTTCCTTCAGGCGGAATGCCGCCGCCAGCTGGCCGCCTTCTATCCGGAGCAGGCGGACGAGGCCCTGCTGGACGC
>OCTW011557634.1_pt1 | contig 12279 bp, 9 predicted proteins | sample 1539671 | NCBI WGS metagenome assembly OCTW01 (sample SAMN02144230, study PRJEB22623) | gut metagenome | biome: sheep rumen | host: Ovis aries | place: New Zealand | reverse complement strand
TTCTACCTTGCTCCTCAGATACCAGTCCGCGCGGTTATGCTCATAGCACCCCGTAGCGGTATGGAGGTCGATATCGCCCATGCGGATCTCGGTCATAAAACGCTCACGGAGCGAGAAAGACCAGTTCTCGTACTTATAGGAACCCGTCACACTGAAGAACACGCGGTGTTTCATGATCTTATTGACATCCAGCGTGTCTTTCTTGGTCAGCTTGAGCACATAGCCGGCATCCGCCTTCAGATACGTAAAACGCGGGTGCTTGTAACTGAGAGTGAGGGTGGTGTAGGACTTGTTGAAATCCGGTCCGAGCAACGCAGTGGTTGTGCCGGAGGTCGTCTGCAGTGCGGTTGAGTTGACCATGTCGAAACGCAGATCCTCGTCCAGCGAGAGACCGAGTCCGTTGTCCCAACGCCAATGCACATCCGCTCCTACACGCAACTGGGCACTATGGGAGGTAGAATTGCGGGTCTCGGTATAACTCCATCCGTAGGCGTACAGCGGCAAAAAAAACAGGAAGAGTAGGGCTTTCGACCTTCGGCTTTCGACTTTCGACTTTCGACTTTCGACTATTGACTTTATTCTCCTCATTTGAACTTCGTTATTTGGTCGATGGAATTATGAATCTTGCCTTTCTCCAGCTTGTAACTCACGTTGATATAAGCCACATCGCGCAGAAAATCAATGTGTCCGATCTCTACATCTACGATCTCCAAGCCGGTACGCTCTTTGAGGTCTGCCAACAGTTCAGCCCTGTTTTCGGGCTTGATGTTCTCGATCTTCTCATAGAGAATGATTTTCTTCGACAGATGGTTGCGCACCTGCCATGCTTCGAATATCCAAGCCATGCAGACAATAATGATATTGGCAATCAGCAGCAGGTACCACGCCAGACCGTCCGCCTTGAGACTCAGTGAGTTGATCACCGAGACCGCGATGACGAGGAACATGTAGTTCATTTCACGCATCGGCACGGTTTCCGTCCTGTAACGGATCATGCCGAAGATAGCGAACAGACCAAGCACGAAACCGGTCTGGATGTCCAATATCTGCATCAGCCACAGCAGCAGGAACATACCGCTGGAGAACAGCATAAACTGCACGTAATAGTCGCGCCGGCGGCTGTAGCGGAAATAAACACCATAGAGCAAGATCCACGATACCAGCAGGTTAAAGAGGAACATAAGCGGCATGGTGATGATGTTCTCGCTGATGCCGATAAAATCTGCAATGGAATGCATGAGATACGAAATGCTGTCGCTTGTGCCGAAACGCTCGGCGATAGACGGATCGTTCTCTAAAAACTCCAACGTGGGGTTGGCTAAATCTACTTGAAAAAACATATCTAACAATTTAACAGTTTAACAGTTTAACGATACTCCGTATCTTTTTCTTGAATCGGTTGCGTTTGAGCCCCGGTGTGGTGAGCGCAGTACCGATACAGTACTTGCTGATCTTGAATGGGTGTACGCGGTGAGCGAGCATGATGTCCGTCATTCGCGAAGGTACGTTGCCGTCGCGTTTGAGTTCGATAATCACCAAGTCGCTGAAACTCATTACCTCGCCGCTCACCACATTGTCCCATACCAGGTCCATGTCGATCGTCAGCCGTTCGGTCTTGGCTTTGTTGACCAGCGTGATACGGTGGAATTTGGTCCAAAGATGCGGACTGATGCTGTCCCATGTATAGCGGCTCTTAGTGTCGATAAACCCGGCTACGGTCACTTCTTCGTCCGGACGGCGTTTGTGCTTCAGGATACTCTTTGTCTCGGCGCAAATGTCGAAGCCGGGCACCACGATACGTTTCTTTTTGGTACGGCCTTTGTTGTTCTTGCGCTTGATCTCCAGAAAAGTCAGGTTGCTGTCCACGTACTGCCGCACGCGGATCTTCTGACGCACGAGTTGCCGGTCGTGGTGGCGGAGGTACATATCCATGTCCTCTGTGTCGTAGTACATGGTGTCGTAGGTGGCTATCCGCTTGCCGTCGATCTCCTGCGCATAGTACTCCTCTTTCGCCATTTCCAGAATAGACGGCAAAACCGCAATCGGCACCGCATATTTGGTGTCAATGCGATTCATCAGTTTAACGCCCTCCATCTCGCTTAGGCTGATGGGGGAAAATTGAGAAAGGCAATCCTCTATTAACTTACTACTTTCCAACTTCTTTCAACTTTCAACTTTCAATTTTCAATTTTCAACTTTCAACTACTCATTGGAGAAGATATATTCGAATACCTTGACGGAGAAGAGTTTTCCATTCGGCAGGTAGTTGTATTGTTTCGCTTTCGTGCCGTCTGCGTTCCACTCATATTTGCGGATGCGTACAGGACGGTTGCGGTCATTGTACTCAACCTCCTCCACAACCTTTCCGGTCACGTCGTCATAGGTGCTGGTCACACGGCTGCGCTGGCCGTAGGAAGCATACTCGATCTCCTCGATACAGCGTCCCTGCGCGTCGTAAACCTTCACGTGGTCCAGCCAGCGCGTCTTGGTCTTCGCGTCGGTGTTCCATTCTTTGACGGTGAGGTTCTTGCGTTTCTCGCGTTTTGCCAATTGCTCCGGAGTCAACAGACTCTGAGCCATGGCTGCGCTGCTTATCAGCAGGCAAACCAAAAGATATATTGTCTTTTTCATAACACTATTCATTACCACCATCCGCCTCCGCCGCCGGACGAAGCGCTATAAGTGGACAGGCTGACGGACGAACCGCCGCTGTACGTTGCCGGATAATATCCCATGCCGTTGAAAATAGCCGTTCCGCTTGCAGTGACGCTCTTGTAAAGGGTAGGCGTGCTTGCGCCGGAAACAATGATCTTCGAGGCATTGCTGCTCGGGGTCTTGAAGGCAAACGTCTCGCTTCCCACCGTCAGCGCATACCATGTGCTGGCGCTACCCGAGGCTTGATAGCAACTCTGGCTTAGACTTGCGCCGCTCTCCAAACCGCCGATCGCTACAAGCGTACCGCCCTGAATATACAGTTTCTTGCCGCCTTCCGTGTTGGCGTCGATCGCCATTTCGGGGCTGGACGAACCGATTGCATAGACCACACCGCCTTTGATGTACATATTTCCGTTGGCGTCCATGCCGTCGTTGCCGGTAGAGTAGGCGCATACGCAACCGCCGCTGATCGTGAAATCGCCACCTGCATTGATCGCATCGTCCGAAGACTGCGCATAGACATACCCGCCGGAGATCGTGATCGTACCTTTTGCTTCGATTGCTTCGGGACTGCTGGAGTCGGACGAACTGTCGCCTCCCCAGCCGCCACCACCGGGACCGCCGCCCCCCGGAGGAGCGAACCGTCCTCCTCCGCCGGAGGTTGAAGTACCGGTGCAGATCAACTGGATATCGCCGTCCGAGATAGTGATGTTACCTGCGGAAATGATAGTGTTGTTCTCTTTCTTGCCGGCTTTGATACATTTGTATTGGCTGGTCACACGGATCGTGCCGCCGGAGATATTCACGTCGCCGAATGCCACAATGCCTTTGTCGCCTGCTTTGGTGATGGTGATCTCGCCGCCGGAGATAACGATATTCGTCGTGTCGCTCTGGATGCCGTCCGCATCAGCTGTGATCGTCAGAGCACCGCCTGCAATAGTGATCGTTGAGTCGCACTGTACACCGTCGCTTCCGGCAGTGATAGTGGTCGTGCCGCCGTTGATATACATTGCGTCGTTGGCGTGCAGACCGTCGCTCGCGGCATTCAGTACAAACGTACCCGCTTCGCTCGTCAGATGGATATAGTCGTCACTCGCGATTGCGTGTTTGTAATTGCCTTTGACAGTCAGGCTGCCGCTGCCGGAGAAGATCAGCTGACCCTCGCTGAAGAACGCCGCTTTGCGGTCCTCTGTTGTGGAGGCGTAACTGCTGCCGTCCGTCAGGTTGTTCGTGCCGTTTACTACCACATAGCATTTCTTGTGGCATTGGTTATTGATCGCCGGACCGTCCGAACAGGTCAGCGTCAGACCGTTCAGCACGATCTGCTGTTTGATAGAGCCGTAGATGGAGATCTGTCCTGTTCCGTTACCGCTTAATATATACGTCACAAGCCTCGTCACGGCGGAGTTAATCGTCACATAGCCGTTCTCGTTCGTAACCGTGATACTGTCGATTGCGCCGGTCACGGTAGCTTCGCTGCCACTCCATGAGATATACAGGGTGTCAGACCAGACTTGGTTGGTGACATCATTGTCTGTGGTGTCATTCGCTTCGCCGGAACCGCTGTCTGTCGTTCCGCTGTTGTTAGTCGGCGCATTGTACTCCGTGCAGGCTGCCATCCCGACAACCGTCAGCACTAACCATAAAATCTTTTTCATATATCTTTTATCTTTTATCTTTTATCTTTCGACTTTTGACTTTTGACTTTTGACTTTTGACCTGCAAAAATTGTGCAAAGTTACACTTAATTTACGAAACGAGCAAAAAAATATACCTTTTTCCTAACAAAAGTGTTGGATTTATTAAGAAATAACCCTGTTTCCCTTCCTGAATTTGTTAATAAACAAGCGTGCAAAGATACTGCTTTTTTTTTATTCTGCCAAAAAAAAGTGACTTTTTCGTAATAATTTGTTTCCTTAACTCACCTTAACCAACTTTATGCGCCTGCTTTCCCAAATAAAAATACACGGGCTTTGGCATAATTTTTGTTATAAATAACAACTGATGCACCCTTTACTTTTAATATTGGTCATTGTCCTGGTCATGGTATTGCTGCTGTGGCTCGTTTTCGGCATCAACTGGCGCAGCATGCGCAACTATGAGCGCAGGCACCAGCGTTTCCTTTCGAGATTTCGGGCGGAGGGAACGGAGCAACTGAGAAAGTTGTTTTTCGGAGCGGTGGAACTCTCGGACATGGAAGAACATTTCCGTCCGTTAGCGCAGTATCTGGCAGCCAACGAGAGATTAGGGGTCAGCACAACGGACGAGGTGGAGGTTATCACTTCCGGCAAACGCAAGTACGATCTGCTCATGCGTGATCTGAGCAATGCCAAAGAGTCTATCCACATGGAGTATTACCATTTCGGTATTGACCGGGAGAGCCGTTCGGTCCGCCGCCTGCTCATGCAAAAGGCGCGAGAGGGTGTCAAAGTGCGGTTTATCAACGAAAACATAGGTAATTTTCCTATTCCGAATATCTATTTCCAATGGATGCGCCGTGCCGGAGTGGAGGTCGTCAATTTCAGTAATACGGGACTTTCGCTCCTGAAGTTTCTGGTGACTCTGAGTTACCGTGACCACCGCAAGATAGTGGTGATAGACGGTAGGATAGGCTATACGGGAGGCATGAACATCACCGCCAATTATTTCCGCTACTGGAGGGACACCCATTTGCGCCTCATCGGCGATGCGGTGGCGGGATTGCAAGTGGCTTTCCTGGACACATGGCTGGCGGCGGGAGGGCGGCTGGACAAGGATTTGGTTACGTTCTTTCCTATGGTGCAAGACGGGAAGAGACCTGCCGGAAAGGAGAAACAACTGCTTACCCAGATAGTGCCGGACGACCCCTTAGCGCCCGAACCCGTGCTGCAGACGGCTTACGAATGGGTGCTCCACCATGCCGTAAAATACGTGTGGTTTCAGAGCCCTTATCTGGCGCCGCCACCATCGCTCCTCAACGCCATGCGCAGCGCAGCAGCGCGCGGGGTGGATGTACGGATAATGGTTCCCGAGGTCTGTGATACGAAAATAATGCGGCCTATCAACCATGCTTATTATGCCGATTTGATGGAGGCAGGAGTCAAGCTAATGATCCGTAGCGGACAGTTCAACCATAGCAAGACTTTTGTTTGCGACGACTACCTCTCCTGTGTAGGCTCTACGAATCTGGACTACCGCAGCTTTGGAATAGATTTCGAACTCAATACTTTCTTCTATGACCGCGGCATGGCGCAGCATCTGAAGCAGCTCTTCGAAGCCGACCTGCCGCTCTGCCACCTGCTCACGCCGGAAGAAGCCAAGACTACGCTCTGGCAACGATTCATGCGCAATATCGCCCCTATAACGTAACCTCTCTATGCGAGAACTCGCATCCGCAATACTGCTGGTTATAGAACCGGTATTCCTTCAGTAATTCGTTCCGCCGTTCCTGCAGACCGTCTTTGCGCCAGTTCTGCGCCCAGAAAGTGACAGGCTCGTGTACTGCGCTGTCCGCCGGATAGCGGTTGACCATTTCCGCGGCACGCAGACCAGCCGCGTTGATCTGGTCCAAGTTCTTCCATCGTGAAGAAGCAAGGGTGGTGGCGAAGAATGGGATATCCAACTCTTGCGCCTTGCGGGCGGTATGGAAAAGCCGGTGGTAGAAACATGCCTCGCACCTTCTGCCCCGTTCAGGCTCGTGTTCCAGCCCTTCTACAGCGCGAAGCCACTGCTCATGACGCCAGTCATCGTCTATCCATTGGATTCCCAAACTCTCTGCATGCCGCTTGCTCTCGTTCTTGCGGATCTCATACTCCTCGAACGGGTGTATGTTCGGATTATAATAATAGATCACCGGCTCTATCCGATGCGCCAGCAGCCATTCAACAATAGCGCTGGAACAGGGGGCGCAGCACGCGTGCAGCAGCACTTTCGAACACCCCTCAGGAATGATAATTGCAGGTTGTTTGGACATATTGGCTGCAAAATTACGAAAAAATTTTGATATATGCAAAAAAAGTTGTATCTTTGCACGCAAAATGACCAAATAGTAAATGACTAAATTGTAAATGTCTTTATGAATACAAACTTTGGATTTGTCCGAGTGGCGGCAGCAGTGCCGTACATGAGAGTGGCAGACTGCCGTTACAACGCCGAGCAGATTCGTGCTCAGATAGACGAAGCGATTGCTGAAGGCGTTGAGGTGATCTGTTTTCCGGAACTCAGTCTGACGGGCTACACATGTGCGGATTTGTTTTTCACCCAGCAGCTTCAGCAAAGCTCCATGCGTGAACTGGAAGCCCTGTGCGACTACACCCGTGGTAAGGCTATTATCGTGCTGGTAGGGGCTCCCATGCCGGTGGACAACGATTTATACAACTGCGTTTTCGTCATTACGGACGGCGAGGTAATGGGTGTGGTACCCAAAGTGAACCTGCCGAACACCGGTGAGTTTTACGAGAAACGCTGGTTCACTTCCGGCCGTGCGGCGCGCGAATACAAACCCGGAGGAGTGGAGCCGCGCATTCCGAAGATAGAGATATGGAGCGGAGAAGTGCCGTTCGGAACAGACCTTCTCTTCTGCACACGCAACTATGCCTTCGGCGTAGAGATATGCGAGGACCTTTGGTCGCCGCTGCCGCCTTCTACCCAACTGGCTATTCAGGGGGCGGAGATCATCTTCAACCTCTCGTCCAGCAACTGTCTGGTAGGCAAGCATGCTTTCCGTCGCCAGATGATCACCCAGCAGAGTGCGCGTGTGCATTGCGGTTACGTCTATACCTCGTCCGGAATAGGCGAGTCCACCACGGATGTGGTCTATTCCGGCAGTACCTATATAGCGGAGAACGGAGAGATGTTATGTGAAGGCGAACGATTCCAGCGGATCAGTTCCATGGTTATTCAGGAGATCGACGTGGAGCGCCTCCGGACGGATAGACAGCGCAACACCAATTTTACCAAAGACAAGACAGGCCATTACCGTCATATCAATGTAGCACCGATAGAGCGCGAGGAAGAGTTTACTGCGCCTATTCACCGTTCGTTCTCTACCGCGCCGTTCCTACCTAAGAAAGGCGATGAGGACCAGTACTGCATGGATATTTTCTCGATCCAGACCTCCGCTCTGGCGCGGCGATGGGAGCACACGCATGCTGAAACGCTTGAGGTAGGTATATCCGGCGGACTGGACAGCACGCTGGCTCTGCTGATCTGTGTGCAGACGGCCGATCTGTTAGGTTACGACCGGAGTCGGGTAGTAGGGGTGACCATGCCCGGATTCGGTACGAGCGACAGAACCTACCAAAATGCACTCCGGCTGATGGAAGAGCTCGGTATTACCCATCGCGAGATATCTATCCGGGAGACCACGACGCAGCATCTGAGCGATATAGGCCATGTTATGGAAAACCATGATATTACCTATGAGAACGCCCAGGCCCGTGTGCGCACGCTGATTCTGATGGATCTGGCGAATGAACTGAACGGACTGGTGATCGGTACTGGCGATCTGAGCGAACTGGCGCTTGGCTGGTGTACGTACAACGGCGACCAGATGTCGATGTACTCCGTCAACGCCGGTATTCCCAAGACGCTTGTGCGGTACCTCGTGCGCTATGCGGCGGAGAACCTCTATGGCGAACCGCTCCGCTCGATCCTGCTGGATGTATGCGATACACCTGTTTCGCCGGAGTTGCTGCCCACCGACGAGAACGGCGAGATAGCGCAGAAGACCGAAGACAAAGTAGGTCCGTACGAACTGCACGATTTCTTCCTCTTCTATTTCCTCCGCTTCGGTTTCACACGCGAGAAGATTAAATACATGGCGTGCCAGGCTTTTGAGGACCAGTATGATGAAGCTACTATCGACAAGTGGCTGGCTATCTTCATGCGCCGTTTCTGCACCCAGCAGTTCAAACGCTCATGCATGCCCGACGGACCGAAAGTAGTGAGTGTTTCCCTGTCTCCGAGAGGAGACTGGAGAATGCCGTCCGACGCGTCTTGTATCTGACACGGCTCGTAATATCGTAATATCGAAATAACGAAATAACGAAATATCGAAAAATGATTAAAAATAATTTCCCCATTCCCAATACCTTCGGGCTTCCGGTGAAGGCAAGGATTTTCGCTGAATATAGTTCGGTGGAGGAGTTGCGCGACTTGCTGAAACGCTATCAAGGCGAGCGGTTGTTGCATATTGGGCAGGGTTCCAACCTCCTTTTCACCGAAGATTTCGACGGCATTGTTCTGCATTCCGCTATGCGTCGTGCGCGCTGCGTCAGTGAGGACAACGACCATGTATGGATAGAGGCGGATAACGGACTGGTGCTGGACGAACTGATTGAGCAGTTGTGCGACATGGGGATATCCGGTCTGGAGAACCTGAGCTATATTCCCGGTGAAGTGGGGGCGTCAGCGGTACAGAACGTAGGAGCCTATGGTGTGGAAGTGAAGGATGTGATTGAGTCGGTTCGCGCTGTCGCTGTAGCGGACGGAGCGGAGCGTGTATTCACCAATGCCGAGTGTCATTACGGCTATCGGGACAGTATTTTCAAGAACGATTTACGCGGACAATACATCATTACGCACGTTGTTTACAAGCTTAATAAGCATTTCGAGCCGAAGTTGGATTACGGCAATTTGCGCAGCGAAGCAGGAGACAAACCAACGCCAATGTCTGTTCGCGAGGCGGTTATCCACGTCCGTAAGCAAAAACTGCCGGAGGTGTCGGAACTTGGTTCGGCTGGATCGTTCTTCAAGAACCCCATTGTCTCACGGGAGAAATACGAGACACTTACGAGACAGATACGAGACGATAGCATACCCCATTACGAGCAGGAGGGAGGGATAAAAATACCTGCTGCATGGCTCATTGAGCAATGCGGATGGAAAGGCAAAATGATGGGTGGCGCGCAGTGTTACGAGAAACAGCCGCTGGTGCTGGTTAACCGCAACAACGCCACGCCGGAAGATATTGTTAATCTCGCTGCCGCTATCTGCAAGGACGTAAAAGACAAGTTCGGCATAGAAATATCACCCGAAGTGAATTATATATAATTAAAAATTACGAATTGAAATATGGCATCATTTATAGTTGAAGGCGGACATAAACTCCATGGCGCAATAACTCCGCAAGGCGCAAAAAACGAGGCACTGCAAGTGCTTTGTGCCGTTTTGCTGACCCAAGAGACGGTAGTTATTGACAACCTGCCGAATATATTGGACGTAAACAACCTCATCGATTTGCTTGGTTCGATAGGTGTGACGGTGGAGAAACTGGCGAAAGGAAAGTTCGCTTTCACGGCTGCCAACCTCGACACAGCGTACCTCCGGAGTGCGGATTTCCTCAAGAAATGCAACAAACTGCGCGGATCGGTCATGCTGATAGGTCCGCTCTTGGCGCGGCTCGGAGAAGTGACGTACGCCAAACCCGGAGGAGACAAGATAGGACGCCGCAGGCTGGACACACATTTCCAGGGAATGGTCAACCTCGGCGCTACCTTCACCTACGACCAGGACCTGCTTGCATATCATTTTGAAGGCAAGAACCTCAAAGGCGCCTATATGCTGTTGGACGAAGCGTCCGTCACCGGTACGGCGAACATAATCATGGCTTCTGTCCTCGCGAAAGGAACAACAACGATTTATAACGCCGCCTGTGAACCCTACGTGCAGCAACTGTGCCGGATGCTCAATAATATGGGGGCAAAAATCAGCGGAGTAGGGTCTAACCTCCTGACGATAGAAGGAGTCAAATCTCTTCACGGCGCACAGCATAAACTGCTGCCGGATATGATTGAGGTCGGCTCGTTCATCGGCATGGCGGCTATAACAGGCTCGGAACTCCGCATAAAAGATGCCGGTATCCGCGACTTGGGAATTATCCCCGATGCCTTCCGCCGCCTCGGTATACGCATTGACGAAGACGGCGACGATCTTGTTATTCCGGCGCAGGAACACTACCAGATCGAGTCTTTCCTCGATGGCTCTATCCTCACGGTAGCAGACGCGCCCTGGCCCGGACTGACGCCGGATCTGCTCTCTGTCCTCTTGGTGGTTGCAACGCAAGCCAAAGGATCGGTACTCATTCACCAGAAGATGTTCGAGTCCAGACTTTTCTTTGTGGACAAACTGATTGATATGGGAGCCCAGATCATCCTCTGCGACCCGCACAGGGCAGTGGTGATAGGGCATGACCATACGCGCCAGCTGAAACGCAATAACATGACTTCGCCGGATATACGTGCCGGTATTGCTATGCTTATTGCTGCCATGAGTGCTGATGGTATCTCCAAGATTGATCACATCGACCAGATCGACCGCGGTTACGAAGACATTGAGCACCGACTCAATGCTATCGGAGCATGTATCAAACGGGAGGATTGATAGCGAAGTGTCTGCATCCGGGTACGTGCCGGTCATGAGATACCCTCGACAACCACTAAGTATCACTAAGAACCACTAAGAACAACTAACGTTTATTTTTTGGACAGAGCGTTCGAAAAAGATAATATGAGACGAATACTGACAATATTATTGGCAATTTTTCCGCTAATGGTGGCGGCGCAGATGGTAGAGCCGGTGAAATGGAGCGGAGAAGAGATAGGTGACAGCGTGCGGCTGAAGGCTGTTATCGAGCCGAACTGGCACATGACGATTATTGAGTTCGGAGACAGAGAGTACGAACAGGAGTTCACGGACTCGTTTGTGGTTACAGTCGCCAAAGCCGATCTCACGCCGATACGTTTCAATGCCTGCGACGACAAGATGTGTACCGCGCCGGAGGTGTGGTCTTTCGAGAGTACAGACCGCTCCGCTGACAGAGTACAGAATACAGACCGAATCGCCAATGACGGGAGGTCTTTGTGGGTTATTTTCCTGTTGGGCTTGTTGGGCGGATTATTGGCGATCTTTACGCCTTGCGTATGGCCGATTATTCCTATGACTGTTTCGTTCTTCTTGAAGAAAGGCGGTGGACTGCGGGACGCTGTTCTATACGGACTGAGTATCATTATTCTCTATGTCGGTTTGGGTCTGTTGGTTACGGTTCTTTTCGGCGCTTCGGCGCTTAATGACCTCAGTACCAACGCCGTAGTGAATATCATTTTCTTCCTGATACTTGTTATTTTTGCACTGTCGTTTTTCGGGCTCTTCGAGATCACACTACCGGACAGCTGGTCCACAGCCTTAGACAACAAAGCCCGTTCCACGGGCGGCTTCCTCAGTATTCTGCTCATGGCCTTCACGCTGGTCATTGTCTCTTTCTCCTGCACAGGTCCGATTATCGGCACGCTGCTGGTCGAAGCTGCCGGACGCAGTCTCTTGGCTCCGGCGATAGGCATGTTGGGCTTCTCGATTGCCTTAGCTCTGCCGTTCTCGCTCTTTGCGATGTTCCCGCAGTGGCTCAAACAGGCACCTAAATCCGGTGACTGGATGACCTCTTTCAAGGTCGTTCTGGCTTTCTTGGAATTGGCGCTCTCGCTCAAGTTCCTCTCGGTAGCCGATATGGCGTACGGGTGGGGTATATTGCCGCGCTGGCTCTTCATCGCAATCTGGATTGTTTGCTTCCTGGGCATAGGAATCTATCTTATATGGGATATATGGAGCGTATCGACCCCACGTAAAATCATCCGTGCGATCGTGATCATC
>OCTW011277024.1_pt1 | contig 12279 bp, 12 predicted proteins | sample 1539671 | NCBI WGS metagenome assembly OCTW01 (sample SAMN02144230, study PRJEB22623) | gut metagenome | biome: sheep rumen | host: Ovis aries | place: New Zealand | reverse complement strand
TCAGGATCACCGCCTGCGCCTAATCCTTGGGTGACGGTGTCCCCGATTGCGATTCGATGCGGCGCTTTGGAAGTCGCCAAAGCCTGACGGTCGGTATTGAGGACGTAGAAATCGACATTATCGATGTGCTCATCCATCATGCGGTTGACCGCGTTATTGCCAGCTCCGCCTACGCCGATGACGACGATACGGGCAACGGGCTCAAAGTTATCTAAATCCATGTTGTCGGTCATAATGTGTGATTCCTTTCATCAAAGGGTGTCATCCTCAAGGCTTGGTCGCTTGGTCTTCTCCTTTTTGGGAGAGACACGCGAGACGCTAGCCATCGATGTGTGATTGTCGCCGAGAGTTCCTTTGTATTGGCTTTTGGCGACCAATAGTCCTAGTAATGCCCCATAGCCTTCATCCAAGCAGCCAACGGTTTTGCTCTTGGCGAAGAAGATCTCGCGGCGAGGGAAGACGGAGGATAAGAATGTTTTCACCCCAAAGAGCCGGCTGGCCCCGCCAGTGACGACAAGGGGCAAGGTGTCGAATCTGCCATTGTATTTGGAGAGCAATTGGTTGATCGCGTTTTTGGCGAGTCCGCCGAATTCCTCAAAATAACTGGAGATGATGTTGTTGAGGTCCTTCTGCTTGTATTGACAGGTCGCATATTCTGGACCGGCGAATGCGGCAAAGGGCGGGTCATAAGCGATTTGGCGTTCATCGTAGCCATAACGCAGCTTGAGAATCTCGGCGTGGCCTTCTTCTAACGAGAGCCCTTCTGCAATCATTTCGGTCAGGTCTTGCCCACCGAGGAAGAAAGACTGTGAGCCATAAGGAGAGCCATTGCCTATTAAGGAAACGCTGGTGGTCTTCGCGCCCATGTCAAGCAAGATGTAGCTCGTGGGGAGATCTGGCATGGTTTTGATCCATTCGGCCAAGCAATAAGTCGATACCGATTCACCAGAGATGCGGAAATCTTCGTGTTGCACCAAATTCTTATAGAAGACGAGGAGCCCTTCTGGAAGCGTGTGGATCTTGGCTTTGATGGTGATGGATTCGCTCTTCTTTCCAAAGGGAGGATTGGCGTAACGTTCCCCATTATCCAAGATGAATTCATCGGGGACGATGTCGACAATCGCGTTGTTGCCTGGGATATTTTGCTTTCTAACCAAGGAGACGACGTTAGAGATATCAAGCTTAGCGATCTCGTTGCTGCTTGCGGTTGTCCCGGTGGTCTTCTCGTTCTCATAGACTTGAAGGCCGACGCTTGGGAGAACAAGTGCGAAGTCGGAGATGTTGATGCTGACCTTGGCTTGTTCGTCTTTCACTTCATGAAAGGTGGATAAAACGGCCGAATAGACCTTGGGATCAGTGATTTGCCCATCGTTATAAGCCCCGCGAATCTTTCGGAAGGTGCGGTAAATACAATAAGGCTCGCCGTTGAGGCAATAGCCAACAAGCAGTTTGACGCCGCTGGCGCCAAGTTCAATGCAAGCAATCGGTTTGTCCATAAATAATCTCAAATTGTATATTAATACAAAGCATCTTTTTTTGCTAGATGGCACAAGAAGCAAATTAGTAGTTTTTTAGGCTAAAACTAGAGGGGGTGTGGGTTGGAAGAATCTAATGCGATCTTGAAGCGATAAAGCGGGTCATCGGCAGGCTCTTTTCTAACGTATAGGAAAGCGATAACGCATATTGCTTATCGAATTGCTTCGATGAAATCTATGCTTTTGTTAACAACATTTGCGATTATGTTATGTTGTTACAAGATGCCTAATTTCTGCTTTAGATAGGCTAAACGCTTGCATAATGCAAGAGGAAGCCCGGCCTCCCCTTCGATATGAAGAGGCATTTCATCCAAAATGGAAGTGATGTCGCTTTCGCTTAGGTCAGGAAGCGAGATCTGCTTGCACATGGCTTTGGCAGCTTCGCTTTCACTTACAAAGCGGAGGAACAATTTGATGAGTCCATCCTGGGCTGGTTCGGCGGAAAGGTAATCCATGCGGGATAACAAAGCGAGATTGTCATCGAAGTTGGGGGCAAGCCCAAGGATTTTCCCGCTTTTGCGATCTCGGATGATGCCACAGTTTTCATTGTGCCGGTCCACGTTATTCACCAAACAGTCATAGACGCATAACGTCAGATATTGTCTCGCTAAATCGGGCTCAAGAGCGTGAAGCAAACCAAAGATATACTCGTAATCTTCATTGCTTCCCGCTAAAGACGACATCGGTTCATAGTTGACGCTAGAAGCGAAGTTCAAGCTGCGGATAAAGCCGTCATCATATTCATAGACGGCGCTTGGAATTCCTAGCGCCAAAGCGATCTGATAGCAGAATAATTCGGAGAAGATCTCTTTTGGGGTACCGGCTTTATAAAGCCACCACTGCCCGTCGATTCGTTTCCAGCCTTTCTCAAAGCTGCCACCAGTGGTGAGTTCTGGGGTCAACTTGCCTTTTTTCGGCACCAAGAGCAACTCTCCTTTTAGTGACAAATCGGCGAACGCATCGCTTTGGAACAGGATATCTTGATAGCGGAGTTTGCTATGAAGTGGCTTGAACCAATAATTGTCGGTCAAAGTCGCCGCATAGGCATACATTGGAACATGCAGCTCATCTTCTTCTTGGATGTGAAGCGCCTTTTTCAATAAGCGAGAATGAGGTCTTGAGGCGTCGATGACGCGGGCACTTAAGAACGCTTGAATCGAGCCGGTTCTTTTTAGAACCAGCGGCGCATGATCTTCATCGATGAACACCATGTCACCTTCTTTGAACCGGGCGACCAAACGATTTCCCGCATACACGTCCCCGCTATATTGCTTGGCGGAAATAGAAAGGGTGACGGTTTTTGCAGAAGACATCTGCTTTAATTCACGTTCGAGCTCTTTTCTTCTACGCAACGCTTCTTGCAAAGAGAAAACCTCGTCTTCTTTTAGAAGTCTGCTCACGCGCTTCCCGTTTTCAATGTATTGATGGTAATAGTAACGGGAGCCATGGATGAGCTTTTCGTAAACCCCTCCTTTGGGGAGGGATTCTAGCTCGGCTTTGATGGAAGAGATGCTTTTCATGATTTCAGTATAATTCTTTTAACAACATTTGCAATTATGTTCTTCTTTTATGTCGATATATTCATTGTTTTTGTTAACAACATTTGCGTTTATGTTATGTTGTTAAAAATCGTTTATCGAGGGAAAAGAAAACCTCTAGGGGGAGGGAAATTCCTAGAGGTTTGGATAAAGGCAAGTGTACTTATTCGTTGACTTCAGTAACGGGTGTTTCCTCGCTCTTTTCCTCCTCCTGCTTGCGCTGCTCGGCTTCCTGGGCCAGCGTAGCAGAAACGGAAACTTGATAGGTTACGAATATCGGCAAGGATGCGGAAACGCCCAGTCCAAAAAGAGCGGCCATAGCGATGCCGAAAGCACGAAGTCTGTAATAAGCTTTCTTGTGTCCGGTTTTCACTAATTTGTCTTTCATGGATGCTTCCTCCTTTGATTATTTTTTGATGAGGGTACGCAGCTTCGCGCTTGCGGCCCGGTGATTGCGGTCAAGCTCTTCTAAGCTCGGCGCGATCGGTTTTCTGGAATAGAGGGTGAATGGCTTCTCTTCGATTTGATCTGGGAGAAGGTTCACGTCTTCCCTGCTGCCTTCAACGACCGATAATTCTTTGAATCTGTTTTTCACCAATCGGTCATCGAGCGACATGAACGTGATGATGGCGAGTCTTCCATCTTTCTTCAGCAAGCTAGGTCCATCTTCTAGAAGAGCCTGCAATGCTTCTTCTTCATGATTGACCTCGATGCGCAAGGCTTGGAAGATCTGCTTCGCGGGATGGCCTTTCTTAGCTAAGGAATGAAAGGGTTTGCCGCTTTTGATGATGTCGACGAGCTCGAACGTCGTCTCAATCGGTTTGATCGCCCTGGCTTTGAGAATCGCTTTGGCGACCCCATAGGCGTCTTTGTCTTCCCCGAATTCACGGAAGATATTCGTCAATTCGAGCAAGGTGTAGGTGTTGACCACTTCTTTGGCAGTAAGTGGGTTGTCGAGGTCCATCCTCATATCGAGGGGGCCATCGTGTTGGTAGGAGAATCCGCGTTCCCCTTCATCGAATTGAGGGGAGGAGACGCCTAGGTCTGCTAGGATGCCGTCGACTTCTTGAATCCCTCGTCTAGCGAGTTCAGCTTTCAAATCCTTGAAGTTCGCTTTGATGAAGGTGACGTTTTTGCCGATGGCTTCTAAACGTGGCCTGGATTGCTTGATGGCTTCTTCATCTTGATCGAAGCAGAAGAGTTTGCCAGTTGGAATCCGCTTAAGGATTTCGCTAGAATGGCCACCTCTTCCGGTTGTGCAGTCAACGTAGATGCCACTTGATTTGATGGCGAGGCTATCGATGGTCTCCTTTAAAAGTACCGGGATATGCTCGCTCATGCTTTTCTCCTTGGGGCTAAGGATTCGAACGACGATCCGTGGGTGAGCTGGTATTTAGCGTATGCTTTCGCATCCCATACCTCGAAGTGATCGAGCACGCCGATGACGGTGACATCGCGGTCGAGTTGGTAATCCCCAAGGATTTCCCTTCCGATCAGGATGCGGCCATGGCTATCGATTTTCATCTCGTTCGCACTGGATGTCGCTAGACGGATATAGGCGCGATTGGTTTCATCGTTCCAGTCTAATTGGCTCAGGCTCTCCATCAATTCCTCGAACTTTTTTTCGGGGTAGATGGCGATGCAGCCTTCGAACCCTCTTAGGAGATAATAAGTTCCCTTCGCTTCTCCAATAAGTTTGGAAGGGAGCTGCAATCTGCCTTTTTCGTCGAGGGAGCGGTCATATTTGCCTAGAAACAATTTTCCCACTTTTTCCCACCTTTGACAAAATCATAACCGCTGCGATGATTCCTTGCAAGAGGTTTTGAGATGTTTTTCATTAGAAAAGGAGATACCCGGGAGAAAGGAAACGAAAGGATAAAAGGTTGCCGTGCATCTATTCCGTTTTTTTGGCATCTCCAAAAGAAACGATTTCATCTATTCAACCAGCACGACCATATTCCACGACATCTCTATCAATAGCGATCAAGACAAAAGCATTGCCTTCCTTTTGCTTCTTTTTGGTCCTCGCCCCATCAAAAAAAGCAGGTTGCCCTGCTTCTTTTTATGCTTCTTCCAGCGATTGCAACACATCAAAGGGAGATGGTTCATCGTGAGGCTCATCCCCTTCTTCATAGAAATGGGAGTCCTCGTCGACTTTTGGCATTTGGCTGCCTGGACGAAGGGGTTTGATCGGCACTTGCCCTCTTAATAAGGCGAAGCAAATATCGATCGGCTCGATGAGATTATTGGGGAAAACATACCCTTCTTCATCATCGAGTTCATCTTCTAGCAACAAGAACCATTCGTCGAGATCGACGTGATATGGGAAGGTTTGATTATCGCGAGCGTCCGCGAGCAAAAGGTCTGCCTCTACATGGGCATCCATGGCCAGGCGTTTCCCTTCTTTTTGAATGACGCCTTCTAGATGGGCGTTTTCAATGCCGCGAAGCGGATAAAAATTGGAGAAATCAAAGCGCGAGAAATCAATGTCCTCATCGATTTCGGCAGGACGGGATGGGGTGATGGAAGAACGGTAGATCTTCATTGGCGAAGCACCGCTCCAAACTTGAAGGCCAAGGCTTTTTGGGCTTTCTCCATGGCCGCGTTGACCTCTTCATCTTTCAAAGTCTTGTTCGGGTCGAACAGAGTAAGCGCCAAAGCGATGGATTTCTGTCCTTGCTCGACATGTTCCCCTTCATAAAGGTCGAAGATTTCGACTTTCTTGATGAGTGGATCGGCTTTTTGAGCTTCTCTGCGCAATGATTCATAGGACACTTCTTTCTTGACCACGAGGGCGATGTCTCTCCGGGTGGATGGAAATTTCGGTGGGATAACCGCTTTCGGGGCGCTGGATTTGTTCTCTTCGACGATGCCTAAATCGAGTTCCATGATCAAAGCATGCTTGATGCCATAAAGCTTCTCGGCATTTGGATGAAGCGCGGCGATATAGCCAGCGAGTTTCTTGCCGAAATAGATGCCGCAGGAGATGCCAGGATGGAGCCATCCTTCTTTGTCTTCGAGCTTATCCAAACGATAACGGTTTTCACCGAGCCCATAGATCGCCATGATGCCTTCTAGATATCCTTTGAGGTCATAGAAATCATAAGGACGGGCTCCAAGTTTTCCTTGGTTTTCCGCTTCCCCCATCAAGGCGATGGCAAGGTGGCGGGAGGTATGATGCGGACTATCGATATCCGATAACTCAAAGATCGCAAGGTCCTTGTTTTGACGGGAGGCGTTATAAGAGGCCACGTCTAAAACCGAGTGGGCCAAGCTGCAACGGATGGCTTCTCTTTCTTTGGTCATCGGGTTGGACAAAACGTATGGCTCATCATGATTGAGATAGCCAAAACGCTTGGCCTCGTCGATGGTTCTCAAGGTATAAGTATGAACTTGAGAGACTCCATGAGAGAGCAAATATCGACGCACGTCACGCTCGATTTGCTGTTTTTGGGTAAGACCGTTCAACGCTAAGGTGACGTTAGGAAGAACAGAAGGAACGTTTTCATAACCAAGGATGCGGATGACTTCTTCCGAGATATCGGCTTCCCCGTCCACATCGATGCGGAAGCGCGGGACTGCGATGGTGAGTTCATCGCCTTCGTCATAGACGTTGAAGTTGTCTCTCAGCAAGACCGAGGTGATCTCTTGCTTAGAGAAGGAAGTGCCAAGTCTGCCATTGATATAGGAGACGCTGGTATGAATCATCTTGGTCTCGTGCGACATGGTGTCATAAGTGACGGTTTCTTCGCAGACTTTCGCGTCGGCATAGGTCACCAAAAGATAGGCGACATAATCCTGGACATAAGCGGATTGATGCGGATTGATGCCTTTGCAGAAACGCAAAGAGGAATCGCTGCTTAAGCCAAGGCGATTGGAGGTATGACGGATGCTGGCCCCATCGAATACCGCGGCTTCCACCACCAAGTTTTTGGTGGCTTCATCGACGCGGCACGCATCGGCGGTCATAATGCCAGCAAGGCACATCCCTTGACGGGCGCTTGCGACCAATAAATCGCCTTTTTCCAAGCGATAGGTCTTGCCATCCATCGCCAAGAAATCGCCTTCATAATCATCGATGACTTCTAGGCTTTGGGTAGGAAGCTTATCAAGGTCATACATGTTTAATGGCTGACCGGTGATGAGCATGACATAGTTACCGATATCGACGACGTTATTGATGGAACGAATGCCAGCGGCAGTCAAAATCGATTGCATCCATTTCGGGGATGGTTTGGTGACGATATCACGCACGACCATGCCGGTGAAAAGCGGGCATTTCGGGGTTAAAGAGCCGACTTTGAAGGTAGTAGGAACCTTTTTGATTTTGTCGTAAGGATTGAGCATGATGCGGATATTGAACAAGCAAGAGACTTCACGCACCACATTGTCATAAGCATATAAATCCGGGCGATTGGGCAATAAGGAAAGATCGAGGACGACATCGTCCAATCCAAGATAGCCTAAGACGTTTTCTTCGCCGACTGGGGCATCTTCTGGCAATTCCTCGATGCCTTTGGTTTGGGCTTCGGTTAAGAATTTCGCGTCTACCCCAAGCTCAAGAAGAGAGCAGCACATGCCGTCAGATTCGACGCCGCGAATGACGCTGGGCTTGATTTCTCCGCCGGGGAGTTTGGCCCCGTTTCTTGCCACGATGACTTTTAGTCCTGTTCTAGCATTCGGCGCACCGCAGACGATTTGATGGATGCCTTCTTTGCCTTCATCGACTTGAAGGACATGAAGGTGATCGGAGTCTGGATGAGGCAAGCAGGAGATGATCTTGCCGATGATGAGGTTGGTGCCTCTAGCCAGATAAGAGATTTCTTCGACTTCCGCACCGGCGAAAGTAAGTTTCTCCGCGACCATCTCGGGGGTGATGCCCTGCTCTACGAGCAAGAGGCGCTTATCTAAGTATTTATATGAGACTTTCATCTTGATGGCTCCTTATTTGCTAGAGAATGGTTCTAGGAAACGCATATCGTTTTGATAGAACCGGCGGATGTCATCGATGCCATAACGAAGCATCGCGACACGTTCGATGCCGATGCCAAAGGCAAAGCCAGACCACTGCTTCGGGTCATAGCCGCACATCTCAAGGACGCGAGGATTGACCATGCCAGCCCCGAGGATTTCAATCCATCCGGTGCCTTTGCAGATATTGCATCCCTTGCCGTGGCACGCAAAGCAAGAGACATCGACTTCCACGCTAGGCTCGGTGAATGGGAAATAAGAGGAGCGAAGGCGGATTTCTCTGCCCTGTCCGAACATCTTTCTGGCAAATAATTCCAAGGTCGCTTTCAAGTTGGCGATCGAGATATTCTTATCGACCACCAAACCTTCGATCTGACCGAACTGGTGAGAATGGGTCATATCGTCATCATCGCGGCGATACGCTTTGCCAGGGGCGATCATGCGTATCGGGCGTTTTTCTTCCATCTCCAACATCTTATGGGCTTGGGCGGCGCTAGTTTGGGTGCGCAGCAAAAGGTCGTCGATCAAATAGAAGGTATCCTGCATGTCGCGGGAAGGATGATCTTTGGGAACGTTGAGCAACTCGAAGTTGAAACGGTCGGTCTCGACGTCTCTTCCCTCGCAGATTTCATAACCCATTTGAAGGAAGATATCGCTGACTTCGTCGACGATGAGGTGATATGGGTTGATTTTGCCTTGCTTAGCATCTCTTCCAGGAAGGGTGATATCAATGGACTCTTGGGCGAGTTTAGCGTCTAAGGAGGCTTTATCGAGGGATTCTTTTTTCGCGTTATAGGCGGAGGTGACTTCGTTGCGGACGGCGTTGACGACCGCGCCGAAAGACGCTTTCTCTTCATTTGGGATGTCTTTCATCAAGAGCATCAAGCCAGGGATTTTGCCTTTTTTGGCGAGATAAGCGGCGAAATAATCATTCAATTCCGTCTGTGTTTTGACGCTTTCAAGCGCCTGCAGCGCCTCGACTTTGAGGCCGTTTGCAATGTCGATTTGGTTCATTGGGGACTCCTATGAAAATAAAAAGGCGCCTTCAAGGGAACGGAGATTCCGCGGTGCCATCCCAATTCGTTTCTTCTTTTGATAGAAACGCGCTTTTTGCCTTTAACGCAGGCTACGGCTAAGTCTCCTTAGCGCTCTCCAAGGCGAATTCGCGGACTTCATCGCGAGGGGGTTTCACTGTTCTCCTCGTCCCTATGCCAGAAGCGACCCGTTACTACTCCTTTTCTTCGAGCGGGATTATTCTAATCCCCTATGGAATCTTTTGCAAACTGAACTAGGCACAAAAATAGACTGAAGTTTTGCTGCCGTTAGAAAGGAGAAAACCAATCTCGATGTCGTTTCGTTTGCTAGAAGCATCATAATGGGCAAAAAAGAAGAGCTTATGACCAGTTGCAACCAACATTTGAGCGATTGCGTTTTCAATGGGCTTTTTCTAGAAAACGCGGAAATCTCTTCAAATACCGTTTCTTTTATAAAAAAAAGAAAGCCACCGGGAGAAATGCTCTTGGTGGCAAGACTTGTTATGTATTTCTTATAGCATGACGCGGAATAAGGCGACGATCGCATTGACCAATTTCGCTCCGAAGGACAACTTGAAGGAGTCGTCGATCAATTGCGAAGTAGCAAACATATTCTCGAAGTCTTTCTTCATATCCTCGATGCAAGGATGCTCGTATAAGACCGCGCCGCATTCATAGTGATGGGTCAAGGAGCGGAAGTCCATGTTGATCGTGCCGATGAAGGCGATCACGTCATCGCTGACGCACATCTTGGCATGGACGAAGCCTGGGGTGTATTCATAGATTTTCACCCCTGCTTCTCTTAATTCTTTGTAGGAGCTTCTCGTCACCGCGAAGACCATCTTCTTATCGGGGATATGCGGAGTGATGATGCGGACATCAACACCGCGCAAAGCGGCTTCTTTCAAGGCTTGGGTGAAGCGATGATCGATGATGAGATAAGGGGTCGTGATGTAGAAATAACGATTCGCACGTTCGATCATGTGGATGTAGTTGGCTTCGCCGATTTGCTCTTGATAAATCGGGCGAGGTCCATCGCCGAATGGAACGATAACGCCCTTTTGATCGAAGATTTCAGGATTTGGATTCATGTATTGGGCGAAATCGAGTTTCTCTAGCGAAGCGGTCATGAAATTGATGAAGAACATCGAGGTGAGGGTATTGACCGCACTTCCCTTTACGCGGATGCCGGTATCTTTCCAATGTCCAAGACGATCGTTTTGATTGATGTATTCATCGCCGAGGTTGATGCCGCCGGTAAAGGCAACCAAACCGTCCACGACCATGATTTTGCGGTGGTCGCGGTTGTTATAGATGCCGCTGACAATCGGGGTGAATGGATTGAATTTATGGGCATCGATGCCTTCTTCGCGCAGTTTCTTGTAATAGTTGCTTGGAAGCATGGTGACGGTGCCGACATCATCATAAACAAGATGGACTTTCACGCCTTCTTTGGCTTTTTGGACCAAGATTTCATGAATGCTTTCCCACATCTTGCCAGGGTCGACGATGAAATATTCCATGAGGATGAATTTCTTCGCGCTTTTCAAGGCTTCAAGCATATCGGCCCACATGAGTTCGCCGACTGGATAATACTTGATGTCGTTTTTGGTCGACCCACCGAATCCAGAGGTGACTTTAAGATAACGAGCGATGCCTTCATAGTCTTTGCCCATCGCATCGTAGGCTTCTTTCTCAGCATTCTCGTTTTCGATATATGGATAAAGGTCGCGATATGCGCCTTCATGAAGCAAACGATTCTTCTTGCTGACGCGGGTTTGGGAGAAAAGCAAATAGAACAAGGTGCCAAATACTGGCAACACGAGCACTAAGAAGAGCCAAGGGATCTTGTATTCTGGGTTCTCTTTGCGGTTAACAAGGAAGAAGACGACCAAGATGCCAATGGCCCAGAAGGCAATTTGGAAGATATAGAAGTATTCATTCAAGAAGATGATGATCAAAGCGATCGCAGCGACTTGCAATAGCAGCAAAATAGCCGAGATGCTCCACTTAGAGAATAGGATTCTGAAGAATTTCATGATTCGACCTCCACTAGGCAGCAATAGAAGCACGCCATCTTATAGATGAGCCAATGTTTTTCTCTTTTTTGATGCCTTTTTATCTTTACCATTTTAACCATATGCGCATACACATGCTAGTTGTTTTGAATGATGGAAAAATAAGGCGTCTAAGAAGAAAACCGACCTATGGAAAGAAAGGCAAAGAGCATATGAAAAGACTTGGATTTGCAAAATCCTTGCAAAAGCCGCCTAAATGCAACCTCAATCAAAGATTGAATCGATTACATCATGCCTTCCATCAAGACTTTATCCGGGGTGGTGATGGTTCTATTGTTAAGCGAAACTGCGCAGTAATAGTCCGGATTTTTGTAACGGAGATAGAAACGGTATTCGTTGCCGTTTTTGAAATACCCGTCATCGATGACTTGCTCAGTTACCTTGAAGGGAAGGAACAATGTGTTCTCTCCTAAGATGACGTCTTGATACATTGGCAAGAGCTCAAAGCCAATGTCATAGAACTCAACATGGGCGGAGCCGTTTTGAATCTCTGGAGTACCTTTATCATCAAAAATCAAAGCGCAGCCACTTTCATTGATGTTGCCTGCGACAACGATGAAATTATGGCCATAGAAAGCTTCTGGCAAAGAGACTTCTAACTGGGAATTTGAAAGCTCATTATCTCCTTTATTTGGATTAGAGCAGCCAAATAACAAAGGTGCGGATAGAAGCATCGTAGAACAAAGCGTCACGAGGATTCTCTTTTTCATGTTTGTTCCCCCATCGACATTATATTTTAAAGAGGATTTAGGAAAACGTGAATCGGAATTTGATGAACGAACGACTACATGTATCGACGAAAAACGATTAGGGCGACAAAAAGAAGCGCCCCGTGACATGAAAAAGGGCCTCTACCTGCAGACCTACGAGGGCTACTACGTCCCCGGGAGGGGCAAGAGGAACAGATCCTTCAAGGCGCTCGGCTACTTCGACGAGTTCAAGGGCAACGGCATCGAAGACTCGTTCGCCTAGGCGAAGGTGCAGATCGACGGCCTCAACGAGGTCCAGGGCGCGGGGAAGGACGCGCGGATCGGCGACGCCTCGACGTCCAAGAACGCCGAATCATAACAATCACTCAACGCCCAAAGACGTGTCGAATCGAATCGGCCCGTTTTCGATAGGA
>OCTW011585040.1_pt1 | contig 12280 bp, 14 predicted proteins | sample 1539671 | NCBI WGS metagenome assembly OCTW01 (sample SAMN02144230, study PRJEB22623) | gut metagenome | biome: sheep rumen | host: Ovis aries | place: New Zealand | reverse complement strand
GAAAGCCGAACCCTCTTTCTTGATGTCCGCAGGCGCCATGTTGATAGTGAAAGCGCGCCGGAGGTTCTCCATCCCGTTCACCGTCAGCGCCGCGAGAATACGCTCATGCGACTCTTTCACCGACGTGTCCGGCAATCCCACCAACGTGAAATCGAAGCCCGGCACCGCGTGCACCTCTATCGTCACCGGCACCGCCTCTATCCCCACCGGCGCAGCACTATAAATCTTTATTAGCATAAATCCATAATTTGAAATCCTAAAACTCCGTTTGTTTGAAGTCCTTCGTCATATCTGTTTCCTGACCAGCGCGATTGGTATTCACATCTCCCCAGGATAGGCCCTCATAATGGCCTTCATAATCGACCTCTTTCCATTGACGCACCAAATCTACTATAATCTTATTGGGATACCGAGCCAGCAGTTCCGCGAACTCTTTCTCCTTATTGGTTACCACTAACACATCGCTCTCTCGGCATACTTCTTCCAGATTAGCGCTCACGAAATGCTGCAGGTGCGGGATCTTCGCCATGATGAAGTCCTTGTTGGTTCCGGTCAACTCGCTTACTTTGACATTCTTGTCATAGATGCGGATCTCAAATCCCTTACCTAACAGGCTCTCTACCACATCCACTATCGGCGAGCAACGCAAGTCGTCTGTACCGGCTTTGAAGGACAGGCCAAGAATACCCACTTTGCGTTTCCCTTGCGCCATGATCAGCTGCACGGCGCGTTTCTTCTGTAATTCGTTAGACTCACCTATTGCCTCTATCACCGGCACATCCACATAATGGTCATGCGCGAGCGTCTTGAGCGCCTTCATATCCTTCGGCAGACACGATCCGCCGTACGCAAAACCCGGTTTGAAATAATATGGGCTGATATTGAGTTGCTTGTCTTTGCAGAAGATTTCCATCACCTTGTGGCTGTCGATATTCAGTTCCTTGCAGATATTCCCCACCTCGTTACCGAACACGATCTTCAGCGCGTGGTAGGTGTTGTTGACGTATTTCATCATCTCTGCCACGCGGATGTCGGTGCAAACGAACTCAGCGTCGATACCTTTGTATATCTCCAGGAACACGGCCTCTGCTTCCGGCATGTCTGTGCCGACGAGTGTCAAAGGCGGGTTGAAATAATCCTTGACGGATGTACCTTCTCGCAGAAACTCCGGATTGCTGACTATGGTAAAATCGACACCTCTTTTCAACCCGCTTGCCTCTTCGATAATCTCGCCTACTTTCTCATTCGTTCCCGGCAGCACTGTCGATCGAATAGCTACAATATGCTTCAAATTTGAATTTTGAAATCCTAAATTTGAAATAGCCCCTCCTTTATCCTTCAGCGCCTCGCCTATTTGACGAGCTACCGTGAAGATATAGTTGAGATTCAAGTGCCCTTCTTTCGAGCTCGGCGTACCTACTACGATGAACGACACATCAGTCTGGTGCACCGCTTCGTGTACATCCGTCGTAGCGCTCATCCGTCCGGCTGCATGCGCCTCTGCGCATAGTTCCGCTATTCCTTCCTCAATGATAGTCGGCTTCCCATCATTGATGAGCCTAACTTTGTTTTCATTCACATCGACACCAATAACCTTGTGTCCCAATTTGGCCAAACAAGCCGCTCCCACGCAACCTACATAACCCAATCCAAAAATAGAAATTCGCATATCTTGTTTTAATTATTTACTTGATTTATTTTGAGCAACATTTTCCACAAGGCTCAACATATATTCATTAATGTCTATAAACTCATTGTCTATATGAGTTCGCAATTCTTCTTGACTCTTGACTCTTGACTCTTGGCTCTCAACTCCTAAATTATCAATCCACTCCTCAAACGGCATCGTTTGACGGTTCTGCAAACTCGCCACTTTCGATGCCGCAGCATTTGCCGGCATCGAATAGCGAATCCCTAAATAGTATGCCGGCACACCAAGTAGCGTTGCCTCACGTGCCATCGAGTCTCCCGACGACACCAACCCTGCCGAATAGTATATAAGGCTATGAATATCCTCTATCGGCTCCTGAAGCAATATCCAATCCGCAGGATACTCATCCCGCCTTTTCTTCTCTTCTAACGAGAACAGCACTTTCATCCCTGCCGGAATCACGTCCTTTATTCCTAATATTGCACCACTCTCCTGTCCGGCATAATTGATTGTCCCCACCGTCACTTCCCGCAGAAACATATACTCTTTGGGCTTCACACCATATTTCTCCAGCACCTTTACATTCGGTCGAAACGTCCTGGGGTTAAGATATGCCCATTCCTTGAGACATCGCATAACTTTGTCTTCAGGTAATATCTTTCCATTCGTCGTATCTTCATAAATCAACATATGGCTTTGCGTGGCCATTTTTACAAAGGTAGGATATAATTTTGTTTCTGGATCATCACCGAACGCATACCCTGGAATTCGTAAGATACGTGCTACTATCGAAGTCTGATGATGATTACTAAAAGCAATATCTATGTGTTTGCCAATAGCCCAAAATAGTAGTTTCGGTATCCGCATGAGATTTACCTCTATAATAGCAGACCATTTAGTCATTCCATGATGACCAATAACCTCTACAAATACATTTGGTAAATCACTTATCTCGGATTGAACTATTTGAGGTAATCTACCTCGTCCTAATACTGTCACATATATGCGATATCCTCTTCGAGATAATTCTTTTATAAAATTTTTATAAAAGTTATATTGAGGCATATGACCTAAGTCAATCCATATATTCATATATTCAATTCTTTTATTGTTTTAAATTCATATCCATATTTCTTCCAATACGCCAATTCATTCTCTAACAACGCGATGCACGATTTACCAAGATTGCGCCTTTTGAGTTTTGTGCGCAATACTCCGGTAAAGAAATGCACGATTGGATTCTTTGATCTTCGAACTACATGTTGCGTTTCTTGACGCTCCATCACCTCTCCCGGATGGAAAAGGAAACATACCACCTTATTATCGCGCGTACGCGTGGTCTCTTGACGTAATATCCATCGTGTTAGACGGGTTAGACATGGACTAATGCGCATCAGCGTGCTGATATATGGTAGCCCCCATGCAGACACTGGTACTTCTGTGATACAAGACTGTCCCGCTCGCGCTAAATTATCGGACGCGGTATGATAGATATTACGCGGTGCACGTATCCATTGTAATTTCCGTTTGCTACCTAATGACATGAACGCGTCTAAGCGTTGTGGAGCCACACTACTATCGTGTGTATATCCTGTTTTGCGTAATGCTTCCACTGTATCTTCATTTACGCGCAATGCCGGAGCACGAAATGACACGACCGGTTCTTTTGCCAACTTATCTATCATCTCTTTGGCACGTTTTAGATGCTCCACTTGTTCCGTAACTGAAAGAACATCAAACGCCTTATCGCTATCATGAACCCAACCATGACAAGCTACTTCGTGTCCCTCACGCTCAATCATCTCCACAATCTCTGGATGCTGCGCAATCATCGAACCTTGACAAAAGAATGTAGCCTTGACATTGTATTTCTTATACAACGCCAACACCATAGGTAATGCCTCTGTAGTCACGCGTCGCGCTAACCCTTCATCATACGCCACACCCGTTATCGTTGTAGCTTCGACATCATTAGTTATACATATTACTTTCATTTTGCTTTCAGCATTACAGCTCCCCAACTCAATCCGACTCCAAAACCTGCAAGCAGCACATTGCCGTGCAATTTTCCTTCGTCACGCGCTGCACAGAGCGCAATAGGAATTGTACTGGACACGGTATTGCCCACATGCTCCATGTAGATGTAGAATCGCTCCTTATCTATCTCAAGCATCTTGCGGATATAATTGATCATATATTTATTTGCTTGATGAAATACCCATAGATTAATATCATCCATCTGCAAGTTGCTCTTAAGAAGTACATCTTCCACCATCTGCGGAACCACATCACTGGAGAAATCAAAAATGGCACCTCCATCCATATACAGCGGTTCATTTGGACGTTTTATAAGAAACTCTGCTCCGCTACCATCAGTTCCTAAAGAGCACTCCCCTATCTCAGCAAATCCCTCTGTACCAATCCATGTAGCCGTCGCCCCATCGCTGAAGATGGTTCGATTGCCTTTATCGTCCTGAGATAGATATTTGGTATACATCTCGGCAGTCAGCAGTAGCACATTATGCGCAACACCACTCTGAATTAAACTCTTCGCCATCACTAATCCGTACTCGTAACCCGAGCATCCGAGATTAAAATCAAACGCACCACAATGTGTGGATAACCCTAAGCGATGTTGTACAATGCAAGCAGAAGAAGGCAGCATATAATCCTGACTCTGCGTGCATAGCAGCACGAAGTCTATTTGACTACGATCATTCCCCTTTGCCAACAATCGTTCGGCAGCAGCTAAAGCCATATCAGATGCTGTCTCATCCGGTGCTGCGATATGGCGCTCTCCAATTCCTACTTTACCAGCAATCTTCTCCGTTGACCATTCCGGAAACTCTGCAGCCAACTGCTCATTGGTTAATACAGTCGAAGGTAAATAATAGGCTATATCCTTGATGTAAGCATTCATTAATCTAAACTATTCAATATACAATCATAGAACTTGCGTTCCGCCTGTTAATTCCATATTACTACCAGTTACCCAAGCCGCCTCATCGCTCAGCAGATAAATAGCCATCGGAGCGATGTCTTCAGGCAGAGCATAACGTTTGAGAGGATAGGCTTGCTCTGCTTCTTGCAACTGTTCTTCGGTTGCTCCGACCAAAGCCAGATCTGTCCACACCATAGCCGGACTGATGCAGTTAACGCGTATCTTACGAGAAGCCAACTCTTGCGCCAAACATTTGGCATATGCTATGGTTGCCGCTTTGGATGCGCTGTAGATTGCGTTTCCCACGCTTGGCATTGTAGCCGCAGCGGAAGCAATAAAGACGATAGAAGCTTCTTGGGTAATCTTTTTCTCTCGCAACAACTCTGCTTGCAGCAGCACAGGAGACTCGAAGTTCGGACGCATGACGTTCGTCACATCATCGGGTTCCAGCATCTTACATAGCACTCTGCTCCCTATTCCTGCGCAATGCACAACACCACGAAGTACTGGCACCTGTTCTACCAGAATATACCGTTGTGCCTCATCTGTTAAATCAGCGGGTATGATTCTGTGTTTCTCCACACCACACATCATACTTAACGTTTCTTCAAGACGCGACCTATTGCGTCCTGTCAGGACAACATCTGCTCCTTGTTCTGCACAAGCAATAGCGATAGCACGTCCTATGCCGGACGATGCACCAGTTACCAAGATAGTCTTACCTGCTAATGTAAATGGATTTTGCATTACATTTTGCTTTGAATGAGGTTATATACATCCTTGATAGTCACGCAAGCTTTCAGTTCTACCGGGGCAATTTTGATGCCATATTTCTTAGCAATCATATTGAGAATAGCAAGACCTGTTAAACTACTCCACTCTTCCAAATCATGAAATACACAATCTGGGGTAAATGCTTCGGGCTCTGTCTCGTCCCATTGGTTGGCAAAATTTTTGATAAACTCTTCCATATACTTAATTTATTAAAACTATTATTCCATTAATGCTGAAAAATCAGCAACTATTTTCATTGGATTTCCTTTAGCCATAGAGTTAGCAGGCACATCTTTATCCACAACACACCCAGCACTCACTATAGCATTCTTTCCTATTGTCACTCCACGTAGTATAATCGCTCCATCCGCTATCCATGCTCCCTCTTTGATAACAACAGGAGCAACCCCTGATTCTACTACATTGTTAAAATGGCCATATGGATTCGCATGGGCAATAATGGTTATACCACCAGCTAATGACACATTATCCTCTATATATACATATTCCGGATATGCATTATCTATAACACAATGCATCCCTATATACACATGTTCGCCTATGGTAACACCTCGCATTCTATTCCAGCGCACACGGAACTTGTTTAGCGGACAACGATACGACCAACGGCTCAAGATGATATTTCGTATCTTCCTCAACACAAATTTCAGGGGGGGCATACCTCTCCGCTTGCTGGAGTTTTCTATAGTTTTCCGTAAACTTTTCTCATCATGATCAAAATACGGAATTGTGATAGACTCTCTTATTTGATATTCCTTCATATTGAAAACCTATTACTGATTATTGCTAAAAAGAAATCGCATATCCACTTCCTGACGTTTCTGCTTCTCACGCACCATGGTATAGTCTGGCACATCCTTATCGATCACCATTCCGGCACTCACGATAGCGTACTCCCCAATCGTTACGCCCGGCAAGATGGTACATCGTACAGCAACCATTGCTTTCTCCTTGATCACCACCGGACGTATCTGCGCTTCGAACATCTTATCGAACCGATCTACGGGATTGAAATGCGTGATTATCATTGTGTTCGCATTTACGGATACATTATCCATAATATAGATGTACTCGGGTGATAGATTATCAAAGATGCAATACATTCCGATGTACACATTATCACCTATATGCATTCCACGCCAACGATGGAACTGCACACGCATGCTGTTTATAGGACACGCATATGCCCAACGCGCCAAAACGGTATTCCTCACCTTGCGGATCTTCTCACGAAAAGTCCGTTTTTGATGACCATAACCAATAGAAATCGGTTCTGAGGGGATTACCCATTCTTTACAATTACTCATAATGTACTTTGTCCTCCATCAACAAATATCGTTTGTCCGGTTACCCACCTTGCCTTGTCGCTAAGCAAAAATCCGGCATAGTTTGCAACATCTTCCGGTTCTCCTTTTCCTAAGGGTATCTCATTCCATATCTTCTCGCGGAAATCTTGGGGTGTGCGCTGAGCCATGGGGGTATCTACTAATCCTGGCATTAGTGCATTAATACGCACCGGAGCCAACTCCTGCGCTAACGAATAAACCATTCCGTTAATCGCGCCTTTCGATGCTGCATATATGGCATTACCTTTGTCGCCACGCTGACTAACCAACGCAGAAATCAGCACTACGCTCTTTAGAGCATTTTGGTTCTGTCGTTTGAGCAACACCCGTAGTATTTCTACTATGGAGAAAAAGTTGATATGAAACACCCGTTCCGCAAATGCTGGACTGAAATCTTTAATCGGCAGTATCTGTGTGATTCCTGCGCAATGGACATAATTATCCACCACTGCTTCATGCTCTTTCAGCAACATTGTCAGCGAAGCAAACACTTCATCATGCTGCTTATCAAAATCACAAACCCAGAGGATATGCTTCTCCGGTTCGGCACACGCCAATCGCGTCTGCTCCAACCGTTCCTCATTCGAACCGCACAAGATCAGTCGCGCATTAGCCGACAACAGCTTCGCACATGCCGCACCGATTCCCGAACTGGCGCCGGTAACCAATGTATATGCCGTAGCCATTAGCCTAAGATTTTTTTGCAGAAATCACCAATCGTCGGGAAGGCTTCCAACTGCTCATAGGTCATCTGCACATGATAATCGGCATCAATCATCGCCAATACCGACAGACGCGTGAACGAATCCCATGCCTCGTAATCCTTAAATTTCTTAGCAGGATCCACCGACTCTACTTCCAGAAAATCTGCAATTTTACCTAATAACTCTTCCATAATTACAATTCAATTATCTTGTTAAACATTAATTTTTCCAATTTCATATAGATGCTTGCCCAGGTCAGTCCGACGCCGAATCCTGCCATGCACACACGCGCTGAACCATCCACGATGCTCTCGCCTAAATTGAACGAGATATTCGTCGGCACTGTCACGCCACTCGCATTTCCGAAGTTCTCCACGATGTTTGCCGGCATCTTCTCGTACGGTACTTCCAGTTTCTCCGCTAATTTATGCAGCATGAACTTATTCGGCTGATGGAACATGTACCAGTCTATCTCATCGCTCGTTATTCCGGCTTGTTCCTTCAGATGCTCAATCATCGGAGGCACCTCGCGTTGCACGAAGTTAAACACATCATCCCCGCGCATCACCAGGTTATCCTTGCTGCGCTTGTTGCCGGACATATCTTCTTCCATCACAGCCGTTCCAGCCGTGCACGGCATCCGGAATCCACCGGCCGGTATATTCAGTGCCAACGCTCCCGTACCGTCCATCTTAATATTCGCATAGATAGCGCAGTCCTCATCCGTCCGCTCTACAATCGTCACCGCAGCAGCATCACCTATCAGCGGTTTGCTGTTTCGGTCGTAGTCCGAAACCTTACTGCTCAGCACGTCCGCATTCAGCAGCACCACCTTCTTGATTGCCGGTTGGTCCAGCAGCATAAACGCTTGCACCAGTCCCACTTCAAATCCCGCACAACCTTGATTGATGTCCATACACAGCATATCGTTTTTCAGTCCGAAATGCCCCTGTATCAGGTTGCTCGTCGGCGGCATGAAATAATCCGGACTCTGACTCACGAACAGCAGCGCATCTATCTCTTCCGGCTTTAGTAATCCCGCATCGAATAAATATTGCATTCCGTGCACGCAAAAGTCATATGATGTCTGTCCTTTTTGAGCGATACGATGCTCACGATAACCCATCGCCAATTTCAACTTTTGACATTTAATCGGCGTGAAATTATAGTTTAACATCTCGTCCTCAAACGGAATCGACTGATGCGGCAGCACCGTCAATATACCGGCTATACGCTTATTCCGAAATACAAAATCCATTATTGCGCACCGTTTTTACGTAATAAACTCTCTATGGCTTCCAGCGTTCCGAAGTTCTCCGGCACAACGTCCACGCCATCAATCTTGATGCCGTACTCGTTCTCCAAATCGCTCACCAGCGCCACCAAATCAAAACTATCGAGCATACCTTCCTCGATAAAATCCACTCCGGCTTGACTGAAATCAAACTCCGGACGCAGATCCGTTAGAATTTCAATAATTCTCTCTTTCATATCAACAATATCTTATTATATAATCGTACATGTTTTCTTTCTTGAACCCATAGTGCTCTTGCCGCACCATTGCATTCTCGTTATCCAATCTTACCCATAATATCATCCGTCTTGTATCGCGTGCTTCCCACAGCAAATGATACCATAATTCACTACCAACTCCCCTATTCCTATATTCTTGCTGCACCAACCAATACCGCCAATGGATGGTTGAGGCATTCTTATCAAATAGTATCATACCCGCATTCTTCCCATCGCACTTGCAAAGCAAGATATGCTTCCGTTCCGCCATTTTCTCCAATTCTTCTACCAGCGGCAACTGCTCCATCTGCTCATCAAAATGCGTATGTAGCATCTCATTCACCCATTCCACATCCTCCCGTGTAGCATATACGACATTCTCGCCTTTCACCCCTTCTTCATTCGTCCATTCGCCATTCACCATTTCGCCATTCATCCGCGTCATGCGTACAAGAGTCATGTCATTATATCCACGCATCGCTTTCAGTTTCTCAACCAATGGCAAGCACATGTTATCGCGTCCAACGATGTCCAGCACATATAGGTCATAGATATATTTTTCCGGATATTCCTTCAGTCGTGCCAACATCGCATCTTCCGATGTTGAGATATAGAACATGTTTGTGAAGTACTTAGCATTATCCGGAGCATAATGATCAAAAAGCAGAAACACCGTATCGTCCCACTTATCGTACTGAAACTCTCCCGTCCGAATCCATGCCGCATGTTTCTCTTCATCAAGATAGAAGTTCGTCACAAATCCTTGACGCAAGTTCCGTACATAATAGATGAGCTCTTTTAATTGCTCTATGCTTTCTACTTTATCCATTTACAATTCTGTTATAATGCGCTCTATCAATTTTTCCGCTAGTGTTTTGTCGCAACTTTTCCTCCCTCACATATATAGTCGGTAGCATATACTTAGGGATTTTTTCACCTATGGCTTTGCGCAAAGCGGCTATATTCAGTTCCTGCTCTGCCTGGTAAACCAGCACTATTTGCTTTTCTTTATTATTATATAGCACACAGCAGTTGTCAACCAGATTACTGCCTAATATTGCTGTCTCAATCTCTCCTAATTCGATACGATAGCCATTGTGCTTAATCTGAGAATCTATACGACCGACGTACATTATCTCACCTCGTTCGTTCTCATAGACCACATCCCCTGTACAATATATCGTTTCAGGGTAGTGGCTATTCAACGGATTCTGGATAAAGGCATCAGCTGTTTTTTCAGGATTATTATAGTACCCTAACGCAAGCGATGTACCGCGCACACAGAGTTCGCCTTGCTCTCCTGGCTGGGCAAGACGTTTTCTATCAACCAGAATCATTACATCGCTGTTGCGACAAGGAATTCCGATTGGCAAGGGCTCATCATCGGAGAACTCTCTGTCAACTATATAATACGTGCAATCCACTGTTATCTCTGTTGGACCGTAAAGGTTCGCATATCGGCAATTAGGCAGATGTTTGCGCCAGTAGTTCAAATGCTTATTCGGCATTACTTCTCCGGCAAAGAACACATCTTTTAGGTATTCCGGTTTCTTTGACGCAAGAATATCCATATTTGCCACATTAACCAGCACGAACGGCACCCAGAATACGAATGTGATTTTCTGGTCGTTGAGGTAGTCTATGAGTTTAGCAGGGAATGCAAAGTTTATTTCCGGGATGATATTCAGCGTCGCTCCGGTAGCGTACATGAGGTAGATATCAAGCGTCGAGTTATCGAAATAGAACGGAGCCTGATTGCCTATCACAGCGGAATTATTGATATGGAATGTATCTATTGCCCAATCTATATAATCAATCACACCACGATGCGAGACAACCACACCTTTGGGCACACCTGTACTGCCGGATGTGAATATCGAATATATAGGATCAGTATCTATTTGCTCCTTCTCATAACGCAGCACTTCCGGTTTCTGCATCAAAGTAACACAGTCTTCATAAACTAAGATCTCACCATCATAGAACGCACTCAGAGCTGCTTTATGCGCCATATCTGTAATCACCACTTTTGCCTCAAGAGTTGACAAGATAGAAGCTACGCGCTGAGCCGGCGATTTGGTATCCAATGGGACATAGAAATCCGCAGCCATATTGATTGCTGCGAACGATGTCACCATCTTACATCCTTTGGGGATATATACTCCTACGGGTTGACGAGAATTCAGTATACTCTGGAGTACACTTGCGATGCTTACCGCGTTTTGCCACAATTGCGGGAAAGTTATTTCCTCTTTCTCGTCGTGAACAGCTATTTTATCAGGGAAAGCTGCGACGGTTTTTGATAAATATTCTATTACTGATTTTTGCATAATTTCATACGTGTATTACATAGTTTTATCTTTTTAGCAGTTTTACTCCAAGTTTTCCTATTCTATATAGCCATGGCTTGCATACATATAGGAACCTCCCGTGCTCCACCATCTCTCCGCCGAACTCACTCTTGAAATCCCTCACACCATATGGCACTCCCGGTTCACCGGCACCCATCATGTCATATCTCGCAATCCCGTGCTCTGCAGCGTAACGCATGCCTGCGTATGTAGCACATACCGACGGATATTGGTCCTTATATTGCGCATTCATCCCGCATTCGAACCATTCGTATACAGTGCCAAGCCTCCCCCCTACCCCTCCCTGAAGGGAAGGCTTCCATACCACCACCATACTTCCACCAATCACTTTACCTTCATGCTTCACAAGCAGGAATTTCCCTACCCCTTGCCGATAGGCCTCTATAAAGAACTCCACCGGCCAAAGCGGCGTCCTTACTTTTGTCCGGTACAACTTCTTCAAAATCTCATACCATTCCTTAATATCTTCCTCGGACACATCCCTTCCTTGCAGGGAAGAGCCTGGGTTAGGCTGTTTCTTTATCTGCCTCTTCCTATTCTCACTCATCCGCTCCCACATCGCCTCTTTGTCCGAACAATCCACATGGAAGTTCAGATGCTTCTGATACTCAAATCCCGCTTTCTCAAATACCTCTTTCCATCGGCTATAATCTTTAAAATTCCGCGTCTCAATGTAAATAGGCGGAAGGCCTACCCCATCCCTCCCTGAAAGGAGGGAGCTTTTTAACGCACACAGCAACGCTTCTACTTCCTCTGAACTTGCATCATCTGCCAACGCCGGCCCTCCTATAATGATTGCTCTCCGCGTAAAGTACTGCTTTATCGCATTCTTCTCCTTCGTCACATACCCCACACATACCCCACGAAGAGTCCGTTCATTCGTTAAATCGTTCACTCGTTCAACGGCTACTACAAAAGGCCGGAAAAATTCCGGCATACTTTCGTAGAAGCAATACGCC
>OCTW011570014.1_pt1 | contig 12280 bp, 10 predicted proteins | sample 1539671 | NCBI WGS metagenome assembly OCTW01 (sample SAMN02144230, study PRJEB22623) | gut metagenome | biome: sheep rumen | host: Ovis aries | place: New Zealand | reverse complement strand
ATGCAGCAGAAGGAGATCGCGGTGCCGTCGCGGCCGGCGCGGCCCGTGCGGCCGATCCGGTGGATGTAGGCCTCCGGCTCCATCGGCTGGTCATAGTTGATCACATGGCTCAGCCCGCTGATGTCCAGGCCGCGGGCGGCGATGTCCGTGGCGACCAGCACGCGGCACTCCCCCGCCTTGAAGCGGTTCAGCGCGTTCTGCCGCTGGTTCTGGGACTTGTCGCCGTGGATGCCCGCCGCGTCGATGCCCGCCCGCTTGAGGTCGCGCACAATGCGATCCACGCCGTGCTTCGTGCGGGAGAACACCAGGCAGCTGGTCACCTCCTGGGCGTCCAGCAGCTTCGCCAGCAGGTATTTCTTGTTCGCCTTGTCCACATAGTACAGCGTCTGGTCGATGGCCTCCACAGGCGAGGACACCGGGTCCACCTTCACGCTGACCGGATTGCGCAGCAGATCCATCGCCAGCTGCTCCACCTCGGCGGGCATCGTGGCGGAGAACAGCAGCGTCTGCCGCTCCCGGGGCAGGGCCTGCGTGACCCGGCGCACGTCGTGGATGAAGCCCATGTCCAGCATGCGGTCGGCCTCGTCCAGCACGTAGATCTCCACGTGCTCCAGCCGCACATAGCCCTGATGCATCAGGTCCAGCAGCCGCCCCGGGCAGGCGATCACGATGGGCGCGCCGCGGTGCAGCGCCTCCACCTGGGCATTCTGGTTCACGCCGCCGATCAGCGTGCAGACGTTCAGCCCCAGACCCCGCCCGTAGGCGCGGAAGCTCTCCTCGATCTGCAGGGCCAGCTCCCGGGTGGGGGTCAGCACGAGGGCGCGGATCACCGTGGGCGAATCCGGCGGCAGGGGGCGCAGGCTCAGGTTCTGCAGGATCGGCAGGGCGAAGGCCGCCGTCTTGCCGGTGCCGGTCTGCGCGCAGCCGAGCACGTCCCGGCCCGCCAGCACGTGGGGGATGGTCGCCCGCTGAATGGGCGTGGGCACCGTATAACCGCCGTCCGCCACATTCCGCAGCAGCTTCGGCAGCAGTTTCAGTTCAGCAAAGGTATTCTCCGGCATGTCACAGCTCCGTTTCATGGTCTTTCCGCCCGGCATTTTCCGCACGGGCAGATGGAGTATAGCACAGTTTCCCGTTTTTGTCAGGCTTTTCCGGAAAAAGCTGCGGCCCTTGCGCGAAGGGCGCGGCCGCGGTATACTGAATGCAGCGGCGGGGATGGGCCTGCCCTCCGGCGCGCCGCCCCTTGTTTCACGGGTTTATACAATGCGAATGGAGTATGCGATCATGAACAGCGAATCCGGCATCCCGAACGGCTATCTGGAATCCATCGAGCGCGGGCTGGCCGCCGTGCGGCAGTTCCGCGGCACGCTCACCGCCGGGCGTCTTTCCCGCGGCGAGGCGCTCTCCCGGCTCCGGCAGGCGCTGGACGCGGCGGAGGCCGTGGTCATCGGCGCGGGTGCGGGGCTCTCCACCTCGGCGGGCTTCGTCTACAGCGGGGAGCGCTTTCTCCGCTATTTCCCCGATTTCGCCGAGCGCTTCGGCATCACCGACATGTATTCCGGCGGCTTCTACCCCTTCCCCGACGAGGAGACCTACTGGGCCTGGTGGAGCCGGAATATCTACTGCAACCGCTATGTCGACGCCCCGAAGCCGGTGTACGCGGATCTCCTGCGGCTGGTGGCGGACAAGGACTATTTCGTGATTACCACCAATGTGGATCACCAGTTCCAGAAGGCGGGCTTCGACCGGCAGCGCCTGTTCTATACCCAGGGCGACTACGGCCTGTTCCAGAGCCGTCAGCCCACCGCGCAAAAGACCTGGGACAACGAGGCCTGGGTCATGCAGGCCATGGCCGCGCAGGGCTTTGTGCGGGACGCGGACGGGGTCTTCGTCATCCCGGCGGACGGCCGCATCTCCCTGCGCATCCCCACCGCGCTGATCCCCCGCAGCCCGGAGGACGGCGGCGCCGTGGTGCCGAACCTCCGCGTGGACGACAGCTTCGTGGAGGACGAGGGCTGGCACCGGGCCTCCGCCGCCTATGCCGCCTTCCTGCGGGCGCAGGAGGGCCGCCGCGTGCTCTTCCTGGAGCTGGGCGTGGGCGGCAACACGCCGGTCATCATCAAGTACCCCTTCTGGCAGATGACGCGCGACAATCCCCGGGCCGTCTACTGCTGCATGAATTACAGCGAGGCCTGCTGTCCCCCCGAGATCGAGCCGCAGAGCATCTGCGTGAGCGGCGACACCGGCGAGGCGCTGGCGGAGCTGCTGAACCGCTGAGCTGCCCCGGGGCGCAAAAAGGGGAAGGAGCCGATGCGCTCCCTCCCTGCCATTCGTATTTCCGGCGCGGCCGTCCCGCGCCGTTTTTGTGTGCAGTGTGTTACAGTTTCCATTTGCTGATCCGCTCGACGGCGCGCTGGGTCAGCTCCTTCGTGTTGAAGGCGGTCAGGCGGAAATAGCCCTCGCCGCTGGGGCCGAAGCCCACGCCGGGCGTGCCGACCACCTGACATTCGTGCAGGAGCCGGTCAAAGAAGGTCCAGCTGTCGATGCCGTCCGGCAGCTTCAGCCAGATGTAGGGCGCGTCCTTGCCGCCGTACACGTCCCAGCCCATGCCGCGCAGGCCCTCGCGGATGATGCGCGCGTTCTCCATGTAGCCCGCGATGACCGTGCGGATCTGCGCCTGCCCCTCGGGGGAATAGACCGCCGCGGCCGCCCGCTGCACCGGGTAGCTGACGCCGTTGAACTTGGTCGACATGCGCCGCTTCCACAGGCCGTTCAGCGGCACCTTCTCGCCCTTGTCATTGAGGCCGCAGACCTCGTGCGGCACCACGGTCCAGGCGCAGCGCGTGCCGGTGAAGCCGGCGGTCTTGCTGAAGGAGCAGCACTCGATGGCCACCTCCCGCGCGCCGGGAATCTCGTAGATCGACAGCGGGATGTCCGGCGTCGTCACATAGGCGCGGTAGGCCGCGTCATAGATGATGATCGCGCCGTGCTCCTTCGCCCAGTTCACGAAGCGCTGCAGCTGGCGGCGGTTCAGCACCGTGCCGGTGGGGTTGTTCGGATAGCACAGGTAGATGACGTCCACCGGCCCGCGGGGCAGCGGCGGCTCGAAGCCGTTCTCCGCGTTGCAGGGCAGGTAGACCAGGCGGGACCAGCCGCTGCCGTCCCAGTCGCCCGTGCGGCCGGCCATGGCGTTGCTGTCCACATACACCGGGTAGACCGGGTCGGTGACCGCGATCAGCGCGTCCGGGGCGAAGAGCTCCTGGATGTTGCCCACGTCGCTCTTCGCGCCATCGGAGATGAACACCTCGTCATAGTCGAGGTCGATGCCCCGGCTGGCGTACTCGCCGGCGCGGATCGCGTTGACCAGGAAGTCATAGCCGTAGTCGGGGCCGTAGCCGCGGAAGGTCTCCCGCTGCCCCATCTCGTCCACAGCCCGGTGCATGGCCGCGATGACCGCGGGCACCAGCGGCTGCGTCACGTCGCCGATGCCCAGCCGGATGATCTCCCGCTCCGGGTGGGCAATGCCGTATTCCTTCGTGCGGCGCGCCGTCTCCGCGAACAGGTAGGAGCCGGGCAGCTTCTGAAAATTCCCATTGATGTGCAGCATGATTGATCCTTTCCCCCCGCCCTACAGCAGGGTCTCGCCCTCAAACACAAACTCCGCCGGCCCCTCCTGGTACACATGGCCGTCCGCCTCCCAGGAGACGCGCAGCGCGCCGCCCCGCAGCGCCACCTCCGCCGAGCGTCCGCAGCGGCCGGTCATCGCGGCGGCCACCAGCGCGGCGCAGGCGCCCGTGCCGCAGGCCAGCGTCTCCCCCGAGCCGCGCTCCCACACGCGCACGCGGAGCCGATCCTGCCCGCAGACCTGCACGAACTCCACATTCGCCCGCTCCGGAAAGGCCGGATGCCCCTCCAGCGCCGGGCCGACAGCGGGCAGCTCCAGCTCCTCCGGATCGCCGCAGAAGACCACCGCGTGGGGATTGCCCATCGACACGGGGTACACCGTCCAGTCCCGCGCGGCCGTGCGCAGCCGGATGCCCTCCCCGGGTTCGCCCGCGGCGCGCATCGGGATCTCCTCCGGCCGCAGCCGCGGCGTCCCCATGTCCACCCGCACCGAGGCCGTTCTGCCCGCCTCGTCCAATCGCAGCTCCAGCCGCCGCAGCCCGGCCGCCGTGTCCAGCGTGAGGAGGGTCTTGTCCGTCAGGCCGCGGTCGTGCACATACTTGCCGACGCACCGGGCCGCGTTGCCGCACATCTCCCCCTCGCTGCCGTCGCTGTTGAACATCCGCATGCGGAAGTCGGTCTCCTCCCCCGGCGCGATCAGCACCAGGCCGTCGCCGCCGATGCCGAAGTGCCGGTCACTGAGCCGACGCGCCAGCGCAGGCAGCCCCTCCGGCCACCCCTGCGCGCAGAAGACATAGATATAGTCGTTCCCAATGCCCTGCATCTTGACAAAGCGCATCCGGCTCCCTCCCTTCCGCATCGCTGTCATTATACCCAAAAAGCAAACCGCCGTAAACAGAGAAACATTTTTTGTGCAAGGCCCTCCCTGCGCGCCCCTCCCTCCGCCGCCTTGACACCCAGCCGCGCCGGAGGCTATAATGAGGCGGAAATACCGCGGCCGCCGCACCGGGGCCGTACGGAGATGAAGCCATGATCTTCCGGCACACCAACCGGCCCGGCTTCTGGCTGGGCTTTGTGGACTTCTTTACCGCCGGGCTGTTCTTCCTCGTGTACATGCCCCTGGGCCTGCAGCGCGAATTGGACACCATCCTCGGCACGCGGACGCTGCCCTACTGGAAGGCCTATCTGCTGGGCATCCCCACACTGTTCATCTATCCGCTCGTCTGGATGGCGCGCATCGCGGAGGCCCTGCGGGCGAAGGCGGAGGCGATGGGGCTGCCGGGGCCGCACACCTCCTGGCGGCATATGTTCGGCTGGAACGTCTTCGGCCTCCCCCTCTTCGGCCCGATGATCGCCACCCACCGCTTCTTCCGCACGCTGAACCTGATCGAGCGCCAGCTCAACGAGGAGGCCGGGGCGGCTGCGTCTTGCGCAAACAGGCGGCCGGCGATATAATGTGAGCACACGCAATCTTCCGCGTCCAAAGGAGGAAGGGCCATGAGCGCGACCTACACCTGCAAATGCCCCACCTGCGGCGCCTACCTCACCTGGGAGCCGGGCACCCGCTCCCTCGTATGCCCCTACTGCTCCGCCAGCTATTCCGAGGAACAGCTGCAGCAGTTCACGGCAGAGCAGGAGGCGGCCCCGGCAGGCGGCCTGCGGGAATACCACTGCACCAGCTGCGGGGCGCAGATCGTCACCGAGGAGACCACCGCCGCCACCCGCTGCTATTACTGCCACAGCCCGGTGGTGCTGACCGACCGGCTGACAGGCGAGTTCGCCCCGGACGGCATGATCCCCTTTGCCCTGGACCGGGCCGCCGCGGAACAGGCCTTCGAGAAGTACCTGAAGAGCCACCGCTTTGTCGACCGCCGCTTCTTCACCGCCGACCAGCGGGAGATGCTCAGCGGCGTGTACTATCCCTACTGGCTGGGCGATTTCAGCGGCACCGCGGACTTTGAGGGCACCGGCACCCGGGTGAGCACCACCACCCGCGGCAGCACCATCATCACGACCACCCGCTATTTCAGCGTGCACCGCACCGGCGAGCTCAGCTTCCGCCAGGTCGTCCGCAAGGCCCTGGGCAAGGCGGACCGCCTGCTGTCCGACGGCATCCACCCCTACCGGCTGGCGGAATCGGCGGACTGCGCGCCGGGCTATCTGAGCGGCTTCCTGGCCGAAAAGCGCGACGTGGACGCCGACGCCGCCCAGGCGGACATGGTGCAGGAGGTGACCGGCTACGCGCCCAAGCTGATGGAGAACCGCGGCACCTTCAGCACCCTGAAGGGCAAGACCGTCTTCCGGCTGGGCGGCGCGCGCCTGCGCTATCTGCTGCTGCCCGCCTGGGTGCTGACCTACAAGGGGGAGAAAGGGAAGCCCTTCTACTTTATGCTCAACGGCCAGACCGGCAAGGCCTGCGGCAAGCTGCCCGTCAGCTGGGGCAGGCTGCTGGCTTGGAGCGCGGCGCTGTGCGCGGCCGTCGCGGGGCTGCTGTGCGCGGGAGGTGCATGGTTATGGTAAAGGCTGCAAAGCGTGCCTTCGCGCTGATGCTGGCGCTGCTGTGCCTGCTCGCGATCAGCGCGGCGCCGGCAGAGGAGATCGGCCTGGTCAACGACGAGGCCGGGCTGTACACCGCCGCCGAGATCGCGCAGATGGAGGCCATCATCAGCCGCATCCGCACGAAATACCAGATGGACGCGGTGGTGCTGACGACCAACGATGTCCCCTACAGCTACGGCGATGACAGTGTCACCGTGGCCTGGGCCGACGCCTGGTACGAGAACCACGGCTGCGGCCTGGGGCAGGACCGCGCGGGCATCCTGCTGATCCTGGACATGACGAACCGCTACAACTATCTCTCCACCGCCGGCGTGATGATCGACTACATGAGCGACAGCCGGATCGAGAGCGTGCTGACCGCGGCGGACGACGATCTTCACAGCGGCCGCTACGGCAGGGCGATGATCGCCGAGCTGCGCCAGCTGGAGGCCTTCTGCGCCGAGGGCATCGAGGAGGGCAACTTCCGCTATGACGAGGTCACCGGCGAGCGGCTGACCGGCCTTTACAACAAGCTGTCCCGGCGGGAGGCCATCCTGGCGGGCGCCGGCGGCCTCGCCGCGGCCCTGATTCTGATCCTGACCGTCACGACCCGCTACGGGCTGAAGGGCGGCACCTACCATTATCCGCTCAAGGAAAACGCGTCCGTGCAGATGACGCGGGACGACGAGGTCTTCCAGCGGCAGACCGTGCACCGCACGCGGATCTCCAGCGGCGGCGGAGGGCGCAGCGGCGGCGGCCACAGCGGCGGCAGCGGCGTGCACTTCTCCTCCGGCGGCATGAGCCACGGCGGCGGCGGCCACCACTTCTGATGCGGCCGCTGATGAAGGCCCGCTGCCTGCGCGCGCTGCATGAGCATTTCGGCCTGGACAGCCTGCGCCCCGGACAGGAGGCGGCGGTCGGCCGGCTGCTCCGCGGGCGCGACACGCTGTGCCTCTTCCCCACCGGGGCGGGCAAATCCCTGTGCTATCAGCTGCCGGCCCTGCTGCTGCCCCCGCCCACCGTGGTCGTCTCGCCGCTGATCGCGCTGATGCGGGATCAGGTGGCGGGCCTGCGGCGGCGCGGCATTGACGCGGTCTCGCTGGACAGCCTGCTGCCCGCGGAGGAGCTGCGCGCCGCCTGGCAGAGCGTGGAGCAGGGCCGGGCACGGCTTGTCTATGTCTCGCCGGAGCGGCTGGAGACCGAGCGCTTCCGGGCGGCCTGCCTGCGCTTCCCGCCGTCCCTCATCGCCGTGGACGAGGCGCACTGCGTGGTGCAGTGGGGCGGCAGCTTCCGCCCGGCCTATCAGGAGATCGGCCGCTTCATCCGGCAGCTGCCGCGGCGGCCCGTGGTCTGCGCAATGACGGCCACTGCCGGGCTGAAAACCCGCCTGGCCATCAGCCGCAGCCTGGGAATGCGCGGCACACGAACCATCACCCTCCCGCTGATCCGGGAGAATCTGCGCTATCAGCTGGTGACCACGATCGACCCCGGCCGCGCCATCCGGCGGCTCGCCCTGGCGCACGCGGGTGAGAAGGGGCTGATCTTCTGCCGCACCCGCGCCGAGGCCGAGGAGATGGCCCGGACCATGGCCGGCTGGCGCTTGCCGGACGGGCGGCCGCTGCGGGCCGCGTGCTATCACGCCGGGCTGGAGCGGGCCGCGCGCGATCAGGTGCAGGAGGCCTTCGCGGCGGGCCGGCTGGACGCGGTGGCGGCCACCTCCGCCTTCGGCATGGGCGTGGACATCCCCGACATCCGCTATGTGGTGCACCTCGCCCTGCCGCCCGGCCTGATGGATCTGGCGCAGCAGTCCGGCCGCGCGGGCCGCGACGGCCAGGCCGCCGACTGCGCCGTGCTGCTGGATCCGGCGGATGTGGATCGGCTGCGCGGAAGCCTGCAGGCCGAAAAGTTCGCGGCGAAGCATTCCCCCCGCAAGCTGCTGCGCTGCCGCCGCCGCTGGCGGGACGCCCGGGCCGTGCTGGCCCTGCTGCTGGGCGGCGGCTGCCTGCCGGCCGGGCTGGCCCGCGCCTTCGGCGACCGGCGCGCGAAGCCCTGCGGCTGCTGCTCCGCCTGCCTGCGTCCCGACGGGCCCCATCGCCTGGCCCCGGTGCCGCCCCTGCCGGAGATGTATCCGCAGGACGTGGCGGAATGGGTCCTCACCTGGCAGCGGGACGCCTTCGCGCGCGCTCATCAGCTGGCGCCCGGCGCGGTGCTGGCGGACAGCCTGCTGCCCCGCGCCGCCGCCGCTTACCATATTCCCGAACAGCAGTGCCATCCGGAAGCTCTGCCCGCACTCCAGCGCCTGCTGGACCACATGCGGGCCGTCCGGGAGGGCCGGGCAGGGGATGCGTAGCCATGAAATGCTTGGTTGCTACGCAGTGCCTGGGGAAAGGAAATCCTTTTCCCGGAGGGCATGGCTTTCCTTCCACCAGACCCCCATCTTTAGCTGGGTATCCATAAAACAGTAATGGCCTCAAAACCAATCAAATCGGCATCCGGGAACTGGGCTTGGTCAAAAAGCAAACGGGCTGTGCGTCAGCGCGCCATCATGGCATCACTGGCTCACAGCCCGTTTTGTCAGTTCAGGGTTTTTGAGTGCATCGCTCTGCTGGCCGAAGTACGGCGATCTGTCGTGGCGATGCCGGTCGTTGTTCCCGCTGAGCCGAGAACAAGGCTGTCCGCGCTTTGGGTACAGGCGGATGGTCAGGAATCCTGGTCGAACACAGACCATTGAGTGATCATAAGATTGTATTGAAAAACAATCATATCGGATGATTGATCGTCTCCCTGCATCCAAGACAGGCTCCAGACAAAAGGATACTTTTTTTCAGTGATCTCAATTTGATCGCCGATTGCGGCGCAGACCACCATTTGCGAAGCGGAACGCGATCCGGGAGCCTGTTTTGGCGTGTAAGCATAGGCAAGCCTCTGGCGCTGAAAGTCGATGACAGCTGGAATGCGAATATCTCCGGTTTGGGTATACAGCCGTTCTGCCTGAATCTCATCACCCATCCGGATCCGGTATAGGGCGTGATTCCCGTTGCAGCTCGCCAGCAGGTACTGGCATAATCCCCCATTGATCAGCTGAAAAGAAGCATGGGGATTGAGCAGATTCGGATCCTGCAGGAGCTCCGCCAAAGGATAAGCGCCTGTAAATGGGCAATCCGAAACGGAGCACTTCATGGTGATCAACTGATAATTGCAGCCCGCAGCAGAATCCCTGGTCACCACAGCCAGTCTATCATCATCCGAGACGCAGATGGTTCGCACATCGCCTTCCTGCATGTCCGTATGAAAGATTTCCTGGAGAGAAAAACAGTCCAGATTGACCGTGTACACAGAATCGCCGAGAGGAAAAACCAGCAGCCGCTCATCGGCGCTGAACTGCGGATTGACCGTGGGTGCGGCCAGAGGTTTCCGGAAAGCCTTGCTGAAGATCGTTTCGCCGCTGCTGTTAAGGATGAACAGTTTTCCATTCCCAGAGGGAGTGCCTTTCGAGATGGCAATGAACCGGCCGCTGGCTGAGATCGCAATCGAAGGGCCTCTCATTCCTTTGAGGTGCTTCTCGATCTTTCCGGACATGCAGTCCGCGAGAACCAGTCCATATGTCCCATCACAAAGGGCCTTTGTGGAGTGGGGAATCTGAAAGAGCCAGGAAGTGTCTCCGGGAATCCTAAAACTGCTGATCACGACTTCATTCGCCTCCATCTGCTGATACACCGGTCTTAAGACGCATTCGTGTCAGTTGCTTTGTTCTCTATATCAGGGCAAAGTCCATGGCAAGAGCGAAAAAAGCGTGCTGACGATGGAAGAAGAGTATACAAAACGCCTCCTCCATGCACAGCGAAGGAGGCATCACAGCGGATTGGCTCAGAAGCCGATCCGCTTGTTTTCTGCGATCTTGGGCAGCAGGGACAGCGACCGGTCGTGGATCGCCAGCTCGACATCGTCGCCGGAGACCTGCAGGCGGCCGTCCTCGTCGAAGTTGCCGCGCAGGGCGGCCTTGGCGCGGATGCGCTCGACCATGTTGCGGACGAAGCGGGCGTTGCCGAAGTCGCGGGATTTCAGCACATGATCCTCCAGCTTGTCGAAGAAGGCCTTCGCGGTCTCCCGGGCGCCATCGTCCAGGCTGCTGGCCTTGTTCATCATCTGCAGGAAGATCTCGTAGAGCTGCTCGCGGGAATAGTTCGGGAACTCGATCATGTAGGGCATGCGGCTGTCCAGGCCGCGGTTGCCCTTGAGCAGCTCGTTCATCTCGTCGGTATAGCCGGCCATGATGACGACCATATCCTGCCGGTGGTTCTCCATCTCGGCGATCAGGGTGGCGAGGGCCTCCCGGTGGTAGCTGCCGCCGGTGCTGACGTAGCGGCCGCTGTCATACAGGGCATAGGCCTCGTCGATAAACAGCACGGAGCCGTAGGCGTCGCGGCAGATCGCGGCGGTCTTCGGGGCGGTCTGGCCGACATATTCGCCCAGGAAGTCCAGCCCCTTGTACTCGAAGAAGAAGCCCTTGCGCAGCACGCCCTGCTCCGCCAGCACTCGGCCGATGATGCGGGCCACGGTGGTCTTGCCGGTGCCGGGATTGCCGAGGAAGCGCATGTGCAGGCACGGCGCGTCGACGGACTTGTTCTTGCGGCTGGCCACGATCTGCGCGATGATCTCCTTGACCTGGCTGACGATCTGATCCATGCCGATCATGCTTTCCAGCTGCTCCATGCCGCTGGTCAGCTCGTCTTCCTTGGCGTAGAAGTCGCCCAGCTCGTCGGCGTGAATCTCCATGCTGTCCTGATTCTGCGCCACGTTGTAGAGCATCTTGCGGTAGATCATCTCGTTGATCAGCTTCTTGATCGTCTTCAGCCCGTAGAAGCGGCCGTCGCTGCGCTCCTGCTGGACGCGCAGCTCCATCGCCGGCCAGACATCCTCCGCGGCGTGGTAGCCCTTGTTCTGCAGGAAGAGATCGCCGCAGTGGCACAGGTCCTCCAGGGACAGCGGCGGCACCTGCACCGTGCGCAGGAACATGATGTCCGCCAGGGTCTCCGCCACCTGCTTGAAGACCTCCTTCTCCAGGAAGGGCACGGAGAACACGATGATGTTCTGCGTGTTCTTCGCCTCCAGCTGCAGCAGGAAGTTCCGGAAGCCCAGATCGGTGCGCATCGTGGACAGCTCGCCGGAGATGTCGATGCACACGATGTGCTGGGCGCCGCCGCTGACCGACACCTTCGTCAGAATCTGATCATAGTTCTTGCGGCCGTTGTCACTCTCGATCTTGACCTCCTGCACGGGGCGGCTGTCCACGTTGATCAGCCCCACCTCCGCCAGGGTCTCCGCCATCAGCTTCAGCATGGTCGTCAGGCCGTAGCCGTAGTCGATCGCGAACAGGTACCGCTGGGCGAGGAAGACCTCCTGCATCTTGTGCTGCTTGATGTGGCCCGCCAGGCTGCGGAACTCGGTGATCAGCGCCTTGAACTCCTCCGCGCCGATCAGCTGGCTGGCCGAGTTGAAGGGATCCTGCGCGCTCAGATGGCTCTCCTTGGCGGGCGGCGGGGCGGCCGGCTTGCTGGGGGTCATCGGCGGCGGGCTCGGCGGGGCGGGCGGGGGCGGCGGCGGGGCAGGCTTGGTCTCCTTTTTCTGCGGGGTCTCCGCGTCGTCCGTCTTTTCCAGCCCCACGAAGATCCGCTCCTGCGGGTTTTCCATGCCCAGGATCTCCCGGGCCAGCGCCATGATGATGTCGATGACGCGCGTCTCCTGCTCCGTCTTCACCAGCAGGACGCAGCCGGCCAGGCTGGTGTGCTGCACCTTGGCCTCCATGCCCTCGGCCGCCAGCCTCTTGGCCAGCTCCTCCGCGAAGCCGGGCACGATCTTCTTCTGCGTATCCGAACTGTGCTCCAGAATCCAGCTGCCCGGAAAGCGAAGGGAAAATTTGAAGCTCATCGCGAACCTCCTCCCTGAAACGTCTGGCAGTATTGTAGAGAATAACCCCCGTTTTGTCAAGCCGGGGCGCGCTCAGGGCCGCTTTGGGGACAGCCCCCTCGTTACTACTCAGCCTTCCAGACCGACAGAGAAAGAAAAAAGTTGAGTTAGGGAAATAGAACCAAAAGGAGTTTTGAAGCCGCCCTCGAAT
>OCTW013402149.1_pt1 | contig 12281 bp, 10 predicted proteins | sample 1539671 | NCBI WGS metagenome assembly OCTW01 (sample SAMN02144230, study PRJEB22623) | gut metagenome | biome: sheep rumen | host: Ovis aries | place: New Zealand | reverse complement strand
CAACCGGGAAGCAAACAGGCTTCACTTGAAAAGCTGCTGGTGGACATATTCAGCCGGAAGCTGACAGGCCAGTTGATCGAGCGGGCTGAGTATCGACAGATATACGAAGATGCATTTGGCAAATATGCGATCAATGAATTGGCACTTTTTCGCTATGCCGGAAGGCGTCATCTTAAATCTGACATCCGAAAATTTATTGAGGATGAGACTAATATAGAGCTGAGATCGGAGGAATGGACATGATTGATAAGAAAATCTATGATCTTAACTATATTCGTGAATTGCAGGCGAGGTACAAAACAGATCGGGCCTATTGGAGAGGGTACTTTACGCATTTGGACTTCTTGAGGCGCTAGTTAAGGTAGGGATGAAGTTTACCTTTAAGGGCGGCACAAGCCTGATGCTCCTGTTGGATCATCCGATCAGGCTATCCACGGACATCGACATCATTGTGGATCCGGGGACTGATGTGGAGAGCTACATTGAGCAGGCGGGGACCATCTTCCCCTTTCTGCGAAAGGAAGAGGATATCCGTAAGGGGCGGAACAATATAGAAAAACGCCACTTCAAATTTATCTACTATTCCCCCGTCCGGCAGAGAGAGTTTTACATATTGCTGGATATTGTTTTCATGGAATCTCCGTATGACCAGGTTGTGACAAAGCCCATTCGTAATGATCTACTTGTCACAGTTCCGGAAGACCTTGTGGTAACCATGCCAACGATGGAATGCATTCTGGGTGACAAGCTGACTGCTTTCGCCCCGCATACTACAGGTGTCCTGTTGGGGGAGGGAAAAGAACTGGAGATCGCCAAGCAAATGTTTGATGTAGCCGCCTTGGCAGAGCGGATGCAGGACCAGAAGCAGTTTCGTGCGACCTATGACAAAGCTGTTGTAGAAGAACTGGCTTTCCGGGGATTAGAATTGGAAAAAGAGAAAGTCCTGAAAGACACCATCCGGGCCTGTATCAGTATTATCAGCCGTGGCGAATATGATAAAGAGGACTATGTGGAATACCTGAAGGGTATCCGCTCCCTGACTGATCATATTCTTGGGAAGAAATTTACACCGGAAATCGCTGCTGAGAAAGCATGTTCAGTGATGTGTCTTGCCGCCAGTGCTTTGACACAGACGGATTATCCGAAGATTGCTGATGCAGCAGGATATGCGAAAGAACGTCTCGCAGACGATCAATACAAGCACCTCGCTTATATCCGGAAGAGAAATCTTGAAGCTTATGGCCATCTTGTGGAAGCTGCAAGGATGCTCGAAGGAGTTTAATGTTTATTACATTACATAGCCCGATTATTATGTTCCTTTTATTGAGGCTTCTGGCATGATAGTGGGTACTCATGCCAGAAGCCTCTAAAAAATGTACATTTGCCAGGCCGGCATTTTTCCCTCTTGGAAAACGGCCCTTGAATGTCCGCAGTATACCACATCCTGCCGCCCAAGGCCTTACTACCGGAATTTCCGGCTCATGGTGTACATTTAAAAGAGAAGAAGAGACCCCGCAAAAGAGCGCAGAACACGGCACTTTGCGGTGTCTGAGGAAGGAAGTTTTCTATGACGAGGATACTTTTCGTCTGCCACGGCAATATCTGCCGCTCCGTCGGAGCACAATATATTCTGCAGGACATGGTTAACCAAAAGCACATCGCCGGACACTTGCTGATCGACTCGGCGGCGACATCAGCCGAAGAAATTGGAAATCCGATATATCCGCCGATGAAGCGTGCGCTCGAAGACAGGCATATCCCGGTCGGAAACCACCAGGCAAAACAACTCCGCAAAGCAGACTACGCCAAATACGATCTGATCATTGGAATGGACGAAGAAAATCTGCGTGTGATGCAGCGGATCTTTGGCGGTGATCCGGATGGAAAGCTGCATTATCTTCTGGAGTACACCGGTCAGTCCGACAGAATGATTGCCGACCCTTGGTATACCAGAAAGTTCGACAGGTGCGTGGAGGAAATTATGGAAGGATGCGCGGGACTTCTCCGGGAAGTGATGCGTGGACATTGCCTCCGGCCTGATGCATAATATTTGAAGAGGCAAACGGGAGCGAAGAAGTGACCAATACGCTGCCATGGGAGGAGAATCCGGAAGATGGAAAACACAAAAGAAAAATCAAAAGTTTACTTCACCGATTTCCGCACAAGAATCGGTGTAAGTCTCACGAAGAAGCTGCAGATGCTGATCCGCGCGGCAGGAATCGGCACAATTGATATGGACGGCAAATTTGTCGCGATCAAGATGCATTTCGGAGAGCTGGGGAATCTTGCGTATCTGCGTCCGAACTACGCGAAGGCAGTGGCGGACGTTGTTAAGGAACTTGGCGGCATTCCGTTCCTTACCGACTGCAACACGCTCTATCCGGGCAGCCGTAAAAACGCGCTGGAGCATCTGGAATGTGCGCAGATCAACGGCTTCAATCCGCAGACAACCGGATGCCAGATCCTGATCGGCGACGGCCTGCGCGGTACGGACGACGTTGAAGTGCCGGTTCGTAACGGTGAATACTGCAAAACAGCATACATCGGACGCGCCATCATGGACGCCGACATTGTGATTTCGCTGACGCATTTCAAGGGTCATGAGGCGACCGGTTTTGGCGGAACCCTGAAAAACATCGGCATGGGCTGCGGTTCCCGCGGTGGTAAAATGGCGCAGCACAATCAGGGAAAGCCGCATGTTGACCAGGAACTGTGCCGATCCTGCCATCGCTGCGCGAAAGAGTGCGGTTCAGATGCTATTTCCTATGAAAACGGCAAGGCTTTTATCAATCAGGATCTTTGTAAAGGGTGCGGACGCTGCATCGGCGCGTGCTCTTATGACGCAATCAGCAATGATAACAGCAACGCGAATGAAATCCTTGGCTGCAAAATCGCGGAGTATACGCAGGCGGTTGTTGACGGAAGGCCGTGTTTTCACATCAGTCTGATTACAGACGTTTCACCGAACTGCGACTGCCACGGCGAAAACGACGCGCCGATTCTGCCGAATCTTGGCATGCTGGCGTCGTTCGATCCGGTTGCGCTGGATCAGGCTTGCGTGGATCTTTGCCAGAAAGCGGAGCCGGTCCGCAACAGTCAGCTGGGCGAGCATCTCGCGGACCCGCATTTCCATCAGCATCACGATCATTTTATGGACAGCAATCCGAATGTCCGCTGGAAAGAGACGCTGGAGCATGGGGAGAAGATCGGGCTCGGCTCCAGAGAGTATGAGCTGATTACGCTGAAATAAAGCTGAAAAGGAAGCAGGCGGCGGAAAACCGCCGCCATGCCTTAGAGACATAGAGACGCGCAAGCTGTAAATTGCAGGAAGTTTTGTTTTACTGATTGTATTTTTGCTTTCCGGAATCTAACATTATGAGCAAAGAAAAACTTCATCCGTTGGGAAGTTTTCCTCTGTACTCTCTGCCGGTTTCCTGCCGGCGGAATCCATCATTTCTCAATATCCTGTCTTAAGGAGGAAAGTCATGAATCATCAGATCAGCTATGCACAGTTCTATCAATTTCTCAGAGAGCAGAAGAAGCAGCTTGCATCCCGGAAAGAAAAATTGCTGGAGGTAACAGATGTCAATGCAGATACGTATCTGTCTTCCTGCAAGGATCACAACACTTATGCTTATTACATCAACAATATTCACAGGGGAAGCCGCAGCCGCGTCAGCCTCATCCAGACAAGTACTTCACAGCTTATTCCGCTTGCGGTGAATACAGCGAATATTTTTCTGCTGGAGGACATCTGCACAATGCTGGAGATGATCAAAGCCGCGCTCCGGGAAGCGCCTGCCAGCGGCAGCCGGTATGAAAAGAAAATTCTGGAGAACAGGGGAATGATGTCTCTGCTGTATCAGCACAAACAGCAGGAACAGGAAGTCTGGATCCGCAAATGGGAGGAAACAAAGTTCCCTGAAAACCCAAGTCATCCGGAAAATAGAATTGTACCGTCAGTTCTTGGAATGGTCCGCTCAAAATCGGAGGCGCATCTGGTTAACAAGCTTTACGAAATGGGCATTGTTGAGAAATATGAGGCTCCGCTGTTTTTGGGCAGGGACACTATCTATCCAGACGTAACGGCTATAGATCCAAGAACAGGCAGATTTATTTATTTTGAGCACATGGGGATGATTGACAATAATGATTACTTTAATGCAGCGCTGAAGCGGCTTGCGCTCTATCAAAGGAATCATATTTATCTGAATGTGAATTTGTTTGTTTTTACGGAAACAAAGGATAATCCCTGCGACTTCCAGTGGATGGACAAGGTGCTGGAGCATATCTTTACGATGCCTTTGCAGGAATAAGACTGTTGCTGTAGGCGGATGGGAATGATTCTTGGAGAGATTTCTTGCAGATCGGAAGGATTTCAAAATTTGCAAGAAGGCATTCTTTACAAGATCACAAAATCGGAAATTTGCAAGAAGAATATCGGCAGGCCACAAATTTGCTTCTTGCAAAAATCGGATATTCTGGAATTTGCAAGAAGCTCTTCGTGCAAAACACCTCCGGGGGCCCCGGAGTTACTGCCGCTGCTGCGCGCGAGCCGCCCCGGGCATCCGCCCGGCGCGGCACACCACACTTATATTAAAGGTTAAAGGCCAAAATCCGGAATCGAAGCAAAACCCTTCGCGAGATCCGCATCCGTAGGAATATAGTCTGTCATCATACCATCATTGAATTGCTGGTAAGCGGTCATATCAAAGTATCCTGTTCCTGTAAGGCCGAAGAGAATGGTTTTCTCCTCGCCGGTCTCCTTGCAGCGAAGAGCCTCATTAATTGCGGCCCGAATCGCGTGGCTTGATTCCGGCGCGGGGAGCGTACCTTCGGTTCTCGCGAACAGTTCCGCCGCCCGGAAAACAGACGTCTGCTCCACCGAAACAGCCCGCATATAGCCGTCATGATAAAGCTGCGAAAGAATCGGGCTCATACCATGATAACGAAGGCCTCCGGCATGATTCGGAGAAGGAATGAAATCATGACCGAGCGTGTACATCTTCGCGATCGGCGTGACCATGCCGGTATCGCAGAAGTCATAAACAAATTTCCCTCTGGTCAGCGACGGGCAGGAAGCCGGTTCAACCGCGACAATATCATAATCCGCTTCGCCGCGGAGCTTCTCTCCCATAAACGGAGCAATCAATCCGCCCAGATTCGACCCGCCGCCTGCGCAGCCGATCACAACGTCGGGCTTGATGCCGAGCTTGTCGAGGGCTGTTTTGGCTTCAAGACCGATGATACTCTGATGCAGAATAACCTGATTCAGCACCGAGCCGAGCACATAGCGATAGCCTTCCGAATGTGTCGCAACTTCAACTGCCTCTGAAATCGCGCAGCCGAGCGAGCCGGTCGTGCCGGGGTGCTCCTGCAGAATTTTGCGGCCGATCTCCGTCGTGTCAGACGGCGAAGGAGTTACGGAAGCTCCGTACGTGCGCATCACTTCGCGGCGGAACGGCTTCTGTTCGTAGGAGACCTTGACCATGTATACTTTGCAGTCGAGATGGAAAAACGCGCACGCCATGGACAGCGCAGTCCCCCACTGGCCGGCACCGGTTTCCGTTGTCACACCCTTAAGGCCCTGCTTCTTCGCGTAATATGCCTGCGCAATCGCGGAGTTCAGCTTATGGCTGCCGGAAGTATTGTTGCCTTCAAACTTGTAGTAAATGTGTGCCGGCGTGTCCAGCGCCTTCTCCAGAAATTCGGCGTGAACGAGCGGCGACGGACGGTACATCTTGTAGAAATTGTAGATTTCGTCAGGAATTTCAAACTCTCTGGTTGTGTTGTCCAGTTCCTGTTTTACCAGATCCTCGCAGAAAACGACCGACAGCTCCTGTGCCGTCATCGGCTGCAGAGTCCCGGGATTGAGGAGCGGAGCAGGCTTGTTGATCATATCCGCGCGGAGATTGTACCATGCCTTCGGAATCTCGTTTTCTTCAAGATAGGTTTTGTAAGGGGTGTTCTGGATCATGATGGTGCTCCTTTCTTTGTTTTGCCGGCTGTACCGGCGCTGCATCCCGGACGACAAAAAAGCTCTCGTCCAGCTACGTTTTCGTAGGGACAAGAGCTTGAATACTCCTGCGGTGCCACCCTAGTTGGTGCGTCAAAACACACCCGCTCATGCATACTATCATATGCAGGAAGTTGATTACGGAGATCCGCCTCCGTCTCACCTACTGAGCGTGCAGCCCAGTTCGGATTGCCCTCGGAAGCCCATTCGGAATACATTTCCTGCTGCCGTCACACTATCGGCAGCTCCCTGAAAGGAAAGAGGCATTCTTACTATTTCTTCCTCAACGGTTTAAAGTGATGATACAGTAAAGCACTGCCGCTGTCAACTAGATGATATAAAAAAACAGGGCATCTGAATTAATGCGTTCAGATGTCCTGTCTTCATGGGCACAGCGGGGCTCGAACCCACGACCTTCTGGTTGTGACCCAGATGCTCTCCCGGCTGAGCTATGTGCCCGTAATGAAAATTATTATACTCCTGTCCTACTTTAACCACAACAGGAAAACACAAGAGAGACGAAATCATTCACACACAAACTTTCGCCAGCCTCCGCTCCATCTACGATCTGAAGTATAATATGAATGTGGCAAATAAACCTGAGCAGTTGCTGCGGGGGTGTCGGAATGACAAAGCTCTTTCTGATTACAGGCGCGACAGGTCATGTCGGAACAGTACTGGTGCGTGAATTGCTGCGGCGCGGCGAGAAAGTCCGTGCGCTGGTCCTTCCCGGAGATGCGAAAAATCTGCCCGCCGGCGTGGAATACACAGTAGGCGACATTACGAAGCCGGAGACAATGAAAGGCTTCTTTTCAAGGAAGGATCAGGCGGGAGACGCTGGCTTCGACCGCCTGATCCTGATTCACTGCGCCGCGATCATCACGATCGCAACAGCCAAAGATCCGCGGATTTATCGGACAAATGTCATTGGTACGGACAATGTCATGCGGCTTGCCCGCCAAAACAACGTCGACCGGATCATCTACCTCAGCTCCGTGCATGCAATTCCGGAGAAGCCAAAAGGCAAGGTAATTACAGAAGTGGCAGCGTTTTCACCGGAGAAAACGGACGGCCAGTACGCAAAAACAAAAGCGGAAGCCGCCAATATCGTACTCGGATACGCGCGTCAGGGACTCAATGTCAGCATTGTGCATCCATCCGGAGTTATCGGCCCCGGGGACCGTCTGATGAAGAATCATATGATTCGTGTTTTACGGGACATGGCGTCCGGCCGGATTCTTGTTGCCGTGCAGGGCGGTTATGATTTTGTTGATTCGAGAGACGTTGCAGCCGGAATCCTCGTCTGCGTTGAAAAGGGACGCGCCGGTGAGTGCTACATTTTGAGCGGACATTACATTACGGTGCCGGAACTTTTAAATCTGGTTCGCAGGATCTGTGGAAAGAAAGAGAGAAAGCTGGTTGTGCCATATCGGGTGGCAATGGCTGCCGCTCCGTTCGGGGAATGGTTTGCGCATCTTTCAGGCCGTAAGGCACCGGTTATAACGCCCTATTCGGTGCGGACACTTCACACGAACGGATATTTCTCATGCGAGAAGGCGCGGCGGGAACTGGGATATCAACCGCGGGATTTGGAAGAAACGATTCGTGATTCGCTGCAGTATATCGACGAGCATACCGGCGGGCGCTGAGGCAGCCGCCGCTCGGAGAAAAGCCGGCAGTCACTGCCGGCTTTTCCCTGCGGCCGCCTTCTGATACAGCAGTCCGCCGGCAATCAGAATTATACCAATCAGGTCCGTGAGCGGCTTCGGATCAATCAGCAGGATACCGCCGGTTGCCATCGCGATGCGGACCAGCGCATTCATATCGCAGAAAACATATCCCTCCAGCGCCGCGGACACACCAAAGATACCGATCAAAGACGTCGCCGCGATCTGCGCGACCTGCAGCGCATTTGTGTCAATTAGAAGCAGCGCAGGGCTGAAGCAGAACACATACGGCACGATGAAAACCGCAATCGCAAGGCGCGAAGCATTGAAGGCGGTTTTCATCGGATTGGACTTTGCTATCGCCGAGCCTGCGTAAGCCGCGAGAGCGACAGGCGGCGTGATGTCCGCAACAATACCGAAATAAAATACAAAGAAATGCGCCGCGAGCGCAGGTACGCCCATCCGGATCAGAATCGGCGCCGTCGTTGCCGCCATAATGCAGTAGTTTGCGGTTGTCGGTACGCCCATGCCGAGCACGATGCAGCATAACATCGTAAGAACAAGCGCGATGATCAGTTTATCCCCCGCAATCGCGATGATGCCATTGATCAGCTCGTTTGCAAGACCGGTCATCGTGATGCAGCCGGAAATAATGCCGGCTACGCCACAGGCCGCCGCGACCGTGATTGTGCCGCGCCCGCCCGCTTCCAGGGCGTCGATGAGCTTTTTCGGGGTAATTCTGTTCCGGCGGTCAAAGAGGCTTACTACGATCGACAAAACAATCGCGTAACTCGCCGCCTTCTGCATGGTCATATAGTTGCCGGAAACCCAGACAACCAGCATGATGAGAGGGAGCAGCAGATAGATTTTGCGGGCCAGAACGCGGAAAACCGGCAGCTGATCCCTCGGAATGCCGGAGAGGCCGAGGCGCTTTGCCTCCAGATGAACGGCGATGAAAATGCCTGTAAAGTACAGAAGCGCCGGCAGAATCGCGCGCACGATAATGGCACTGTAGGGAACGCCTACAAAATCTGCCATTAAAAACGCGGCAGCGCCCATAATCGGAGGCATGATCTGACCTCCGGTGGAGGCGGCTGCTTCGACGGCGCCGGCAAATTCAGGCCGGTAGCCGGTCTTTTTCATCATCGGGATGGTCACCGATCCGGTTGTTACGGTATTGCCGACCGAAGAGCCGGAAACCATGCCGCAAAGAGCAGAGGAAATGACCGAGACCTTCGCGGGACCGCCCGCGAATCTTCCCGCGACGCAGTTCGCGAGATCAATGAAAAACGCCGAGATGCCGGTCCGCTCCAGAAACGCGCCGAAGATGATGAAAACAACGATGTATTTGGAACAGACGTTGACGGGCGTTGAGAAGATGCCTTCTTTTGTGTAAAACAAATTCCGGACGAGGTACCGCACACGCCCGAAAAAGTCGGGATTCGTCAGGCCGTACGAGAGTGCGTAAATCAGGAAAAACAACGCCACAAACAAAATCGGCAGCCCTACGCACCGCCTTGTGATCTCGATCAGAGCAAGAAGACCGATGATGCCGATCACGATCTGGTATGGGGCGAAGCGGGTGCCCTGCTGGATGATGTTTTGCGCGTTGAAAGTGAAGTAAAGAAACGCACTGGTGCCCAGAATCATGAAAAGAATGTCATACCAGGGCATATAGTCGGGCTTCTGTTCCCCTTTTTTCGCAGGATAGGTCAGGAAACCCAGCATGATGATGAGCGCGAGGAAGGACGTCAGCCGGATTTCCTCGAGGAATGTCGCGAACAGTGTCACATAGATGCACCAGAGCGAGAATGCGGCGGTGATCAGACGAATCGCCTGCTTTCTGCGGCCGGTCCAGATGCGGGTGTTGCTTTCGCGGTCGTATTTTTTCATGATTGCGGAGACGTCCGCGCCGCCGATACCGGCAGTGCCGGCCGCGGCGTTGTTTCCGGCGCTTTGCGCAGCGGCATCGCCCGCCGCCTGCGCCGCACCCTGTGCGCCGGCAATGCTGTTCTTCTGATTCAGATCGTTACTCATTCGCGTCCTCCTGTGCCTGCGGGGCCGGCTCCCGTGTGTCCACTTCGATGCCGTGCTCTTTGTAATAGCGGGCGGCGCCTTCGTGGAACGGAACGGCCATGCCTTCGGTCGCGTTTTCCAGAGACAGTTCTTTGCCTTTGGCGTTTTCTTTCGCGATTTCATCCGCATGATCAAAAACAGCCGCCGTCAGCCGGTACGCCGTGTCGTCTTCCATTGCAGCGGAAACGATGACGGTCGCTTTGACAGTGATGGTCTCGACAGGCTTGTCCTGTCCGGGATAGGTACCCGCGGGAATCTCAAGCGGTGAGTAGTACGGATCCGCCTGCAGGATTTTGTCCCGGAGTTCGCCATCAATGTTGATGAGCGAGACGCCGTTCGTTGTAGCGAGTTCGGTGATCGCGGTGGTCGGAGCGCCGGAGACCATGAAGGCCGCGTCAATTTTGCCGTCTTTCAGGGATTCCTTGGAGTCTTCGAAGGACTGATACTGGGGACGGATGTCTTTCATTGTGATCCCGGCCGCCGACAAAACATCGACCGCGTTAAAATACACGCCCGATCCGGCTTCACCGACCGAAATGCTTTTGCCCTTGAGATCCCCGACCGAATGAATATCCTTGTCCATGGTGATGAGCTGGACCGTTTCGGCGTAGAGACCGCCCAGAACGCGGAAGTCGTGGGTGGGGCCGTCTTTTTCAAACGATTTGGTACCGTTCCAGGCATAGGTCATGACATCGGACTGCGAAAAGCCGAGCTGAAAATCGCCGTCCTGAACCGACTGAATGTTGACTTTGGAGCCACCGGTTGAGACGGCGGTTACTTTCGCGCCGCCGTAGCGGGTCATGTACTGCGCGATAATGCCGCCATAAGAATAGTAGGTGCCTGCCGTGCCGCCGGTGCCGAACATCAGGCGGGAAGAGCCGGCGCCGCACCCGGTTGTCAGAATGGCTGCGGAAAGCGAAAGGGCAATCGCGGCGCGCAGCATAAGGTGTTGTTTTATCACGGGGAACCTCCTTGAAATAGTGTCCGTTCCTGATTTGTATACAAGTATCCACATTATAACAGAAAATGAAGGAAAAGGAAGACAGACAGAAATTCCAGCGACGTGGTACAATGTACAAAACAAAAATTGCAGACAGGAGATCACCCATGTCCGAGATCAGATATCCCATCATTACAATCAGCAGAGAATATGCTGCCGGCGGCCGTTCCGTGGCGCGGGGGCTTGAGAAGAATCTCGGCATCCCGTTTTATGACAAAGATTTTGTCAAGGCAACCGCTGCCGCATCCGGCTATTCCGAGGAAGATATTTTACAGGAAGGCGAACAGCTCAGCAGAGCGGGCCGCTTTGTTACAAATCTTCTGAATCCGGTTACCTATCAGAGTTCTTCCGATAATATTTTCTACGCGCAGAAGCAGGTCATTCTGACGCTCGCGCAGAAGCCCTGCATTATCATCGGCCGGTGCGCAAACGTGATTTTAAAGGATGCGGGCGTGGATTGTTTTCGCGTATTTCTGTACGCCGACGAAGAGCACCGGTGGAGCCGCGCCGAGGAAATCGCGGAAAACGGAGACGCCGATCTGAAAAGGTACCTTTCGAAGCGGGACAGCATGCGGGAAACGTATTATAAGACGTACACAGGCCATGATTTTGGCGATGTTCACGATTATGACATCTGCCTTGATACGGGAAAACTCGGATATGAGCGCTGTATTTCCGTTCTGACGCAGATTATGGAAGGGCTTGCCGCGAAGTGACAGGAGTCACAGCAGCGGCAGCGCTGGCACGGTCAGATACCGGCAGGAAGGCAGCGCCGGAACAGCCGGGCGGAAAGGAGAAGGCATGGAAGAGTGCAGACAGGATTTTGGCAAAACAGACGCCGCAGGACACAAGTATGATTTTGACACGGTCATCGACCGCCGTGGCACAGGCTGTATCAAATATGACGCAATGCAGCGCCGGATGGGACGGGAGGATCTGCTATCGCTCTGGGTCGCGGACATGGATTTCCGGATGCCGCAGGAAGTGATCGATGATCTGAAGGCACGGGTCGACCATGGAATTTTCGGATATACGGATCCGGATGAGCGCTATTTTGCCGCTTGTGAAGGCTGGTTCAAACGCCATTACGCGCATGCGTTCCACAGGGAGTGGAATACGGTGACGCCGGGCGTTGTCTACGCGCTCGCGCAGGCGGTCCGCGCGTTCACGGAGCCGGGAGACGCGGTGATTATCCAGCAGCCGGTCTACTATCCGTTCAAATCAGTGATCGAGGATAACGGCCGTCGGCTTGTCAACAGTCCGCTCCGGTTTGACGGGGAGCGGTATACGATGGATTTTGACGATTTCGAGGCGAAAGTCCGCGAGAATAACGTCCGCCTTTATCTTCTGTGCAACCCGCACAATCCGGTCGGACGCGTCTGGACGCGGGATGAGCTGCTGCAGGTGGCGGAAATCTGCAGGAGGAACGGCGTCATTGTTTTCTCGGACGAAATTCACTGTGATTTCATTTATCCCGGGTACACGTTCACATCGTTTTCGGAGCTGGGAGAAGAATACCTGC
>OCTW011613393.1_pt1 | contig 12281 bp, 8 predicted proteins | sample 1539671 | NCBI WGS metagenome assembly OCTW01 (sample SAMN02144230, study PRJEB22623) | gut metagenome | biome: sheep rumen | host: Ovis aries | place: New Zealand | reverse complement strand
CCTATCGATCGGCTGCGCCATATGAACATGCCTGCTGTTTCCTTTTACCTCGATCATGGCGTCGACCTTTCCCGCGATCTTCTGGAAATTGCGGTATGTGCTCAGCATAATAATGGCGGTCTCTCTGCAGATGCCAACTGGGAAACCCGCATCCATGGCCTTTTCGCCATCGGCGAGGTCTGCGGCAGCCACGGCATCACCCGTCCAGGCGGCAGTGCGCTCAACGCCGGTCAGGTGGGCGCCATCCGCGCTTCTGACTGTATCCGGCTTCGCAAAAAAGATGCACCTGCTGCGGAGGACGCTGCAGATGTCCTGCGGAAAGACGCCGAGGCCTTCCTGTCCCTGCCTGACCGTGCCCATGGCACCCACCCTGCCAACCAGGTCTTTCTGGATGTGTCTGCCCGGATGAGTGCCTGCGCAGCGATGATCCGGAACAAGGAAGAAATGCTGCGCCTCCTTTCTGATATTGAAGAGATTCTATCCGATTATCCCGCCTTTATCAGCGCTCCGACACCGGAACAGATTCCCCTGTTCTACCGGCTCCGGGATATCCTCCTTACCCAGCGGGCTTATCTGCTTGCCATGTGCGATTTCGCCGGCCACGCCGGATCCAGGGGCTCCGCGCTCTATCCGGACGCCTCCTCTCCTCTTCCATGCGATGGGCTTCCGGACCTGTTCCGCTGCCGATTGGATGATCCCGGCAATGCACAGCTTATTCAGGAAACCGATGCCGTTTCCGGCTGCTGCATGTGGCGCAGCGTACGCCCCATTCCGCAGGAGGATTATTTCTTCGAAAACCAATGGACTGCGTTCAGAAAACGGGAAGGCATTTGAGTTTCTCCACCATCCCTGTTCTCTACACCCAAAAGGACCGGCTTGTGACCGGTCCTTTTTCCTTGCAAATAAAAACGGCAGCTCACGCTGCCGTATAGAGAATGATGTAATTATGGTTTGCAGATGCTGCAGGCGCGATAGCCGTTGCTTTCTGCCTGGCGCTTGCTGTTGAACGGAACCTGGTTTTCGGGCTTGGGCAGCACGCGGCAGGTGGGCAGGTGATATACGCCGGAGTTGATATTGCCGACATACTTGCCGATTGCCGATGTCGCTGTTTTGGTCGCGGTATCATCAAACGTTACCAGTTCTGCCGGCACCCAGCCTTCCTTATGGCTCGTGGTTTCAACCTGGTACCAGAGAGAGCCGTCCGATGCATACATGGCACCGTAGACGTTCAGCTTGATGCCCTTCCTCAGGGTATCGACGATTTTTCCGCGGGAATACGCGGACGCACGCAGCGTGACATCCGATTCTGCTGTCTTTCCCACATAGGGATCTTCATAGCCGATGTAGTTGGCAGGGGTTTCTGTGGCCGAGGGGTTTGTCTTGGCTGTTGCCGCCATGCCTATCGTGCTCATGGCAAGCATCAGAACAAGCATCAGGATGGATACGAGTTTTTTCATAATCCCTTTCCTCCTAAATCTACTTATTTAAACTGGACACGCTTATTTTATCATTCCGAAAAAGCGCGCGTCAATGCTAAGCCGTCTCTTTTTCGGACGTGCTGCGGTCTGCCGCCTGTTTTGCCTTTCGGGCTTTTTCCAAAAAGCGCAGGTCCGGCAGGACCGGATTGCATTTCGGGCACATCTCCTTCGGCAGTTTTTCATCCGCAGCATTGATCTGCAAAAACGCATCTTCACACGCCAAAGTATGCAGCACCTCTCCGGTTGCCCCTGTGCAGAAGGAGTACTTTCTGCCCCATTTGGGCTCTGAGAACCGGGTATAGGCTGCATTGTCCATCGGGTCCTCTTTTCTGCGCTGCAGGTAGAGGGCATAGGCTTCCCGCTCCCACGGCAGTCCATCCTCTCCGATACAGGTATCCTCCGGCATTTCGTCATCCGGTTTCTGCGGGGGATCCAGCACCGGCACTTGCGCTTCCCTCAGCTGTTCCTTTTGCTGCGCATGGCTTACCTGCTTCTGCTTTTTGCGTCTGCGGGAAAGAGCAAATGCACCCGCTCCCACCACAGCCGCTGCGCCTGCGGCCGGAAGGGCCGGATTTACGCCGTCTTTTTCCGGTGCTTCATTGACAAATATGACTTCCGGATCCAGCGGGAACTCTTCCTCAATTTCCTTCTCTGTGCGCTTTTTCTGTGCTTCCCACTGGGCCAGTGTTGCCGGCTTTTCCGGAATCTTCAGCACCCATTTTTCCCCTGTATACGGGCAGATGCCGTTTTCATGCTGATGGGCCGCATATCCGTGATGGTAATGGTACAGTCCGGTGCTGTGGTCGTAATGTCCGCCGTTGGCATCCGTTCCGCCCGGGCTGGCCAGCGCCGTCCCTGCTGCTGAGAGCCACAGAAGCAAAAACACAATGAGTCCTTTTTTCATGGTCAAGTTCCTTCCTTTCTTATTTGAACCAGGCATCCGGCAGATAAGTGCGCTGCGCTTCCAGCATATCGTCAAAAAGCTTCTGCCCGTCCTGAAGGGAAACGCCGGCCAGCTGCGGGTCATTCATGAACGTGGTGAATCCAAGAGCGCGGTCGCATGTCAGCGCCGCACGCAGGGTATTCTCCTGATTGTAGACATGCCTTGCCACCAAAGGCAGAATATTGCCGGGAAGCGCACCTGCGTAAACCGGTTCAATCCCGTTGGCACAAAAGCGTGCATTGGTTTCCACCACGGCTCCCAGAGGCAGATTCGGAATCTGTCCCCGGTTCGGCATATTGACGTTGCTGATACAGTCTTCCAGGCCCAGAAGCGCTCGAAGAAGCAGGTGCCCTTCCTCGCCGGAAGGCTTAAGCTCCATCGTTTCCTCTCCGGACATGAGGCGCTGTGCACGTGCAAGACGTTCATGCAGATCCTGTATCCGCCATTCGACGGTGGTCAGTCCGAACTTCCATGCGGTTACGTCCTCCGGGGTTTTTGTGTACCAGGGCGCGACAAACTCCGCCAGATGCCGGTCTCCCGCCGCAGCAATGGCTCCAAATCGACGGAAAAGATCAAATTTGACGCGATGCGCACATTTGAAGCTGGAATTTCTCCAGTTTTTTCCCGCACCCGACTCATACCCATCCGCATATTCATGGGCAAATCTGCTGTACAGCGGGAACAGGTCCATTCCGCGGCAATTTGCCTGTGTGATCCAGGTAAAATGGTTGATGCCCGACACCGTTGTGCGGATGTCCTGCCGCACCGTAGGCACACCTGTTTCCTTTTCCACCATCCCCGCCAGCAGTTCCTGCGTTCCAAAGACCTCATGGCAGCACCCGAATGCCCTGATTTCAGGGAACACTTCATAAAGGGTACGCACGCACAGGGCCATCGGATTTGTATAATTGATCACATAGGCGGACGGCGCCCATTTCCGAATGGCTTCGGCAAACTCCACATACATGGGAATGGTGCGCATGGCGCGCATAAAGCCGCCTGCCCCTACGGTATCCCCAACAGGCTGCCAGATTCCCAGTCGCTCCGGAAGATGCACATCCGACTTCATTTCCTGAAACGTTCCAGGAAGAATGGAAAGGACGACAAAATCTGCCCCTTTCAGGGCCTCCTCCAGGGTCTCCTTGACCTCATAGCGCCAGGGCGCTTTTGCATCGGGAAGCCGGGCAATCCGTCTCCCGATTTCTGCATTGCACCTGGCCGCCTCCCGGTCGATATCATAAAGCCGGATTTCCCCGCACATATCCCCGCACAGGGCCAGGTCCGCCATAAGTCCCCACGCCCAGCCGCGCGAGCCGCCTCCAATATAGCATACCTTCAGTTCTCCGGCCCGTTCAATTCCCGTTTTCAGCACTTTTTTCCTCCCTGTCAGCAATGTGCGCACATTATATGCTTCCGTATCCGATTTGTGCAACCTTTGAGGCTAAAGTTTATCCGCAGACGAGCCCAAAAATGTCTAAAAACATCCCTTCAATGCCTTGTCACCCGCCTATTATCTGTGCTATATTTTGGGCCAGAAATTGGCAAATGCCGATTCAAAAAAAAGGAGGAGAACCCCACATGAAAAAACTGTTTGTCCTGATGCTGACTGCTCTCCTGATGCTGTCAGCCGTTGCCCTTGCTGAAGATCCGTTTGCTGCTCTGGGCGACTTTGAAATGACCGTCGGTCATGCACAGCCGGAAGGCAATCCCCGTACCATTTCCATGGACTGGTTTGCTGAGCAGGTTGCTGAGCGCACCAATGGACACGTAAAGGTCACTGTTTTTGCCAATGGTCAGCTCGGCACCGAAAAGGAAATGCTCGAGCAGGTCGTTTTCGGCACCATCCAGGGCATGCGCGGCGGCCAGTTTGACTTCAGCCCCCGCCTTCTCATGTTCACCCTTCCCTTCATGACCAACACCCGTGAAGAGGTCACCGCCCTGCTGAAGAGCGATCTGGCCAAAGCCGTGTGCACGGAAGCTGAAGGCGAAACCGGCACCGTCATCATCAACCTGTGTGACGCCGGCGGATACCGCCAGTTCTCCAACTCCAAGCATCCCATCACCAAGCCCGAAGACCTCCAGGGCCTCAAGATGCGCACCAACGGCATGAAGACCATCGATATGACCTTCCAGGCCATGGGCGCCACCACCACCACCATTCCTTATTCCGATCTGTACATGGGCCTCAAGACCGGTGTTGCAGACGGCCAGGAAAATCCGTGGGTCAATGTTGTCGGCATGAAGTTCTATGAGGTGCAGAAGTATTTCACCGCCGTGAACTATCAGTTCCATCCCGACCCGTTCTATGTAAATGCTGACTGGTGGAACAGCCTTCCGGAAGAGTACCGCACCATCATCGCTCAGGTTGCTGATGAGATGGGCGACTACAACGACCGCCTGATCGACGAGAACAGCGAAGCTGCAAAGCAGACCATCATCGATTCCGGTGCTGAAGTCTATGATCCCTCTCCCGAAGAGCTGAAGGCCTTCCAGGATGCCGCTCAGGTCGTTTATGAGCAGGCCGTTGCCGAAGGCATCTGCACTGCAGAGGAAGTTCAGCAGATGCTCGACATCGTTGCTGCCGTCCGCGCCAAGTAATTTATTTGAATCCAGAGGGCCGGAGCACATGCCCCGGTCCTTCTTATTTATGAAGGAGCATTCATGAACAGCGGAAATCAATCCAGCCTTTCGGGTCTCAAAAAGATCGGCAAGGCTGTGGTCTCGCTCTATGAAGCAATCGGTGCCATAGCGATGGGACTCATGGCTGTCGTGGTCATCTTCACCGTCATTATGCGCTACTGCTTCTCTCTCAACTGGAAAGAGCTGTCCGAATTCAACGTGACGCTCTTTGCTTTCACCACCTTCTGGGCACTTGGACTCAACGTGCTGCGCAATGAGCATGTTTCCATCACCATTCTTTATGATGCTGTCCCTCCGGTGGTGCGCAAGGTGTTTTCCATCCTCAGCAATATCATCATGCTTGTAGTGGATTACGTCTTTGTCAAATACGGCTTCATCTATACTGCCAAAATGGGCAAGCAGATCAGCCAGGGCATGGAAATCCCCATGAAATACATGTACGGCATTATGCCGGTATGCGGATGCATCTGCTTGGTATGCATCATTTACAAACTGATTGAGTCCATTGTCCGGCCGGTAAGTTCATTCCGGCCTCTGGGCTCTGACGGCGGTCCCCTGGAGTAAGGAGGAAAACAATGGCTGTAGTCTATCTTCTGTTGGGCCTTCTGGCCTTTTCAGCGATCGGTGCACCGTTGGCCTTCTCCATCGGTGCATCCTGTATCACCTATCTGACCACCAATGCCCCGCAGTTCCTGTCCATGATGCCGCAGCGCATCTGGAACGGAACCTATTCCGAGCTGATGATCGCCATGCCCATGTTCATGCTTGCAGGCGAACTCATGAACACCGGCGGCATCACCAACCGCATCATCAATTTCTGTATGGAAATCCTCCGCCCGATCAACGGCGGACTCGGTGAGGTCAACATCGTGGCCTCCATGATCTTCGGCGGCATCTCTGGCTCTTCCGTGGCAGACACCTCTGCCCTGGGCTCCATCCTGATCCCCGCCATGCAGAAAGAGGGATATCCCGCAGGACCTTCTGCCGGCATCACGGTGGCCTCTTCCACCATGGGCATGATCATCCCGCCGAGCACCCCCATGATCGTCTATTCCATGGTCAGCGGAGCTTCTGTAGGCGCCCTGTTCATGGCCGGTGCGGTTCCCGGCATCATGATCGGTCTGATCCAGCTCATCCTTGTCTATATTATTTCTTCCAAAAACCACTGGCATCCCAAGCATACGCCTTTTGAGAGCAAGCGCTTCTGGCATAACATTCTTGCCGGCATCCCTGCGCTTCTCATGCCGGTCTTCATCATCATCTGCGTGTCCTTCGGCATCTGCACCGCGTCTGAGAGCGCAGGCGTTGCCGTTCTCTACAGCCTTCTGGTCGGGTTCCTCATCTACCGTGAGCTGACCTGGAGGGATGTGTGGAATGCCCTGAAGAAGACCCTGGTGTCCTCCTCCTGCGTCATGATCATCATTGGCTTCACCCAGATCTTCACCTGGATTCTCACCATCCAGAAAGTTCCGGAAATCGTGGCTAATTTCTTCATGAGCATGAACATGCCGGGATGGGGCATCGGCCTCCTGTTCAGTGTGCTGATTCTCATTATCGGCGCCTTCATCGATGTCAGCCCTGCCATCCTGATGCTGACCCCCATTATGCTGCCCGTCATGCAGTATTTCGGCTTCTCTGCCCTGCAGTTCGGCGCCATGATGATCGTCGGCCTGGCAATCGGCCTGGTTACGCCGCCTGTCGGCATGTGTCTCAACGCCTGCAACAAGATCAACCGGATGCCTATCGTAGACATCTTCAAGGCTGCCGCGCCCTATCTGGTCTGCAATGTCATCGTGCTTGTGCTGATCAGTATCTTCCCCGTGTTCACCACGTGGCTGCCCGGTGTTCTTGGCTATTGAGTTCACCTGTGTTTAAAAGCCTGTAGCTGTCCCGTCCCGGGGCAGCTTTTTTGTTATCACACCAGCAATCACAACCCGAAAAAGATCCATTGGCTTCTGTTATCATTTACAACCTGATCAATCCATGATACCATCCTTTAAAACTGCAGATGCCTGTTTTCCCTTTTATGCAAAACCGTTTCTCAAATGCACGACTCTAAGACGCCGGAGGATTTTGCCATGTATATGCATTCCGAATGGAGACGCCGACTCGAGCACTGGATGGATACCCTGAAAAAAGATTTCTACCATCCGCTGGGCCCCATCGAGGTAAATGCCTTTTTCACGTTTGACCACCTGACGCCGGAAGAAGCGCTCCGGCAAAACTATGCGCCCATCCATCCCGGAGATGCCTGGGGACAGGAATGGGAGTACTGCTGGCTTCACGGAAAAATCACCCTGCCCCCGCAGGCCCAGGGCAGGCGCATTGTAATGGATCTGGACACAGGCGGAGAGACCACGGTCTTTATTGACGGCGCCTCCTTTGGCACCTACCGGGCTGAATGGGTCGATATCCCGCATCATTTTATCGAGGACAACTGCCTGTCTGTATCCGGCGAACCCGGGCGCTGCTATGACATCCTTCTGGAAGCCTATGCAGGACACTACTATCCCCGTTCCCGTACGCTCAGGGGATGCTGCACCGGGCCGGTTCTTCCCGGCAGCTACACAGACCCCAAGGCAGGCCGCCTTCGCACCGTTCTTGGCAATCTGTCTTTCGGCATCTGGAATGAAGACGCCTACCAGCTGTACATGGATCTGGAAACCCTGCGGCAGCTGGCCGAGGAAGTCGATACGGAAAGCCTTCGCGCCGACCGCCTTGCCCAGGCGCTGGAACAGGCAACCCTGACCGTCGATTTCGAGCAGCCGCTTGAAGACCGGCTCACCACCTACCGCGCAGCCCGGCAGGCCCTTGAGCCTGTCCTTCAGGCCGTCAACGGCACGACGGCGCCTGTTTTCTATGCCATTGGAAATGCCCACCTGGATCTGGCCTGGCTTTGGCCCATGGCTGAAACCCGGCGCAAAACCAGCCGGACCTTTGCTGCGCAGCTGCGGCTCCTGGAAGAGTATCCGGAATATAAATATCTGCAGAGCCAGCCAGCTGCGTATGTCATGTGCCGGGAAGACTATCCGGAACTGTACGAGCGCATCAAGGAAGCCGCTCAAAGGGGGCAGTGGATTCCCGAGGGCGCAATGTGGGTGGAGCCGGACACCAACATGACAAGCGGAGAATCCCTGGTGCGCCAGGTGATTCACGGAAAGCGCTTTTTCCAGGAGGAATTCCAGATTGACTCCGTTCTTTTGTGGCTTCCGGACTCTTTCGGATATTCCGCCGCTCTTCCGCAGATCCTGCGCGGATGCGGGGTAAAATACCTGGTTACGCAGAAAATCTTCTGGTCCTACAATGAGGGCGACCCTTTCCCATACCATTACTTTTCCTGGCAGGGCCTGGACGGGACCCGGATCGATACCTTTCTGCCTACCAACTACACCTACCGAACCGATCCGAAGGAAATCTGCGGCGTCTGGAAAAAACGGGTCCAGAAGCGTGGGCTTGAAGCCTTCCTCCTGCCCTTCGGCTATGGCGACGGCGGAGGGGGACCTTCCCGGGATTATCTGGAATTCCTGCGCAGGGAAAAGGATCTGGAAGGCATGCCCCGGGTCATTACCGAATCCCCTGTTACATTCTTTGAGGACCTGGAAAAGGCCGGCGGGCCCAGGCATACGTATGTGGGTGAACTGTACTTTTCCGCCCACCGCGGCGTATTCACCTCGCAGGCCGCCATCAAAAAAGGCAACCGAAAAGCCGAAATCGCGCTCCGCGAAGCAGAAATGTGGGGCGCCCTGGCTTCCCTTCACGGTTTTGCCTACCCGCTTGACCGGATGGATAAGGCCTGGAAAAAGCTCCTTCTGAACCAGTTTCATGACATTCTCCCCGGTTCTTCCATTGCAAAGGTCTATGAAGACGCCCGCAGGGATCACCAATGGGTAATTTCCGAAGCCCGGGATGTCCAACGTCTTGCTCTTTCTTCCCTGACAAAACACAGCGGCATCACGGTTTTCAATTCCCTCTCCTTCCCCCGCACCGGCCTTGTTTCTCTTCCCGACGCTTACAAAGGCGGCGCGGCACTTCCCGACGGCACTCCCGTTCCGGTTCAGCAGACCCGGGACGGCCTCAAGGCCCTGGTCTGCGTCCCGCCCTGCGGCTGCATTTCCCTTCAGCCCGCCGCCTCCGCCATTTCTCCGTCTGTTCCTGCTGCCGCATATATGCAGGGCCGGCATTTTATTCTGGAGAATGCCTATCTGCGCGCTGTGATCAATGCCCGGGGTGAGGTCATTTCCTTCGTAGATCTCTCATCCGGCCGCGAGCTGGCTGCCGGACCCATGAACCATCTGTGTATGTACAAGGATGTTCCCAGATACTACGATGCCTGGGACATCGATTCCAATTATATCCTCCAGCCTGTTGAACTCGATGAGCCGGTAGAAATGACCATTGCGGAAAGCGGCGGAATCCGTGCCGTCATTCACCTGCGCAGGCAGCTGCTGCATTCCGAATTTGAGCAGGACATCCTTCTTTGTGCAGACAGCCGCCGCATCGAATTCATCACCCGGGTAGACTGGAAAGAGCTGCACCGTCTGCTCAAGACAGAGTTTCCTGTCCAGGTCCAGGCTACAGAGGGCATCAATGAAATCCAGTTCGGATATATCCGCCATCCCGTCCACCGTTCCCGCCCGTACGACGCAGAGCGCTATGAAGTCTGCAATCAGCGCTACAGTGCCCTTTGCGATGCCTCTCACGGGGCTGCTGTCCTCAACGACTGCAAGTACGGCATCAGCATGAACGGCAGCGCGCTTCAGCTGACGCTTCTGCGGGCAGCTGCCAGCCCGGAAATGCGGGCAGACAACGGCGTGCACACCTTTACCTATGCCTTTACCGCCTGGGAAGGTTCCTTCCTCGAAAGTCCTGTGGTACAGCAGGCCTACGACCTCAACGTCCCGCTCCAGTCCATGGAGGGATCCTGTCCGTCCTTCAGTGCCTTTTCTCTGGATGCGCCCAATGTCTTTATTGATACCCTCAAGCCTGCTGAAGATGGAAGCGGAGATCTCATCCTCCGTCTGTATGAGGCAAAACAGGCCGATACCGCCTGCCAGCTCCATATCCACATCCCGGCCTGCTCTGTCTCGGCATGCACCCTTCTTGAAACGCCGCTGGAGCCGCTTGCTTCGAAAAACGGAACGGTCTCCCTGCACTTCAGGGCGTTTGAACTGAAAACATTGAGGATCCACCGCTGACTCCGGACTGCATCTTTCCAGACGTCAGGCTTTCCCTTCTCCCATAACGCCCGGAATACTCCGGGCGGTTCCCTTCTATATCCAAATTGAGAGGCTGACATGCATTACAGGGTTGGAGAACTGGCGGATCTCTTTGGGCTGACCAAAGAAGGCATCCGCTACTATGAACGAAAGGGGCTTATCTCCTCTTCTCGGGATGAAAAAAACAACTACCGGTATTACACCAGAAATCAGATCACCACGTTAAAACATATTCGCATGTATGAGGGCCTGGGCTTTTCCCTGGAAGAGGCCGTCGATATGCTGAAACGGACCAGTCTTGAACAAACCCAGAAAAATCTGGAAGAAAAAATACAGGAACTTCAGAAAAAAGAACAGGAACTCCTGGAAATGAAAAACCAGCTCTCTGCACAATATGAAGCCGTATTGAGAATCCAGTCCGGCGTCATCACACTGCAGGAAGCACCGGAATCCTATTTCCTTCACCGTGCACCGGATGAGCACAGTGCCTGCAATGAAGCGGAGCGACAGAGGATCATGCAGCTGCGCAGCACGGAAAAGGCATGGATTGCTGCCATTCCGTCCGTACAGCTCTTTGCCATGCACTATGATCAGGATCTGAATCCGATTGAAGATCAGTTCGGGTCAATCGTCCCCTGTGAAACAGCGCACCGCCTCGGGCTGCCTACTGAAGGGGCTGTCCATCTTCCCCGGAGACTGTGTGTCTGCGGCTCCTCCCAGAGCATCAGCTACACTCATCCGCCGGTTCATCATCTGGTCTCCTGGGCTCATGAACACGGCTATGCTCTGTGCGGAGATATCGGTGCGATACGGCGTACTGGCTATCGGGACAAAGATGGAACCATGTGGAGCGTTCACGATCTCTATCTCCCTGTCCGCCCATGCCATCCGAATAAAAATGATTGACAGTAAAGCCGCTTTATCCTTTAAAATGACAGTGTCCATTTCCCGACAGTTCTGCCCAGGGAAGGATCAAAACGAGAAAGGAGAACCCTCCATGAAAAAGGTCATTTCTCTCGCTCTCGTACTCATGCTCTGCACCGTATCCGTTGCCGCTTTTGCTGCAACCTTTACACCGGGCGAGTACGAAGCCTCCGCACCAGGCTTTGGCGGTGCCGTCACCGTTAAAGTCACCGTGGATGAAGAATCCATAACCGCTGCCGCTATCACTGCAGATGCGGAAACCCCTGAAGTCGGCGGTGCTGCTGCTGAAAAACTGGCAGAAGCGCTTGTCGGCACTGCCTCTGCTGATATCGACGGCATTGCAGGCGCCACCCTCACCAGCGGTGCTGTCAAGGAAGCCCTCTCCGCCGCACTGGCCCAGGCCAAAGGCGAGGCCGCCAATGATGCTGCCATCGCTTTTACCGCAGGCACCTACACTGCCAGCGCACAAGGGTATAATGCCCCTGTTGAAGTCAGCGTCACTTTCTCCGAAAATGCGATAACCGCAATCGAAGTGACCAAGCACTCTGAAACCAATCACGTCGGCAACGTGGCTTTCCAGCCGATGATTGAGGACATGATTGCTGCCAACGGCTCCGGTGTTGACGCGGTTGCCGGTGCTACCTTCTCCAGCGCAGCTCTGCGCAACGCGGTCAATGCCGCTGCCGAGCAGGCAGGCTGCACCAACCTGAGCGCATTCAAGGCTGCTACTTTTGAACACACTGCTCAGGCTCCCGTTGAAGGAACCTGGGACATCGTCATCGTCGGTGCCGGCGGAGCCGGCCTGGCCGCTGCCGCACAGGCTGCGCAGGACGGCAGCACCGTGCTGCTGATCGAAAAGGCTGCTGAAATGGGCGGAAACACCCTGGTTGCCGGCGGCGCTTTCCAGTCCGTCATGCCGTATCTGGTATGGGACAAGGACGACCCCGATGCCACCACGGGCGTCAACCCCATCGACGGCAAGACCTATGACAAGGTCAAGAATGATGCCGGCCGCATCGAGATCCTCAAGGTCATCCTCGGATGGTCCGAAGAGCCCTTTGACGGCACCGTGGATGCCGA
>OCTW011549254.1_pt1 | contig 12281 bp, 12 predicted proteins | sample 1539671 | NCBI WGS metagenome assembly OCTW01 (sample SAMN02144230, study PRJEB22623) | gut metagenome | biome: sheep rumen | host: Ovis aries | place: New Zealand | reverse complement strand
TGTCACCACTGTCATCCCGAACTTGATTCGGGATCTCCCTTGTACAAGAGATGCTGAATTCGGTTGCAGGCAACCACGTTCAGCATGACATAACTTCGTTCAGCATGACACAGCTTCGTTTGGCATGACATCCCTTTTTTAGACAGCCCCAGTTTTCAATACACTGATTTCCATGCCTGAATCTTGATTTATATTGTAAATTTTGTTAAAATTAAGGGAATCTCCGAAAACTTCATTTTTGGCAAGATGCTGTCGTTGCATATTGGAGGTGACTCCGGAGCTGCCACTGCGGTTTTCAGGAAACTTCGTTGAGATTACAAGGCAAAAGTTTGTTGATTCCTGTCGATTTCAGGAAGCGTTTTTTATAAAAAAGGAGATTATAATGGCAAGCCAGAAAGAAATGTTCCGCAGTGTCGTGGCGGCGGCAATCAATGCATTTATGGCAGAAAAAAACATACAGGGGGAGAGTGTCGAAGAGTCCTCTGTGAGGGTCGAGACCCCGCCAAAGCCTGAAATGGGAGATTTGGGCGTGCCTATGTTCACTCTTGCAAAATCCTTCCGTATGGCACCTCCCGCTATTGCACAGGGGGTGGCAGCTGTTATTGCCTCTTTTGTTGAAAAAAAGACGGAAATAGGCGGTGTGGACGTATCTTCGTTGGGAACCGTTCTGGCAGTCGGACCTTACGTGAACGTGAAGCTCAACAAGGCCAGTGCTGCCGTGGACATTTTGAGACTCATCGAAAAGCAGGGGGATGATTACGGCTCCCTCAATGCGGAGGGAAAAAAGCCGCTTTCAGGACGCAGGGTCATGGTGGAATATTCTTCCCCCAACACAAACAAACCCCTTCACCTGGGACATATGAGAAACGATGCCCTTGGAGAGTCGGTGAGCCGCATACTCAAAAAAGCCGGTGCCGACGTTTTCAGGACAAACATAATAAACAACCGCGGAGTGCACATCTGCAAGTCCATGCTTGCCTACAAGCTCTTTCATGAAGCAAAGGGAGAGACCCCGGAATCGCTTGGCATGAAGGGTGATCATTTTGTGGGGCAGTGCTATGTGGAATTCGACCGCTACATGAAGGGTGAGGATGGAAAACCGGAGACTGCGCATCCAGAGGCGGCGGCCCAGGCAGAGGAAATGCTCGTCAAATGGGAAAAGGGAGATCCTGAAGTCCGCGCGCTGTGGCAGAAAATGAACGACTGGACTCTTAACGGCGTGAAGGAAACCTACAAAAGAACGGGTGTCGATTTTGAAAAACTCTATTTTGAAAGCGACACATATCTTTTGGGAAAGGAAGTGATTCAGACCGGTCTTGACAAAGGCATTTTCTTCAAGGCTGATGACGGATCGGTGCGCATAGACATCACGGATGTCGTGGGAAAAGACAGGGACGGCAACAACCAGAGCAAAGTGCTCTTGAGGAAGGACGGTACTTCGGTCTACATCACCCAGGACATCGGAACGGCAATCAAAAGACATGAGGACTGGCCGTACAATCAGATGGTCTACGTTGTGGCAAGCGAGCAGATTTACCACTTCAAGGTTCTCTTTTATATACTCCGTCAGTTGGGATATGACTGGACTGACAAACTCTATCACTTGAGCTACGGACTTGTGAATCTTCCGTCGGGGCGCATGAAAAGCCGCGAAGGTACCGTTGTGGATGCCGATGACCTCATAGACAATCTGCAGAAGGATGCCCTTGCCGCAATCAACGAAAGGGGGCGCGACGAAGCCGTTGGAAATCCCAGCGAGGTTGCGGAAAAAGTCGCTCTGGCGGCTTTGCACTATTATCTTCTGCAGGTGACTCCGATTAAGGATATGCTTTTTAATCCTGCGGAAAGTCTTTCATTCACGGGAAACACAGGCCCTTATCTTCAGTACATGGGCGCCCGCATTGCATCGATCCTCCGTAAGAGCGGCGAACAGGGGCTTGAGCCTGACTCCAGCGACGAGTCATTGCAGCTTCTGACACACGAAAGCGAATGGGCACTTATAAAGGAACTGGGAAAATTCCCGGCTGTTGTTGAAAAATCAGCAGAAGATTTGGATCCGAGTCAGATGACCACATATCTTTACGACGTGAGCAAGGCATTCAGCGCATTCTACCGCGACTGTCCGATTCTTTCCATTGCGGAAGAAAACAAAGCACTTGCGTCTGCCCGTCTTGAGCTTTCAAAAGCAACGCTGACTGTTTTGAAAAACGCCATGGAGCTTGTTCTGGTCCCTTATCTTGACAGGATGTAAATCGCAGATGAAAAACGATGAACGGAAAAAACATTTTGAATTTTCTCTTATTGTTTTTGTTGTCAGTATTGTATTGATTATTGCAGGCGGATTTTTTTTGGACTCAGGAATCTGCCTTGAAAGACAGCGTGTCGTCTTGAAAAATGCAGACGGGGAAAACCGTTATGTGAAAGTCGAGTTTCTTCGTAACAAGGAAAAATTCTGGTACGAGGACGAGGGCAGGACAATGGGGGCCCAGTACGACGGATGCATCATAAACAAAAGACCGTATGTGGAAATGTGCGATTGGAAAGTGACCGTGCCTGTCCCCGGTTTCAACCGCATCGATGCAAATCCCTGGAACGGCGTTTTTGAGGAGTACGGAACATCTCTCACCATCACTCAGTACCACAAGGGAGACACAGGAAACGGTGAACTGATTACAAGCGACTTCACGGTTGCTCCAGGAGGCCAGAAGACTTTCGGCTGCATTATGTACACCGCAAGTTCCTACGACCCCGAAATCCACGAAATCATTTTTGAGTACACGCCGCACGTAATCATCGGTAAGATTCCGTTTACATGGGTCGTCATGGGACTTCTCTTTGCTCTTGCCATATCCAGTCTTTCAATCTGGGTGAACACCAATATCAGAAGGGCTGAATTCGATTCCCGGCAGAAGAAAAACAAGGAATTCATCGAACACACTCTGCTTCTTTTTGCAAATACAATCGAGGCAAAGGATTCGTACACGAAAGGTCATTCACTCCGTGTTGCCATGTATTCAAGGGAACTTGCACGCCGCATGGGACTTTCGGAGGCGGATCAGGAAAACGTCTATTATTCTGCCATTCTGCATGATGTGGGAAAAATCGGAATCCCCGACAATATTCTTCACAAACCGGGCCGTCTTACTGACGAAGAACGTGCGGTCATTCAGAGCCATGCCGAAATCGGTGGCGACATCATGAAGAATTTTCCGTACATTCCCGACATCGAGACAGTTGTCCGTCATCACCACGAGCGCTATGACGGTAACGGATACCCTGATAAACTTGCAGGCGGGGACATTCCCCTTTTGGCCCGCATAATCTGTGTGGCAGACTGTTTTGACGCCATGACGAGCAACCGGTGTTACCGCCGTAAAATCGACATCGGGAAAGTATGCATCGAACTCAGGGAAAACAGCGGCACTCAGTTCGATCCGGCCATAGTTCCGGTTATGCTGGAGATGATTTCGGAGGGATGCGCTCCTGTTGATTTGGAAAACGGCGAAGCGCAGAACTCTTGAGTTGTAAAATATTCCTCTCCATAATAAGACGGGGAGGGTGATAAATGAGGTGGAAATATGTTGGAAACAGAGGATTTCAAGCCTGTTGATTTGAAAAAGGCCTACGCAATGATAAAAAGCCCCGCGGTTGTGGCTACGAAGGGAGAAAAATTCTACAATCTGACTCCCTACGGATGGATAATGCCGCTTGATTATGACCCCGTTACAAAAGTCATTTTCAGTTCGGATCCTGACCATCAGGCTGTGGCAAACATAAAGAGAACCGGTGAATTCGCAGTTGCAATTCCGCTTGATCCCGCTTTGCCGTTCATCGAGCAGACAGGCTCGGTTTCCAACGCCGATGTTGACAAATTCGACCTGTTCAAGATTGATGCGGAAAAGGCTTCCGTTGTTGACGTGATGCTTCCGAAAGACAAAATCTCCGGCTGGATTGAGTTTAAATTCATCCGCAGTGTGACGGAAGGTTCGGTTGAGCTCATAATGGGGCAGGCCGTGGCTGCTTATTCCCGCTGATTTTACAGGGATTTAAAAAAGAGGACCGTTGCAAACCGAGTTTTTTTGAGGTCTTCTTAAAAAAATATATCACCAGTTTTTCGTAAATCGTTTGACAAACAGACGATACCGAAATATAATAGCAATATGCAGCGTGGTTTTCTGGCTTTGTGAGATTTCACGAATGTGTTTTTTTGCTAAAGTTTTAGGAAAATCGTGCCGAAGATGTAATAAATAGGTTTCATAATAAAGAAATCTACAATTCAAGGAGAATTGAATGAAAAAGGGCGTAGTCATTTTAGGAAGCCTTATTCTTGCGTTCGCATTCTGCCTCCCAGCAGTGGCGCAGCCAAGTGCAAAGGCCGTAGAGACAATCGTTATCGATAACTTCGATACACCGGATGAGTTGGATTGGACTTGGGGAGCTCGTGCCAGCCGTTTTGTTGCTGACGGATATCCTATCGTAAAGTCATTTGAGGGAATTCCTAATTCTCTCCGTCCTTATCACAAAGATACTGACCCCGCAGCACAGGTGCTCGGAGCCAAAGTTGCATTCGACCGCAAGGGCGACAACTGGATGGAAATCTATCCTCAGGATTCAGAGGGAAAGAGTTATGAGCCTGAGTTCATCGGCACAGTGACACAGATTGATTTCTGGGTTTGGGGTGCAAACTACAACTACAGACTTGAGGTTCTTGTCCGCGATGCAGACGGACGTGTCATCGTTCTTCCCGCCGGAAGCCTTATGTTCCAGGGATGGAGGAACATCGTTCTGAACGTGCCCGGTTATATCCGCCAGCACTCACGCCTCCGCTCAGGACGCCCCAACCTTACATTCGTGGGATTCAGAATCCGCACAGATGCAGCAGAAGCCGTTGATGACTATGTTGTGTATTTTGACCAGCTTAAGTACACCACCAACACATTGTCTAATGTGTATGACGGTTATGACTTGAAAGATGCCGATTTCGGTGACAATACTAACGAGTAAAAAGAGAGGCGGTACAAAATGAAAAAATTAACTGTAGCTATTTTGGCAGTTTCAATGATTGCTGCCGGCGCATTTGCACAGAGCCTTTCAGATCCTGATGCTTCCAACATCGGAAATGACAGTGCTCGCCAGGCTCTCCGCGAAGTAAGCGTGGATCGTTTTGAGCGCGAGGGTTCATGGGCTGTACATATCTCATCTGACTATGGTGTGATTTCTGCTCGTCTTTTCGACGGAAGCCCCGCAGCAAAGGATCCTCTTGATGATCCCAACGCGGCAGATGTTGATGATTCACAGGTTCTCGGTGTAAAGACTGAGTTCTTCCGCCGCGGTGTAAACTCATTCTTCATCACAGCTGCCCGCCCCATCGCAATCGAGGGAATCACAAAGACCGTTTCCGTATGGGTTTGCGGACGCAATATGGGACATAACTTGTGGCTCTTGGTTCAGGACTACAACGGCAACAACTTCGAAATCTGGATGGGAAGCCTTGAGTTCTCCGGTTGGAAGAAGATGACAACTGCAATTCCTCCGTCTCCCGATGGAGAGCATGGAATCGTTCAGTCAAGCGTTTACCATGGAAACAAGCCTGGTCTCCGCATCGTGGGATTCCGCGTTGACTGCAATCCTATGGAAGCACGTGGTGCATACTACGTTTACTTCGATGATTTGCGTGCTGTCACAGACCTCTATGACATAGAGAACAGAGATCCTGACGACATGGATGATGCCTGGTGATAATGTTTTTTCGGAAGAGATTGTGATTTTTTCCGAAATATGTCTATAAAACAGACATTTTCCCTGAAGGAAGTCCCTCGTAAAAACGGGGGGCTTTTTTTTGTTTGTGCAGAGGGTCCGATACCCCGCGCTGCCTGAAACTTTGCGGCGAATCCGCGTCGAGAGTGGGCTATTTTAAGCGGTAGATGCTGCTTCTTCCCTTTTTGCCCGTACATTCCATGATTTCTGCGTGAACGTAAACCCAAATCATCAGGCGTATGTTGTCCATTTTCAATCCCGGGACACCGTCTTTTAATGCATTGTACAAATCCCGTGCGGAAAATTCATCTTCAAGTCCTTTGGGAATCAGTTTTCTGTATGAGGATTTTCCGTGGAAAACATGCTTTTTTCCGACTGATTCGAGTCTCTTTCCCGTCTTGAGCCACTTTTTGGGAAATCTCCGTCTTCCGTTTTTGGACTGCACCGCATCTTCCGTTGTTTTTCTTTCCTCGGTAACAGTTGATTCAATCACTTCGAGCGTAAATCTTCTGTTGAGAATTACCGGGCACAATGCCGTGAGTTCCCTGAACATGGAATAAAGATTCTGCTTTTTTGGGCTTTTCCGTCTGGAGACTTTTCCGCTTGTGAAATCCGTTGTCTCAATGTATTTGACGCATGGCAGCGGGTACACCACCGTCACCGACCTTTTTTCTTCAATATAATACATGATTTTTGCAATAAGATGCCCCAGGCTTCCGGTCTGAATCTCTATCACATCCCCGTTTTTCGTCACGACATCGGCAATATAGTCTCCCACTGGCTGTTCCGTCACGCTTCCTTCGTTTTCAGATGCATAAATTGCCTTCAATGTCTTGTGCAGATGTGTTTCGTTCAGTGTGTTTATCATAAATCCCCCGTAACAGGCTATGCAATTTCCGTCAAAAAATCAAGACCACTTCTGTTTTCTGGACTTTTTGGAGATATGCATAGCCGCAAAGGAGGATATTGAAAAAAAATGGGTTATCGGCAAATATTCTACTTGACTTAATCGAATTTGTGGGTAAAATGTAAGTAAGTGGGAAATAGTGGGAAAAAGTGGTGAGTAGTGGCATGGAAATGCTTATCGGTGAGTACAGCATCAGTATGGATGACAAGGGACGCTTCATGTTCCCCTCCAAGATGCGTACTGTTTTGCAACAGAATGAACTCATTGTTACGCAGGGCCTCGACCACTGCCTCATGCTTTTTACTGCTGAGGAATGGAGCAAGCTGACCGAAAAAATCATGGGGTCGGCCTCTATCTTCGATAATCAAAAACGTTTGGTCATGCGGCGCTTTATTGCACCGGCTCAGAAAATCGAATTTGATAAATCGGGAAGATTCTCTGTTCCTCAGATGCTCCGGGATTTTGCTTCCCTGCGTTCTGGCGGCGACTGCATTTTGTTCGGAATGAACAAGTATATGGAATTGTGGGATGCCGAGACGTTCAGGAAGTTTGACGAGGAAAGCGCTTCGTCGGTCCAGGAGGCTATTGAGAGTATGCGCGACATACTCCTTTAAGGTGACTGCACAAAAGTGGTGCAATGGCCTTGGGTGAGAGGAAGGGAAATCCGCTTGCCCGAATCTTCTGTTTACCGAATCAAGAGTTGGGTGGGAAAACAGAAATTGAATGTGGAGGGGGAAAGTAAGTGGAAATAGTTCATACGCCGGTGCTGCTTGATGAATGTCTTGAATATCTTTCGCCGGAGGGTGAGAGTTTTGAGAATGATGCATTCATGATTGATTCTACACTGGGCGAAGGTGGACATTCTTATAATTTCCTTTTAAAGTATCCTTCTCTGCACATTACAGGCGTTGACGCTGACCCGGTGATTCAAGCGAGGGCCCGCGAACGTTTGTCTCAATTTGGGGACCGGATGCAGTTCTACAACGGATGGTTCAACGATTTTTATCGCAGCTATCCTGAGGAGAGCCGTCGTCCTGACCTCATTTTGTTTGATTTAGGTATTAGTGTCTTTCACTATGAACGAAGTGGGAGGGGATTCTCTTTTCGCCATGATGAAACACTTGATATGCGGCTCAATCCGTCTGCGGGGGAAAGTGCCGGGGATGTGGTGAATAAAATGCCGGAAGCACAGCTTGCGAACATGATTTACCTTTACTCGGATGAGAAGTTTTCCCGTAGGATTGCGTCGGCTATATGCTCAGCGCGCGAAACGGGGCCTATCAGTTCCACAAAGGCGCTTGCAGACATCATTTACGATGCAGTTCCTGCCAAGTACAGGTACGGGCCAATACACCCCGCGACCAGAACGTTTCAGGCTCTGCGGATTCAGGTGAATTCTGAGCTTAAGCGGCTCCCGGATGCTTTGCACCATGCCTTTAACGTGCTTGCTCCCGGCGGAAAAATGGGTGTGATCACCTTCCATTCACTTGAGGACCGGATCGTAAAAAATTATTTCCGTAATTTGGGAAAACAGTGTGTCTGCCCTCCTGAAGCTCCTGTATGTAAATGTGGAGGAACACCTTGTGCACAGCTGATAACCCGCAAGGGCGTTGAGCCTTCCGCCGAGGAAGTGAAAATGAATTCACCGTCGCGAAGTGCAAAACTGCGTGTGGTACGTAAAATAAGGAATGCGGACGAAAACCGTCTGTATGGTGTGGAGGCAATGTAAAATGGCTAAGGCCGCCCGGATTGTAAAAATCGTTTTTCTCTCGTTGATGGCTCTTTTTATTCCTGCCATGCTTGTATTCGATGCAATTCAAGCCCGCAAGTATTCGGATTTACGCAACCAGGTGATTGAGCTGGAAAAAAAACAGGCAGATTTAATCGAAGAAAATAAAAAACTTATCACGGACATCAGTATGCTTTCCTCGGCAGACAGAATTGAGCGTATTGCATCAGAAGAATTGAACATGAGAAAGGCAGAGTCTGATGAAATAATCCGTGTTGAAATGAGGGATGCTGGAAATGGAAGCGGAAATTGAAAGTCTTTTGACATTGGAAGACGTGCTTGAGTCGACAGGGGGAGTCCATGTGCTTGGCAGCGGGGATTTTCATTTTTCATCCGTGCAGACAGACAGCCGGCAGATTGAAAAGAACTCGCTCTTCGTTCCGCTCATCGGTGAAAATCAGGACGGACACAAATATGTTCCTCAGGCAGTGGAAAAAGGAGCCTCTGTTGTGTTTGTTGCCATGCCGGTGTACGAAAAGAATCCTGATTTCTTCAACAAAGTGTCCATGGAAAATCCTTCCGTATTTTTCATTGCGGTTGAAAACACACTTCATGCACTTCAGGCCGCCGCTTCCCGTTATGTGGAGAAATTCCCTGATTTGATCCGCATTGGCGTGACAGGCTCTTCCGGAAAGACAACAACAAAAGAAATCCTCGCTTCAATTCTGCAGCAGAAATACAGGGTCATCACGAATCTTGGAAATCTCAACTCTGAAACAGGACTTCCGCTTTCGGTGTTCAACATCAGAAAGGAGCATCAGGTCGGTCTCTTTGAAATGGGCATGAACCGTAAAGACGAAATGGCTGAAATCTCCGCAGTACTGAAGCCCCGTTTCGCAGTGATTACGAATATCGGAACAGCGCACATTGGAAATCTTGGAAGCAGGGAAAATATTGCCTCGGAAAAAGGAAGGATTTTTGATCATTTTCACAGTTTCGGAACGGCAGTGATTCCGCGCGATGACGATTTTGCGGATTTTCTTGCCTCTTTGGTTGATGGAAACATCGTCTTTTACGGAGACGGCGAAGATGAGGGCATCTCTTTTGTTGCCGATCACGGTCTTGACGGAACTGAATTTACTGTGGACGGAAAAAAAGCAGTCCTTCCGCTTCCGGGAAAATACAATTACAAAAACGCACTTGGAGCCATCGCTCTTTCCCGTGTTCTGGGAGTTTCGTCCGAGCAGATTGTGGAGGGCATTTCAAATCTTCATCCTCTCTTCGGACGCTCGCAGGTAATCCACGGGGATTATATTATTGTCCAGGACTGTTACAATGCGAATCCTGATTCGATGGAAAAGGCGATTGAGTTTGTGTCTTCCGTAAGCGGAAAAAACAAAGTCTTTGTCCTCGGAGACATGCTTGAACTCGGTGAAGAATCCAAAACGGCGCATCAAAAGATAGGTCTTATGGCAAAGGATTCGGGTGCTTCTCTTGTGGTGTTCGCAGGGGATGAAATGAAAGAAGCCTACAATGCCGCCAGGGATTTATGCAGATGCGTTTATATTGAAGGACACAGCGACGAGTCAATGAAAAAGATTTCGGATGCAGTACGTTCTTCATGCGAAAAAGGCAGCGTGGTTCTCATAAAAGGCTCCCGTGGAATGGGTCTTGAGCGCGTAACATCTTTGCTTGGGGGAAATGCCTGATGTCAAGATTCACGTTCAAGCCGCAGAAAACAGGGGAAGAAAGCCAGAGGTCCAATGCTCTTTTTTTGATTGCAGTTCTCATGCTCTGGGGACTCGGAATCTTTACGCTTCTTATTGCAACTCCCGACACGGCATCCCGCCTTTTCGTGACAAAAAGCAAATATTATTTTGTGCAGAGACAGCTTGTTTTTTCAGCGGTCGGTTTTGCAGGATTTGTTTTTTTCACGCTTCTGCCGTTTAGAATAATGAAAAAATATCTTGGCATTTTTGTTCTTGGTGTCCTTGCTCTGTGTTTTTTCCCGATGCTCCCCGGAATCGGCACTTCAAGCCACGGTGCCGCCCGCTGGGTCATAATCCCTCATTTGGGAAGATTCCAGCCCTCTGAATTTGCCAAGTTTGCCGTTGTTCTTTATCTTGCAAATCTTTTTGAAAAATATCTTGATACCGATGACGTGGATCAAAAGAATTTTCTTTATCCCATGCTCGGTCTTTTTGCATTTGTGCTTGTTGTCTTTCTGCAGAAGGATTTTTCCACGGGACTTTTCATTTTCATCGTCGGCTGCGTGATGTTTTTTATTTCCGGCGCAAAGATGAATTGGTTCGGACCTCTCATGCTTTTGGCAATTCCGCTTGTGTGGATTCTGATTGCAATTGAGCCTTACCGTCTGAACCGTCTGCTTTCGTTTTTCAACCCTGACGAATATGCCCTTTCATACGGATACCAGCGTGCCGTCGCTGCCCGTGCAATCACTTCCGGCGGCATTTGGGGAAACGGTCTTGGAACAGGAATGACGGGGCTCAACATCCCCGAAATACAGACCGACTATATTTTTGCCGGCTGGTCGAATGCCATGGGATTTGTGGGTGTCATCGCATATTTCGGCCTTCTCATTTTCTTTGCTTTCCAGGGATATAAAATCGCTTTTACGTGCCAGACAAGATTCGGCTGCTACGGAGCTTTTGGATGCACCACGATGATTTTGCTCCAGTCTCTTATGAATGTTGCAGTTGTCTGCGGAGTGTTCCCGACCACGGGTATTCCGCTTCCGTTCTTTTCTTCCGGAGGTTCGTCTTTGTTTGTGACGCTGTGTATGTGCGGCTTCATTTTGAATGCTGCTCATGCTCTCGAGGAAGACGAGACAATGATATATGAAAAAAACGATAGAAATAAAAAATTCGAGACTTTTAACGGAGTAGTAGTTGATTATGAGTGACGCGGCATATTCAGATATTCCATTTACTGTTTTTGATGATTTGTCCAGAAAAAAGCCCTGGGAGGGGGCTGAAAAGCCGGAGAAGAAAGTGCGTGACAAGAAAGTCGTTATTTTGAAAGTGGTGGTGGTGATTCTTGCCATTCTTGTTCTGGCAGAGGTTGTGCTTTACACTGTGATTATTCCCACTCTGGGAACTGTGAAAATCCAGTTCAAGGGACTTAAAAACATCTCCGTGAGTCAGGTGACGGAAAAAGTGAATGAGGTTGGAGCTTCCACTTGGATTCAGTTTGATGCTGCGAAGGCCGTGGCGGTTTTCAGTTCCATTTCGGAAGTGGAAAGGGTCTCCGTGGACAAGCATTTTCCCGACCGTGTGGTTGTTGAGATTAAGGAGCGCGAAGCCGTTGCAAAAACAATTGTGACCATAGACGGCCGTGTGGTACCTGTTCAAATCGATAAAAATGGTGTATTATTTACGTCTGAAACAAATTCAGTGATTATGGACAGCAATGTGCCTTTGATTTCGGGACTTCCCATAGAAAATGTCCAGAATGGAATGAGGCTTCCGGCTAAATACCGCATGCTGATGGAGCAGGTTTCAAAAATCCAGGCTTTGCCTCAGCATTATTTTGCCGCCATCTCTGAAATTCAGGTGGTGCCCAAAGAGTACGGAAATTACGAACTCATTTTGTATCCGATTCACTCAAAAGTGAAAGTTTTGGCCGACCAGAACTTGAATGAAGAGACTTTAAAATATATGATAGTGTCACTGGATGTTGTAAATTCAATTGAGCCTGATGTTTACGAGATTGATATCCGCTACGGTGCAACCTCATATCACAGGCGGTAACGGGGGACGTCTTGAGCAACATTATCGTGGGTCTTGACATAGGAACTAGCTGTATCAGGTGTGTTATCGGCCAGGTGGACGAAGACAACCGTCTGCAGGTGATCGGGGCATCAAAGAA
>OCTW011314841.1_pt1 | contig 12281 bp, 3 predicted proteins | sample 1539671 | NCBI WGS metagenome assembly OCTW01 (sample SAMN02144230, study PRJEB22623) | gut metagenome | biome: sheep rumen | host: Ovis aries | place: New Zealand | reverse complement strand
GATTGCCCGGATTGTCGGGATTGACCGGATTGTCGGGGTTGACCGGATTGTCAGGATTGACCGGATTGTCGGGATTGACCGGATTGTCGGGATTGACCGGATTGTCAGGATTGACCGGATCATCGGGGGTGCTTGTACAGCTTGAGAAAGCGGCACATGCTGGATCATCGCAGTCTATCCAGCCATTGTTGTCATCGTCGATTTTATTGTCGCATATTTCCAGGTTGGTTTTGGTATTCGTTTGGCATGCGGTGTAATCGATCGTACAATCGGCATTGCATAAGACATTGCCCGAAACGTATAGGCTGTCCCAATCGGCGCATGCGGTTTTATCATCGGCGAATGCTGTCTGATCGCACAGCTCGCCAGAATCGAGAACGCCGTTGCCGCACGGCACTTCGAGGGCGGTGCATCCCGATGTTATGATGGTTTTACAGTCGGTCGCGCACACCAGTGTTCCCGTCGATCCTGCGCCGACGACTTTTTCGCAGCTGTTGGCACTCGTCGGGAATTTGTCGCCTTCGGCGCTGTGATCACAAACCTCGCCAACTTTGGCATTGACCGAACCATTGCCGCACCAGGCGACACATGCCGAAGTGTCGTATTCGCAGGTATTGGTGCATGTCACGGAGCCTTTTTCGTACAGATCGGGGAACAGGGTATTGCAGGCTTTTTTATTGCCCGCGAACTTTGTGCCGTCGCACAACTCGCCCTCGTCAAGTACGCCATTATTGCAGCTTTCGGATGAAGTCGTGGCTTTTTCGCACAATTTATAATTGATGGTGCAGTTATCATTGCATGTGACTTCGCCTTTGATATAGCCCGAATTCAAATCGGCGCACGATGTTTTGTTGTCCGGAAATACCGTGCCATCGCATTCTTCGCCGGTGTCGATTTTGCCATTGCCGCAGGTATCGAGGGTGGTGCACCCCGAAGTGTCGATAGACAGACAATTCTCGGCACATTTTAGGGTTCCGGTCGAGCCCGCGCCCACGACTTTTTCGCAGGTGTTTGCGCTTGTCGGGAATTTGTCGCCACTGGCACTGTGATCGCAGGCTTCGCCCTTGGTCGTATTGACTGAGCCATCGCCGCAATAGGCAACACATGCCGATGTATCGTAAGTACATGTGCTGGTGCAGGTGACCTGCCCGCTTTTATACAGATCGGGGAACAGCGTTTTGCAGGCATAGCGGTTGTTGAGGAATTTGGTGCCGTCACAGACTTCGCTGCCATTGACGATGCCGTCGCCGCAGGAACTTCCGCCTTCGCTGCATGCGCTATAGTCGATGGTGCAGTCGCTTTTACACGCAACATTGCCCGAAGTGTATTTCGAATTCCATTGTGCGCATGTCTTTTTGTCGCCGACAAAAGCTTTTTGATCGCAGTCTTCGCCGCTGTTGAGGATGCCGTTTCCGCAGTAATTTGCTTTGGTACAGGCGCTGTAGTTGATGGTACAATCGCTGTTGCAGCTGACATTGCCACCTGCATAGAGCGAAGCGTTCCATTGGGCACAGGTCGTTTTATTATCGGAGAATTTGTTTTTATCGCAGTCTTCACCGGCGTTTACGACGCCATTGCCGCAGTTTGAGCAAGCGGGATCGGCGTTGTCGATATAGCCGTTGCCATCATCATCGAGCCCATTGCCGCAGATTTCTTTATATTGGGTGGCAACCTCTGGGGCGATACCGATAATCCAGTCGTAGTAATCCTGAACAGCGGTGGCGACATTGTAGCCGCGACACTGGGCATCGCCATAGCTCGTGACGCCGACGACATAACGTTTACCGCCCACCGTATAGAATGTTGGGCCGCCTGAGTCGCCCTGACACTGTCCGCCTTCGGCAATGGGGGCATAGATCGTCCCGTAGGGAATCGTGACGGATTCGGTCGTATTGGCTTCGCCGTAAACCCAGCAATAGGTGGGATCTGGATGGCAACCTTGGATCTTGACTTTGCCGACGTAACAGCCACTCGTCGAATCGGACGGGTTAAAGGCACCGCAATAGGCCGTCGTCGGCAGTGTGATAGTGATTTTTGTTCCTGAGTCGCCGTTTTCATCGAATCCAAAGCCGCTCGATTCCATATTGGCCGGTAAATCCGACGATTTAAAGGCCAGCCATTTGGGCAGTGGGAGTACCGGCGCGGCGATTTTCGAGTCGATGGGCTTTTTCAATTTTATCAGGGCGATGTCATCTGCCGTGACTTCCGAATAGCCTTCGTGCGGATAGATATAATCAACCCCGGCAATATCAAACGAAGTCAATGCTGTTTCTGAATTCCCCACGCCAATCTTTAATACACTGTTGTCAATCTCGTCTCCGACCACGCAGTGAGCAGCGGTCAAAACCCACTGGGGATGGATGAGCGTGCCCGTACAGTAGGCATCACCAGATACGGTGGCTTTGTGCACCTTCGACGCCTTTTCATAACCCGCCGAATCGCATCCGGTCGAAGACCCACAGGCATTTGCGCAGTAGCGGATGTTCGATTCGTCTGCGACATACACGTTTTGGCTATTGACTGTCTGGCATGACAACGGAATGACGGCATCTCCATCGGACAACGGCATGCATATACTTATGTTATCAAACCCAGGGACACAGCGTGCCGAACAGTACATCATGGTGGGGGATTCTACACATGTGTTGTAATTGATGGACCCATAAAATGTCTCACCGTTGCATACGTCGATCGAATCTTGATCGCAAATCCGGTATTGGCTCGTTCCTTGTGAATCGCAGCTCGTTCCAGACGAATTGCATTTGTTGTTACAATAGAGGTAATTGGTGTCCGGGTCGGGCAAATACATCCACGTACCCTCGACATCGGTGCAAATGTCGGTCGATAAAAGGTAATCACCGTCATATTCATCACATGTATTCTGCTTCTGCCCCAATGTGCTGCATTTTTCGGCACAATACTCTTCGTCGTCTATGGCAACACATGTCCATTTCGAACCAAATTCACTTTTGCAGCTCGCATCCGATTCGTAACTGCATAGCGAGTAGGAGGTTTCTGTGCTGCTCGAAGAGTCTGTACCGCTAAATAATGCCACCGTGTAGGGCTCGTCTGTTACCGGCGTGCCGTAGAGAATACCTTGGGCATGTGATGTGAGATCTTCCGCATCCTGTGGGGAATTAACTTCGTTACAGCCAGATAATAAACCACATAGAATCGCAGCTAAAACAACATTCTTTCTCATTGTGTTTCACCTTAAAGAGAGGGATGCTTGATGGATGCAGAATTCCTAAGGAGTTCGCCTTCTTGTCAAAGCACATAGACCAAAGATACCAAGAATGAAAGCTATTGGATTGCCAGCTGGACGAAGTGGGGTCGAAGAACAATCCGAATCGGATGAACCTATGGAAACCGGAGGTTCGGGATGATCAGGCTTGGGTGTGGCACATCCTTCAAATTTGGTGCATTCATCGTCATCGCAATCGATTTTTCCGTCACCATCATCGTCGATCTGATTGCCGCAGATTTCGGTAGAAATAGAATCATCCAATTTGCAGGCGCTATAATCCAATGCACAGGATAGTGTACATTGAATTTCGCCCGATGTAAAGTGGCTGTCCCAGTCACTGCACAGCGTTCTATTGTCTTTAAATGAATTGCCATCACAGAGTTCTGAGCCATTGACGACGTTATCGCCGCAAACGGGGCCAAAAATACATTCGCTCAGATCAATCGTGCAGCTGGTTGTACATTTGACGTTGCCCGAGGTGTATTTGCTGTCCCAGGCTGCGCAGGAGGTCTTGTTGCCCGGGAATGCCGTTCCGTCGCATTGCTCGGAGTTGTTGACGATATTGTCGCCGCAAAAAGCTGGCTCTGAGCATCCCGCTGTAATGATAGATCTGCAGTCATCGGCACAGATCAAGGTTCCTGTCGAACCGGCTCCGATGACTTTTTCGCATGTATTGGCACTGCTCGTGAACTTATCCACTTCGCCATGGTCGCACACTTCCCCTTTCGAAACATTGACAGAACCATTGCCGCAAAGCGATTCGCAGGCAGAAATGTCGTATTCACAGGTGTCGGTGCATGTCACATGTCCACTCGAATAAAGATCGGGAAACAGTGTCTTGCAGGCATACTGTCTGTTTATAAATTTGGTTCCATCACAAAGTTCGCCATCGTCGAGAATTTCATTGCCACAGGTACCCACTTCGCACATGCTCTCATTGATGGTGCAATTGGCATTGCACGAGAGGTAACCTTTGGCATAGCTGTGGTCAAAATCATAACATCTGTTTTTGCCGTCCGGAAATACATCACCATCGCATTTCTCGCCCTCGTCGATGATGCCATTACCGCAGGATAACGGTTTGGAGCAGTCGGAGGTATCAATCTGGGTACACCCGTTGACGCATTTGAGGGTTCCTTTTGAGCCTGCACCAACGAGGGTTTCACAGGTTTCTCCGCCAAATTTTTCACCATCGCAGACTTCGCCGACTTTCTTATTCAGAGAACCATTGCCGCACCATGGCACACAATTCTGCGTGTTATATTTGCATTTGCTGGTGCATTGTACTTTACCGGATTCGTATAGATCCGGGAAAATGCTGTTACATGCAGTCAGGTTCTTGTAAAATTTGGTTCCGTCGCAGTTCTCAGAACCTTCGACTTTACCATCGCCGCACTTTGCATCGGCCCGACAGTCCGTGATATCGATTTCGCATTTTGAGGAGCACTTGAGCATGCCGGATGTATAGCCACTGTCAAAATCCATGCATGTCTTCATGCCATTTAAAAATACAGTTCCATCACATTCTTCATTATCTTTGAGTTTGCCGTCGCCGCAGTATTCAAAGCGTACACATTGATCAAAATTGACGGAGCAGTCTTTGTTGCATGTCACTTCGCCAGAAGAATAGATCGTGCTGTCCCACTCTGCACATGTCTTTCGATCACCGCTAAATGCCGTACCATCACAGGTTTCGCCAACATTGACGATGCCATTGCCGCAAAACATACAGGCAGGATCTTCTCCGTCAATTTTGCCATTGCCATCATCATCGATGCCATTGCCGCAGATTTCTTTGTATTGGCTGGCAACTTCGGGGGCAATGGTCGTGATCCAGTCGTAATAGTCACAGACGGCTGTACTGATATTAAATCCGTGGCAGACGGGATCTCCCCAGCTGGTTATCCCCGAGACATACTGTACATTACCCAGGGTATAAAGGGAGGGACCGCCCGAGTCACCATTGCATTCACCACCTGCTTCTATACTGTGATAAAGTGAACCATAGTTCATGGTTACTTTGGTATAATAATCGGCATAGCCCCGCGATTCGCAATAATAAGGATTGGGATGGCATCCCTGAATATGGACTTCATTCTTTAATGGACATCCTGTGACCAAATTGGTCGGGTTTCCGGCACCGCAATAGTAGGTGATGGGCATGATCTTTTGATTTTTGATTTCGGTGACGCCGTTATGATCGTAACCAAAACCAACGAGTTTCATGTTGACCGGCATCTTATAGTCATTGAGCATCAGCCACTTGGGGTGCGGCAGTATGGGTTTTACATCCTCTCTATTCATCTCATTTTTGAGCTGTATTAAGGCGATATCTTTGCCGGTTTCTTTGGCATTGATATAGTTGGGATGCCAGAATATCTTGTTTGTGCCAGCGATTTCGTAGACGTGTCCCCCTTTTTTTCTATCGGTACCCACGTAAATCATCATCCTGCTGTTTTTACTGCTCGGTGTCACAATGGATCCCTCCGTGTCTGCAACACAATGTGCAGCAGTCAGTACCCAGTGCGGATGAATGAGCGTTCCTGTACAATAGATCGAACCTCTGTAATTCCCATTTTCCAGTTTTTCTGTGACTTCAAAGAGACCCACGACTGCCAAATCCCCATTATCTACTGAGCCATTCAGGATGGGAGATTGAGTCGATTCCAGCGTTTTTGGCAATTCGGGGGCTGATGCCTCCTGAGCAGAATCTTCGCAGCCCAATACACATAAACAGGAAAAAATGGATACAAAAATCACCGATAGCTTTTTGGACTGCATTGCAGGGATATTCCTATTTACAGTGACGACTCAGCCCTTATGCTCTTTCTGAAGCTTAGAGGTTGAATCATTTCAAGGCATGAGGCATGAGTGGCTAAGACATAAAGCAATGGCTGTTTTTAGAAACCATATTATTCCCCAAGGGATACTTTCTGCTGCCTGCTGCCCGATGCCTTGATATTGTGGTGACTTGGGAAATAAGTCTCAGCCCCCCGGCTGAGTAGTGACTATTTACGGTGTATTGCCATTGTCATTACTTGCAATCGAGCGTTTCGGGAAGAAGAGCCGGGATCATGGGGAGGGTCGTGTAGGTTTTTTCATCGAGGATGCACTTGGTATCCTCAAAGGGCGAACCGAGCGCATCCGACAGTGAACTCGAATTGTAGACGGCTTTGTTGTTGACGATATTAAAACCAAGCGGAAGTTCGCTGAGTTTACCTTTGTCGTTCTTGTCGATTCCATCTGGAGCCAGGCTCGATACGGCTGCATCTTTATTAAAGAAAAACTTCGAAAGCTTGACTTGCTCTGTTGTCGAAGCGGTGCCTGCAAATGCACCACAAGCATTGGTATTGCCACTTGTCACTGTGCCGAGGGCATACGACTGGATAAAATCTGCTTTGGCATTGATATCGCCAACAAAACCTCCGCGAGAACCACCGCCAGTAATAGTGGCTGTCGAATAACACTGCTCAAAGTGGGATGATGATGTGACAATTCCAACAAAGCCACCCGAATATTTGCCACTCGAACCTGCTCCGTAGGAAGCACACCTGGTAAATGAGCCGCCCTTGGCATCACCAACAAAACCTCCAGTGATATCACTGGAACCAAATGTACCGGAGGCATAACATTCTGTATATTTGTCGTTAGCCCCTGATTGAGCTACAAATCCACCCGTGGTTGAATAGATAGATACCGAATTTAAACTGTAGGAATTATTATAAGTTGAGCCCGTCGAGGTTCCGACAATACCTCCGGCGTAAGCTGCTGATGAACTGCCACCGAAAGTGTTATTTTGGGAATGGCATTCTTCGATTGTTGATGCTTTACTGATACCAGCAATGCCACCCATATAATTAGTTCCCATTATCGAGGATTTATCGATTGCAATTTTGGTAAAATGAGAATTGTCGCTGTTGCCGACGACACCGCCACAGTAATCGCCGGTACTGGATATTGTCATATTACTCATCTGTATATTCTGTATAATACTATGATTCTGTGCCTGCCCGATCAGGCCTCCGATCGATGTTTTGCCTTTTATAACCTTTGTTCCTTTTACTATGATGCCGGCAATATAACTGTTGTTTACAGTGCCGGCGAGTGATCCAACATTCGAGTATTTATTGGCATTCAGGTTGAGTTCGAGCGATAGATCGTAGACTGCTCCCTTTTGGATATAACCAAATACACCCGAATTGTTATTATCTAATTGGATTTCCTGTTCAGAGTCAGATTTGATTGCTTTTTTTTGGCCATAAAAAATTCCCTGGAAAGGTTTGCTTTGATCTGTTCCTACGGGCGTCCAGGGCGAACTCTTTATTGTAATATCACTGGCCAGAATATAGGCATTGTCCGTATTTTCGGCGGGATAGGTCTGGCCGTTCGAGACTGCTTTGCCCAGGCTGATGAGATCGGCTTCCGTCCTGATGCAATACGCCCTCACGGTGCTCGTGGTTCCGTCGAAACGATAGGCTTTTTCTATCAGTGCATAATCCGAATTCTCACACGTCTCTTTGATACATTGCGAACCATCTAATTTATATCCCTTCTGACAGGATTTGATGACACAGGTACCCGCCCGGCATTCCATTTCTGCAGCATTGCTCGCGGGTTGGCAGGGGTGATTGCATTCACCGCAGTGGGTCAGATCCGCATGGATATCGACACAGGCTTTGCTGCCACCGGGAAGTTCACAGGTCGTTTGGTCGCAAGTCCATTCTTTTGCGCATTCGCCATCAAGACAGTATTCTCCGGTGTTGCACGCATGGAAACATTGACCGCAGTTATCCCGGTCTAATTGGGTGTTGACACACAGATGGGTTCCATCGGTGGAGCAATAGGTCAACCCGCTGCAGACCGCAATACATTCATTTCGCACGCATTTTTGGTCATAATTACAGGCTTTGCCTGGATCGGCGGCAGATTGGGCACCGCAATATTCTTTCGATGTCGGATCGACACACAAAATGCGAGTGGTGTCATCCTGGCCAATATTGACGTAATCCTTTTGGCATCGGTATTGGCACCGGTTTTCGCTGCATGTCACGGACTCTGCATTTAGGGGCACGTGATCTGCACATTTGTAATTGCACGCACCACAATTATCCATGTCACTTATTCTGCAATCATTCTCGCCACATTGGAGCTCACCATTGGCACAGCTGTTGACCATGCATTGACCTGCAACGCATACCATGCCTGTGCATGGCGTCCCTGTCGAGGATGGACCTGTCGCGCCACAGTAGGTATTGTCGGTCATGGGATCGATGCATTTGATCGTGAATTCGGTGTTGCCGCCCCCCACATTGACATAGCCCGATTCGCACGTGTACTGACATATCCCGGCTGAACAGCCATCCGAGACGGCATGATTCGGCACATGATCTGAACAGCGGTAATTGCAGGCACCACAATGGGCGGCATTGTCCGACTTGACATGGATGCATTCCGTAATGCCACCGATATTGCATGCCAGTTTATTGTCTGTACAGCTGTTCTCGATGCATTGACCATCAAAACAGTGCAGATTGTTGTCATTGCAATTCACGCCTTTGTTTTCACTCGATGTTGCACCGCAATATTCATTGGATCCTGGGTCGACGCATAGAATGCCTTCGTCCGAATTTTCGCTAATTTGCACATAATTCCGTTCACAGACGTATTGACAGATGCCAGATTTACAACCCTGTGATATGGCATAAACGGGGCTTACGTCTTCACATCGGTGATTACAATTGCCGCAATGATCTCTGTCAGAGGATGTGTCTACGCATTTGGGGTGACCATCGACACTGCATTGTTTCGGTCTGTCCGGATCGCGTTCTGAACATTCATTCAGCTTGCAGGTTCCATCATTACAAACCTCGCCTGCTTTGCACTTGGTTCCGCATTGACCGCAATGGTCGTCATCGTTGAGCAGGGATGCCTCACAGCCATCCGAAACGATGCCGTTGCAGTTATCAAAATTGGGCCGACAGGCGAGTTTTTCTGTCTCGGGATCGCAGTAACTGTTTTCGTATGCATTCGGTGGGAGGCAGCTCCCCTCGCAATAGGTAAAACCATATCCACATCCGGGATAGCACTTGTAAACCTCGCCATCCGCCGCGCATTCCGAAATCACTGTGTTACTCGGGCATCTCCCATACCTGAATGCGTTATATATCGTCGAACGCAGGACACTGTCTGCAATATGGCAGCACGAATTTTCGCTTGTGCAGTTTTCGGCATAGCAAATGCCATTGGTATAATCGACATACGCCAGCGGATGTTGTTCATCGCCGCAGGGAGTCCCCTGGGGCGGCGGGGAGTCCAGGACACATCCGGTCATGCTGACCGCTAAAAGAAACATGAACAGTTTGGAACGATTGCTGGCCATTCATCACCTCCCGAAAAAGCGGAGCCGCTGCTTTATTATAGCAATATCCGGGACTTTTACAAACCGTGTTGTTCTGTGGGCGTCCTATTGCCTGCGGCAATACGTACGCCCGTGCGCCGTCTATTGTACCTTCGGCACAATACGCCGGCGCATGTGATGTTTGGTGCTGTGTGCCGCAAAAATACAAAAAGCCGACCGTATGGGGCGATTTGCGTCCCATAGGTCGGCTCACGAGGCGTATTTGCGATTTCATCGCAAATAGCCGGTGTTATCAAAGATTAATCTTCGCGTCGGCGTCTGGCCAATGCGCCCAAACCGAGCAACCCCAAAAGGAGGCCAAAGGATGAGCCAGCTGGGCCGTGGGGCGTGGATGAACAGTCGAACAGTGAGGCTGCTTTTTCCAAGTCTTCTGCCAGTTCTGCGCACGAATCCCCTTCACAAATATCATTGTTCCCGGGCTTTTCATCATTCGGATTGCAATCCTCTCCCTTGCACGCATCGCTCTTGGTGCATTCTGTGCTGATGATGCTTTTACAGTCACCGGCGCAGGAGATGGTACCTGTGGAACCTTCGCCCACGACGGTTTCGCATGATTCGGACTCGTTTTTGAAGATATCACCGTCTGCAGAATGATCGCAGACCTCCCCCTTATCGGTGTCGACGGTGCCATTGCCGCAATAGGAAATACAGGCAGCGGTGTCATAAGTGCAGGAATCATTGCATTTGACAATGCCATCGAAATAGAGATCTTCGAAGAGGGCGCTGCATTCATTTTTACCATTGGCAAAGGCTTCGCCATCGCAGAGCTCATCGCCGTCTACGCGATCATCACCACAGACCGGTTCCTTGCTGCAGCTCAGCAAATCCAGTTTGCATTCTGTGGTGCATTGGGCTGTGCCGCCTGTATAGATGGAATCGATTTCTGTACACTGGGTAACATCATTGACAAACAGCGTGCCGTCGCATTCCTCATCGGGATCGAGTCTGCCGTTGCCGCAAAAACATGCCGGATCGTCGTCGTCCTTGAGGCCATTGCCGTCGTCATCGACGCCATTACCGCAGATTTCCTTGTATTGCTCGGCAACTTCGGGGGCAATACTGATAATCCAGTCGTAATAATCCTGGACGGCTGTATCGACATTGTAAGTACGACATACCTTATCTCCATAGCTTGTAACGCCGGCGACATAACGCTGATCGCCAATCGTATAGAAAGTCGGGCCGCCCGAATCGCCGTTGCATTGACCGCCTTCTTCGATGCGGGAATACAGTGTGCTGTGTGAAATGGGTAGTTCGATGGTGGTATTGACTTCGCCGTCTTGGTCACACTGGAATTTGTTGGGATGACAGCCTTTGATGGTGACTGTTCCAACGAAGCATTCTTCACCTGTATCATCGGGATTGAATATGCCGCAGTATTGCAGCTTGGGGTGGGTGACTTTTAATTTGGTTCCCGAATCGCCATTTTCATCAATGCCGAATCCGATGGTTTCCATTTCGGCGGGCAAGTTTGCATTGGTCAGAGCGAGCCACTTGGGCTGTGGCAAAATGGGAGTAGCAATTTCGGGGGGAACGGGGGTCTTTAGTTTGACCAATGCAATGTCATACGCAGGCAGTTCGCTTTTTAAATAATCCGGATGGAAGATATATTCCTCTGTATCAAAGGCAATGAGCTCGGTATTTTTATCGCCAATGCCTATTTTGCCTGTACTGTTATTGGCAGATGGGGTTTTGTTCTCTATGTCTGCGACGCAATGCGCGGCAGTGAGTACCCATTGTGGGTGAATCAGTGTGCCAGTACAGTAGGAACTGCCATTGAGCGTGCCGGGTTTGCCCTGATAGCTGTAATCCTCTGTCGAACAATCCGTCTTGCTCGCATTGCAGGTATTCTTACAAACGCGGGATTCGGCGTTGTCAAGCACATAGGCGAGCTGATCGCCAATTTTTCTGCATACACTGACGATTTTGGCATCGTAGTCTTTTAAAGATTTACATTCCGTACGGATTTCTCCTTCGGTAGTGCATCGCTCATATCCATAAATATTGGTTTCATCGTGCACGCAAACATCGGAAGTGCCATATTTGCTGGCAAAATACTCGGCGATTTCTGCCTCGCATGGGAGCATGTACTGGAAGCCGGCACTGTCGCACTGCTGATTGGAAGCATCGCATGCGTTGTTACAGAAATGTCTGTTGCTGCTCAGGATGGGCACGACGTGGCCATCGTAATTGAAACAGTTCCAGGTATCTTCGACATAGCCATCAAATCCGTCACCTTTTAAGGCAGAACAACGGGATGCCGTCTGGTTAGCCGCATTGCATTCGGGGACGCATTTGGGTTCACCGAGAAAAAGAACACATCCTGGCAGTGTTGGGTCCTTCGATTTGCAGGTGTCTGTCTGTTCTTGTGAGCATTCGGTATAATAGGGCAAAAAAAGTGAGACGACAGCAGGTTCATTGAGAGCCGGCGTTCCATACATAATCGCCTGTGCATTTTGGATGAGATCGGAAGCTGAAGAAGGAGATTGGGCGGTTTCCTGGCACGCTGAGGCCAGAAGAATGCATGATATGGATATGAAGAGCAGATTCTGTTTCATAATTTTCTCCATAGTAATATGAATATGTCAAAAAAACTGCATTAATTTAAGCATAATT
>OCTW011595706.1_pt1 | contig 12283 bp, 12 predicted proteins | sample 1539671 | NCBI WGS metagenome assembly OCTW01 (sample SAMN02144230, study PRJEB22623) | gut metagenome | biome: sheep rumen | host: Ovis aries | place: New Zealand | reverse complement strand
TCCGTAGAGCTTGGCGTCAATCATGTCGGTGACCTGCAGGAAGTGCTCGTGGTTGTCGCCGAACTTGCAGGTGTCGCCATCCACGATGATAAGGTTGCCCTTGTAGCCGGCTATCCACTCCTCGTAGCGGTTGTTCAGTCCCTGCAGGTAGTCCAGCTGAATGGTCTGCTCGTAGGAGCGTCCGCGCTTCTGGATCTGGGCCACGAGGTTGGGAATGGTGGAGCGGATGTAAATCATGAGGTCGGGCAGCTTGACGAGCGACATCATGAGGTCGAACAGGTCGGTATAGTTCCTGAAGTCGCGGTCCGTCATCATGCCCTGCCCGTGCAGGTTAGGTGCAAAGATGCGTGCGTCCTCGAAGATGGTGCGGTCCTGAATGATGGTGTCCTTGGACTGCGAAATCTCCACCACCTCCTTGAACCGTTTGTTCAGGAAGTATATCTGGAGGTTGAATGACCACCGCTTCATGTCGGCATAGAAGTCCTCCAGGTAGGGGTTGTTGTCAACGGGTTCAAAACGTGGTGTCCAGCCATATCGCTTGGCCAGCATCTTGGTCAGCGTGGTCTTGCCGCTGCCTATGTTTCCTGCTATTGCTATGTGCATGTTGTTATATTTACGATTTACGGATTTACAATTTACATATTTTCCGGGAAGAGTCCGAAGAGCGTGCGGTCTATCTTATCGACGATGCCGGCAAAGTCGTGGGGCACGTGCTCGAAGTCGAGGTCATCCACATCGACCACCATGACGCGGCCTTTGTAGCGGTTGAAGATGAAGTCCTCGTAGCGGTCGTTCAGGTTCTGCAGGTACTCCAGTTGTATGGTCTGCTCGTAGTCGCGCCCGCGCTTCTGGATGTTGGCCACAAGGTGGGGCACCGAAGCGCGCAGGTAGATCATGAGGTCGGGCATCTTGGCCACGTTGATCATCTGTTCAAACAGCTCCATGTAGGTCTCGAAGTCGCGGTCGCTGAGGTTGCCCATCGCCTTGTTGTTGGCCGTGAAGACATAGACGCCCTCGAAGATGCTGCGGTCCTGAACGATGGTGTGCTCCGACTCGGCTATGCGCAGCAGGTCGCGAAAGCGCTCCTTGAGGAAATACACCTCGAGCGCAAACGACCACCGCCGAATGTCCTTGTAGTAGTCTTCCAGGTAGGGATTGTCGGTGACGGCCTCGAAACGTGCCTCCCAGCCGTAATGGCGGGCCAGCATGTTGGTCAGCGTGGTCTTTCCGCAACCAATGTTTCCAGCTATTGCTATATACATATTTATAGTTTTGCTTGCAAAGGTACAAAATAATTGATAATTGACAACTGAAAATTGATAATTATTTTGTAATTTTGCAGGCAAATAAACTTTTTGGGCTTATGGACAATACTAAAAAAACTGCACGCGTGGTCTGTGCCGTCGTCAGGCACGAAGGGAAATACCTCTGCATGAAGCGCACACGAAGCCGCTATGCCTACGTTTCCGAACACTGGGAGTTTCCGGGCGGAAAGGTGGAGCAGGGCGAGTGTGACCACGAAGCGCTGCTGCGCGAGATTCGCGAGGAAATGAAGTGGAACATCTTTGTGGGGCAGAAGCTGGCCGAGCTGGACTACGACTACCCCGACTTCAGCACGCACCTGGTGGCCTACGACTGCCGTTGCGACCAGCCCGACACGTTCCTGCTGCTGGACCACCTGGACTACAAGTGGCTGGACTATGACGAGCTGGACAGCCTGGACTGGACGGCTGCCGACCGTGAGCTGCTCAGGCTCATTCAGCCGTGAAAGAGCACGGCCTGTCCGCCGTCGCTCTGAGCATGCCGGCGCAGCAGGTCCTGAATGTAGCGGGCGTTCTGCATGACCCGCTCACGGTCGCCGTCGTAGCCGTTAATGAGCACCACGAGGTGGGTGGTTGAGAGCTGTATCTTGGTGCGCTCATGGTCGCTGGTGGGCGTGCCTACCCCACCCTCGGCATCGCGATAGACGGGCAGCCCGGCTATGTTGATCAGCCCGCGACCTATGCCCTCGTAAGGCTCACCCTCGCGGCCTACGCCCAGCGTGAGTGTGTCACCCACGAACTTGGAGGCATCAAACCCGCCAATGCTGTAGCCGAAGGCTATCGAGGCCAGGTTGATGAGGTCAACCAGCGTGTCTATCTGGTAGAGCTCCTTGCCCTGCAGCATGCGGCGTATGAGTGCCTCGCTGGCCGGACGATAGCGTGAGGGGTCTTTGCCGCAGGCCTTATAGACCCTGCGGGTGGCAGCTATCGACGTCATCTCCTTGAGCGACTCGGTGGTCAGCGTGGCCCTGTAGCGTTCGCCCAGCTCGTGTATCTCGTCCCACAGCGGTTGGCAAAACGTGGTGTTCACCACCTGCGCCTCGACTACAGCTCCTGCAAAGCGGGGACACACCAGTTCTATTTCACTTGAAACTTTTACCTGTATCATAACTTTACAATCTTACCCCTGGTCTCAGCAAATCCCACAATGTTGTTGGGATTATAGATGTAGATAGAACTGACCCGGTTGCCATGATCCCAAAGCACCACGTTGCCATCAGCATCTGGGACAGCCTGAAGCTGACTCCACCAAATCTTATCTTCTCCACCAATTGTGTTGGGACAGCTGAAATATTCACCCAGATTTATTGGCGTGTCATAGGCTCCTGCCGCCCAGTACTGCGTGTTGTATGCCTCGCTGGCCTTGCCTTGGGTCAGAATGTTACCCTTCGAGTCTATGACGAAGCGGCGGAATTTATTATTCTCCGTGACAGGCACCTTCAATACTTCCTCCCACTTGCTGTCGTTCGAAACAAAATCACGACGCAGCAACCTTCGGCCTATGGCCACATAGACATAGTTACCCTGCAGTTGGACACACTCGATGTTCGTATCGTACTCGTCCTCGGCATAGGCTTGAGCTACGTAGGGCACGCTCATCAGGTCGTAGTTATAGAGATATTTACCTGCCATCTGGGTCAGGTTTCTACCGTTCAGACCATTAGCATTCCAGTTCCAAATTGTTCCGTCATCCGCCACATGGTAACTCGTCCGTTCCAGGTTCTGGTCCCATTTGTATTTCACGTTCAAGTCAACATCCGTTACTAATCCATAACGGTCGAAACCATTAGAGCAGCGCACCAATAAGTACTTGCCGCTACAGTCCACCAGTTGCTCGCTCTCTGATATCTTCTTCGACGTTGCCAATGAATTGCCGTCATATACATACACTCCGTCTGCCTTAAAGTTGCGCTTCGTTTCCAATACGAGCCGACCGTCGCACTCCATACAGTAAGTAATGGTGGCTCGCCTGCCCTCATAGACATTACCTATGCCCGGAATGATGACCTCCGTCAGCCCCGTCTTGCGGTTAATACCCATCACGGCATTATTGTCGTTGTCTTCTACATAGTAAATGTAGTCTTTACCCAAGAAAACGGACTTGGCATTTACCTCATACTTCGTAGCCTTTAGGCTGACTGACTTTGGAGCCGGCCTGAGCGTCCGTGTGGCAACAGTTGTTTTTGTTACTTTGCGCTTTTGCGCCTTAACGGGTTTTGCCAGTCCTAAGAGCATGGTCACAACAAACAGATAAACGAAAAAAGTCTTCATAATAAAAGTAAAAAATTATTGAGTGTATTCACCGATAAGCTGTAGGAATTCGTCTTCCGACATGATGCGAATGCCCAGTTTCTGAGCCTTCTCTAACTTGGCAGGTCCCATGTTCTCGCCTGCCAGAATGAAGGAGGTCTTCTTGCTGATACTGCCTACATTCTTGCCGCCGTGCTGCTCGATGAGTGCCTTATACTCGTCGCGACTGTGGTGGGCAAAGACACCGCTGATAACGATGGACTGACCTGCCAGACGGTCGCTCTGGGCGCTGAGCTGTTCGTCGCTAAGTGACATCTGCAGACCGTAGCCCTTCAGCCGTTCCACAAGCTGGCGGTTGTCGTCGTTCTTAAAATACGAAACGATGCTGGCGGCCATCACGTCGCCTATGCCATCTACTTCGACCAGCTGTTCGGCCGTTGCCTGCTCAAGGGCTTCCATCGTCTTGAACTTGCGGGCCAGCAGCTTGGCTGACGTCTCACCTACGAAACGAATGCCAAGGGCAAAGACCACCCGCTCAAAGGGCACTTCCTTCGATTTGGCTATGCCATTAACCACGCGCTGGGCTGACTTGGTGCGCGAGCCGTCGCCGTTAATCTGCTGTACCTCAATGTCGTAGAGGTCGGCCACATTCTTTATTAGTCCACGACGGTAGTACTCATCGACGGTCTCAGGGCCCAGCGAGTCTATGTTCATAGCCTTACGCGAAATGAAGTGCTCTATCCGGCCCTTTATCTGTGGCGGACATTGCGTGTCATTGGGGCAATACCAGGCTGACTCACCCTCGTAGCGAACCAATCGGGCACCACACTCCGGGCAGCGCTTGATGAACTCTACGGGAATGGCAAGAATGGGACGCGACTCAATATCGACACCCACTATCTTAGGGATAATCTCGCCACCCTTCTCCACATAGACGTAGTCACCCAGATGGAGGTCGAAGGAGCGGATAAAGTCTTCGTTGTTGAGCGTGGCCCGCTTAACCGTAGTACCGGCCAGCTGCACAGGCTCCATGTTGGCAACAGGCGTTACGGCACCCGTCCGCCCCACCTGGTAGCTGACACTTTCCAAGCGCGTACGGGCTCGCTCAGCCTTGAACTTATAGGCGATGGCCCAACGAGGGCTCTTGGCTGTATAACCTAATGAACGTTGCTGCCTTAATGAGTTAACCTTCAACACAATACCGTCGGTAGCAACAGGCAGGTTCTTACGTTCCGCGTCCCAATAGTTAATGAAGTCGTAAATGCCCTGAAGGCTGTCAACCTTACGCATTCCCTGCGAGATTTTGAAACCCCACGAAGCGGCAATCTGCAAGTTCTCATAATGGCCGTCGGCAGGAATCTCGTCACCCAGCAGGTAGTAGAGATAGGCATCCAACTGACGACTGGCCACGAGGGCTGACGACTGGCTCTTCAGCGTGCCGCTGGCCGCATTACGCGGGTTGGCAAAAAGGGGTTCCTCAGCAGCCTCACGCTCGGCATTCAGCCGCTCAAAAACCTTCCAAGGCATGAGTATTTCACCACGTATCTCGAACGACTGAGGCCAAAGCCCATTAGCCTTATCATCCAACACTAAAGGAATACTGCGAATAGTCTTCACGTTAGCCGTCACATCGTCGCCACGAACGCCGTCACCACGCGTCACAGCCTGCACCAGACGACCGTCCTCGTAGGTCAGAGAGATGGACAGACCGTCGTACTTCAGCTCACAGCACACCTCGAAGGGCTCACCTTGCAGGCCTTTCTCCACGCTGTCGTACCAGGCGGCCACATCCTGCTCGTTGTAGGTATTTGCCAACGAGAGCATGGGGTATCGGTGCTCCACCTGCTTAAACTCCTGATTCAGGTCGCTGCCTACACGCTGGGTAGGCGAATTGGCGTCGTAGAGTTCTGGGTGACGCGCCTCCAGGTCCTGCAGTTCATGCATCATGAAGTCAAAGTCCTGGTCGCTGATGGTCGGCTGGTTCAACACATAGTATCGGTGATTATGCTCGTGAAGTTCACGACGAAGCTGTATAATTCTTTCTTTCTCGTCCATTTTTTAGGTTGCTTTTTAAGGCTACAAAATTAAAAAATATATTCGAAACAACCAAATTTAAGAGAAAAAACAACCAAAAAGAAACTTTTTTCGAAAATGTTTTGTCTATTTTAATAATAATTATTAAATTTGGCACTTGAATTGTAAAAACAGCTATTAAATGATGACAAATAAAGATTGGTTATTTCTGAATTCACGCGACGACCTGCTGCGCATCGACATGAGGGAGATTGCGTACTTTGAGGCCGATGGGAATTACACTAACATCGTGCTGACCAACAAACTGAAATGTACCGTCGGCATGAGCCTGGGGAAAATGGAGAAAATACTGGCTGAGCGGTTGAAAGGAAAGGTGATGTACTTTGCACGAATCGGTAAGAGTTACATCATTAATCTGAACCTGGTGTTCCAGATCAATGTGCTCAAGCACCGTCTGGTCTTGTCGGACTACCGCCAATGCTCTTACACGCTCGATGTGTCGAAGGACGCGCTGAAGAAGTTGAAGGAGCTGATGATTAAAGTCAAATATTAAATCATATATAACATAACACTTAAGATATGGAGATTATTATCGGACGCAATCCACAGAACGGACAGCTGAGCCTTACCTCTGGCAACAAGACTGGAGGCTACGGACCAGCCAACAGCGTGCCAAGAAGCGTCAGCCGCAGGCATTGCCGCATAGAAGCGCTTCCTGACGGGAACTACACTGTAGAGAACCTTAAAATGGAAAACGACACATTCGTTAACGGCAGTCCTATTTTCAAGAAGACCGTCACACCAAGTGATGTGGTTGAATTAGGTGGCGAGCACTACAAGCTCGATTGGTATGCCATTAAGGAGTTCATCAACAAGGTGGTCCCACCGCCCCCCAAGACTGCTGACATTCGTCAGTTGAAGTACATCTGGATGCGCTACGAACAGGACACCAATGCCATTCAGTCGAACTTGGCAAAAAAGAATGCCATACGTAGTGTTGCCGGCGCGTTCGGTACATTAGGCATGCTTTGCTGGTTCATTCTTCCTGAATCATTAGGAGCACTCCGTTTTGTCTTTATGGGTTTAGGATTTATTCTCACCATTACGATGGTGGTGGTGGCCCTGAACGACTCAAAGAATGCACCTAAGAAGAAGAAGGCACTACAGCAGAGACTGCGCGACACCTACACCTGTCCCTGCTGCAACAAGTTCTTCACGGTGGATTACGACCTGCTGACCAGACAGTACGACAACTGCCCCTATTGCAAGGCGAAATTCATAAAATAAATCAACAATAACTAAAAATCATGCAAAGTTAACATTTCGTCACAAAACTAAACTATTTCATGGAGAATGAGAAATATTATTTGGAAAAGGAGGATTTTCGCCTTAACTTTGCAGCATGAAACTTAAATACAAACCTAAAAAAAATAACAATTATGGAAACTAAAAACAACATCAACATGAGACCCGCACCCAAGAAGAACGACAACGGTTTAATTGGAGGTGCACTTGGAGCAGCTATCGGAACTGCATTCGGAGCAACATTCGGAGTAGGTGGAGCGTATGCTTACAATCATCTGAACAGCGATGACGACATTCCCGAAGTAACCCTCGATCCACAGATGGACGACGAAGTGGAGGTGGCACAACAGCCAGAACCTCAGCATCACCACGAGGTACACCACGTTCACCAGACCAGCGACGTTTATATCGTGACTCCTCCCACCCCCAATCCGAATCCGAATCCCAATCCGAATCCCAACCCAGGTCCCAATCCCGGTCCTGACCCCGAGATCAGAGTGCTCTCCTATGAGCGTGTCACTATGGACGACGGAAGCCAGGTTGACGTAGCTACCATTGAATACAACGGCCAACAGGCACAGATTGTTGACGTTGACCTTGACGGATGGGCTGACGGAATGATTGCCGATGCCAACAGCGACGGCAACATCAGCGAAGACGAGATTACCTCATTCGAAGGAACCGACGTACAGATCAGCATGAACGACCTGGCTATGGCAGCCGGTAACGAAAACGGCGGTGGCGACCCGGGTAACGGCGATGACGGCGGTGGTGAAGTTGTCGTCATAAGCGATGACGGCGGTGATGGTGACGGCTGGGGTGACGGCAGCGGCGATGGTGATGACGGCGGAGACGGCTGGGACGACGGCGGCGGCGATGACGGAGGCATGCTCGTCAGCAACGAAGGCGACGACGGCTTCACTACTGACACCGTCTATCCTGAGGATCCCCCCGTTGACGACGACGGCATGCTGACAGCAAGCAACGAAGGTGGCGATGGTGTCATACCCGACTACGTGAACAACGGCGACGTAAGCGACGTAGTAACCGACAGCGACGACATGCTCTTAGTATAACCCAACTATACATATTTATAATATATAGAAATAATAACAACTTCAAAAATATTACAACTATGGCAAACAATGAAGAAACCGTACTGATGGGTGCAGGCACCACCAATAACAGTCAGAAACAGAGTGTTCCACCACGTCCTAACATTCCGCCACTCCCCAACACAGGAGCTCAGGCTCGTCCGCAGCAGCCACCGCGTCCGGCTTACCAGCCCGTCAGCGACGACAGCCAGACCTGGAAGCGCGTAGCCATTGGCGGCGTAGCCGGTATCCTGTTCGGAACAGTAAGTGCAGTAGGCGCAACAGCTGCTTACCACCACTTTGCCAACAATGACGAACCGCAGCCGGAAACCGACGACGTTCCCGTAATGCCCGAAGAGGATGGTCACTACACAATGGAGAACGGCCTTCAGGTGGCTGAGGTCAGCGACGATATGTCGTTCAGCGAGGCTTTCGCTGCTGCCCGCGCAGAGGTAGGACCTGGCGGCGTATTCGTTTGGCACGGCGGTGTCTATGGCACCTATTATGAGACCGAGTGGAACGCCATGAGCGCTGCTGAACGCAACGAGTTTGCACAGCTCTCACAGCCCGCCATCGAGCAGGAGGCTCCCATACACCACCAGCCACACGACGATGTGGATGTGGTATATCACGATCCCGAAGTGCGCATTCACAACACCTCGAACGACATTTCACAGAACGATGACGACGTACAGATTGTTGGCGTTGAGGAAGTGACACTGGCCGACGGTTCTACCGCTACGATGGCTCAGGCTAACGTTGACGGCCACGATGTCTATATGGTCGATGTTGACCAGGACGGCGTCTTCGACGTAGCAGCTATGGATGTCAACGGCAACGGCCAGCTGGATGACAACGAGATTATGGACATCTCCAGTCAGGGCGTTACAATGAACGGCACGGCTTCAACAGTCTCTAACGACGGCATGAGCGGTATGGACGACGGCATGATGGTCGATGCCTCTATGTCTGGCGACGACGGCATGATGCCTGACTACACCAACGACGTTGACGGCGACATCTTAGTGTAAGGCTTATGAATTGCAAGACCACAATCATATCTCTCTTGATGCTGGTGCTGGGCCTCTGTCCGGCATCAGCTCAAAAGAAGATATACATAGTAGCAACCGGAATAGCCGACTACCCAGGCACCAGCATGGACCTTAATTTGTGCGCCAACGACGCAGCCACCATCAAGTGGGTGTTCGAGAAGAACAAGAAAGCCAGCACCGTGCTGCTGACTAATTCGCAGGTGACGAAGTCGGCCGTGCTGAACGCCTTGCGCCAACAGTTTTCCAAGGCCACGAAGGACGATGCCATTCTCTTCTTCTACAGCGGTCACGGCGCACCAGGAAAGCTGGTGTTTTACGACGGACAGATAGACTACAAGGACATCAAGGACATTATGGCCAAGAGCAAGGCCCGCTCGAAAATGATCTTCGCCGATGCCTGCTTCTCGGGAAAGATGCGTAATGAGCAGCGCACCCAGCATAACACCAGCGTGCCCGCCAACCTGAGGAATACTGAGGTGATGTTCTTCCTTTCGTCACGCTCGGACGAAACGTCGATTGAACGCCGCGACATGAAGAACGGCTTTTTCACGGCCTACCTGCAGCGTGGTCTTCGCGGCGGAGCCGATGCCAACCGCGACCGCACCATCACGGCCCTCGAGCTTTTCAACTTCGTGAGCAAAGGTGTCAGAAAAATCTCCAACGACAAGCAACACCCCGTCATGTGGGGTAAGTTCGACAACAACATGCCTGTCATCTCTTGGTAATCATACGTAATCAAAATAAAAAAACAACAAATATGGAAATAGTTAGAGTAGATTGTCCACAATGTAAGGCGCAGCTTGATGTCAAGAACAAGCTCAACGTACCCCAAAAAGTCATCAAGTGTCCTAACTGTGGGTTCCAGATGATGGTGCGTTTCCGCCAGCAAGCAACACCAATGAATGCTGCAAGGCCTGTACAGCCTGCATCTGCAGAGCAACAGTACGGACTACCTAATTCATATCAGCAGCAGTATCCACAACAGCAATATCAGCAGCAACAGTATCCACAACAGCAATATCAACAGCCGTATCAGCAGCCATATCGTCAGCCCGTACAGGACGACGGTCGTACCATCTATGCCGGCGGTGGTGCACAGCAGCAGCCACGCCAGCCACAGCAGTACCCCCCTATGGCTGGTGTCATGGGTGCATTCAACAATAGTGAATCGACTGTTCCGGCAAGTGATGTTAACAGACCTCAGGCCAGCACAGCCGGTTTCCTCGTTTTTAATAATGTACGCTATCCGCTCAACATCGGGCGCAACACCATTGGCCGTAAGCCTGAGGATCCTAATGCTCCTGTAAAAGCTACTGTTCTTATTCCCACGAATGGCAATAAGACCATGAGCCGCTTCCACGCAGTCATCGAGGCAGTAAGAATGAACGACGGCTCCATTCGCACCATCATCAGCAACGGCGAGAACAAGAACCCCACCTTCGTGGCCGGCGTACTGCTCAATGGCGCCGACAAGCTCATTCTGAAGAACGGTGCTGAAATCAAGATGGGCAGCCTGCTCATGCGTTATGAAATTCCAGTCTAACTAATTCAAGAAACAGCTCAATTATGAAATTCAGAATATCACAACCACAAGCTATCCACCAGCTGGGTAGCCGTCCGAATCAGGAAGACTCCATCTTTCCGGTTCTGAATGCAGCAACCACAGCCGACCGTCTCTTTATTCTCTGCGACGGCATGGGTGGTCACGAGTCTGGCGAGATAGCCAGCGGAACGGTGTGCAAGACCATGAGTGACTACATTCTCAGTCGTCTGCCTGCTGACGGAGTACTCGAAGACCAGCTCTTCGAAGAGGCACTCACTGCTGCCTACGCCGCCATCAATGCGCAGGACAATACCGGCCAGAAGAAAATGGGTACCACGCTGACGTTCCTCTGCTTCCACAAGGGAGGCTGCACAGTAGCCCACATCGGCGACAGCCGCATCTACCACTTCCGTCCCTCGACCAACGAGATTCTCTATCGCTCACGCGACCACTCGCTGGTCTATGACCTCTTTGAGGTTGGCGAGCTGACTTTTGAGGAGATGAAGACGGCCAAGAACAAGAACGTCATCACACGTGTCATCATGGCCAATCAGGAGCGTCCCTCAAGAGCTGACATCGTACACATCACCAACATCAAGCCGGGCGACTATTTCTACCTGTGCTCTGACGGAATGCTCGAACAGATGGACGACGACGACCTGCTCGAAATCTTCGGCAGCGACAAGTCTGACGACGAGAAGCGCAAGATTCTGACCGGCGAGACCATCGACAACTCTGATAACCACTCGGCTTACTTCATCCACATTGAGTCGGTGGAGAGCGAAGTTGGCGACGATATGTTCCCCAACGACGAGGCTTCTGCCCGTGCTGCCAATAAGGTGCTGCTGGCCGAGCGTGACCCGCAGTCGGTTCCCACGCTGATGCCTCCCCCACCCCCTGCACCAGAAATGAATGAAGCGCCGCAGTCTATAGGCAACATAGGCGACGACGACGTACAGGTGGTAGTAGGTCAGCCGGTTGAGCAACAACCGCAAATACACTACCAGCAACCCATGCCCGCACCCAAACAGGGCAACAACAGCATGATGAAGTGGGGCGTCATCGGTTTCCTGGTCGTAGCCGTCATTGCTGCCGCCATAGCAGCCGTCATCCTTTTCTTCGGCGGAAAGGATGAGAAACCGACGCGACAGGATATGCCTGAGATTGTTAACCCGCCTTCAAAACCATCAAGGCCAACTTCTACCTACAGTGAAGATGAGCCTGTCTCTTCACCTGTAAAGCCTCAGACGACAACGACTCCGAACAACCGTCGTAACAATCTACCGCAGACAAATAGTAATGCTAACACTAACTCGTCAAATACCCGCGCAAGAATTCGTGATGTGGCAAATGGCGGGAAGCATGACAGTGAGGGTAAGGTTAATAGCAACAAGCCAGATTCTGATGATGACGACGATGTTAAGCCTGATAAGAAACCTGATAAGAAGCCTGATAAGAAACCTGAAGGGGAATTTGTTCCAAACATTTAATAAACTTGAAATACATAATACTTATGAATACGAAAGCAATAAGAATTGCCTTGATGGTGCTGATAGCATCATTCATCGGCGTACAAGGTGTTGACGCACAAGATCCTATCACCAAGCCTGTCAAGCCTAAGCCCAGCAATAATAGTGGTGGAAAGAAACCTGGCAGAGGAACCACTCCTGCAACCAAGAAGGA
>OCTW011594943.1_pt1 | contig 12283 bp, 13 predicted proteins | sample 1539671 | NCBI WGS metagenome assembly OCTW01 (sample SAMN02144230, study PRJEB22623) | gut metagenome | biome: sheep rumen | host: Ovis aries | place: New Zealand | reverse complement strand
ACTATTTAAATTCACAAAATCCAGTCGCAAAAGCTCGGATCTATGGATTTTGTGACTGGATTTTGTCTGAATTTTAAGGCGGATTGCTATGGGTCTGCATCTCGGCATAATTGCCGATGGGGACTTCGCAGGTATAGGTGACCACCTTATCTCTCGGCAGTTCGCCGCCCTCTTCAAGTACCTTGTTGAGGTCAACAGTCCTGCCAAGCAGTATGTAACTCGCATCAAAAGCGAACATGATAATACCTGTCACCGTAAAGAACAGACCGATCAGAAGACCGACTTTGCTTTTCTTTCTCATGGTCAGCCTTTTATCTCATAGTCCTCACCGAGAACTTCTTTCAGCTTGTTTCTCAGAAGTGTCTGGTCATTTTCTTCGATAACACGTTTTGAAAGCACATAGATAGTTTCTTTTCTGAGGATTATTATGAACAGCCTTGCATTCTCGATGATGTTCAGCGAGATATCCTCGAACCTGACAACTCTCGGCTTTACCGGCACGAAGTCCTCAGCCGCCTTTTCCTCTTCTGTGAAAACTGTTTCTATCTTGAAGCAGTCATCATAAAGCGAAAATCTGTACTTGTCATCTTCCAGCGATTTCAGCGCCCTCATAAGATATTTCTTGACGCGGAAGGTATTGAACCATGTGGTGAATATCATCACAAGGCTGACAAAGCAAAGCACCCAGTTCACATAGCCTGCGGGGTTTTTGATTATCGACACCGCGAACATCACCGAGACTATCGTAAAAAGCCCTGTCACCACAAAATTGCGCTTGTAAACATACTTTTGCTGGAAGATGGTGAATGCTTCCTCTTCCTCTTCATTTTTCACGTTGTATTCAAAGCTGGTTATTGGTATGCCTGTGGGCATGAACTCCTTTTCGGTGTTATCGCCCGATGCTTTGTTTACATCTTCAAGTTCTATGTTATTATTAGAAATATCTATCTCCATCAAGTCTGCTCCTTAATCGGCTTTACTTCGTTCAACAACATATGTCAAACGTCCAGATTTCTGACATACTCCGCATTTTTCTCTATAAAATCCTTACGCGGACCTACCTTGTCGCCCATCAGTATAGTAAATATCTCGTCCGCCTTTACAGCGTCCTCCATAGTCACCTTTATCATCGTTCTTCTTTCGGGGTCCATAGTAGTTTCCCAGAGCTGTTCGGGGTCCATCTCACCAAGACCCTTGTATCTCTGCACTGCAACTTTCAGCTTGCCGCCTTCCGAAAGTTCAGCTATATATTTATCTCTCTCTTCATCGGTGAAAGCGTATCTGACTTTCTTAGCCCTTTCTACCTTGAAAAGGGGCGGCTGAGCCAGATAAACATGTTCCTGCTCGATGAGTGGGCGCATAAATCTGAAGAAGAATGTCAGAAGCAGTGTTCTGATATGCGAGCCGTCCACATCGGCATCCGCCATGATTATGACTTTGCCGTATCTCAGCTTGCTTATATCGAAATCCTCACCTATCGAAGTGCCCAGCGCAGTTACGACAGGCATCAGCTTATCGTTGCCGTACACCTTGTCGATACGCGCTTTTTCGACATTGAGCATCTTGCCCCAGAGGGGGAGTATCGCCTGATAGCGTCTGTCACGACCCTCTTTTGCAGAACCGCCCGCCGAGTCACCCTCGACGATGTAGATCTCTGTCATGGTCATATCTCTTTCAGAGCAGTCAGCCAGTTTGCCGGGCAGTGAAGCGCTTTCAAGCACCGACTTTCTTCTTGTCAGTTCTCTTGCCCTTTTAGCGGCTTCTCTAGCCTTTTGTGCCTGTAACGACTTATCGAAAATAGCCTTAGCCACCGCAGGATTTTCCTCAAGGTAGTTCCTCAGCTTTTCTTTGAGCATCTTATCGACGAAAGGTCTTACTTCGGGGTTGCCCAGTCTGCCTTTTGTCTGACCCTCAAACTCGCAGTTTGTCAGCTTGACTGAAACTATGGCAGTCAGACCCTCGCGGCAGTCCTCGCCCATCAGCGCATCGTCATTATCTTTTATCAGGTTATGCGCCTTGCCGTAATCATTGAGTATCTTTGTCAGCGCACTCTTGAATGCCATTTCATGTGAACCACCGTCGGGCGTATGGATATTATTGGCAAACGAAAGGATTATCTCGTTATAGGTATCGTTATACTGCAAAGCTATCTCAGCGAACATATCGTCCTCAACGCCGTTGATGTAGATAACGTCCTCAGAAAGCGGCTCAACTCCTCTTGTCTTGTGGATATGTTCAACGAACTGGCGTATACCGCCCTCATAGTGCAGTGTTTCGGTGACGGGCTTTTCGGCATTTCTCAGGTCAGAGAAGATTATCTTTATGCCTGCATTCAGGAAAGCCTGTTCTCTCAGCCTTTTCAGCAGCACTTCATAATCGAAAGTGGTAGTTTCCTGAAAGATGAGCGGGTCGGGCTTGAACTTTACCTCAGTACCTGTCTTGTCGGTATCACCGATGACTTTCATTGCCTCGCTGTACTGACCTCTGTCAAAACGCTGGAAATGAACATGCGAACCGTCATAGACAGTCAGTTCAAGATATTCGGACAGCGCGTTTACTACCGAAGCGCCAACGCCGTGAAGACCGCCTGCGACCTTATATCCGCCGCCGCCGCCGAACTTACCGCCTGCGTGCAGTACGGTATAAACGACAGTAGCCGCTGAAATGCCCTCTTTCGGGTGGATACCGGTAGGTATTCCGCGTCCGTTATCAACGACCCTGATAACATCGCCCGGCAGGATATCTACGATTATCTCGGTGCAGTATCCCGCCAGCGCCTCGTCAATGGCATTATCAACTATCTCGTAAACCAGGTGGTGCAGACCTTTCGGACCTGTCGAACCGATGTACATGCCTGGTCTTACCCTTACAGGTTCAAGACCTTCCAGCACCTCTATCTGATTTTCGTCGTAGTTGTTGCTTTTGTCGATCTGCGAGATAGACTCAGTATCTTCGATCTCGACTTCCTTGATCTCCTTGATATTATCGTTATCCAAAATTCAATACCTCCGACTTTTATAATTCATAATTCATAATTCATAATTCATAATTATTCGCTGAATAATATTCATTACGTATCATAAATTATCGGCTTTATATCTTTTCAGCAGTGTAGCACAGCTAAGCTGGCTTATATAGACTCTTTCTTCAAGCGTTTTATCATCAAAGCACACCACAAAACTCTTAGGGAGTTCATACGTGCAGTATGTGACACGCTTGTTTTTCTCTGCCGCCGCAAGAAAATCTCTTGTCAGTGCAGAAGTTGAACTGTTTTCTATATCGAAAATGCCCACGATATTTCTGTGACTGACTATCCAGTCATTACCCAGATGAAGATACATCAGTACACCTCATTTTGCAAATATTGCCAGCAGAAAACCTGTACCGCATATCAGTGTCGTCCAGAAATTAAAACCAAAGATCATTGTTGATGGGATATATAGGACCAATACTAAGATAATTATAAATATGCGGGGCAGATAGTCCCAGAAAGGGTTGTAAAAGAACGTATATTTCTGCTCTTTCTTCGGCTTTTTTACAACATTTGGCTGCTGCATCAGAAGTTCGTTGTTTACAGGTTTTTTAAGACTCAGCTTTTCTTCTTTAGCGAAGATCTCAGCTACCGCAGACTTTGAGTCATTTTCATCTATCAGACCCGAACAGAACGGGCATTCCGCATACTTATCCGACGGGTACATATGATGTTTTTCACATCTTTTCCAATCCATATCCGCACCTGCTTATCTGTAAAGATCCCAGAAATGCGGGTCTTTCCATCTGTCTCTATCAGGAAAATCATGCAATTTGTCACCTATCATCGAAAAGAGAAAACTCAGCCCGCTCGTACCCTCATCGAGCCACTGCATGAAATTCTCCCATCTGGTATTTATGTGGAGTTCACGGTTATTTGCCTGTTTGCGGGCATTTCTCTCTGCCATCAATTTTGCGGAATTTTCCTCGAATTTTATGCAGTAGGGGCAAGTCTTGTGCAGGTGTGCGGGATACATATGACCGTTTTTGCAGGTCACGATCTCGATCTCATTTTCTTTCATATCATTTTGCTCTCTTTCTTGTTATTCTGTCTGTCTTTTTATTATCTGACCCTTTTCGATATTGAAGATCTTACCGTGAGAACTTTCATCGAAGGGTATATTCATATCACAGCAGGTGATGAACACCTGCATATCGTGTATCTTTGATATTACAAAGCGCTGTCTTGACGGGTCAAGTTCACTCAGCACATCGTCTAAGAGTATCACAGGGAAATCGTCTATCTCGTCATTCAGTATATGCGCCTGTGACAGCTTCATTATCAGCGCCGCCGAACGGTGCTGACCCTGTGAAGCGTCTTCCCTGACGGGTCTTCCGTTTATTTTGCATATCAGGTCATCGCGGTGTACGCCTTTTTGTGTGAAGCCTGCCCGCAGGTCATCGGAGATGTTGTTTTTCAGCACCTCGAAGTACCTGTCTTTCAGTTCGCCTGTATATTCTGTGGCTTTATCCAGCATCTCGCTGTCATACACGGTAGAATAATAGCTTATATCCAGCTTTTCACTGCCGCCCGATATCTCTTCATAGAGCATCTGTGCATAAGCCGACAGTTTTTTCGTGTAATTGTAGCGGTGCAGTGAGATGAAAGCACCCATCTGCGCCAGCTGAACGTCCCACATTTCAAGTTCGTCTTTGCCCGCTTTGCCGTAGTTTATATTTTTCAGCAGCAGGTTGCGCCTTTCTATCAGTGCTTCGTACTTGTAGGTGACGGCGCTGTAGGAGTTTTTTATCTGCGCCACCGAAAGGTCGATGAACTGCCGTCTGTTATCGGGCGAACCCTTTGACAGTTCGAGGTCTTCGGGCGTGAATATCACGCAGTTTAGCCCGCCGAACAGTTTTGAGGGCGCTTTCAGCTTCACCCCATTCAGTGTGACATTTTTTTCTTTGATATTGGGCTTTGCCATTGCAAAGGCTATCTCCTGTTCGCGGAAGCTGTTTTTAAATCTCAGCCCGATATTCATGACCTGTTCGTCATCGCCTATCATACGCCTGTCTTTGGTGCTTCTGAAACTTCTCGCGCCGCTGCACAGCCATATCGCTTCTATCAGATTAGTCTTGCCCTGAGCGTTGCGCCCGCAGAAAATATTTATCTTTTCGTGCGGCTTTATGCTTATGCCTTTAAGGTTTTTAAAGCCGTTTACGGAAAGTTCGGTTATAAACATTATTTTACGACCAGCTCGGTCTTTATCTCATCTATCTGCACCTTATCGCCTGCGCGTATCTTTTTGCCGCGCATAGTGCATATCTCGCCGTTTACTTTGATCCTCTCTTCAAGGATTATCTCCTTGCCGATGCCACCTGTTTCGACTATGCCCGCGAATTTAAGCAGCTGATCCAGCTTTATGAACTCAGAGGTTATTTTTACCTCACGCTGTTTGTAAGTCATATGCTATCCTTTCGTGATATCATTCTCTCGGCAGGCGGACAGGAAGTACAAGATATGTATACTTTTCGCCCTCACAGGGGACTATCTTCATTGCCAGCAGGCTGCCGCCCATCATCAGTTTTACCTTTTCGTCATCTATAACCTTGAGAGGTTCAAGCAGATATTTGCACTTGAAGCCTATCTCAATGACAGGACCTGTCACATCGGCAGCTATCTCATCGGATATCTTGCCCAGTGCGGCTACGCAGTTGAGTTTTACGTGGTCATTATCGAAATAGCACCTTACAGGTGACGGTGAACGGTCATTTATCAGCAGCATCGCCCTTTCAAGGGTGGATATGAGTGCTTTTCTGTCAACTACGACATCAGTATTTGAACTGTTCGGTATAGCCGACTTGTAGGGGTGGAAATCGCCCTCCAGCAGTCTTGAATATACCACATAGCCGCCTATATCGAAGATTATATGCTTTCTTGACGGGTGTATGTAAACAGTATCGTCCTCATTGTCGCTCAGAAGGCTCTGTATCTCTGAAAGTGACTTTGAGGGTACAACGAACTTGATAGGTTCATTGAATTTAACAGGTTCATAGCGCACAGCCATTCTGTAGCCGTCTATCGCTACCATAGTCAGGGTATTGTTCTCGATATCAAAAAGTTCGCCCTTAAGTATGGGCTTATCATCGGTCATAGCCACAGCGAACTTTGTCTGTGCTATCATATTTTTCAGCACAGGCTGGGCTATCGGTATCTGAGTTTCGCTGTCCTTTTCGGGAAGTTCGGGATAATCTGCCGCAGTAGCCGCGAACATATTGAAGGTCGTCTTTGTAGCACTGCCCGATATGGTCACCTGATAGCTTTCGGAAACATCTATCAGCAGTTCTTCGGTATCCATCTTCTTTATCATCTCGGCAAACAGCCTTGCATTCATGATACAGCTGCCCTTATCATCACTTCTTACAGGGATAGCTGTTCTGATACCCATTTCGAGGTTATAGCCTGTCAGTTCAAGAAGAGAATCAGCAAGACTGAATCTTATGCCCTCCAGTGACGGCAGAGTAGATCTCTCGGATACCGCCTTTGACACGTTGACTATCGCATCATAGAGCGATGTTTTGGAACAGATAAATCTCATATTATCAATCCTTTCAATATCGATCCTTTTTCACGGCAGATTTTTTTCAACACTGTGAAAAAGAAAGTTTGCGTTTTTTTCTGCAAAACAAAACAGAACATAACATTTATTTTTAGTATTAGTATTAGGGGGTGTTGAAATTGTTGCAAACGGATGAAAGCCATTTTTTAACGGCTTTCAGGCGGCATCGTTTTTCAACATGGGACTGTGGAAAGAATTTTGAAAGATCTTGGCAAGTTGAATTGTTTAAAACTTGTTGGTTGAAAACGAAAAACTTGTGCAAAAAATGTTGAATAACTTCCTTTGATGAAATTTTTCAACTTTCAGCCTTTGAAAACAAAAATCTTGCTGTGTGGAAATGTTTGAAAATCTGACAGAAATTTTCCTCTGCCCCCGAAACACTCGCAAAGTTCTCAACAACAAAATTGTTGAAAACTCTGTTGAAAATGTTGAGAACTCCCGTAATTTTTAATATGTTAAGCGCAAATAAGCAACTGTGAGGTGCATTTTTTCGGTTTATCAACATTCTACAACAAATATCATTTCTCTTTAAGATTTTTGATAATGTCGTCAACAGTTTCTTTCATTTCCTTATTCGACTTCAGCAGCTTTGCCACATCGCGGTAATGTATGGTCATGGTAGAATGGTTCTTATTGAGTGCATCACCTATCTGTGTGTAGGTCATGCCCTTTACCTCTTTAAGTACATATATAGCTATCTTTCTGGCTATGGAGATATTTGAGTGCCTGTGATTGGACTTTATATCTTCGGGCGTAACATCAAATGCGTTCGCCACCTCGCCTATTATCCTGTCAACGGTTATCTCGGAGGGCTGATTGGATATGATTATCTCCTTGATAACGCGCTGTGCCATTGAAACAGACGGTGATTCATTAGTATATACAGTAAGAGCCTTTATCTTTTTTACAGTTCCTTCCAGCTGACGAATATTAGTCTTCAGCTTCTCTGCGATCAGTCTTACCACATTGTCTGACAGTTTCAGACCCAGCAGTTCCGCCTTGCGGTTGATTATCGCCATTCTTGTTTCAAAATCAGGCGGCTGTACATCAGCCTGCACGCCCAGACTGAGTCTGGTGGCGATCCTGTCCTGAAGTTTTGTTATATTAGAAGGAAGCACATCGGATGTAAGTACGATCTGCTTGCCTGCATTATACAAGTCGTTGAAGGTATGGAAGAACTCGTCCTGCATTCTTTCCTTGCCCGCGATGATCTGTATATCATCGACCAGCAGTATATCAGCATTCCTGTACTTCTCATGAAAATCAACAGTTTCTTTGAGTTCCAGCGCCCTTACCAGTTCATTGATGAACGCTTCGCCCGTAGTGTAGATTATTTTCATTTCGGGGTGATTCTTGTTTACCTCATGTTCGATAGCTTTCATAAGGTGGGTCTTGCCCAGACCCGAATCACCGTAGATTATCAGCGGGTTGAAGACCTTGTTGGGGTCGATATCGCCTGTGCTGTGCTTGTCCTTATCATACTTCTCGGCAACAGCTTTGCAGAAAGCATAAGCCAGATCGTTAGAACTGCCCTTTACGAAATTCTCAAAAGTAAGGCTGTCTTTGGCTTCATCAGAAAAATCAGCAGGCTGTTCGCCTAAACTGAGTTCTTCCTTCTCTTCCTCACTGTCATCGCCCGATATCATTATCTCCACCTTTACAGGGAAGCCCATGACTTCTTCAAAAGCCTTAGTCAGGGTCTTGCCAAAAGTGTTTGTAGCGGTGCTTTTGATAAAATCGTTTTTAGCCAGCAGGAAAGCCACGCCGTTCTCAGCATCGAATTTGTAGGGCTTTAACGGCTGTATCCACATTCTGTAGCCGCCCTCACTTATCCTCTCCTGAGGGTTAACATCACTCCCCGTCAGTCTAAAGCAGTATTTCAGTACCTCTTCAAATACATCATTGAAAGAGTCCATCAAGCCTATTACCTCCTTAAAATTACAAGCCGCAGGTGCATCAGGGCGCACCCCGACCGACCTTGCACCAAAGCGGTACAAAGCGGGTCATATTTTTTCATCATATATATTTTAAATTTACATATATTACCAAATCTACAAATGGGCGCAAATATATAATTTATTATATCACATTCCCTTAAAAATTGCAATACCCCTATATATATAATAGTAGTGTTATAAGAGAGGGATTTTTTCGGGGAATAGCGGGGCATTTCGGACAAAAAAACAGGTTATTAATAAAAATTTTACTTTATTAACGGTCAGCTGAGGTGCATGAAAGGGGCGAAGGGGATATGTTACGTTAAAAGAGTTAAATAGAGTTTAAAATTATATAAAATAAATGTGAACCGACTTGACAAACTATATGTAAGTAAGGTATAATGTTATATTACAAGGGCTATGTCTACAAGACAGGTTTATGGAATTTTTTTCGGGCGTTTTTTGGCGGTGTGTCCTGTTAAGGGTACAGTAAAAAAATCGCGCGGATTCGTCAAAGGAGAGTGAAATAGAATGAAAAGAACATATCAGCCTAAGAAGCTCCAGAGGAAAAAGGTCCACGGCTTCAGAAAGAGAATGGCTACTGCCAACGGCAGAAAGGTTCTTGCCCGCAGAAGAGCAAGGGGCAGAGCAAGACTTACCTACTAAGCAAAGTAAAGTGATGACCTATACCGAGCAAATAAGTCTTATCTATCTTGCCCGGTATCAGGTCTTTATCTTTTTATGGGTAAATTAATTGTTTTGATGAATTAATATTTAATTTATATAGTGGGGACTAAAATATGCTTTTCACGCAAGTCATAAAGGATAACAAAGCATTCCAGAGATGCTACCGAAGCGGCAGATTTGCTGTATGCGGCTATGTGTGCGCGTATTTTTATCCGAACGGCACAGCTTACAACAGGCTGGGCATAACGGCAGGCAAAAAGCTGGGAAATGCGGTCTGCCGCAACAGGGTCAAGCGGATAGTCAGGGCGGCGTACAGGCTTTGCGAAAGCGAGATGCCTATAGGGTATGATATAGTTTTCGTGGGGCGAAATGACGCAGCTGAGAGGACATCTGCGGAGATCGAGAGTTTTATCAGGGGCAGGCTGATCGGTGAGATCGGCAAAGCTGCGCTGAACGGGGCTTTCGACAAGGCTAAGAAAAAAGGTAAGGGAAAATAGATGTCACCGCTCGCATGGATCGCAAGGCTGCCCATAAAGTTTTACAGGAAATTCATAAGCCCTGTGCTTCCGCCGCAGTGCAAGTATTATCCGAGTTGTTCGTGCTATGCGCTGAACGCTTATGAGAAACACGGTTTCTTTAAAGGAACGCTGCTGACGGTCTGGCGGCTGCTGAGGTGCAACCCGTGGTCGCGGGGCGGGGTGGACTATGTGCCCGATAAGGTGACTATCGACTATTTTCGGGTAAAAAAGAACAGCGAGTAGGTTATAATGTAAAGTGCTGCCGTGAAGATCGGCGGATCATTGGTAAAGTATCCCGATATTGCTTTTATGCACTAAAGTGCCGCTGACACTTATTTTGCTTGTCGGGAGTTAAAAGTAAGGTAAAATGAATTAAAAGAAAAGAGGAATAAAATTGTTCGATCTTATTGCTATCCCGTTGGGATGGATAATGAAGGGCTGTTACTATGTATTTAAGAATTACGGTATAGCCCTGCTGGTATTCACATTCCTGACAAGGCTCATCATGTTCCCGCTGAATGTAAATCAGCAGAAGAGCATTGCGAAAAACACGATGCTGAAACCTAAGCTGGACGAGCTTGAAAGAAAATACGGCAAGAACAAGCAGAAATTGCAGGAAGAGCAGGTGGCGCTGTACAATGAAACGGGTGTTAACCCGATGGCAAGCTGTCTGCCGACGATAGTGATGATGCTGATACTGTTTGCGATGATACCCGTTATCTACGGTCCGCTGACATATGTTTCCAGTCTTGATAATGACGATGTAAAGGCTTCAAACAGGCTGATAAAGCAGTTACATATAGTAAGTGCTGAGGTAGAGAGCAATGACACCTCCCTCGAAAAGCTGATAGCAGGCTATGAGGAAGACGGTAAAGACCCGTATGCAGAACTTGAGACCCTCTTAAAGGACGAGGAGAAGTATCCGAAATCTGCCAAGAGTTTCAAGAAAGAAGAGGGCATGAGCAACGTTATGGAGGCTATCAAGCTGCATAACGACATCGACAAATTCATACTCAATGACAAATATTTCGCACAGAACCTCATTGAGAGCAGACCCGAACTTATGACTTTTGTGTTCGCACAGGACAAGTCTTCGGGTGATTATTCCGATGTTCTGGGCATTGTTTCGGGCGAACTGAAGGAGTTCTCCGAAGATTTCCACTATGATTTTCTCGGCATTTATCTGGGTACCACACCATCGTGGAAGGAAAACAGGGTAAGCTGCCTTGTGCCTGTACTCAGCTTTTTGCTGCAATTGCTGGTAACTGTAGTATCACAGCATTTCCAGAAGAAGAACAACCCCGATATGGCTAAGATGACAGGTCAGAATGCGTTCATACTGTACTTCATGCCGCTGTTCTCACTGTGGCTGACATTCAAGTATCCTATCGGTCTGGGTATCTACTGGTGCTTCTCTTCACTGTTCAGCCTGATACAGACTGTTATACTGAACAAGGTGTATACTCCCGAATATGTGGCTGAACTGGTACAGAAAGATCTCGCAAAGCAGAAGGCGAGCGGCAAGCAGACCCTTATGCAGAAGATGGCTGACGCTCAGCTGGTGGCAGCTGGCAAGGATCCTGCTGAGATAAGAAAGCAGGCGGGCGGCGATGATTACGAAGAGCCGAAAAAGAAGAGCAAGAATGAGATAAAGCAGGAACAGCGCAGGAAGATCAACGAAGCGAGAAAGCGTGCTGCTGAGGAAATGGAAGATGACGAGCAGGATCTTACCGAAGAACAGCGCGAAAAGCTGCGTCTGGCAAGGGAAAAAATGGCAAGAAAATACGGTAACTGATGAATTTCACAGGAAAAAGCCTGATGAGATATATTTTACGAGAGGAGAGTTTGACTTATGAAGCAGGAATTTACTGCCCCCACAGTGGAGGAGGCAAAGGCTCTGGCAGTGCAGGAGTTTGGTGTGGATGAGGACAAGATCACATTCACAGTAGTAGAAGAGCCTAAGAAGTCCCTTTTCGGTAAAGTAAAGGGCGATGCAAGGGTAGAAGCTGAGTATACCGAAACTAAGACTGATATAACAGTTAAGTACATCAAGCGTGTACTGACAGGAATGGGTGTTGAGAATGTCACCATTGATGTGACCGAGATCGAGAACGGCATATCGCTGGAGATAAACGGCGATGGTTTTGCAGAGATGATCGGTGCTAAGGGCGAACTGCTGGATTCTTTACAATATCTGGCTTCGCTGGTATGCAACAAGGTTGACAGAGAGTATTTCAGGATCACCACAGATTCCAACGGTTTCCGCGAGAGAAGAAAGAAACAGCTGGAAGAACTGGCTGCAAAGATCGCAAACAATGTCAAGAGAAGCGGCAGGTCATCTGCGCTTGAACCTATGAACCCCTACGAAAGACGCATAATACATGCGGCTGTATCCGAGATAGAGGGTGTTACCTCACAGTCTAAGGGCGAAGAGCCTTACAGAAAGGTAATAATCAGTTCAACCAACCCAAGACGCGGCGGCGGAAGAGATTTCAAGCGCGGCGGCAAGGGCGGCAACAGAAGAAACGGCAACGGCGGAAGAAAGGGCGGC
>OCTW011609412.1_pt1 | contig 12286 bp, 13 predicted proteins | sample 1539671 | NCBI WGS metagenome assembly OCTW01 (sample SAMN02144230, study PRJEB22623) | gut metagenome | biome: sheep rumen | host: Ovis aries | place: New Zealand | reverse complement strand
TGAAGAAGCATTTGCAACCGGCAAGAAGTTCCCAGAGTTCAAGGCTGGTGACACCATCACTGTCGCTTACAAAATTATCGAGGGTTCTAAGGAGCGTATCCAGCTCTATCGTGGTGTAGTCATCAAGATTGCAGGTCACGGAGACAAGAAGCGCTTCACTGTTCGTAAGATGTCAGGTACTGTTGGCGTAGAGCGTATCTTCCCAATTGAATCTCCGAACATTGAGAACATCGAGGTTAACAAGGTAGGTAAGGTTCGTCGCGCTAAGCTTTACTATCTGCGCAAGCTCACAGGTAAAGCTGCTCGTATTAAGGAGAAGCGTCACAACGTTGGCGAATAAAAAAGTAAAAAAAGAGGCTTCACCCAAGTGTGCGAGCCTCTTTTTTTATTCCCCATGCAGAGCTTTCTGAAAATCCTCCCAACTCTGAAACCCTGCCAACAAAGAAAGACGGTCGAGCGTTTTCTTATCAGGTTTTCTCAGGATTTCCTTCTCCACTGCCTCCAGCAGTTTCCGAAGCGCCAAACGTTTCTTCTCCATGTTAATAATTTTAGTTTGGTGCAAAATTACAAAAATATTTTGTACCTTTGCACACAGAAATAAAAAATATCGCAAAAATGAAAGAATTAGCACTCAAGTACGGATGTAATCCCAACCAGAAGCCCTCGCGCATTTTTATGACCGAGGGTGAGCTCCCCATCGAAGTCATCAACGGTCGTCCTGGATATATCAACTTCCTCGACGCATTCAATGCCTGGCAGCTTGTCAAGGAACTGAAGGCCGCTACCGGTCTGCCTGCAGCAGCCTCGTTCAAGCACGTAAGCCCTGCTGGTGCAGCTGTTGGTCTGCCCCTGACCGACACCCTGAAGAAGATATACTTCGTGGACGATGTGAAGGACCTCGACGAGAGTCCTATCGCCTGTGCCTATGCCAGAGCACGCGGTGCCGACCGTATGTCGAGCTATGGTGACTTTGTGGCTCTGAGCGATACCTGCGATGCTACCACAGCCAAGCTGCTGAAACGCGAGGTGAGCGATGGCGTGATTGCACCTGATTTCACACCTGAGGCTATTGAGATTCTGAAAGATAAGCGTAAGGGCACCTACAATGTCATCAAGATTGACCCTACTTACGTGCCAGAGCCTATCGAGCGTAAACAGGTCTTCGGCATCACCTTCGAACAGGGCCGCAACGAGATCAAACTCGACGACGACGCACTCTTCGAGAACATGCCTACACAGAACAAGACCTTTACCCCAGAGGCTAAGCGCGACCTGATCATCGCCCTCATCACCCTGAAGTACACCCAGAGTAACTCTGTATGCTATGTCAAGGATGGTCAGGCCATCGGTATCGGTGCCGGTCAGCAGAGCCGTATCCACTGTACCCGTCTGGCTGGAAACAAAGCCGACATCTGGTGGTTGCGCCAGCATCCCAAAGTGATGAACCTGCCTTTCATTGACAATATCCGTCGTGCAGACCGTGATAACACCATCGACGTGTATATCTCTGAGGACCACGACGACGTGCTTCGCGATGGCACTTGGCAGCAGTTCTTCAAGGAGAAGCCTGAGGTGCTGACGATGGAAGAAAAGAAGGCTTGGATTGCACAGAACACCAAGGTGGCTCTGGGTAGCGATGCTTTCTTCCCCTTTGGCGACAATATCGAGCGCGCCCACAAGAGTGGCGTAGAGTTCATCGCTCAGGCTGGTGGCTCTGTTCGCGACGATCATGTGATTGCTACTTGCGACAAGTATGGCATCGCCATGGCATTTACCGGCGTACGACTGTTCCATCATTAATCTTTATTTATGGACGATTTTCAGAATATTCTTGAGAATGGCATCAACTTCGGACGTGGAGGAGATAAGCCAAAAGATGATGGCAAGGTGAAAACCAAGGCCAAGAAGAAAAAGTATATCACTGGTGCTCACGGTAGCGGCTCTGCAAGGCAGAAAGCCAAATACCGTGAGCAACGGGCCAACAGGCATAAGAAATAAAAACATTCAATCTACAAAGGAACAAATGAAACTACTAAAACTTTTATTAGCAACAACCCTACTCTGCAGCACGAACATGGTTCGTGCGCAGAAGTATGTGGGAGGCGACATCTCGATGCTGCCTAAATATGAAGAGGCAGGCGTGGAATACAAAGACAAAAATGGTAATGCGGTATCGGATGTGCTGGCATTCTTCAAACAAGAAGGTCTGAACACGATGCGTGTGCGCCTATTTGTTGATCCCTCACAGGACAACGACAAAGCTGTGTGCCAGGATCTCGAGTATGTAAAGACACTGGGTAGACGCATCAAGGCTGCTGGTTTGAAGTTATTGCTCGACTTCCACTATAGCGACACTTGGGCCGATCCAGCCAAGCAGTGGACACCCGACGCCTGGAAGACGCTCAACAACGAACAGTTGTACACCAAAATTTATGAGTACACCAAGGATTGTCTGAATCAGATGGTGGCCGCCGATGCCACACCCGACTTTATCCAGACAGGTAATGAGATATCGTTTGGCATGATGTGGGGCACTGAGACTGCAGCAAAGAACAACAATAATAATCGCTGCTACATCAACTCGTCAGAGACCAACTGGACCCGATTTATCAATCTTCTGAAGAGAGCTCGTCAGGCTTGTAAAGATGTTTGTCCCAACGCCAAGATTATCATCCATAGCGAGCGTACACCACAGCCAGCTGTGCTGACAGACTTTTTCGACCGCATGAAAGAGGCCTCGCTCGACTATGACATCATTGGTTTAAGCTATTACCCTGCCCATCACGGCAATCTGGCCACCCTTGAGACAGCACTTAACAAACTCGAGGAGAAAAACTATGGCAAGGACATCATGATTGTTGAGACAGGCTATTGCTACGCATGGCCACTGATTGACGACAACAAGGATGGAAAGGAAGACGGATATGACTACACAGCCACTTATTCTTACACGGAAGAAGGTCAATACCAATACACTGCCGACCTTGTGACCAAACTGAAGGCGCATGAGAGCGTGACAGGCCTCTTTTGGTGGTGGATAGAGGATAATGGCAACAAAAGCGTCACCAGCAGATGGTGGAACGCCGCCCTCTACAATCACGAAACAGGCAAGCCTTATAAAGCCTTTTACGAACTAAAGAACTTCAACACCACGAGTGCTGGTTTGAAAGGCATCAAGCAAGAAGACTATAGAGACGCATCATGGTATGCCATCGATGGCAAACGACTCACTAACGCACCTTCCCGATGTGGCATCTACATTCATAAGGGCAAGAAAAAAATAATCCGCTAGTTGCTAGCGGATTATTTTTTGTTTAGAAGTTCAGATCCTTACCACGATAGAACTCCAGCAAAGCATGCTGATAGAGGTTCTCATAACGGGCTTGAACCAGATCCGACTCTGACTTCAGGTAGTTATTCTTTGCCTCGTTAAACTCAGTGATGGTCGACTTGCCATTCTCATACTTGGCCTGCGTGAGCTGGAAGGCATCCTTCGAACTCTGTACAGCCTCGGCCGAGCTCTGTGTCTTGCTCTGCGCATTCTGGGCGTTGTAATACACCTGCTGAATCTCCTTATAGAGTGCCTTCTTCGTGTTATCGAGCTGCAACTGCTGGTTGGCCTGGTCGATGCGCGCACTACGAATGCGATTGCGCGTCTGGAAACGGTTGAAGATGGGGATACTCATGCTCAATCCGATATACTGGCTGAAGTTATTCTCCAACTGCTTGCCAAAGCCATCGCCCTTGAAACCAGAGGTCTTGTAATAGTTAGTACCCAGTCCGCCACTCAGTGAGAGCGTGGGATAGTTACCCGCCTGCGCAATCTTAATCTGATGAGCAGTACCCTTGAGTTTCAACTGCTGTGACAAGATCTCCGGCTTGATGCCTAAGGCCTCAGCATAGATCTGATCAGGTGTGGTGAGATGGTCCTGAGCCATGAGATTATCCACGCTTTCCAAAGAAGGACGAACCACCGAGAAACCATCAGGCGAGGGCAGTTCCAACAGCTGACTGAGCGACAGGATAGACAGTTTGAGATTATTGTCGGCCTGGGTGGCTGTGAGACGGCTGTGGGCCATGGTGGCCTTCTGCTGTGAGAGTTCTGCCCCACTGGCCTTGCCATTCTTTACAAAGGCCTGCAGACGTACCACCTGTGCCGAGTCGATAGCAACCTGGCGATGGGCCACATCGGCCATCTCCATATCGTAGAGAATCTGCACGTAAGCCTGTGCCACCTGCATGCGGATATCGTTCTTGGCCTTCTCCAGGTCGGCAGTGGCTGCCTCGAGGTTCAGCTGGTTCAGCTTGATCTGGTTAGGAATCTCGAAACCAGTGAACAGAGGGATACTGGTACCCAATTGCAGCGAGGTGCTGCTGGTATTGGTATTAGTATAGGTGTTCTGAGAGGTGAGACCACGACCAAACGAGAAGTTCTGACTGAGCGACCCATTCAGATCTGGCAGTCGTGAGTTCTTGGCAGTTGAGAGGTCGAGCTCTCGCTGCCGACACTGGTTCTGCTGCTGTTTGATGCTGATGTTATGCTCGATGGCATAGTCGCAACACTGGCGCAGGCTCCATGCCGACTGCTGGGCGAGCGCATCGCCACCAGCAAGCATGGTCAGCATCATGAGGATATATTTCTTTTTCATGGCTTATCAGTCTTTATCGTCTGCAATAACCTCTGGGCCACGCACCTTATCCTTGGCAGTGATACCCTTCTTAATCTCAATATTCACACCGTTAGAGAGACCGGTCTCCACGAAGGTACGGTTGTAGGTTTTATTCTTGCCATCGCCCTTGATGACATAAACAAAGGTGCTGTCGCCACTAAACTCGATGGCACTCTCAGGAATGCAGAGCACCTTGTCGGCTCGAGCCAGCACGATCTCAGCATTGGCACTGTAGCCAGCACGTATCTTGCCACCCTCCACGAGTTTCACGGCAGCCTTGATCTCAAACTGGTTAGCACCATTGCTCTCCACAGCCTTTGGTGAGATATACTCCAAGGCAGCATCAAACTTCAGATCCTGCAGGGCACCGATGGTAATCTTCATGTTCATGCCACTCACCAGCTTGCCTACCTCTGTCTCATCAATGTTACCACGGAAGATGAGGTCATTCATGTTTGCCACAGTGGCGATGGTGGTACCATCATTAAATGTGTTCGACAGGATAACCGAGTTACCCACCTTGACAGGGATATCGAGGATGACACCACTCACAGTAGAGCGGATGAGCGTTGACGAAGCCTTGGCATTAGCCTGCGACACACCATCGCGAACCACCTGCAGGGCGTCAATAGCCGCCTTCTTCTCGTGCTTGGCCTGTTCGAGGTTCACCTTGATCTTGTCATACTCGTCGGCCGATACCAGCTTCTGGTTGAAGAGGTTCTCCTCACGCTGGAAGTCGGTCTGTGCCTGCTTCAGGTTGATCTCAGCCAGTTGCACACGCATCTGCGCACTCGACAGCTGTCCCATATCAGGAATAACCTTTACCTTAGCAATCACATCGCCAGCATTCACATGGTCGCCTGGCTCCTTGTAGAGCTCTGTGATGATACCAGAGATCTGAGGTTTGATGTTCACCTCGTTGCGAGGCTCAATCTTACCTGTGATAATAGTGGTTTTCTGGATGCTGTCCAGTTTGGGAGTGAACTCATTGTAAACCACTTCCTTTGGCTGGCTCTTCTGCCAGAGGAACACGAATGTCCCAATGAAAATCAGCGCTATGATAGCGGCGATAATCAGTTTGCTGTACTTTTTCATACTTCTTATAGTTTTTATTATTTTATTCTATTTTATTCATCGCGCATGGCATCGACAGGTTTGATGCTCATGGCGCGTGCTGCTGGTGCCAGTCCGGCCAACACACCCAGCGAGCTCACCACGAAGGCGCAGAAGATGGCGGTCCAGAATCCTATCTGGAAGTGTGCCATCACGATGCCGTCTTCCGTGTTACCCAACTCGAGCATCTGCAGTATCATCACGCCAAAGAGGATACCACTCATACCAGCCACCAAGGTGAGCACGATACTCTCAGAGATGATCTGCGAGAGAATCATCCTGGGGGTGGCACCGATGGCACGACGGATACCAATCTCCGTGGTACGTTCGCGAACGGTCACCATCATGATGTTTGACACGCCGATGGCGCCTGCCAACAGGGTGCCCAGACCCACCAGCCAGATAAGGAAGTTAACACCCTTGAAGAGGTTGTCGAGCATCTGGAAGAGCACCTCTGTATTGAAGATCGTTGTGCCACGCTCGTCGGTGGGGTCGACATAGTGTGCCATCGTCACTGCGGCTCGGATACGGTCGGATAGTTTCGACATCACCACACCTTTTCTACCCGTTGCCACCAGCATGTCCACCTGGTCACCACGATTATACATCTCCTGCAGAAGGGTCAGTGGCAGGGTGATCTTCGATTCTGCGCGACCGTTGATGCTCATATTAGACGATGCATAGTCCACGCCAATCACCTCGTAGTAGGTAGAGTCGATACGTATCTTCTTACCACAGGGGTCGCCACCTTCCTTAAAGAGTTCCTTGTATATCCTCTTTCCGATGACGCACACCTTGCGATGTTCCTTCATATCCATCTCATTGATGTAGCGGCCATAGTAGAGTTTGGGAGCTACCATCAGCGCAAAATCCGGCGAGGTGCCCTGTATGCGTGGCGAGGTTTTCTGGTCGCCATAATAGGCGGTGTTGGAGCGTCCCCAGGGTGCAAAGAGCACCGGTGCTACCACATCCAACTCAGGTACACGCTGGCGGAGTCGTCCGATATCTTTCTGGTCCATGCTCCACACACGACCTTTACGGAAGCCCTTATAGGCCTTGGATGTCTCTTGCGACCAGATGAACACGGTGTTCTGAGCAAAGCCCTCAAAATTTTTCTCGAGCATCTCCTTCAGTCCCTGTCCGCCACCCATCAGGGCTACGAGCATGAACACACCCCAGAACACGCCAAAGCCAGTGAGGAACGAACGCGACTTGTTACGCGTCAGCGTGTCGAGGATCTCTCTATATGAATCTATATCTATTCTCATAATCTTAGTCAGCTCTTAATGCCTCGATGGGGCGTATTCTACTTGCTTTAAAGGCGGGGATGAGACCTGCGATGGTGCCAGCGATGACCATCACCAGCGTGGCTTCGATACACACGTCGATACCTACGGTTGGGTTCAGGAACATGGTCGCCTTGAACATACCTGTATCAATGGTTTCATGGCCTATGGTAGCATCCATATATTCATTGGCACAAACACCCAGTACCATCCCCACATACCCAAAGAAGGTGGTGATGATCACACTCTCTGTGATGATCAGCTTAAGAATGCCCCAGGGCTTGGCGCCGATGGCTTTGCGGATGCCGAACTCGTGGGTACGTTCCTTGACCGTGATGAGCATGATGTTGCTGACGCCCACAATACCAGAGAGCAGTGTGAACAGGCCTACCACCCAGAGGGCGGTGCGGATGATGCCGATACCTGTCTCCATCTGCAGGTTCTGGGTATAGCCGTTCCATATCCAGATGGCACGTTCGTCATCAGGATGTGCCATGTGATTGGCATTCAACCGACGGCGATACACTTTCTCAAAGGCATCGTTGGCTTCCTCTGTCTTCAAACCATGGAAGGTAAACTCGATGTTACCGATGCTGTTGTCGTTGGCACCAAACAAGCTCTTGACGGTCGAGTAAGATGCATAGGCCGAGGACTCGCCATCGCTAGTGCTCTTATAGATGCCCACCACCTTGAATGCGATATCGCCCACTTTCACCTGCTTCCCAAGCAGTCGTTTGCAGTCCTTAGAGTCAAGCTCCTTAGCCTGATTGTCGGCCAGCACCAGCACCTTGCGTTTCTCTTTGAGGTCGACATCGTTGATGTGTCGTCCACAAATCAGATCGCGCTTCAGAATCTCGCTATGCAGGGGATAGACACCTACAATCTGCATACTGCTCAGATACTGGTCGCCATGACTCACTGTGGCACTATGATAATAGACAGCGCCCACGGCATCGACTGTTTCCGGGAACTCGGTTTCTGTGGCAGCCAGGTCTTGTGAATTCAACTCAATACCGCGTCCCTCGGTCAGTCCCTTATAGGCTTTCGAGGTGTAGCCGCCATAGGCCTCCATCGAGTTGGTGAGCCAGCTGCTGGCTTGCTTCACGTTGGCATTGATGAGTCCGTTGCCTGCTCCCAACAGCACGATGATCATGAAGATTCCCCACGCCACAGCAAAACCTGTGAGCGTAGTACGGAGCTTATTGCGCCGTGCTGTCTGCCATATTTCAGTAATTATATCGTGCATAGTTTTTTATTTCATCATACCATTAATGCCGAATGGACTCGCGTTATGATCGAGGTTCTCTTCTATCTGTCCGATGATACCATCCTTGATATGGACAATCTTGTTGGTCTCATTGGCCACACCGCTCTCGTGAGTCACCACCACGATGGTCATGCCATCCTCCTGGTTCAATTTCTTAAGCAGCTGCATCACCTCCACAGAGGTCTTCGAGTCGAGTGCACCAGTAGGCTCGTCGGCAAGAATAATCTGTGGACGGGTGATGAGTGCTCGGGCTATTGCCACGCGCTGTTTCTGTCCACCTGACAGTTCATTGGGGTAATGCTCGGCCCAGTCGGCCAAGCCCAGCTTATCCAGATATTCCATCGCCATCTGATGGCGCTTCTTCCTGGATACCCCCTGATAGAATAACGGCAACTCAACGTTTTCCACGGCGGTTTTAAAAGAGATGAGATTGAAGCTTTGGAAAATAAAACCTATCATCTTGTTGCGATACTCAGCCGCCTTACGCTCTGAGAGATTCCTGATGGGAACGCCTGCCAGCTCGTAGGTGCCGCTATCGTAGTTATCCAGAATACCTAAGATATTAAGCAGTGTGGATTTACCTGATCCCGAGGCGCCCATGATGCTGACGAACTCGCCTTTCTTGATGTCGAGCGAGATACCCTTCAGCACATGGAGCGGCTGGGCTCCCTGATAGGTCTTGTTGATGTCTTTTAAATGTATCATAAATCAATATTTTACCTTAATTTCTGATGATTAGACGCGTATCAGCGGCCTAAAGTTGCATCATAGGCTGTTTTAACATCCTCTAACGTGATATCCAGCAGTTGCATCTGTCGGAACAGCTCAGGCAGGCGCTCTTTCATAAACTCCTGCTTGCGTGCCTTCAGAATCTGCGATTTGGCACCAGGGGTCACAAAGTAACCCAGGCCGCGCTTGTTGTAGATGATCTCCTCGCGCGCCAACTGTTCGTAGGCTTTCACTGCGGTATTAGTATTCACTTCGAGCAGCACGGCATACTCGCGTACCGACGGAATTCTGTCGTCGTCTTTATACACACCAGAGAGGATCTCGTCGCACAGGCGATCGGCCATCTGGATGTAAATCGGTTTATCATTTGTGAAAGTCATAATTTATCCACTTATTTGTTATTAACTCGAATCTTTTGAAGATACGGAACGATGCCCAATAGTTGAAGATAGCCAAGAGAGGCAGTACCACAGCCAGCACGTAGGCCATTGTTCCCACATCCTGGGTTACGTAGCCACCATCCTCCCAACTGGCGGTAAACATTTGAAGCTCATAATAATGCATGAACTTGGCAAAGAGCGTAACACACAGGACGAGGACGGCGCCTGAGATGATGAACGCATACTTGCGCAGCAGCGTGCCACCCAGCGTCATCAGCGAGTGTGTCCACAATACCGCTCCGATAATCACAGCCAGCGACATTGCAACATACACGTCGGAGCATTGCCACTTAGGATCGTCAGAAAGCACGCTGGGAAACAAGCTGTCCACAAGCATGGGAACCGACGACGACCACCAGTAATAGGCTTGGCCATCAATATAGCCTACCAGCTTCACTCCTTCAGGGAGACTGATTCTGAACCACAGCATGCGCAAACAGTCGCCCAGCACAAAAGCCAGCGTCATCGTTACCACACAAACCACGGATGTATAGACTATGAGTGCGAGATACTTCTCGAAATTGGTGGCTGGCAGCATCAGAAAAGACTCGCGCTTACGCTTTTCATTGATGGTAGACACAACAGAACTCACCATGATGAGCGACAGCAAGATTAACATCACGGTGCCCATCTGTGATACTGCATACAAGAATTGAGAAGGATCGTCATAATAGCTCATCTTGTCGGACACCAGCTCGCCCATTAACACAGCGACTACCGAACCAGCGGTCCAAGCCAGCAGAGAGCGTCTGTTCACACGCAGCACCCAGCATAGTATCTGGCAGAATCTATTGATACTAAAACTATTCATAACGCTTACATATTTATATATTTACCAATCACCTGCGAACGGCAGAAGCACCTATAGGCCAGCCAGTAGTTCAGCAAGATCCAAGCCACATAGAAGGCATTCACAAGGATGACCGTGTGCAAAGGACTCTCACTTCCTAATGAAAACACGTTGTCATTTGGTAAGATCCAGGCCAGCAACATGGATAAAGAGATAATAATCAGCGTAACGAGCACCCATGCATACCTATGCGAGCGGAAGAAAGTGCCACCCAGCACATAGAGCGAATTGAGCCACAGCAGAGAGACCGTCATGTTCACCACTTCTTTCATGCTAAATAACTCCGGTTTGGATGCTTGTGAAAGTCTATCTATCAGATAACCCAACACAAACACCGAGTCTTGCTTGCCAATCAATTTATTCAGCAGATACTGAAACAGATCGCTTGCCATGAGAGCCGCCACGAGAATGAACAGCAAGAGAATCAAACCTACATAGCGTACCAGATATTTCTCAAGGTTTGAGGCTGGAAGCATCATATAGTTCTGGTCGTCGCGCCTGTTCTTAAAACTGTAGAAAACCAGTGAAGGCCCAAGCATCAGATGCACCAGCAGTACACCTACGTAGACGGCAGCACACGGTGCATAGCGCGCACTTATAGTCGTATCAATGAAAGTGAAGAAACGTGTGGAAAAGGCTACAAACAACAAGAAGCCCATCACAAATATCTGCAGAAACGACTTGATGTAATAGGCCCTGTCGAACGAGAGCGTCCACTTGGTCAACTTTCCAAACCTATGTATATTAAACTGTATCATAAAATATGTTCCTTAGGTTCTTTTATCTAAATCCTTCCTTCGTTTACGGCGTTGAACAGCAACTCCAGATTCACCTGTGTCTCAGCACTGTCGGCCTTGCGAGGTGCAATCACGGCATTGCCCTGGAGCGAGGGCTCGGCATAGAGCACATCGTCCATCTCGGCTGGCGTGCGATACTCAAAGGTGAACTTCTCCTGAATATCAGCCACGCTGGCATTGAGCAGCAGCCGCTGTGGCGAGAGGATGAGGATATGGTCGAGCAGACTCTCCACATCGTGCACCTGATGGGTGGAGATGATCAGGGTGCGATCGCCTGTCATGTACTGGCTGATGACCTTACGGAACTGACTCTTCGAAGGGATGTCGAGTCCATTGGTTGGCTCGTCCATCAGCAGCATCCTGGTGTTGGTAGCCAGTGCAAAGGCCATGAACACCTTTTTCTTCTGACCCATCGAGAGCGCATTCAGCTTCACATCGCTAGTCAGCTCAAAATCCTTCAGACAGCCCTCGAGCACGGTGGTGCTGAAGAGAGGATAGAAGGGACGGTTGGTTTTCACATACTCATTGAGTGTCATCGATGGCAGGTCAAACTCCTCAGGTACAATAAAAATATCCTGCAGAGTCTCGGGACGGCGCAGTTTGGTCTCCACGCCATCAAAGCTCACGCTGCCCTTCTTTGGGCGCAACAAACCGGCTATCAGGTAGAGCAGAGTGCTCTTACCAGTGCCATTCTTGCCAAGCAGACCGTAGATGTTGTCCTGCTTCAACTGCAAACTGAAATCATCAAATACCAGGTTTTTCTGTCCTGCGTACTTAAAACTGATGTTGTTTACCTCAATCATATATCGGAGTTTTTTAAGTTAATAATACCCGTGTTATAGTGTACCACTTTAATAGTACACTGCAAAAGTAGGATAAATATCCATTCCCTCCAAGCTTTTCAGCAAAAAAAAGACAAAAGTTAACACGATTTAACGTATTAACTTCGCGCGTACATAATTAAAAGAGTAATATCTTGTGCCAAGAAACGTAACTTTTGGCACCACGAAACGGCATATATCAGGCCAGGAAATGGTATCAACGCGTGTCGGCACCCCACATCATCTTTTCACGCAGGGTGTTGAAATAGCGGTGGTCCGACTTCTTGACAACCTTGATGTCATAGGGAGCACG
>OCTW011438994.1_pt1 | contig 12291 bp, 7 predicted proteins | sample 1539671 | NCBI WGS metagenome assembly OCTW01 (sample SAMN02144230, study PRJEB22623) | gut metagenome | biome: sheep rumen | host: Ovis aries | place: New Zealand | reverse complement strand
AAGGCGTCAGCCTTCCTGCGTCGAATTTAGGCAATCTGACGAAAAATCTGACTGCGCATCTTGCGCACAATGGTTGTGCGGTATTGCCCAAACAGAAATACTGGGGGATACATACAATGAACATTATGGATCTTAAAAAGCTGCTGGCGGCTGCGCTGGCGTTGACGATGTGCTTCGGCATGGCCGCCTGCGGAAACGAGGACGACGATGACGATGATGACGACCGCTCCTCCAAGCGCAAGCATTCAAGGAGAGACGACTCCTCGGACAGCGAGGACGACTCTTTCGCCGACTCCGAAGATGAGCCGAGAATTCTCGAGCCCAAAAAGGTAACGCCTTCCTCGGCGGACGAAAGCTCTGTCCCTGAGGTGGAGATCGTCGAGGAAGAAAAGGCCTACGGCGACAGCGGTGACAAGCTGCCCGATACCCAGCTTGCGAACACTACCGTCAAGTGGATGGCTAACTATGACCTTAACGGCTCTGTCAGAGGTCAGGACCCTATGGGGTTACAGCTTTTCAAGGACAAATACAACGGCAGCGTAGAGTTCGTATACGTCAACTGGAACGACAGATTCACCGAACTCGAAAAGCTTGTCCTTAACCATGATTCGCCCGACCTTGTCCCTGCCGGTGATATGGACGAGTTCCCGAAGGGCGTTATCAAGGGCTGCTTCCAGCCCTTTGACAGCTATGTCGATTTCAGCTCTGAGCTCTGGCAGGAGACAGCACACATCAACGAAGCCTACAAGATAGACGGCAAACACTATTTGTGCGCCACCGAGCTCAGGCCGAACTATGTGTGCATCTACAATATGAACGCCATCTATGACTACAACTTTGAAGATCCAGCCGAGCTGTTCTATAACGGCGAGTGGACGTGGGATACATTCTCGTTTATGTGCGAAGAATTCACCGACCCGGACAGCGAAAAATACGGCCTTGACGGCTACTGGTACCCTCAGGCACTCAGCGAGACCTGCGGCCTGCCGATGATCGGCCTCGAGGACGGCAAGCTCGTCAACAACATGGGCGACCCGAGAATAGCAGACGTTCAGTCGCTTATGTACGACTTCCAGCAGGACGGCTTGTGCTTTGACCGCAAAAATAATGCAGGGATAACGCGAGGCTCGGGCGAGACAGGCGACGGCATCGGTTCTTTGCTGACCCTGTTCTGTCCCGTGGGTCTCTGGGCGCTCGAGAACACCCCCGACAACACAGCGCTGTTCGGAGATGTCGCAGCGGGAGATGTCATGTTCGTGCCGATGCCAAGAATGGACGACAGCGACACATACTATATATCCTCGGCCTTTGATGGCTGCTTCATGGCAGAGGGAGCGCCCAACCCCGAAGGCGCTGCGGCCCTGATGAACTGTGAAATGGCGACCCGCGAATACGACCGCGAGACTTACAACAGTATCCTGAAAGAGGATTATATGTGGACAGACGAAATGGTCGAGATGCGCGAGATCATTTACGACCTGGCAAAAGAAAACCCTGTGGTAAGCTTTAACAACGGGATCTCGCCCGAAATGGACCAAAATATCCATGATGTGACCTTTGCCACCATGCCTGATGGCGGCGACGCCATCACCTGGAAGGAATGTCAGAAGCAGTATCAAAAAAAGATCGACAAGCTTATTGACGATGCGAACAAAGCACTGTAAAACAAAAACGGACTGCTGCGGCGGTCCGTTTTTGTCTTTACAAATTATTAAAATTTAACACCTGTGCGGGGCCGCTTTGCAAAACAAGAATTGTGCGAAATGCGCATTATCGGCGGCTTCAATTGTCGGAATTAAACAAAAAAATTATGCTGTCAGCATAAATCGTAAAAAAATTTTAAAGCTTTGGCAATAATTATTGATTAGATGAAACAGATGTGCTATAATTTATTCAGACAGAAACAAAGGGGTGTGTGCAAATGCTCAAAAGCACCGACGAGCTTCTCGAGGCACTTTCGGGAGCCCAGACCATAGACGATTATCTTGAAAAAAACAGCGACAGCATCAACGCGGGAGATGTAAGCATAAGGCTGAACGCCATACTCGATTCACGCAGGCTGGACAAGCGCAAGGTCATCAGATCCGCACAGATGAGCGAGGTCTACGGCTATCAGATCTTCTCGGGAACAAGAAAAGCCCCCTCTCGGGACAAGATACTGGCGCTGCTTGTCGCGATGGAGCTCGGCTACGACGAGATACAGCAGTTCTTCAAGGAGACGGGTTACCCGCCTCTGTACGCCAAGAGCAAGCGCGACAGCATCGTGATCTTCTGCATCAACAAGAAGATGTCTGTCGAAGAAATAAACAAAGAGCTTTTCAGGCGCGAGGAGATCGCCCTGTAAAGCCCCAGACCAAGCCCTTCCAAATATTTTCCTGACATAGTAAAGCACAGGCGGCTCCGAAGCTCGGGGTCGCCTGTGTGACTTTTTATTTGCAGTGCATCACCATTATCAGGATAGCGAAGAAGTGGAAGACCGTGCCGCCGATGGTGAAGAGGTGCCATACCGAGTGGAAGTACCTGACCTTCTTTATCGCGTAGAAGATGACCCCCACTGTGTAGAAGGCGCCGCCGATCAGCAAGAACTCCATCGTCCGCTTGGGGACGGAGTCGAGCATCGGCTTTATTGCGAAGATCACCGCCCAGCCCATAAGTATGTAGCACACCACCGAGGGCTTGCGGAATTTTTCGAGGTCCACGGAATTCAGGACGATGCCAAGTATCGCGGCGCCCCATATTATCCCGAAGAGCACCCAGCCGATCGCCCCTCTTAGAGGCACGAGCGTCACCGGAGTATAGGTGCCGGCGATCAGGAAGAAGATGGTGTTGTGATCCATTATGCGGAAGAATTTCTTTGCGGTGGGGTTTGTGATGGCGTGATAGAGGGTGGACATGGTGTAGAGGATTATCATGCTTGCGCCGAAGATAGCGCACCCCACCACAGCCCAGGCGCTGGAATAGATCGCCGAGAAAACTATCAGCAGCACCGTTCCCGCGATAGCCAGCAGTCCGCCGACTCCGTGTGACACGGAATTGAAGATCTCCTCTCCGGTCGTATATCGTTTGGCGGTGCCGTTTTTTACAGTCTGTGTGCTCACAATGTCCGCTCCTTTCTGAATGCCTGTATCTTAATTCTACCACCCTTGCCTTAATTCTACCACCCCGACCGGCATAATGTCAAGCCCTGCAAAGCACAAAAGCCGCCCCGGCATCAGCTGTCGGGGCGGCCTGTCTGTTCTTTGTATCAGGAAACGCCGTCGGTGGTGATTATGAACTTCACGCTGCCATCCATCTCGTCCGACTTGCCCGAGAAGGTGTCGTACTCTCTGGAGGCCTGTGCAAGAGCCCTGAAGCGGTCGATAGCTTCGGATACCTTTCCGTCAAGCACCTCGACAACCTTGTCGATGCCCTCCTCCTTGAACTTCTTCATGCCTTCGTCAAGAGTCTGAGAGCCTGTTTCAAGCTTGTCGGCGCCTGCGGCAAGGGTGTCGGCGCCTGTCTTTAAGTCGCCGAGACCTGAGCTGAGGTCGGTGGCGCCTGTGCTTACCTTGTCGGCGCCGTCGCTGAGATCCTTGGCGCCTGTTGCAAGAGTGCCGAGGCCTGTGTCAAGATCTCCCGAGCCTGTCATCAGCTGAAGCAGACCGCTGTCAAGGGTGACTGCGCCGCCCGAGAGCTGTCCGAGCCCCGAGTCAAGAGACTTCACGCCGTCGATGAGTGCGGTGCTCTTTTCTGCCAGCTCGTTTATTCCGCCCGAGAGCTCGTCAGCGCCGCCGCTGACCTTGTCTGCGCCCTCCGAGAGCTGCTCGGCAGAAGCCGCGAGGGTGCCTGTGCCTGCCTTGAGCTTTGCAGCGCCGTCGGAGATCTGCTTGAGCGCCGAGTTCAGCGAGCCTGCGCCCGTGGCAAGCTTGACCATGCCCTTCTGGAGCTCCGAAATGCCGCCAAACAGGGCCTTGCTCTTTTCGGCAAAGGTCGCGATGCCCGTGTTCAGGTCAGAGGCGCCCTTTGTTACCTGAGCGGCTCCCGCCGAGAGGTCGCCTGCCGAGCCCGAAAGCTGCTCGGTGCCTGCTGCAAGGTTTGTGGCGCCCTGAGACAGCTGTCCGAGGCTGGTGTCGAGGGTCTGCAAATTGTTGGAGAGTGCCTTTGCGCCTGCTCCAAGCTGACCCTCCTCGCCCATCGAGGCCGCGATCTGCTCCTGAGATGCTATCGTCTGGTCGAGGGTCGTCTTGAGCTGTGTGAGCGAAGCGATCTCCTGCTCGTCGGTGGACTGCTCTATCATAAGTCCGAGCATCTGCGAGATCTGCTTATTATATTCGATCGTGGTGGTAAGGGAGGCCGCCGCTGTGCCCATGCCTGCGTCAAGCTTCTGAGCGCCCTGAGCAAGCTGCTCGGAGCCTGCCTTTGCCTGACCTGCGCCTTCCGCCAGCTTGTCAGCGCCTGCATCGAGGGTCTTGGTGCCCTCTGCAAGCTTGGCTGCGCCGTCAGATACCTGCTTTGCGCCGTCAGCCAGATCCTTCGAGCCCTTTGCGAGCTGTGCAACGCCGTCGCCTGCCTGATCGCCGCCCGCGGCAAGCTGATCTACGCCTGCCTTTGCTTCGTCGATGCCGTCCTTGAGGTCGGAGGCGCCGCCTGCGGCCTGCTTGCTGCCGTCAGCAAGAGTACCCATGTTCTCGTCAAGTGTTCCTGCGCCCTCCGAGAGCTTTCCTGCGCCCTCCGAAAGCTGCTTGGAGCCTTCTGCAAGCTCCTTGGCGCCGCTGTTGAGCTTTCCGACGCCCTCGGAGAGGGTGTCAGCGCCGCCTGCCAGCTGTGCCGAGCCGTCCTTGGCTGTGGCAAGGCCGTTGACGATCTGTGCCGAGCCGTTCTTGGCGGTCGTGATGCCTGCTGCAAGCTTGGACGAGCCGTCCTTGGCGCTGTTGGCGCCCGACTCGAGCTTATCTGCGCCCGCAGCAAGATCCGAAGCGCCCGCTGCAAGGGTCTTCGAGCCCTCGGAGGCTTTGCCTGCACCCTCTGCAAGGTCGTCGGCTCCGTCCGAGAGGACCTTGAGGCCGTTGTAGACCTTAGAGGTTCCGTCGCAGAGCTCTGAGGCCGCATCTGCAAGCTCCTGCACCTTGTCGCGGAGCTCGTCGAGCTTCTCGGTGTCGTCAAGCTTGAGCTGCGAGAAGACCTCGTTGGTGGCGACGGTCATTGAGGTCGTGGTCTCGAAATCCGAAACATCGGCGGATATCTCGACATACTCGGGGATAGTTATATCAAGCTTGCTGCCCTCGAGGCCGAGGCTGTCGCCCAGTCCAGGGAAGGCCGCACCGATGACGATTATGCGCGAGCCGTCGGAAACCACCCTGCCGTTGGTGACCTCGACGTTTGAGAACTTGTCGCTGTCAAGGATAGTGCCGCTTGCCATCATGAAGGGCACGCAGACCTCTATCTCCTTGTCCTCGACTGTCTGCTTGCTCGTCAGGTTGTTTGTGTAGTCATAGCGGATAGTGACCTTGCCGCTCTTGCCCTTGATCTCGTCGGGGGTCATCTCCTTGCCGTCAAGGAAGTATGTGACCTTAACGCTCACGGGGAGCTCGCTGTCGGTGGTGCCGCGGTAGTAGATATCTCTGCCGTCGGCGTCCCAGGTCATCTTTGTGCCGTCGAGGGTGAAGCCCTCCTCGCCCTTGACGTTCTCGATGCCCGTAAGGGTGGAAACGTCATTCAGCAGGTCGGCGCCGCCCGTGTTTTTGAGCCAGTCGCTGACGATGACCTCCTTTATCTCGCTTGCGTTGTTGCAGAGGACGTATACCGTCTCCTCCTTGAAGGGCGCCCCCTCGGACGGAGTGCGCTTCACCTGCGGAGCATCGGCTGCCTGTGTGACGCTCGTTCTCTCGACCTCATCAGCCGAAGCCTTGTGCCCGTTTGCGTACCAGCCTGTTGCGCCTGCCGAAAGAAGAATTGCAAGCACTGCTGCGATGACTTTAGTATATTTTCTCATATTCATGCCTCCACAGTTTCATTCGTTTTGTTGTTTGTTTTTGCGCTGTCATATCTGGCAGCTATATTGAAGCCCTTGCGGGACTTGATGCCCATTGTCGTTGCGCAGACGATCTTATCAAGCGCCACCAGCAGCGAGGGCAGCACGGTCAAAACGACCGCCATCGAGATCACAGCGCCTCTTGCAAGGAGTATGCAGAGCTCGGAGATCAGACCGATCTCTGAATAAACGCCGACGCCGAAGGTCGCCGCGAAGAAGCCCATCGCCGAAACTATGACCGACTTGATCGAGGTGGAAAGGGCGATGGTGACGGCCTCGTGCTTTTCCTTGCCTGCGGCACGCTCTGTCTTGTATCTGGTTGTCATCAGGATAGCGTAATCGACCGTTGCGCCCAGCTGGATAGTGCCTATAACGATAGAGGCGATGAATGCCACCTTATTGCCTGTGTAGGTCGGGATACCCATGTTGATGAAAATCGCGAACTCGATGACCGACACAAGTATTATCGGCAGAGAAATGGATCTCAGGACGACGGTGACTATCAGGAAGATAGCTGCTATCGAGAGGAAGTTCACGACCTTGAAGTCGCGGTTGGTGATGTCGATAAGATCCTTTGTTGCGGGGGCCTCGCCGATCAGCATACCCTCATCGTCATATTTTTCTATGATCTCGTTTATATCCTCGCACTGGGCGTTGACCGCATCGGAGGCTACCTCGTAGTCGGAACCGATCATCACCAGCTGCCAGTTGTCACTTTGCAGCTTGCTGACGATGTCCTTGGGGAGCATTTCCTCGGGTATGCCCGCGCCGACGATAGAGTCGATGCCGAGGACGAACCTTACGCCCTCCACCTGCTCGATCTCGCTGCACATCTTCCTTACCTCCTTGGAAGGAGTTTCAGCGCGGATCATCATAATGTGGGTGGAGTTCATGCCGTACTCCTCGCTCAGCTTTTTGTTGGCTGTTATGCTGGGGAGGTAATCCGGCATCGTGGCGTCAAGCTTGTAGTAGAGCTTGTTGTTGAAATTGCCGTAGACAGCAGGCGACAGCAGCACGAAGAACAGCGTTATAAAGAGCCCTGCGTGCTTTACGATGAAGGCCGCAGGCTTATCCATAGAGGGCAGCAGCTCTCTGTGGGTGGTCTTTGTGATCGCGCCGTCGAAAATGAGCACCATCGAGGGCAGGACCGTTACACAGCAGATAACGCCGAACACAACGCCCTTTGCCATAACGATACCGATGTCAAGGCCGAGCGTAAAGCTCATGAAGCACATTGCAAGGAAGCCTGCTACCGTTGTTATCGAGCTTCCCACAACAGACACCAGCGTGTCGCCGACTGCGTGAGCCATAGCTTCGTTCTTGTCGTCCGGATATTTTTTCTTGTTCTCAAGATAGCTGTGGTAGAGGAAGATCGAGTAGTCCATCGTGACTCCGAGCTGGAGCACCGCCGCGAGGGCTTTCGTCAGGAAGGAGATCTCCCCTGCAACAAAGTTCGTGCCGAGATTGTAGACCACCGCCATGCCGACGCTGAGCATAAAGAACAGCGGCACGAGGAAGGAGTCCATTGCCAGCGCCAGCACCAGCGACACCAGCAGCACCGCGATAACAACATACATCACGGTCTCGCTCTCGGCGATTATCTTCATGTCATCGTTGACGGCGCTCATTCCGCTGACGAAGCACTGCTCCTCGGAGATCTTTCTGATCTCGTCGATCGCGGAGAGGGTCTTGTCGGCGGCTGTGGTGTCCTCAAAGAACACCACAAGCATCGTGGAGTCGCCGTCCGAGGAATTGAAGAAGTTGTAGACCTTCTCGGGAAGTATCTCCTTCGGCAGCGAGATGTCGGTCAGCGAATCGTACCAGATAACGCTGCCGACGCCGTCAACTTCTTCTATCTTTGCTTTTGTTGCGGCTACGTCCTTGTCGCTCATGCCGTCGATCATCACCATCGAGAAGCCGCCCTGCCCGAACTCGTCGAGCAGTATGTCCTGTCCCTCCATGGTCTTGATGTCCTCCGGCAGATAGGAAAGGATATCGTAATTTGTTCTTGTCTTGATGTAGCCTATCGCGGCAGGCACCAGCAGTATCAGGCTGAGGGCAAGTATCACGAACCTGCTCTTTACCACGGCGCGTCCGAATTTCAGCAATTTCATCATCTCCTGATCTATGCACCCGACGGCTTTTCGCAAATTCTGACCGTCGGTCATTTTTTCGTATACCTCATTATATTACAAAACTGACCGTTAGTCAACCTTTTTGAAGCAAAAAATTGACCAGCGGTCAGAATTTTGTAGGAATGCACAAACCGCTCCCGTTCAAAAACTGACTATTGGTCATTTTTGGGTATTGACATAATTTTTAACACAATATATAATGTAAAAAAGCGAAGTGACAGCGGGGCTGCTGCCCTGCGCGAAATAATTCGGACTTCCCGAAAACGGTGATAAAAATGACAAAGCTTGACATGAAAAAGAAGAACAAGGAGAGCTCGCTGCTGAACACGGCATTCGAGTTTTTTACGACCAAGGGCTTCAGCAAGACCTCGATCACCGACATCTCCCAGAAGGCAGGTGTCGGCAAGGGGACGTTCTATTTATATTTCAAGGACAAGTACGATATCCGCAACAGGCTGATCGCCAAGAAGAGCGAGCAGGTGCTGATGAAGGCTGTACACGACCTGCTGGCACACGAGGGCAGCATGAGCTTTGACGAGAAGTTCATCTTCATAGTGAACAACATAATCGACCAGCTTGACGAGAACCGCTCGCTGCTGGGGTTCATCTCAAAGAACCTGAGCTGGGGAGTTTTCACCGATGCGCTGGCTACGACCAACCTTGAGCCCGAGCTGAACTTCCGCGACGCCTACTACAAGCTGCTCGAGGAGCACGAGGGTAAGATCTCGGACCCCGAGATGCTGCTGTTCATGATAGTCGAGCTCGTGTCCTCGACCTGCTACTCGGCGATACTTTACGAGCAGCCCTGCACTTTGGCGGAGCTCAAGCCGCAGCTCTACTCGGCGATACTGTCCCTGATAAAACAATTCACGGTGCAATAAAAAAACGCCGCTCTGTATGACAGGGCGGCGCTTTTGTTTACTTGGTGTTTGCCAGAGTCCACCTCATCGGCGCGATGCGCTTGGACTTGGTGTTGTCGATCCTCCAGTTGTTGAAGGTCGTGCTGGGGTCGAAATAGCGGTAGTCGGTCTTGGCCTTTGCCTTGTTGAAGCTTATGCCGACTCCCGGGCTGCGCTGGATAACTGCACCGATGCGGCGATGCTCGCGCTCATAGTCCAGAATATCCTTTGCGGTGATGATCTCTGTGTCCGAGACATTATATATGCCCTCGTATCTTCCCGAGGGGATAGCGATTATGCCCTTGATGAAATCCAGCAGGTTATACAGGCAGCAGAAAGAGAACCCGTACAGCCCGTCGTTGTAGATATAGCCCACATCGTCCTTTGAGTCATAGACCTTGTCGCGAAGGTTCTGGGTATACTCAGAGGTATAGATAGGGGCAACGCGGGCGATAACAGGCACCATGTCTGATTTCTTGACAGCCTTGTTGAGCATCTTTTCGCTCAGCAGCTTCATATCAACATAGTTTGAGCTGCCCTTCTCCGAGGTCGTCTCGCGGATCGGTTCGCGGCCCTTCTGCTGGCCGTATACCTGAGTGGTGCTCAAAAGTATAAAATTTTTGACATCCGCCTTGACGGCCGCCTCGTAGATAAATTTGTCACAGATCTTGCTCTTCTTCATCTCGGCATCGGTGATATAGGAATCCAGATCGTTATCCACCGAGCACGCAAGGTGCACAACTGTGTCGATCTTGTTGCTGGCGATTATCCGCGAAATGGTATCCTTATCGGTAATGTCGCACTGAACGAAGGTATAGTTAGCATCGGTGTTCACAAGCTCATTGGTAGTAGAATCAACGGCATAGACTCTGTGTTTCTTTGCAAGCAGCGCCTCGGTACACTTTATACCTATAAATCCGCTTGCACCCGTTAAAAATACTGAAGCCAAGCTTTTCATCCCCTTCCCCCTGCCCTGCCGCCAGCTTTGCAGCAAAGCATACTATAAGTCCTATACATTATATCACAAATATTGTAAAATGAAAAGCCTTTTGTGACCATTTGATGAAAAGTTTTCTTTTCTTTATAATTTTACTTGCCTAATTTTGTGAATTGTGATAAAATTAGAATAGACATCATAAGAAAATATCACTATGATTTTTAATTCGTTATTAAATTTAACATTCCGCAAGGGGTTTTGACCGTGGTTTATTCCGACCTGTTATTCTTTCTCGGGCTGATGCCCGTCAGTGTGCTGGTATCATTTTTTGACCGCAGCACCGAGTACAAAAATCTGATACTGATACTCACCTCAGTCATCTTTGTGTGCTGGGCGAAGCCTGTCCGCGCCTGCGTGATCTTTGTCACGGTGCTCAGCGAATATTTTCTTGCACGCGGCATCGAGAAGACCAAGCCCCGCAACCGCTCTTCGGCGGCTGTGCTGCTGATGCTCGACCTGCTCATCAACATCCTTGCCTTCCTGTACTTCGGCCACAACTACATCTTCGCCTCGGGCGGAAGGCTGCACCTGGCAGAGGCGCTTATCCCCGTGGGAGCAGGCTACTACACCGCAAAGGGCTTCTCCTACTGCCTTGATGTGTTCACGGAGCGCTGCAAGGCCGAGAGGAACATCTTCTGCCTGATGACCTACATGGTCTCATTCCACTCGCTGCCGGCGGGACCCGTTGTCCGCTACGGCGACATGGAGCCTGCTATCCGCAGGCGCAGCGTCACCGGAAAAAGCATCAACGACGGCCTTGACCTGTTCATCATCGGGCTTGGTAAGGCTGTGATACTGGCGCCGACCTTCAACCGCATCGCGGACATCGGCCTCGACCCGACCGAGCCCACGCCCTCGGGGGCGGTCATCGGTATGCTTTCCTTCCTTGCGGGCTGCTGGTACGGCTTCACGGGCCTTGCGGATATGGCGAAGGCGCTGGGGCTCTTCTCGGGCTTCGACTACCCCGACAACTACCGCGAGCTCACAGTAAAGGAAGGCGTCACGGGCTTTGCAAAGAGCGCCAACACTACGCTTATAAAGCTCTTCGAGGACTTCCTCGGGCTGTTCAACAAGGGCGGTAAAAGTGCCCCGGCAGCAGTGCTTACACTGATCGGCGCCCTGACGATGGCGCTCTGGTATCACATCAGCAAACCGTTTCTTGCAGTCGGCCTGTGCTTCGGGCTGGTGCTGGCCGCGGAGAGGCTCTTCCTCGGGAAGCTGCTCGAAAAGCTGCCGAGGCTCATCACAGCCGTTTATGTGGCAGCCGTAACGCTGGTCATCACGGGCGGACTGTACTTCGACAAATTCTCGGATTACAAGCGCTGGCTCGGGAACACCGTCGGCAGAGGCACGGACTATATGCTGAGCGTGTCGCTGAAAAACGCGCTTATCTCCAACTTCCTGCTGATACTGATAGCATTCATAAATGTCTGCACGCCCGCAAAGAAGGGCTTCCTGCTGCTTTGGGAAAAAGCAAAGGGACACTCCGCAGGCAGCTATTCCGCCTGCCGCATCTGTAGGACAGCGGCCTCGGCGTTTATACTTTTCCTCTGCGTTGTGACCGCCGCCGCAAGGGCAGTAGGCTGAACGACCCGACTTTCATTTACCGATAAAGGAGCAAACCATGGGAACCGAATTCAAGCAAAGCGACTTTGACCTCTCCCCGGACGAGGAATCCCCTCAGATGCCCGAGGAGTGCCCCGAGAGCGAAGCGGCTATAAAAGAGCTGAGCCGCCGCAGCCTTGAGGGAAAATTCAATTTCATAAATGTCATCGTGCTGTCGGTGCTGCTCATCGGCTGCGCTTCGTTCTTTATTGCCATGACAAGCAGCAAGCGCTATGGCGACGAGGGCAACAGGTTCTCGCTGAAGCGGCTCTTCAACGGCAAATTCACAGCCGAGATAAGCCGCCGCTATTACGGAACGATCGCCTATCCCGAAGAGATAAGCTCGCTTTCCGCAACGCTGACAAGGCTTTACGGCTACAACCCGAAGAACAACCCCGTGGCTGTCTCCGAGGACGGCACAGCGATCCCCTCGGAGGGGCCGAGAGTTACCAAGTCCACGGCTCAGGGACACGACGAGAACGCCCTGACCACCACCGACAAAGAGGCAGACAAGGAGGCCGAGGAGGAGCTCACCGAGCCCGCAGAGACCACCACGACGATCTATGAGACCGTCTTCAAGCGGACGACCTCCACAACGCCCGAGAACCCCTGGGCGGATCTCTTCACGACCACGACGACCACAAC
>OCTW011604455.1_pt1 | contig 12292 bp, 12 predicted proteins | sample 1539671 | NCBI WGS metagenome assembly OCTW01 (sample SAMN02144230, study PRJEB22623) | gut metagenome | biome: sheep rumen | host: Ovis aries | place: New Zealand | reverse complement strand
AATGATGGCGACTCCCGGTCAGGACAGACTGAATCCTGAGCGCACCGTCACCACAATGGTAATGTTCGGCAAGGGCAAGCTGGGAACGCTTATCGCTTTCCCGACAATCTTCAAGGGTGAGCACGTTAAGAAGGAAAAAATAGTAAAGACCTTTACCGGCAAGAACGTCACCGTAAAGTTTGACCGTCCGGTTGCCCTGCAAATTGACGGCGAAACGGTTTTGAACGTAAGCGAATATTCGGTAGAAACCGCCGAGGCTCAAAAGTAATACACATAAAAATACCGCTGTAATTTAAGCCGGAGCTTAATTACAGCGGTTTGTTTTATCTTTTGTTATTGAACCGTTTAACTTTTTTCGATATATCCGCAAGCTCCTCCTTGGAAAGCTCCGGCAGCCGCTCGAGCTTTTCGAGGAAGGTCGAGATTGTCTCATTCTCCTTTGCCTTTAGATATTCCGTATAGTAGCTTACCACAACGCCGGGTATCATCGCGAGCACCACCGTTGCGTAAATTGTGATTAAAATTACGACAATCCTGCCTGTTAGCGTGACGGCGGTGATGTCGCCGAAGCCGATTGTCGAAAACGCGACAAAGCAAAACCAAAGTCCGTCCGCGTAGCTTGTCACCTGCGGCTCAACCAAAAGCAGCACCAGTGCCGCGGCGAAGTAACAAATTATAAACCCGGTGAACATATGGAGCAGACCTGTGCGTTTGAGAATGTTAAAAAAACGCCTGATATTTAACATAATTATTCCCTCACGATTCGTTGACGAGCTTGCCGGTCATATGGTCAATGCTCAGCTCAAACATACAAACCCTTTTAAAATCGCGTTCAATCTCGTGCTCAACAGCCTCGGGAGTGGGATAGTGCTTGTTGCCGAGCTGGCGCAAAAGCGTGAGCATTTTATCTTTATCGGTAACAAAGCGTATTGTGCCGAAAACAATCACGCTGTTAATGTTCAACGCCCATTCGTTTTCTTTGCGAAAGCCCTTGTCCATTACGCAGTACGAAGCACGCGGATTCGCCTTGATCGCGTCAATCTTGTGCCCCTCGGCGGCGCAGTGAAAGTACAGCTTGCCGTCGTGGTAAAGGTGGTTTAGCGGCAGGGCGTAAGGGTAGCCGTCCTCGCCGTAAAGCGCGAGCACTCCGCGCGGCTCGTTTGTTAAAATCTCAACGCATTTTTCGTCGGAAATCTGCTGTTTAAATCTACGCATTTTTCTGAACATAACAAAAACCTCCGCCCTGTGTATGGTATCATTTTACCATACACAGGGCGGCTTAGCAAGAATTTACTTTGCTTTTTCTCTGATCAGCTTCGCAAGATACTTTATAAAATTGTCGCCGGCGATACCGTTTTGAACGTAACCGCCCTTTTTGAGCACCTGATTAACCGCAATTTGCGTGCCGTCGCCGAACACACCGTTCTCGTCCATACCCTGATTGGTAATTTTGAGCTGACGCGCCAGCAGGAGCATCTCCTTAAGAGCCAAAACTCCCGTGCCTCGGTCGAGCATTTTGTAGCCTGTTTGGTCGAGAACCTTTCCGGTTTGCTTTTTCCAGCCGTTGTAACCGCCGTTTTTGATAATCGTCGGGTAGTCCTTATAGCACTTGTCCTTGTCGATTACGCCCACGCCCGGAATGCTGTTGCTCTCCAAAAAGTTCGTCTCGCCGCCGTACTGCCACAGTCCGTATTTTCCGCGGTAGTCGCAGGTTGAGTTCCACTGCGCCACCCATACATCGTAGGCGTTAAGCAGGCTCGGGTCGTTTAGCTGATTATTCAGCCAGCTCAGCGAAGCGTAGAGCATAGGGTAATATCCCACGCGCTTAAGCTCAGCCAAAAACCGCTTGCAGATGTCAACGAGCATTTTGTTTGAGGGCATACCGTTGCGGCGTTTATAACCGTCGGCGTCCTCCATATCAAACGCTACGGGCATAGTCGGCTTTTTGCCCTTTAAGAGCCTTATAACGTGCCTTGCCTCGCTCACGGCGTCCTCAATATTCAGCGCGTAGGAGTACAGGTAAGCTCCCCACGGAACGCCTGCCGCCTCGCACTTTTTAACGTTGTTTTCAAACTGATTGTCGTCCTGAACCGATAAATCGGAGCCGTAGCCGCAGCGAATCATAACAAAGTCATAACCCGCGTTTTTGATTTTTTCAATGCTGACATTTCCGTTCAGCGAGGAAATGTCAACGCCTTTCTTTCCTGATAAACCCATAGTACCTCCTTGATTTAATCTTTCTTTTCAAGCTCGGGAAGTCCGCCGAGCGAGGTCAAAAGCGACAACAACGCAGCCAAAAGCGAAGCCGAGCCTACTGCCGCCCAGTTGACCTCGTCAAACAGCACCGCCGTGCCGATAATCGCAACCGCGGTCTGCGCGGCTGTTTTAAGCGCGCGGATTCCCGCTGCCTTTAACCATTTAAAAGCCTTTTCCTTCATAAAACCGTATTCGGGTTTGCCGTGATTTTATATTTCGTGCTTGTCAGCACTAATACATTTTATGCCGAAACCCGGATAATGACATTCACCCCCTTCCACTAATAAGCCCAAAAACGGAAAAATTGCAGTGTTTTATGCAATAAACCGGTATTTATTTTTAAAACTTTTTGTGTTATACTATTATCAAACGGAAATCGGAGATGATTTTATGAACAGAGAACTGTTTGATCAGGCAAGGCTCGCGGCGACGGAGCTTTGCGTAAAGGCAAATTTAAAGCCCGGAGACATAATGGTAATCGGCTGCTCGTCAAGCGAGGTAGCCGGCGGGGTTATCGGACACAATTCCAGCTTAGAGACCGCCGAGGCGGTGTTTAAGGGAATTTACGAGGCATTAAGCGACAGCGGAGTGTACCTTGCCGCCCAGTGCTGCGAGCACCTCAACCGCGCGATAATTGTTGAGCGCGACGCTGTGCCGACTGCCGAGATTGTAAATGTAGTGCCTCAGCCAAAGGCAGGCGGTTCGTTCGCGACGACCGCGTACAAAACCTTCAAAAATCCGGTCGCACTTGAGGAGATTAAAGCCGACGCGGGAATGGACATCGGCGGAACGCTTATCGGTATGCACCTAAAGAGAGTGGCGGTTCCGGTAAGGCTGAGCATTGACCATATCGGCAACGCAATTTTGCTCGCCGCGCGAACAAGACCAAAATACATCGGCGGCGAACGCGCACATTACGACGACAAATTGTAATAAGCGAAAAAAACGGGGTGGCGCAAAAGTGTCCAACCCGAAAAGTGAAATGTTAAATTAATGCAAATAAAATGTAGGGTTCGGTCTTGACCGAACCCTACAATTTTTGTTTTTATGAAGTTTTACGCGGCTTTTCTTGTAACGTTGTCGCCGTAGATTGTTTTCCAGTCGTCCTTCATCGAAACAGCAGTCCAGCCGTTTTTCTCACAGCTCTCGCGCATAGAGTCGGCTTTCTTCTGATTGCCGTTCTCTCGCTCGAGGTCGTCGCAGCAGAGCAGGTACGCGCCGCTCTGATACTTGTTGTTTGTGATGGTGAAGTTCGCCATAGCTCCGTCGCCCGAGCTGTTGCCGAAGCAGAGCACCGGCTGCTGGCCGATTTCGCGCTCGATAACGCTTACCTTGTTCATCTTGAGGTTCTTGATAATGAACTCTCCGCCGGTGATAACCTTGTCGTCCTTGCTGAAGGTGTAGTCGAGGCCGTCCTTGTCGCCCTGATTTGTAGCAACAAAGGATTCGTCTGAGCCTATCATCTGGCTCGGCGGAATGTCGAGAACACCGTCGCAAAGTCCGCGAGTGATAAGTCTGTCGGTTCCGCTGACTACATAAACCTTAAAGTCGTTCGCCTGCAGATAATCAACTACCTGAAGCATAGGCTTGTAGAACGCCTCGCCGTACTTCATGTTGTTGTAGCCGATCGTCGGCTGTTCCTTGTACTTCTTAACGTAAGCGTCAAACTCCTCGGGAGTCATGCCCTTAAACGCCGTAGCAACAGCCTTGCCGTGCTCAACGTCAAGTCCCTTGGGGTACTCGCCTGTTTCAAAGTAGGTCTTGATTTTCTCGCAAACCGCCTTTTCTTCGTCGCTTGCCTTGTCCTTGTAATCGGGATCCTCGGTGACGCGGTAGTACAGCAGCTTGTGGTCGAAGTAACCGGGATCGGTCTCGCAGCAGAGAGTACCGTCCATATCAAACACCGCGATACGGTCTTTAACAGGGATAAAGTCGTTCGAGCCCTCGGCAGTGATTGACTTCATAAAGTCAGTCAGCTGTTTTTTCAGCGGAGCGGTGTCTGTCCAAAGCGAGAGCGCGTCATCGGTCTTAGCAGCCTCTGTCGCGGCAACGGTCTCTGTTACCGATGATTGGCTGTTATCTGTGCCGTTGCAGGCAGGCTTGCCTACGCCGAAGGCATAAAGGCAGGACACCGTAATCAACGCAACCGCCAGCACTCCGGAAATTATCTTCCAGCGAAGGGTTGGGTTCTTTTTCTTTTCTTCCATTGTTTATCTCCTTTCTGTTTATAAGTCAATTATATAACATTTATACGGTAAATTACAATATTAAAATGAAATTTTTTTATTTTTGTCTGCCCTATTGCGTTTTTTCGCCAATAAAGTATAATTAGAGTATAATATACATTGTTTTATGGCTTAATGTTGGAAATTCAAAAGCCCAAAAGATATCCGGGAGGTTTTTGCTGTGACAAAGTGCAAAACCAAATTAATGCTCAGACAAACGCTTTCGCTTTTTATACTGCTTGCCGTGTTTTTTTCGGTATGCGCTGTTTCCGTGTCAGCCGAAAACGATAATATTAAGGTTGTCAAGGTCGGCTATTACGAGAACGAGATTTTTCAGGAGGGTGCGCGCGACAACGCGGTAAAGAGCGGCTACGCCTATGAGTATTACCGCAAGCTGTCCGAGTACACCGGCTGGAAATACGAATACGTTTACGGCGAGTACGCCGACTTGTACCAAAAGCTCCTTGACGGAGAGGTTGATATGCTTGCTGGACTTGCGTGGAAGGAAGAACGCGCGGGAAAAATCCTGTATCCCGACAACGCTATGGGACACGAAACCTATAACCTTGTAAAGCATGCCGACGACGACGGCATAACAGCCGAACCGTCTACGCTGAACGGAAAGAAAATCGCTGTTCTTGACAGCGCGATAGTCGATGCTCTCAACAAATTTTTAGACAGTCATCATATTAAAGCCGAGGTTGTGAAGTTTGCGGATTATGAAGAGTTGTTTAACGCGTTCGATAACCGCGCCGTCGATGTTATGGCGGTTGAGGGCGACGGAACGCTCGGCAGAGATAAAACAGAGGTGCTATGCACAATCGGTTCGTCCGATTATTTTCTTTGCGTCAGTACAAAGCGGCCTCAGCTTTTAAAGGAGCTCAACACAGCCCAGACAATGCTTGCCGCCGAGGAGCCGAATTACCTCAGTGCGTTGAATTCCAAATACTACTCCGTAAGTATGATGAGCAGGGCTTTTTCTGCTGCGGAAAAGAATTGGCTTGAAACCCACGACAAGGTTGAGGTGGGATACCTGCTCGACTACCTGCCCTACTGCGACCGCACAAAAGACGGACAGGTGACGGGTATCGTCAAGGATATACTGCCGAAGATGTTTGAAAGCCTCGGAATAACCGGGGTTGAAATAAGCTATAAGGGCTATGAAAACTACGACGATATGGTTGTTGCCGTCAACAACGGAGACGTCGATATGGCGTTTCCGGTGGGCGGAGATTTGTACTACTCCGAGGAGAGCGGAATTTACCAGACTAACACCGTAGCATCCTCTCCCACAGAGCTTGTCTACAAGGGAACGCTTAACGAAAACAGCGACGCTGTATTTGCCGTTAATGAAAACAACAGCATGCAGCGGTATTTTGTCAAGACCAATTATCCGCAGGCGGAGGTTAAGCTTTATCCGTCAATAGACGCCTGCCTTGAGGCTGTTCTTCACGGAGAGGCGGATTTGACTACGCTTAACGGACTTCGCGCGTATGAAATCCTGAAAAACAGAAAGTACAGCGACCTGAGTATGTATCCGCTCGGAATTGACGACGCGCGTTACTTTGGTATAAAAATCGGCAACGAGGGACTGCTAAAGCTCATAAACCGCGGAATCAACGTAATCGGAGACGACTACGCCAGGAGCCGCGCATACCGCTATACCGATGAGCTCCACAAATACACCGTTGCCGACTTGCTGATAGATAACTTTTGGCTGTTCGGCGCGATTATATTCGCTGTAGCCGCTTTGATAATAATACTTTTGCTGCGCGGCGCAAAGACTGCGAAGGCAAGAATGCGCGAGCAGGAGGCGGCGAGAATCGCCCTTGAGGAAAAGACCCGGGAGCTTGCCCGCAGTATGGACGCTCTGGAGGAGACCGATGAAATTCTCGCAAACGCGGGCTTCGGCGTTTGGCACATCTTTTTGGAGGACGGCAAAGCCCCCGAGATGACCGGCAACGTCAAAATGCTCGAGCTTTTGGGAATCAGCGGCAAGGAGCTTTCACCGAACGAGGTTTACGACGCGTGGTATTCGCGGATTTGCCCCGAGGATTTGGAGTCGGTACACAACAGCGTTGATGAAATGCTGCAGGGAAAGCTGTCCGAGAACACCTACCGCTGGTGTCATCCCCAAAAGGGAATAATATATGTTCGCTGCGGCGGAACGATGAATACGGGAACGGATAAAAAGCAGGTGCTCAGAGGTTACCACAGCGAGGTAACAGAGAAGGTTCGCAAGGAGATGGAGCAAAAGGAAGCACTCTCGAACGCGCTTACCGAGGCTCAAAACGCCAACAAGGCAAAGACGGTATTCTTATCGAATATGAGCCACGAAATCCGCACCCCGATGAACGCGATTATCGGTCTCGACAACATCGCGCTGTCCGATCCGGGAATCTCGGATACAACAAGGGAGCACCTTGAAAAAATAAAAACCTCCGCTCATCATCTGCTTGGTATCATAAACGACATTTTGGATATGAGCCGTATTGAGTCGGGCAGAGTGACAATAAAAAGCGAGGAGTTCTCGTTTGCGAACACGCTCGCACAGGTCAACACCATCGCCGGAGGTCAGTGCCGCGACAAGGGCTTGCGGTATGACTGTCATATGCGCGGCGACATCAGGGATTATTACATCGGCGACGATATGAAGCTGCGCCAGGTGATGATTAATATTCTCGGCAACGCCGTTAAGTTTACGCCCGAGGGCGGCAGTGTGACAATGACGGTCGAGGCGGTTGCCCGGTACAACGGAAAATCTACCATACGCTTTATAATTACCGACACGGGCGTAGGTATGAGCAAGGAATTTTTGCCTAATATATTCGAAGCTTTTTCGCAGGAGGACGCTTCCTCAACAAGCAAATACGGCAGCACCGGACTCGGAATGCCGATTACAAAGAGCATTGTCGAGATGATGAACGGCGACATTGAGGTCGAGAGCGAAAAGGGCAAGGGCACTACTTTTACGGTAACCGTAACCCTGCTCGATTCCGACCGCGTCGGCAGCGACAACAGCGGATTTATCAGTCCCAAGGATATGTGCGTACTGGTTATCGACGACGATCCTATCGCCTGCGAGCACGCCGGCGTTGTTTTGGGACAGGTAGGCGTAAGCTGCGAGACCGCTCAAAGCGGAGCCGAGGGCATTGAAATGGCAAAGGTGCGTTACGCCAGACGCGAGCCGTACAACCTGATTTTGGTTGACCTGAAAATGCCGGAGCTTGACGGAATCGAGACCACACGCAGAATCAGGGAGGTTGTCGGAAGCGAAACACCCGTTATAATCCTGACCTCCTACAGCTGGGACGATGTTGCCGACGAGGCGGAGGGTGCAGGCGTGGATTCCTTTGTTTCCAAGCCGCTGTTCGCAACGACCGTAATGGAGAAGTTCAAAGAGGCGTTAAAAAAGAAAAACGCTCAGCTGATTAAGAAAACCGCAAATCTGAAAGGCAAAAGGATTTTGCTCGCCGAGGATATGGACGTTAACGCCGAGATTATGATGATGGTGCTCTCGATGCGCGAGATGCTTGTTGACCACGCTAAAAACGGTCTTGAGGCGGTCAATATGTTCGCCGGTAACGAGCCCGGCTACTACGACGCGATTCTTATGGATATGCGCATGCCGGAGATGGACGGACTTGAGGCGACAAGGGCTATACGCTCAATGGATAAACCGGACTCGGCTGCGGTTCCGATTATAGCCTTGACCGCAAACGCCTTTGACGAGGACGTTCAGCGAAGTATGCAGGCGGGACTAAACGCCCACCTCAGCAAGCCGGTTGAGCCTGACGCGCTGTTCCACACGCTCGAAGGGCTTGTAAAATAATCAAAATATTATCTGCATTTAAGGGGAGCTGTGCACACAAACGCGAACAGCTCCCCGGCTTTTTTTCGCGCGGGCGCGCAATGCTTGACTTTTTCAGCAAAATCAGTACAATATACAGTGGAATGATAGGGTAATGAGGAGATAATATGAACGGAATAGTTGAAAAATTCAAAAAATTGCCTAAAAAAACAAGGGTTATAATCACCGCCTCGGCAACGGGTGTTTTGTTGTCGGCATTGATTCTGGTGCTGGTTTTTGCGGTGATTATTCCGGCTGCGTCACCCAAGACCGACGTCACAAAATACATTACCGTAACCTTTGACGACAAAGCTCAGTACGACGGCAACCTTTCGGGCTCAATAACGCTTGACCGCGGTGCTTTTACGGAGGACTGCAAAAAAGAGGATTCCGACGAGCTGGTGCTTACGGGGGCGGTCGACAGGCTTTTGTACTTCGCCGAACTCGAGTATTCGGTCAAGGACGGAGACGGCAGCGGAAGCGGTACAAACGCGGTTCATTTTGACAAGCTGAGCAAGGATGACGTTTTGAGGGTAAAGCTGAGCTGGCCGGACGATTCGGAATCGAAAAACGCCATTGCGCGCGAGGAAAAAACCATCGGTATGATCGTTGACAAAGGCGAAAAGACCTTTGAGCTTAAACTCGCCGATTATGTAGGCGAACAAAAGCTGGAGCTTAAAAAACCTGCCGAGGTTAACGTTCTTGACTACATCAAAGATAATAACCTGATTATCAGTGTGCCGGGCGACGACAAAATCACCGTCGGCGTGGACAGCTTTAAGACAAAAATCGGCGATTATACGCTCGAAAACGGCAGCTTTTACGATACCTCAATCCGTGTTTACGATTCGAAGGGCAGCTATTTTACCTCGATTTTCTTTGAGTTTTCAAAAACCGAAGACCTAAAGGAGGGCGACCCCGTTGAGCTTCGCTACTCCGACGATAACAAATCAGCCGAGCAAAAGGGAATTTTGCTGACAGGCGAGCCGGTTCAGTACCTTATGGTACAGCCCGAGGTTTTGTCGGCAGACAGCGCGAAGAACAACCTTGAGGCGGTCAAGGATTATTTTGCCCGGAACGCCTCAACAATAGATTCCGACATTAAGGACGGAGATAAAACCGAAATTTCAGAGGTGTATTTTTCGGTAAACAAAAAGGATCAGACCTTTAACAAGCTGGTGGTTGTTTACTCAAACAACACCCAAAAATATTACAGAGCCGCCGAGTTGAGCCGCGACGGATTTTTCTCGGGCGGCAGGTTCGTGTTCTATGGTTATACCGAGCTTAACGGCAAGGCAAAAACCGCCGATGAAGCAGTTAAGAGCTCGGATTGCTTAGATACCGAAGACGCAAACCATACAGTAACAAAAGTGGGATAAAATGATTAAACGGAAGCTGAGGGACGCGCAATACCGCATAAAGTCCTTAAAGAACTTCAGGCTTACGCGCGCAAAAAAAAGAAAACTCACGGTACTCGCTGTGCTTACGGGTTTAATTATCGCGCTTATAATAATTGCCGTCTGCGTTTCCGCGGCAAACTCAAAACCTTCCGAGCCTGAGCCTTCCGCGACTTCGGCGCAGGACGAGTCTGTTCCCGAAAGCTATATGATAAACAGCGTCAAGGCGATTGCGATGGACGACCTTAAAGCCGGCTGTGAAACCTACGCCTGCACAATGCTTTTAAATTCCCTCGGCTTTGATTTGGACGAGCACACAATCGCGGACAACTACCTCAACTGTCAGTACGTGTACCTGACCGAGGACGGTTTGGAAGGCGAAGGACCGGATATGTACAGCGCGTTCGCGGGTACCGCATACGCCGGATGGGGAGTGTACGCTCCGTCTATGGCAAAGAGTATGAACGCTTACTTAAAAGATCAAAAATCAAACCTAAAGGCGTACGCGCTGGAAAACGTCGAGCTCGACGATTTGGTTGAGCAGTATGTTTCAAAGGGTGTTCCCGTTATGATTTGGGCGACAACATATATGCAGGAGCCCTACGTTTACCACACCTGGACGGTAAACTACGTTGACGAAAACGCCAAGACCAAAATCGGCGATAAATTCTCGTGGTATATGCACGAGCACTGCCTTGTGCTCGCGGGCTATGACAAGGACAATTACTATTTCGGCGACTCCACCGCCGGCACAATTTCCTGCTTCAAAAAGGATTTGGTCAAGAAGCGTTACGAGCAGATGTTCAAGCAGGCGATTGTAGTAAAATAAAGTTATTTAAGAAAACAAATAAACGTAGGGTTCGGTCTTGACCGAACCGCGATTTGAGCACAAGGTTTTGCTCTTTTTCAGCGGTTCAGTCAAGACTGAACCCTACAATATTATTGTAATTTATTCATTGCCTTTCACCGGCTCTGCGCCGACTACCGTCAGCAAGCCGTTGTTTACCTTGAATTTTATGTCATAACCGCCGTAGCCGAAACCGTAAATTCTCTCTCCGTCGCCTTTATAGCCCGGGCGCGGATCAAATGCCAGTGCTTCCTTAAGAGCCGTGAGTTGTTCTGTGTTAAACAGCGACTGAACGCTGTCCGGTATTTCGACCTCGAGCAGAGCCTGTCTGTCAACTCCGTATGCTCCGGTCGCGGCGTTAGGAACGCTGTCGGCAAACGGCAGGTAGGGCTTGATGTCGAGTATCGCCGTGCCGTCCATCAAATCCGCTCCCGATACGGTCAGGACAGTACCCTCGGCAGAGCCGTGCTCAACGGATAAAAGCCTGACGCGTGTAAGCGCGATCGGGTTGGGGCGGTTCGGGGAACGCGTTGCAAAAACGCCCATACGCTTGTTTCCGCCCAGCTTCGGCGGACGTACCGTCAGCGACCGGCTCCGGCTTCCGACCGGCTCAAAAACCGCCAACAGCCATAAATATTCAAATTCCTCAATTCCTCGGAAAGCCTCGGGGTTTTGGTATTCCTTTTCCATCACCACTCGCGACACAAGGCTCTTTGCCATTCCGCTCTGCCGCGGCAGGCCGAACTTAGTCGGAAAATCGTTGCGCAAATACGCAATCGGCTTGAACTCCATATATTCCACTCCGTAGTTTTGTTGCCTTAAGTATATCATCAAGAGCCGTATAAATCAAGCAAAAGCCGGCAGGCACTTGCAAAAATCAAACAAATGTTTTATAATAAATATAGGGGGAAATTCCGCGCAAAGGAGGCGCGATATGTCAGAATCCGTAATCATTGCTCTGCTCAGCCTGATCGGAACCCTCGGCGGAACTCTCGGGGGAATTTTGGCGACAAGCAAGCTGAGCAACTACCGCATTGAGCAGCTCGAAAAAAAGGTAGACAAGCACAACAACCTCATCGAGCGAATGTTCAAGGCAGAGGAATCAATAAACCTGCTCGACGAAAAAATCAAGGTCGCTAATCACAGAATCAACGACCTCGAGGAGGAAAAGGAGTAGGGATGTTAATATGGTTAATGGGGTTGCAGCAATTATAACTAATAACTACCCCAATTCACCCCATAACAGGAGTTTGTCTTTTGTTTAAAAACAATAAACCGCACTGTAAAGCTGTTTTATGGTTTTTTAGTGCGGTTTTTGTGTGGAGCTGATAACCTGCGTTTGTTGTCGCTAAGCGTTTCAGCTCGTTTTATGCGGCGTGGTGAATGGGAAAGGTTCGCTTAGCTCCCTCGCTAAAAACAGTCCTCAGGACTGTTTTTGCCTGCGGCTCGGCGTTCCGCCTGCGCCTTGGCACGCTCGTCTTCAAATCCGGTTATAAGCTCTGAGCCGATGTAAAAAAGAGGCACTCCGTGTGGAGTACCTCTTTTCTATGGAGCTGATAACCGGATTTGAACCGGTGACCTCATCCTTACCAAGGATGCACTCTACCTACTGAGCTATATCAGCGGATGTTATCTTTTAGACAACAGCGTTATTATAACACAACTGTGCGGTAATTTCAAATGTTTTTTAAAAGTTTTTTAAAAATATTTGATTTAT